>Ga0070679_100002156_pt1 | contig 17754 bp, 15 predicted proteins | sample KBSC63BmetaG_FD_65652 | JGI IMG/M metagenome (GOLD analysis project Ga0070679, IMG submission 65652) | Corn rhizosphere microbial communities from Kellogg Biological Station, Michigan, USA - KBS C6-3B metaG | ecosystem: Host-associated > Plants > Roots > Rhizosphere | place: USA: Michigan... | reverse complement strand
GTGCGCCCACGTGACGTAATGGGCGAGTCGCGCCCCGGCCGCATCGTCGCGATAACCGGCGACACCTCCCCCTGTCACTCGACCGTGGCGGCGGCAGCCGACGCCGACCTGCTGATCCACGACGCCAGCTTCTCCGAGGGGGAGGTCCAGCGCGCCGCCGACACCGGTCACTCCACGGTCGGCCAGGCCGCCGCGGTCGCCCGCGAGGCCCACGTCAAGATGCTCGCCCTCGTCCACATCTCCTCGCGCTACCACGTCGGCACCGTGCTCGACGAGGCCCGCGACGTCTTCGAGCCCAGTGTCGCGCCCAGGGACTTCGACGTCGTCGAAATCCCCTTCCCCGAGCGGGGAGAGCCCACGCTCATCCCAAACGGCGCCCGCGAGCCCGACAAGCATTCGAGTGAGGTCGCGTCCTCACCGGAGTTGGAGCCAGAGGCGTAGCGAGGGAGGCGGGGGACCACCCCCGCCTCCCTCGCTGCTACGCTCACGCCGTCCTTTAACTACGGCCCTGTGAGGCCGAGAAGGAGCCAAGAGAAGTGAACGAGACGATCGTGCTCGCGCACGACGATCTGAGGCGAACGCTGCGGCGGATCGCCCACGAGATCGCCGAGAAGAACCCCGACCCCGATGCTCTGGCGATCGTCGGCATCCACACTCGCGGCGCCCTGCTTGCCCGTCGCCTGCACGCTTCGCTTGCCGAGTTGACCGGCGCCGAGGTTCCGATCGGCGACATCGACATCTCCTTCTACCGCGACGACGTCGGCGCCAAGTCACCCGCGGCGCAGCCGGTCGTCCACGCCTCGCACATCGACTTCGACCTGGCCGGGCGCACGGTCGTGCTGGTCGACGACGTCCTCTTCACCGGCCGCACCGTGCGAGCCGCGATCGACGCCCTCTTCGATTACGGCCGGCCGCAGCGGGTGCAGCTGGCCGTGCTCTGCGACCGCGGTCACCGCGAGCTGCCGATCCGCCCCGACTACGTCGGCAAGAACCTTCCGACCGGCCGAGAGCAGCGGGTCAACGTCCACCTCTCCGAGCTCGACGGCAGCGACGAGGTCGCGATCGCCGACGCGCGGCCGGCGGAGGTCGGGGCATGAGGCACCTGCTCTCGATCGAGCAGCTCTCGAAAGCCCAGATCGAGGCGATCCTCGACCGGGCCGAGAGCTTCGCCGAGGTCGGCCGCCGCGACATCAAGAAGGTGCCGACCCTGCGCGGTCGCACCGTGGTCACCCTCTTCTACGAGGCGAGCACCCGCACCAGCTCCTCCTTCGAGCTCGCCGCCAAGCGCCTCTCTGCCGACCTTGTCTCGGTCAAGTCGGCCGGCTCCTCGGTGGACAAGGGCGAGTCGCTCAAGGACACGGTGGCCACGCTTTCCGCCTACGACCCGGCGGCGATCGTGCTGCGCCATCCCTATGCCGGCGCCGCCCAACTGGTTGCCGGCTGGGCCGACGCCGCCGTCATCAACGCCGGCGACGGCAAGCACGAGCACCCGAGTCAGGCGCTGCTCGACGTCTACACGCTGCGCCGCCGCCTCGGCTCGCTCAAAGGCAAGCGGATCTGGATCGTCGGCGACGTCCTCCACAGCCGCGTCGCCCGCTCCAACCTGATCGCGTTTGCGGCGATGGGTGCCGAGCTCACCGTCTGCGGCCCGCCGGCGCTGATCCCCCGCGGCCTCGAGCAGCTTGGCTGCGAGGTAGAGCACTCGCTGGAGCGGCTCGGCGAGGCCGATGTCGTCTACGCGCTGCGCCTGCAGCGCGAGCGCATGAACGAGAGCTTTGTGCCCTCGATCCGCGAGTACGCGGCCCACTTCCAGATCGACTCCCGGCGGCTCGGCCCGCGCCAGCTGCTGATGCATCCCGGCCCGGTCAACCGGGGCGTAGAGCTCTCCGGCGAGGTGATCGACTCGCCGCAATCGCTGATCGCCGAGCAGGTCGCCTCCGGCCTGGTCGTGCGGATGGCGATCCTCTACGAGCTGCTCGCCGCCGGTGACGGAGCGCCCGCTACGGTTGCCGGCAACGGCCACGCCACCCCGATCGGGCAACCGGCGTGAGCGAGACGCGGCTGCAGATGCGCGTCGGGGAGAGCGCGGACCTGGTCCTGCGCGCCGCCACCGTGCTCGACCCGGTGGCTGGGATCGACGCCCAGCACGACATCGTCGTCCGCGACGGCATGATCGCCGAACTGGCCGCGCCCGGCGAGGCAAGCGCTGACGGCATCGAGGAGATCGACGCCGGCGCCCTGCACGCCTTCCCGGCCTTCTTCGATCCTCACGTCCACCTGCGCACGCCCGGCCAGGAGCACAAGGAGGACATCGAGACCGGGGCCCGCTCGGCGGCAGCCGGCGGCTACTGCGGCATCCTCGCCATGGCCAATACCGAGCCACCTGTATCCACGCCCGCCGACGTCGAGGCCCTGCTCGCCGACGCCCGCACCGCCGCCGCGGTCAAGGTCGGCTTCCTCGCCACCGTGACCCGCGGCATGGAGGGCGAGGAGCTGACCGAGATGGCCTCGCTGCGGGAGGTCGGCGCGGCCGGCTTCAGCGACGACGGCCTGCCGATTCGCAGCGCCCGCGTGCTGCGCCGGGCGCTGCAGTACCAGCGCCTCTGCGGCGGCACGATCGCCCTCCACGAGGAGGACCCCGAGCTCTCCGGTTCGGGTGTGATGCACGAGGGGCCGGTCTCCGCCGCGCTCGGCCTCGAGGGGATTCCCTCGGTCTCGGAGTCGACGATGATCGCCCGTGACGCCGCCCTGGCCGGCTATGAGGGCGGGCGCATCCACGTCCAGCACCTCTCGGCGGCCGAGTCGGTCGAGGCGGTGCGCGCCGCCAAGGCCGCCGGGGTGCGGATCAGCTGCGAGGCCTCACCGCACCACCTCTGCCTCACCGACGAGGAGGTGCGTAGCCTCGACCCGCGGCGCTTCAAGATGAATCCGCCGCTGCGCAGCGAGGCCGACCGCCAGGCCCTGATCGAGGGGCTGCGCGACGGCACCATCGAGTGCATCGCGACCGATCACGCCCCCCACGCGGCCGAGGAAAAGGAAGTCCCCTTCGAGCAGGCGGCGATGGGCGTGACCGGCCTGGAGACCGCCTTTGCCGCCCTGTACACGGAGCTCGTCCTGCCCGGAACGATCGAGCTCGGCCTGCTGATCGAGCGCCTCGCCGGTGGCGCGGAGCCCTTCGGCATCGAGCGTCCCTCGCTGGCCCTGGGCAGCGAGGCCAACATCGCCCTCTGCGACCTCTCGGCCCGCTGGACGGTCGGCGAGGACGGCTACGAGAGCCGCTCCTCCAACTCCTGGTGCGCCGGCAAAGAGTTGACCGGCCGCGTCCTGATGACCCTGGCCGGCGGCCAAATCGCCTACCGCCTCCGCACTTTCTCCATGGGAGTGGCGGCATGACAACCCTTCCGGTGCGCCTTATGCACTCGACGGGTTCAAAAGGCGCATCGGAAGGAGGGCGCAGATGAGTGAGGGATTCCTGCTGCTTGAGGACGGGGCGCGCTTCGACGGGGTGGCCTGTGGCGCCGAGGGGCCGGTCACCGGGGAGGTCGTCTTCAACACGGCGATGACCGGCTACCAGGAGTCGGTCACCGATCCCTCCTACGCGGGGCAGATCATCATCTTCACCTACCCGCTGATCGGCAACTACGGCGTCTCCGCGGCGGCGATGGAGTCCGACCGCGCCCACGCTCGCGGGGTGGTCATGCGCGACCCGAAGAACGGCGAGGACGTCGCCACCGCCGAGGGGGGCTGGCTCGACTGGCTCACCGACTGCGGCGTGCCGGCGATCGGCGGCGTCGACACGCGCGCGGTCGTCCGCCACATCCGCGACCGCGGCGCGATGCGCGGCGGCATCTTCCCCGCCGGCACGCCCGAGAGCGAGGCGCGCGAGCGCGTCGCCGCCGAGCCCCCGATGGACGGCGCCGACCTCGCCCGCACCGTCACTCCGGCCGAGCCGATCCGCTTCGCGGGGGAGGGCGGCCCGCACGTGGTCGGCATCGACACCGGGGTCAAGCTCAACATCGTGCGCCAACTGCGCGAGCGCGGCTGCCGGCTGACCTTGCTGCCCTGCACTTCCTCGCCGCAGCAGGTGCTCGCCGAGGAGCCCGACGTCGTCTTCCTCGCCAACGGTCCAGGTGATCCAGCCGCGCTCGGATACGTCGTCGACACCGTGCGCGAGCTGGTTGGCCAAAAGCCCCTCTTCGGCATCTGCCTCGGCCACCAGCTGCTCTGCCGCGCCGTTGGCCTCGAGACCTTCAAGCTGCCCTTCGGCCACCGCGGCGCCAATCACCCGGTCAAGGAGCTGGCGAGCGGTCGCATCGACATCACCTCGCAGAACCACGGCTTCGCCGTGCAGGGTCCCGGCGGTGAGCCGCGGATTGAGGCCGACGAGCCGGTGCGCTGGCAGACCGACTTCGGCGTCGCCGAGCTCTCCCACCTCAACCTCTACGACCGCACGGTCGAGGGCCTGGTGCTGAAGGAGGTTGGTGCGGCGACGGTCCAGTACCACCCCGAGGCCGGCCCCGGCCCGCACGATGCCCGCCACCTCTTCGACTCCTTCCTGGAGCTTGCCGCGTGAGCGGAGCGGAAGAAGCATCCATCTCTGACTCTTTGCGACCGGAGCGAAGCGAATACTTGTATGCCTAAGCGCACCGACATCGAGAAGATTCTGCTGATCGGCTCGGGGCCGATCGTGATCGGCCAGGCGGCCGAGTTCGACTACTCCGGCGTGCAGGCCTGCAAGGTGCTGCTCGAGGAGGGCTACGAGGTCGTCCTCGTCAACTCCAACCCGGCGACGATCATGACCGACCCAGAGTTCGCCACCTCGACCTACATCGAGCCGCTGCTGCCCGGGCCGGTGACGCGGATCATCGAGAAGGAGCGGCCCGACGCCCTGTTGCCGACCCTCGGCGGCCAGACCGCGCTCAACCTGGCGATGACGCTGTATGAGGACGGGACCCTGGACAAGCACGGGGTCGAGTTGATCGGCGCCGACCACGCCGCGATCCGCCGCGCCGAGGACCGCGAGGAGTTCCGCCAGACGATGACCGAGGCCGGCCTGCGCATCCCCTGGTCGATGACCGTGGAGACGCTCGGCGAGGTCGAGGCCGCCCTGGCCAACGGTCGCATCACCCTGCCGGCGATCGTCCGCCCGGCCTTCACCATGGGCGGCCAGGGCGGTGGCGTGGGGGGGACCGAGACCGAGCTGCGCCAGGTCGTCTCCGAGGGCCTCGCCGCCAGCCCGATCAACCAGGTCCTGGTCGAGGAGTCGGTGATCGGCTGGGGCGAGTTCGAGCTGGAGGTGATGCGCGATCACAACGACAACGTGGTGATCATCTGCTCGATCGAGAACGTCGACCCGATGGGCGTGCACACCGGCGACTCGGTCACGGTCGCTCCGGCCCAGACCCTCACCGACGCGCTCTACCAGGACCTGCGCGACCAGGCGATCAAGGTGATCCGCGCGGTCGGGGTCGAGACCGGCGGCTCCAACGTGCAGTTCGCGGTCAACCCGCGAGACGGTGAGGTCGCCGTAATCGAGATGAACCCGAGGGTTTCACGCTCCTCGGCCCTGGCCTCGAAGGCGACCGGCTTCCCGATCGCCAAGATGGCGGCCAAGCTCGCCGTCGGCTACGCGCTGGAGGAGATCCCCAACGACATCACCCGGGCCACGCCTGCCAGCTTCGAGCCGACGATCGACTACGTGGTGACGAAGATCCCGCGCTTTGCCTTCGAGAAGTTCCCCGGCACCGAGGGCAAGCTCTCGACCTACATGCAGAGCGTCGGCGAGGCGATGGCGATCGGCCGCACCTTCCGCGAGTCCTTCGCCAAGGCGATGCGCTCGCGCGAGCTCGACGCCGACGCTGAGGTGCCGGCGGATGACGAGGAGCTGCTCACCCTGCTGGAGAAGCCCTGCGCCGAGCGCTTCGACCTGATCCTTGCCGCTTTCCGCCGCGGTCTCGGCATCGAGGCGGTGCGCGAGCGCTGCCTCGTCGACCCCTGGTTCCTGCGCGAGTTGCGGGCCCTGGCGACCGAGGGGGACGGCACCGAGGCGCTCACCCGCGTCTTCAAGTCGGTCGACACCTGCGCCGCCGAGTTCGAGGCGGCGACGCCCTACTACTACTCGGCGCACGAGCGGCCCTCGGCCGGCGTGGCCGCCTCGGAGGTCCGCCGTGGCGAGCGCGACTCGGTCGTCATCCTTGGCGCCGGGCCCAACCGGATCGGCCAGGGAATCGAGTTCGACTACTGCTGCGTGCACGCGGCGATGACCGCTCGCGAGCTCGACCGCGACGCGGTGATGATCAACTGCAATCCGGAGACGGTCTCAACCGACTACGACACCTCCGACCGCCTCTACTTCGAGCCCTTGACGGCGGAGGACGTGCTCGCGGTCTGCGAGCAGGAGCGGCCCGAGGGCGTGATCGTCCAGTTCGGCGGCCAGACCCCGCTGAAGCTGGCCCGGGCCCTGGAGGAGGCGGGCGTGCCCCTGCTCGGCACCCCCGTTCACGCGATCCATCTGGCGGAAGACCGCGGCCGTTTCGGCGCCCTCCTGCGCAAGCTCGGCGTCAAGCACCCGCCCTATGGCACGGCGCTCTCCGCCGAGGAGGCCGTCGTGATTGCCGAGAAGGTCGGCTTTCCCCTGCTCGTCCGGCCCTCCTACGTGCTCGGCGGCCGGGCGATGGAGATCTGTTACTCGATCAACGACCTCACGGCCTACCTCGAGGCCAACGTCAAGGCCGACCAGGAGCACCCGCTGCTGCTCGACCGCTTCCTCGAGAACGCGATCGAGGTCGACGTCGACGCGCTGGCGGACGGCAGCGACGCCCACGTCGCCGGGATCATGCAGCACGTCGAGGAGGCCGGCGTCCACTCCGGCGACTCGGCCTGCGTGATCCCGCCGATGAGCCTCGGCGCCGAGATGCTGGACGAGATCCGCGCGACGACCAAGCAGATCGCCCTCGAGCTCGGCGTCATCGGCCTGATCAACATCCAGTACGCCGTCGCCGCCGGCGAGCTCTACGTGATCGAGGCCAACCCGCGCGCATCGCGCACCGTCCCCTTCGTCTCCAAGGCGACGGGGGTGCCCCTGGCCAAGCTGGCGGCGCGGCTGATGCTGGGAGAGAAGCTCGCCGACCAGGAGCTGCGCGATCCCCCGGCCGGCCTGGTCAGCGTCAAGGAGGCGGTGCTGCCGTTTGCCCGCTTTGCCGGCGCCGACTCGGTGCTCGGGCCGGAGATGAAGAGCACCGGTGAGGTGATGGGCATCGCCGAGGACTTCCCGACCGCCTTCGGCAAGGCGCAGGCGGCGGCCGGCGTCTCGCTGCCCACCGAGGGCGCGGTCTTCATCACCGTCACCGACACCGACAAGCCGGCGGCGACCCAGATCGCCACCCAGCTTCACGACCTCGGCTTCGAGCTGATCGCCACCGGCGGCACCGCGCAGGCGATCTCGACGATGGGCGTGCCGGTCACCCCGATCAACAAGATCGCCGAGGGTTCGCCGAACGTCGTCGACCTGATTCGCGAGCGCCGCTGCAACCTGGTGATCAATACGCCGACCGGCTCGGGCGCCCGCGCCGACGGCTATGAGATCCGCACCGCCGCCGTGCGCCACAACGTCCCCTGCGTGACGACGATGACCGGCGCGACCGCCGCCGTGCGCGCGATCGCGGCCAAGATCGAAGGCGACTCCGAGGTCCGCTCCCTGCAGGAGATCCACGGCCTGGAGCGGGCCAAGCAGGCCCGATGACGGCCCCCTTCGGGCGCCGCCTCTGCCGGGTCTCCGAGAGCCGTGCCACCGGTGGCTACCGGCTCTTCTCGCTGATCGATACCGAGGGGCCCGAGCCGCTGCCGGGCCAGTTCTACATGCTCGCCACCGAGCGGCACTGGGAGCAGGGCGGCCAGCGGCCTTTTCTGCCGCGCGCACTCTCCGTCGCCGAGACCGGCCCGGCAGCCGGCGGCGTCCGCCTCGACTTCCTGATCGAGGGAATCGGCCCCGGCACCGACCGTCTCTGCGAGCTCGAGCCTGGCGAGAACGTCTGGCTCAACGGCCCCCTCGGCAACTCGTTCTCGGCGCCGCGCGAGCTGGCGCCCGGCGCCGCGGGGGCAATCCTGGTTGGGGGCGGGATCGGAATCGCGCCGCTGGCGCTCTTGCGTCGCAGCTTCGCCGCGAAGAACATCCCGACCCGGGTCCTGCTCGGCTTCCGCGACGCGGCCCATTCGGGGGGGCTCAAGGACCTCTTCTCCTGCTGCGAGATCAAACTCGCCAGCGACGACGGCCACGCCGGCCACCACGGCTACGTCACCGACCTGCTGGCGGCGATGCTCGAAGGCGACGACGCGGCCAGCGCCGCTGTCTACGCCTGCGGCCCGCCGCAGATGCTGGATGCGGTCGCCGCGATCAGCACAGGGGCGGGCGTTCCCTGCGAGCTCGCCATGGAGTCGCCGATGGCCTGCGGCTACGGGGCTTGCTTCGGCTGCGCCGTTCCCTGCGAGGACGGCAGCTATGCCCGCCTGTGCGTGGACGGCCCGGTGGTGCGGCCTCTGCCGGGGGGTGGCGTCGTAGGGGGGCCCGCCCCCGAGGACGCTTTAGCGACCGCAGGGGGTGGGGGGTCCCCTGTGGCGACAGGACCCGCCGGGCCGGGTGCGCCCGCGCCGTCATCCATCGACTTCTGCGGACTCGAGCTCGCGCACCCGGTGATCAACGCCTCCGGAACCTTCGACGCGATCGCCGCCCGGCGCGTCTTTGGCGACGCCCTGTTGGCGGACTTCCCCTTCTCCGCCTTCGTCTCGAAGACGATCACCCCCGAGCCCCGGGCCGGCAACGAGCCGCAGCGGATCTGGGAGACCCCGGCGGGGATGATCAACTCGATCGGCCTGCCGAACAAGGGCCTGGAGGGATTCCTGGCCGGGGACCTGCCGCGGTTGGCGGAGCTGCCGGTGCCATTGATCGTTTCCGTCATGGCCACCGGCCACGACGAGTTCGCCCGCCTGGTGAAAGGCGTGGGGGAGAGACACGAGGTCGCGGCGATCGAGCTCAACGTCTCCTGTCCCAACGTCCATTCCGGGCTGATCGTCGGGGAGCAGCCGAGCGAGACGGAGGCGCTGCTCGAAGCGCTGCGGCCGTTGACCGAGAAGCCTTTGATCGTGAAGCTGACCCCCAACGTGGCGAACCCGGCTGACGTTGCCGCAGCCGCCGAGCAGGGCGGAGCGGACGCGGTTTCGCTGATCAACACGCTGAAGGCGAGCGCGATCGACCCGATGACCGGTGAGCCAGGCATTGCCGCGGGCCACGGCGGTCTCTCGGGGCCGGCGGTGAGGGCGGTGGCGATTGCCCAGCTGCGCGCTGTCGCCGCTGCCGTCAGCATCCCGATCGTCGGGATGGGCGGGATCTCCAGCGGTGCCGACGCCCTCGAATTCCTCCACGCCGGGGCTTTCCTGGTGGCGGTCGGAACCGAGAGCTTCCGCGACCCCCGGGCCGGGAACCGGGTGGCAGGCGAGATCGCCGGAGCGCTCCGAACCGGCCGAACCGGTACTCGGATCGGCGGCCCCGCCTAAACCTCGACTGGAGGTTCAGGTGAATTTCGGCATTTTCGGCTTCGATGGCCTTGCACGCCCGCGACCCGCGGCTATACTCGCCGCCCACATGCCTGCCCCAGTCAAGACCTCCGCCGCCGCTCCCGAGCGCTCGCTGGACCAGCGGATGGACGCCCTCAAACGAGCCAACGACATCCGCACCGCTCGCGCGAAGCTGAAGAAGGACCTCAAAGCGGGCAAGGCAAACATCCACACCCTGCTTCTTGACCCGCCGGAGTACGTGCTCACCGCCAAGGTCTTCGACATGCTCCTGGCGGTGCCGAAGTACGGCCGGGTGAAGACCAATCGGATTCTCAACCAGTGTCGGATCTCGCCGTCGAAGACGATCGGCGGCCTCTCCGAGCGCCAGCGCGCCGAGCTGGTGTCGCAGCTTCGCCGATAGGCGGCCGCTGCAAACCGGCGCATATCGCCGTCCTCAGTCGCTTGCGTGCAGAGCACGCCACGCTCCCTGCGTCCGGTCGATCTGCTTGGTTTTCGCGGCCGTTCTATGTCCAAGGTCTTCGTAATTACAGGTCCATCCGGCGTCGGTAAGGGCACGCTTATCGCGCGCTTGCTCGAACGTGTTCCCGACCTCGAGCTCTCTGTTTCGGCAACCACTCGTGATCCCCGCAAGGGGGAGGTGAATGGGCGCGATTACCACTTCCTCACGCCGGAGGAATTCGACCAGCGGATCAAGGCCGAAGACTTCCTCGAGTTCGCCACCTACAGCGGTCATCGCTACGGCACTTTGCGTTCCGAGGTGCGGCGGCGGCTCGACGAGGGGCACTCGGTGGTGCTCGAGATCGAGGTCCAGGGGGCCCGCCAGGTGCGGGCGGCGATGCGCGAGTCGGTACAGGTCTTCATCGCGCCGCCGGATCCGGCCTCGCTGCGCCGCCGGCTCGAGTCGCGCGGCACCGACAGCCTCGAGGCGATCGACGCGCGGCTGGAGGTCGCCGAGCAGGAGTTGGCCGCCCAGGGTGAGTTCGCCCACACCGTCGTCAACGACGACCTCGGCCGCGCCGCCAATGAGCTTGAGGGAATTGTGCGCGCCGAGTTGGGGATACCTCTAGACTCCGCAGCCGAATGATCAAACCACGCGTTGACAAGCTCCTTGACCACACTGACTCCCACTACGCGGCCGTAGTCGTCGCCGCCAAGCGGGCCCGTCAGATCAACAGCTACTACCACAGCCTCGGCGAGGGCAGCTTCGGCGAGTACCCGCCGCCGATGGTCGACATCCCCGGCGACAGGAACTACCTCTCGGTTGCGCTCGAAGAGGTCGCAGCGGGCAAGCTCAAGTACGAGTACCGCTCCTAAGCGCGCTCCGGCGCGGCCGGACCGAGGAACAGCCATGGCCAGAATCCTGCTCGGCGTAAGCGGAGGGATTGCCGCCTACAAGGCGCTTGAACTGGCGCGCCTGGCGACAACGGCCGGCCATGGCGTCCGCGTGCTGATGACCGAGGGCGCGACCCGCTTCGTCGGCGCCGCCTCGTTCGAGGGCATCGTCGGCGCGCCGGTGCTGCTCTCCGAGTTCGAGCGCGACCCGATGCGCGGCGCCTTCCCCGGCGATCCCACTCCCTCGCACGACCCGATCGGCCACCTCGAGCTCGCCACCAACTGCGACGCCTACCTCGTCGCGCCGGCGTCGGCCAACACGATCGCCAAGCTCGCGGCCGGCCAGGCGGACTCGATGGTCACCACCTCTTTTCTTGCCTGCACCGCACCGCGCCTGCTCGCGCCGGCGATGAACGACCGCATGTACGCCGATGCCGCCACCCAGGCCAACCTGGCGACCCTGCGCGAGCGCGGCGTGATCGTGATCGAGCCCGAAGAGGGGGCGCTGGCCTCGCGCGGGGAGTACGGCAAGGGCCGCCTGCCCGGTCCAGCCAACCTTCTCGCTCGTGTCGAAGCCGAGCTTCCCACGGGTGAGCGCCCCTGGGACGGCCTCCGCGTCCTCGTCACGGCCGGCGGCACTCGCGAGCCGATCGATTCCGTCCGCTTTCTCGGCAACCGCTCCAGCGGCCGCATGGGCATCGCCCTCGCCGCCGCCGCCGCCCGCCGCGGCGCCGACGTAACCCTGATCGCCGCCAACGTCAGCCTCCCCGAGCCTCCCGGCGTCCACCGCATCGACGTCGAGACCACCGAGCAGCTCGCCGAGGTGGCCAAGGCGGAGTTCCCCAACTCCCAAGTACTCCTCATGGCCGCCGCCCCCGCCGACTTCAAGGCAAGCGATGTTGCGGCCGACAAGCTCACCCGTGACGCCTCCCTGGACCTCCACCTGGAGCCCACCGAGGACATCCTCGCCGGCCTCACCGCTTCGCGGACCGACGGCCAGACGGTGGTCGCCTTCGCCGCCGAAGCCGGCGACAACGTCGACCGGGCCCGCAACAAGCTCCAACGCAAGCGCGCCGATCTGATCGTCCTAAACGACATCTCGAACCCAGCAATCGGCTTCGAGAGCCAAGAAAACGCAGTAACCCTGATCGACTCAACGAGCCAAGACCACGTCCCACAAGCTTCCAAGGACGTCGTGGCCGAAAAGATCCTCCAGAGAGTCGACCAGCTCCGAGCCCGGGCAGCTCAACCGAAGACGTAGCTCCAGCGGGTGGCGCCGTAGGGGGACCCACCCCTGAGGAAGCTTCAGCTACCGGAAGGGGTGGGGGTTCCTGCGGCGACAGGACCCGCTGGCCCTGCGTCCTGCGCGAGCTATACTCGCCCCAAGCTTTTTGTTCGACCCGCAGTACCGGAAGTGGGCCTGGCCCACTTTTTTTACGGCCTCAACCGATGGCAGACCTCCAGCAAGACATTCAGCAGCAGCTCCGTGAGCTCGATTCCGAGCTCGATCTGGTCGCGCTCGAGCAGCCGAGCAAAGAAGCGCTGCGCCTCTTCATCGACCACCCGGGTGGAGTTGACCTCGCGCTTTGCGAACGGGTCACCCATCATCTCAACCACCTGCGGGCCGATTACGCGCTGGAGGTTTCCTCGCCCGGTCCCAAGTACAGCAATCACAAGGAGATCCAGTGAGCAAGGAGATCGTCGAAGCAGTCAAGGCACTGGAGCAGGAGAAGGGGATCTCCGCCGACAAGTTGATGGACGCGCTTGCCGATGCGCTCCTCTCCGCCTACAAGAAGACGCCTGGGGCGGCCAAATACGCCCGCGTCGACCTCGACCACGAGACCGGCGACTTCCTCGTCTTCGAACTGATCCTGCCGCCCGAGCTGGAGGAGAAGCTGCTGGCCGAAGCCGCCGAGGCGCAGGAGGAGGAAGAGCGCGAAGTCGATCCTGAGACGGGCGAGTTGCGCGAGCCCGAGGACCCGGAGCTCGACCCGGAGATGATCGCGCCCTATGAGGACCAGATCGAGACCCGCGACGTCACTCCCGAAGACTTCGGCCGGATCGCCGCTCAGACGGCCAAGCAGGTGATCCTGCAACGGATCCGCGAGGCCGAACGGATGATGATGTTCGAGGAGTATCAGGACCGCGTCGGCGAGCTGATCACCGGGATCATCCAGCAGTCCGACAAGCGCTACACGCTGGTTCAGCTGCGTGAGCGGGTCGAGGCGCTGCTGCCCAAGTCCGAGCAGGTCTACAACGAGCGCTATGACCACGGCATGCGGGTCAAGGCCGTGATCACCGATGTCTCCGACTCGACCAAAGGCCCCGCGATCGTCGTCTCCCGACGCAGCTCGGAGTTGATCAAGAAGCTCTTCGAAATGGAGGTGCCGGAGATCGCCGACAAGCTGGTCGAGATCGTCGGCGTCGCCCGCGAGCCCGGCTACCGCTCGAAGATCGCCGTGATCTCTCACGCCGACGGCGTCGATCCGGTTGGCGCCTGTGTCGGCCCGCGCGGCTCGCGCGTGCGCATGGTCGTCTCCGAGCTGCGCGGCGAGAAGATCGACATCATTCCCCACAACGACGAGCCCGCCCGCTTCGTCGCCAAGGCGCTCTCACCGGCCCGCGTGCGCGAGGTGATCGTCGACGACGACGAGCGCCAGGCGACCGTGATCGTGCCCGACGACCAGCTCTCGCTGGCGATCGGCCGCGACGGCCAGAACGCCCGCCTCGCCGCCCGCCTCACCGGCTGGCGGGTCGACATCAAGTCCGAGACCGAGTTCTCCCAGGAGGACCAGGACGTCGAGTACGAGGGCGAAGAAACCTTCGACGGTCGCTGCATGGCGGTGCTCTCCAACGGTCGCCGCTGCCCCAACGCGGCGATCGAGGGCTCGACCTACTGCGGCCTGCCCTCTCATCAGGCCCTGAGCCGCTTCGAGACCAACCAGATCGCCGTCCTCGCCTCCATCCCCGAGGCGGAAATCGAGATCCTCGCCGACCCGGATGCCGACCAGGGTCAGGTCGACGAGATCGTCGCCAAGGCCGAATCCGAATTCGTCGAGGAAGCTCCGGATGAGGGTTCAGAGGCCGAGGCCGCGGGTCCTGTCGTGGCAGAGGACTCCTCGTCCTCGCAAGCTGCGGGCGAGGAGCCCACCGCCACGCCGCCACCCGCGGACGCGACGTCTGAGCCTCAGGGCGAAGCTGCCGGGGAATCCGGAGACGAGCCCGCCGCGGAGCAGGTTGAAGACGGTGCCGTTGAGGCGGAGCCCCAGCCGGAGCCCGCTGTCGCCGAGGAGGCAGAGCAAGCGTAGTGGCAAAAAAGCGGGTACATGAGATCGCGAAAGCGCAGGGCCTCGAGAGCAAAGAGGTGCTTGCGGCGCTGAAGAGCGCTGGAATCGAGGCCAAAGCGGCTGCTTCCAGCGTCGAGGAGTCCGACGCGCTGAAGGCGATCCAGGCGGCCAAGGGGAACGGTGGCGCTGCCGCTACTGAAACCAAGAAGGCGGCCGCTCCTGCGGCAGCGAAAGAGGCTCCCGCCACGCCATCGAAAGAGGCGCCCGCACCTGCTCCAGCTTCACCTGCGGCCGCGAAGCCGGCGCCGAAGCCGCCCGCGGCCTCCAAAGGCCCGGTGCGCCCGGCGGGCAAAACCGCCTCAGGTGGGAGTGGCGGCGCGAGTGGCAAAAAGCGCCGTGTCGTGATCGATTCCCAGGCTGCCCGCAGGGACCAGATGGGTGGCCCACCGCCGCAGCGCCCGCCGCGCAGGCGCGGTGGCCGCCGCCGCCGCCCGATGCTGGAGGAGCCGCCGCCCAAAGTCGAGGCCGCCGAGCCTGAGGCGACCAAGGTCCCGGCCGGCGCCACCGTGCGCGAGGTCGCTGAGCTGCTCGGCCTGGGCAGCTCTGAGGTGATCAAGAAGCTGATGATGATGGGCGAGATGGCGACGCTGACCCAGACCCTCACCGACGAGTCGATCGCCGCGATCGCCGACGAGTACGACCGCAAGATCGAGATCGTCACCGCCGCCGACGAGGAGCCCGAGGAACCCGCCTTCGAGGACTCCGAGGAGGAGCTCGCCGACCGCCCGCCGGTGGTCACGATCATGGGCCACGTCGACCACGGCAAGACCTCACTTCTCGACGCGATCCGCGAGACCGAGGTGGCCGCGGGCGAGGCCGGCGGCATCACCCAGCACATCGGCGCCTACCAGGTCCACCACGACGAGAGGACGATCACCTTCCTCGACACGCCCGGCCACGCCGCCTTCACGGCGATGCGCGCCCGCGGCGCCAAGGTCACCGACATCGCCGTGGTGGTCGTGGCCGCCGACGACGGCGTCATGCCGCAGACCAAAGAGGCGATCGACCACGCTCGCGCCGCCGACGTGCCGATCCTGATCGCGGTCAACAAGATCGACAAGGAGGGCGCTCAGCCCGACCGCGTCCGCAACGAGCTCGCCGCCGACGGGCTCACCCCCGAGGACTGGGGCGGCGACACGGTCTACGTCGACGTCTCGGCCAAGACCCGCGAGGGGCTCGACAAGCTGCTGGAGATGATCCTGCTCGTCACCGAGCTGGAGGAACTGGGCGCCAATCCAGACGCGCCCGCCTCGGGCACGGTGGTCGAGTCCCAGCTCGATCCCGGCCGCGGCCCGGTCGTCACGATCCTGGTCCAACGCGGCACGCTGAAGGTCGGCGACTCGCTCGTCGCCGGGCCGCAGTGGGGCAGGGTGCGGGCGATGCACGACTTCACCGGCACCCGCGTGCAGAGCGCCGGCCCCGGGATGCCGGTCGAGGTCCTCGGCTTCGACGGCGTCGCCGACGCCGGCGAGTTCGTCCACGCGGTCGAGAACGACCGTCGCGCCCGCCAGGAGGCCCAGGAGCGCGCCAACCGGCTCAAGACCGAGCAGCTCGCCCGTCGCCAGGCCCGCAAGGTCAGCCTCGAGGAGGTCTTCTCGCGGGTCCAGGAGGGCGAGATCAAGGAGCTCAACATTGTCCTCAAGGCCGATGTCGCCGGCTCGCTGGAGGCGCTCCAGGACGAGATCGCCAAGGTCCCCCAGGAGCAGGTCGGGATCAACATCATCCACTCCCAGACCGGCGGCATCAACGAGTCCGACGTGATGCTGGCCGCCGCCTCGGAAGCGATCATCATCGGCTTCAACGTGCGCCCGCTGGCCGACGCCCGCCGCGCCGCCGAGCGCGAGGGCGTCGACGTCCGCACCTACTCGGTGATCTACAAAATCACCGAAGACCTGCGCAACGCGATGGAGGGCATGCTGGAGGCGATCGAGGTCGAGGAGACGCTCGGCGAGGCCGAGGTCAAACAGACCTTCAAGGCCTCCAAGGTCGGCCGCATCGCCGGCTGCATCGTCAACGAAGGCAGGGTGACGCGCACCGCCAGCGTCCGCTTGGTCCGCGAGGGCACCGTGATCTGGGACGGCAAACTCGGCTCCCTGCGCCGCTTCAAAGACAACGTGCAGGAGGTCGAGGAGGGTCAGGAGTGCGGCATCGTCCTCGACGGCTACGCTGATGTCAAGGAGGGGGACATGCTCGAGTTCTTCGAGACAAAGCAGGTCGAGCAGACGCTGGACTAAGTGGCTGCCAGTGAATCCCCACGCGCGTCTGGCGGCGCCGGACACACTTCGCGGGGCGGCGTCCTCGGTCAGCCAAAGGGCGATGCCACTCGGCCTCCCTGCGTCCTACCCCCGCTCGGTCCGGCATTCGCCAGCCGCACGCGCGGATTCCCCGGCAGCCACTAATATGGCCGCTCCTCGCATGCGCCGCATCAACGAGGTGCTTCGCGAGGTGATTGGTGCTGCCATCGCTGAGTTGAGTGACCCGCGCATCGGCTTCGTAACCGTGACCTCTGTGGAGACAAGCCCCGACCTGCGCGCCGCCAAGGTGCACGTCAGTGTCCTTGGAACCGAGGAGGAGAAAGAGGCGACGATGGCCGGCCTCGCCTCTTCGCACGGCGTGCTGCAATCGAAGATCGCCGCCGAGACGCGGATGAAGCGCACGCCGACGCTGAGCTTTCGCTACGACGAGACCGTCGAGCAGGGCATGCGAATCACCGAACTGTTGGAGGGGGAAGAGCAGTGAGTGAAGGCGTCGCCACCACGGCGGGCATCGAGGAGGTTCTCGGCGAGCTGCGCTCACGCGAGCGCTTCCTGCTCACCGCCCACGAGGGGCCCGATGGCGACGCGCTCGGCTCGCTGCTCGGCATGCATCACCTGCTCGGTCAGCTAGGCAAGGACTCGGTGATGTTCATGGCGGCGAAGGAGTTCCCGCTGCCGATCGAGTACCGCTTCCTGCCGCTGGAGGAGGTCTTCCACGAGCCGCCGGCCGACATGGCCGATCGCACGGTGGTGTTCCTCGATTGCGGCAACATCGATCGCATGCCGGTCGAGTTCCTCAGTGAGGGTGACAACTTTCGCATCAACATCGACCACCACCACGACAACACCCGCTTCGGCGACGTCAACCTGGTCGAGGTCGGCGCCTCCTCGACGGCGGAGATCGTCTACGAGCTTGCGATCGCGCTGGGGGCGGAGATCACGCCCGAGATCGCGGCGGCACTCTACGTCGGCCTGATCACCGACACGGGCAAGTTCATGTACGAGAACACCAACGCCCAGACGCACCGGATCGCCGCCGATCTGATCGATGCCGGCGTCCCCGTTGATGACACCTACCGCCGCCTTTACGAGCACGTGCCGATCGAGAAGCTGCGCCTGCTCTCGCGCGCCCTCGAGGGCATCCGCCGCTACTGCGGCGAGCGCCTGGTCGTCGCCTACATCACCGCCGCCGACTATGAGGTGAGCGGGGCAGGGGAGGAGATGACCGAGGGGATCATCGACCACCTGCG
>Ga0070679_100002153_pt1 | contig 17765 bp, 19 predicted proteins | sample KBSC63BmetaG_FD_65652 | JGI IMG/M metagenome (GOLD analysis project Ga0070679, IMG submission 65652) | Corn rhizosphere microbial communities from Kellogg Biological Station, Michigan, USA - KBS C6-3B metaG | ecosystem: Host-associated > Plants > Roots > Rhizosphere | place: USA: Michigan... | reverse complement strand
CGTGCTCGGCGTGTCGAGTGACCCGCTCGTCTCTTCGGACATCGTCGGTGACCCGCGCGCGTCGATCGTCGATCTCGGCCTGACCCACGTGATCGACGGCGACCTCGTCAAGGTCATGAGCTGGTACGACAACGAGTGGGGATACGTGCACCAAATGGTGCGGGAGGCGCTGTCAGCACTCGGCACGCGCTGAACGACGGCACGCGCATCGACGCCGGCCTCGAAGTGCACGACCTCCTCCTCTAGTATGGGAAGACGCGGCGGGTGACGTTCAACACGCCGGTGGAAGACATGCTCACCGTCGGCGGTGACACGGGTTGCGGCGATGCCGACGAGCGTGCGCGCGGGCCTCGTGCGCGCGCACGACCACGGCGTCGACACGTGCCTCGACTGCGCCGATCTCCGGGACGCCTACTTCGACTGCGGCGAAGGCGACGGACACTAGAGGTCGAGGCGAGCGAAGCGGCGCATGGCGGCGCCGAGCGGCAGCGCGACCCAAAGCGCGAGCGATGCGACGAGCAAGAACGCCGCACCGCCGGCGCCGCTGGTGAAACGGAGCAGCGCCAACGAGGCGGCGCCGAACGCGCCCGTGCCTTCGATGCCGAGGAGCGCGCCCGTGCGCGCCGCGCCGATCGGGTTGACCATGACCGACACGATGAGCAGACGTGAGGCGAGCGCGGATGGCAGCATGCTCGCGATGCCGAGCGTCACGAGGTCGACGAGGATGACGGTGGCGAACCAAACGAGGATGGCGAACGCGAGCGCGCGCGTTCGCTTCTTGCCGACCGCCGCTGCCGAAAGCCACGCCGCGATCGCGAGGAACACCGCCGTGAGCGCGATGGCGACGGCGACGAGGAGCGCGTAGCCGGCCTCGCCTTCGTCGCCCGCCGTCGAGAAGACGGCGATGCCGGCGATGCCGAAGCCGATCAGCTGCGCGCCGGAGAGCGCGGCGAACAGGCCGATGAGCTTGCCGCCGAGGATCGTGCGGCGCGAGATCGGCTGCGCGACGAGCAGCTCGGCGGTGCCGCGCTCGGGCGCGAGCGCCAGCACTCCGGTGACCAGCGCGGCGAGCGGAACGATGAGGACGACCAGCTGCACCAGCGACGCGCTCGTGCGCGCGAAGTCCTGCACGCCGTGGCCGCCGGACAGGATGTAGCCCGAGGTGGCGACGCCGAGCGCGAGCAGCGCGAAGGCGATGGCGAAGGTCTGGGTCCAGCGCGAGCGCAGCGCCAGCGTCAGCTCCTGGCGGGCGACGAGCACGAGCGGTGATGAACCGAGGTCACGCATCTCAGTTGGCCTTGAAGACGTCGGCGGCGCTGAGCGGCGTCGCACCGCGGGCCGCCCCGTCGCTGGCGCGTGACGCTTCGTTGGCGTGCGCGATCAGCTGCGAGCCCATCGGCGTCTCGAGCGCCGGCTGGCGCGCGTAGACTGCTTGCGAGAGCGGAACCCAGGTCTTGGTGCGATGGTCGGCGACGTAGACGGCCGCCTTCCACGGTAGCGTGGCCGTCGCCAGATACGAGCGCAGGCAGCCGAGGTCGTCGAAGAAGCGCGGCTCCTCACCGGGCGCGACGAGCTGCGCGGCCGTGCTGCCGTCGACGATCGCCATGCGGCAAAACGCGCACGCTTCCTTGCCCGAGGTGTCGAGCGCCGCCGGCGTCGTGCGCGAGAGGCTGCAGCCGGCGAGCAAGAGGATGAATAGCCACTTCATGGTGTCGCTCCGGTCAGCTCGCGATAGAGCGTGTCGAGGTGCGCCTCTTCGGCGCTGAGGCTCAAGATGTCGACGGCAGCGGCGCGCACGATGTCGAGCGCAGCGGCGCGAATGCCGGCCCGTCCCGGGATCGAGAGCTGCCCGGCGTTCCAGCGCGTGCCGGGGGCCAGCGCGTCGAGCCGCGCGACGAGGCCGTCCGGACAATCAGGCAGGCGCAGGCGCATGACGCCGTGGTTCGCCAGGCGCTCGGTGAGCTCGGCTTGCGTCAACAGCGCCACCAGCTTGCCGGAGACGAGGATGGCCACGCGATCGGCGAGCCGCTCGACGTCGCCGAGCTGATGCGAGGTGAACAGCGTCGAGCGGCCGGCGCGGCGCTGCGCGTCGACGAGCGCGTAGAACGCTTCGAGGCCGGCGGGATCGAGCGACGCGGTCGGCTCGTCGAGGATCAGGACCGGCGCATCGGCGACCGCGGCGACGGCGAGGCCGAGCCGCTGCACCATGCCGCCCGAATAGGTGCCGACCGGGCGCGCCGCGGCGCCGTTGAGCGCGGCCATCGCCAGAAGCTCGCGCGAGCGCGCGACCGTCGCGTGACGGAGCGTGCGATAGAACTCCATGACTTCGACCCCGCTCAGCGCCTCGGGGAAGCCGACGCGCTGAGGCAGAAACGACAAGGCGCGGCGCGCAACCGCCGTCGCGGCGTCGCGCCCGGGATCGCCGACGAGCACACGGCCCCAGGTCGGGCGCGTCAGACCGGCGGCCATCTTGAGCGAGGTCGTCTTGCCCGAGCCGTTGGGCCCGAGCAGCGCGACGATTTCGCCGGCGCCGATGGCCAGATCGAGCCCATCGACGGCGCGGTGCGCGCCGAAGGTCTTGACCACCGAGTCGAAGCGGATCATGTGTCGCCTCGACGGCGGCCGCCGGCGACGACGGTGATACCGACGAAAAGCGCGGCCAACGCGCTCGCCAGCGCCGCGCGATGCGATCCGCGACGCGCCGGCTCGGGCCGCGGCACCAACGGCAGCGACGGCGCGCGCACGAGCGGGGCGTGGTCGACCGCGCGAATCGGCTCGAGCACGGGAAAGCTGCGCTCGGCCCGCGCCAGCGCCGCCGCGGCCAGGCTCTGCGCCAACAGATCCGCCGCCGTCAGGTTGCCGCGAAAGTGGTCGAACAGGTTGCCGAGCACGTAGGGGCGATCGCTGACGCCGTCGCCGTCGAGGTCGGGCTCGTCGTTGTCGGACCAATAGTTGCCGTCGAAGCTGGTGTCGGTGCGCTTGCCGACCAGTGTCAGCGACGTCAAGTTGCCGACGAACGAGTTGCCGGCGAAGCGCACGTCGCCGCAAGAGTCGTAGAGCATGATGGCGGTGTCCGAATCGGCGACGACGTTGCGCCGGAAGACGTCGCGATAGGATCCTTCGAGAAAGATTCCGCGCGCGTTGTCGGCGACGAGGTTGTCCTCGGCGAGCGAGTCGTCGCACGCCTTGAAGAGGATGCCCACCGACGCGAAGCCGCGGTTGTGCAAGAGGCGGTTGCGGCGGAAGGTGATGTGCCGCGAGTACATCAGCACCGTGGCGGCGACGGAGTCCGCGAACACGTTGTCCTCGAAGACGTTGTCGTCGGAATACATGTAGTGGACGCCGTAACGGAGATCGTGCGCGCGGTTGCCGCGGATGTAGCCGTGCGACGACGACTGGATGTAGAAGCCGTCGCGCACGTCGACGAGCTCGTTGTCGACGAGTAGAAAGCCGTCGGTGTTCCACACGTGGATGCCGGAGCCCTTCTCGCCGGGAGACTTGTCCTTGATGCCGCGGATGACGTTGCGCGCGACGCGGGCACCATCGGCTGCGCGCAGGTAGATGCCGAAGAGCGTGTTGGCGATGCGGCAGTCGCGGACCGTCACGCGCGGCGTGGAGACGTGCACGCCGGCCGAGTCGCGGCCGAGATCGCCGCCGCCGCGGCCGTCGATGTCGAAGCCTTCGAGGACGACGTCGGCCGCGCGCACGCGCACGACGCTGCCGGCGCCGGAGCCGACGAGCCGCGGCCGTCCATGGCCGACGAGGCGCAGGGGATGATCGATCAGAAGGTCGCCCGCGTATTCGCCCGGCCCGACTTCGATGGTCGCGCCGTTGGCCGCGTTGTCGACGAGCGCTTGCAGCGGCGACGCGTCGGCCGGAGACGGCCGTCCCTCGAGCTGCCCGGGCGTCGTCGCCGGCATGTCCACGCCGACGGCGGCGCCGAGCGCCATCGCGAGCGTGAGCGCGAGCGTCACGCCGCTGCCTCGCTGCGCGCGCGATAGGCGAGCACGAGCGCCGCCGCCAGCGCCGCCGCCGAGACGCCCAGCGTATAGGTGCTCAGCGCCGGATACGAGTAGACATCGAAGTTCGCCATCTTCATGTGGCCGAAGATGGGTGGCGTGAACGGTGCCACCTTGACCGCGGAGACGCCGAGGTTGTGACCGTAGCTGTAGAGCTTGTAGACGAACGACCAGAGCGAGAACAGGCCGAAGTAGCCGAACAGCGCGACCACGTCGACGAGATTGGCCACCTTGCCGAACACCGCCGCGCGCAGGAACAAGAGCACCAGCCCGCCGATGGCGAACGGCATCCACTTGAACTCGGTGAAATCCTCGGCGGCGAGATCGCGCATGCCGATGTAGTGGTTGAGAACGTTGATCTCGTGAACGTCCTGTCCGTGATTGCCGCCTTGCAGCTTGTAGCTGTAGATGTCGAGGCGCAGCCCGTCCTGATACTGCTGCGCGAACAACGTCATGTTCCACAGCGGCGCCACATACGTCGGCACCAGGCCGAGCGCAGCGACGAGGATGAGCGCGCGCGGCGCGCGCCCGAGCCGCCGATCGAGCCACGCCGCGAAGGTCATTTGGGCTTCACCACCATGTAGCCCTGCATCTCCTGGTGGAGCGCCGAGCAGAAGTTGGTGCAGTAGTAGTAGAAGACGCCCGCCTTGTCGGCCTTGAACGTGACCGTCTTGGTCTCGCCGGGATCGATGACGAGGTTGAAGTTGTAGCCGGGCATGCCGAAGCCGTGCAGCTCGTCGGTGGTCTGCTCGATGTTGGTGATGGCGATGGTGACGGTGTCGCCTTGCCTGACCTCGAACTGCGTCGGCGTGATGGTCGAGCGCACCACCACCGTCTTGACGATCACCTTGTCGCCGCTGCGCGTCGGCCCCGCCTCTTTGACGTCCCACACCGCCAGCGGGTGATGGTTCTCCTCCTTCGGATAGACCTCGATCGGATGGATCTTGTCGGCCTTGACCATCTGCGCGTAGTGCGGCTCCGGCTCGGTGAACGCGTCGTAGAGGAGCTTCATCTTGTCGCCGGTGATGTCGATGAGCTGCGACGACTCCGGCTGCGACGGCCCCACCGAGAGGTGCCGTCCGTGCGACAGCTTGTTGAGCGCGATCATGTAATTGCCGTCGGGCGAGACGGTGTCGCCCTCGGCGGTGCACAGGTGGCCGATCGAGTACGACACCGGGATGCGATCGACGACCTGCCAGTCGCCGAGGCGCCATTTGGCGATGGCGCTGTCGATGAACAGCGACGTATAGGCCCAGCCGTCGGGGCCGAACTGCGTATGCAAAGGCCCGAGCCCGACCGGCACCTCGGCGTCCTTGATCGATTCGTATTTCAAGACCGGAATGCCATCCTCGTTGCCGATGAAGTCCTGATTGCGGATCGCCGTCTGCAGCTTCTCGAAGTTGAAGACGGTGGTGACGCCTTGGAGCTTGCCGTTGCCGACGATGTACTTGCCGTCGGGCGAGACGTCGACGCCGTGCGGCGACTTGCCGCAGGGCATGAGGTACATGAGCCCGGGAATCTTCGCCGGGTCGAGGACGCGTGCGCCGTTGACCAGCGAGCCTTTGCCCTCCGCGACCGACTTCTCCGCGAGCCGCCAGTCGACGGCGGCGATGTAGTCGCGGTCGCGCTGCGAGGCGGTGACCTCGAGCTTGCCGGTGGCGCGCTCGGAGTTGTAGCAGGTGAAGAACATCCAGCCGTCGGACGCCTTCTTCCCAGCGTCGCCGAGATCCCAGTCGAACGGCGGGGTCATGATCTCCCAGCCGAGCGACATGTGCCCGCTCTTCGGATCGATCTTGATGCCCGCGATGACGCCCTTGTACTTGGCCGCGTACTGGCTCACCGAAGCCGCTTCGCCGTCGAGCGGCGCCGAGAAGCGCGACGCCATCATGGCGTACTCGCTGTTGGGGGTGACGAAGGCCGACGCGTGATTGCCCGAGACGTTCGGCGCCGGGCCGTAGATCTCCTTGGTCTTGAAGTCGCGCAGATCGACGCGGCCGATGCGTCCCGAGATGCCGTTGACGAAGAGCCAGCGGCCGTCGTAGTCGCCGGCCGTCTCCGAAAGGGCCGGATGGTGCACGTCGTCCCACGAGTGGCCGGCGAGCATCGCCTTGGTGTCGTCGTCGAAGCCGTAGCCGGTCGCGGGATAGGGCGTGAACACCGGGATGGTCACGAGGTGGCGCATCGACGGAACGCCGAAGACGTAGACCTGCCCCGAGTGGCCGCCCGACGAGAACAGGTAGTATTCGTCGAGGTCGCCCGGCGCGATGTACGTCTTCTGCGCGGCGATGGCGATGTCCGACGTGGCGCCGCCGCCGCGATGCGAGCGTTGGCGCGGCGCGGTCGGCGCGCACTGTGCCGCGGCGAAGAGCAGCAGCGCCGCGCCGCTGAGCGCGTAGACGCTCCGATTGCTGGTGGTCATGGTTTCGCTCCCTCGTGTGACTGCGCCTTCTGCTTCTGGTGCTCGGCGAACGCCTCATGCAGCTTCTGCACCGCGACCGCCTTCTCTTCGGGCGACAAGATGATCTGGCGCGACAAGACGACCGACATCGTGCCGGTCGGCTCGCGCAGGAAGTCCTCGAGCGTGCGGCCGAAGCGCGACTGCACGTCGTCGACGGCGATCGACAGGTCCGGCCCGATCTGCGCCGGGCTGGTGACGCCGAGCGCCGAGATCGAGTGGCACACGAAGCAGCCGGTCTTGACGAACCAGGCGCCCGGCCCGGTCTTCATGCGCGCTTCGGCCTCGACTTCCTCTTTGGTCTGCGGATCGGTGCGGGGCGCGCCGGCCAGATACGCCGAGGGCACCGGCTGCCGCTTCCACGACAGCACCATCATCGCGATCGCCTGCGCCTCGCGCGTCGACAAGTGGAAGTTGGGCATCACCGTCTCGGGCGCGAGCGCGCGCGGATCCTTGAGATGCGCGACGTGCCACGCGAACGAGCTCTTCTGTCCGTTGAGCCGGCCGTACTCGAACTGCTCGGCCGCCTTGTCGCCCTCGTAGGTCAGGTCGGGCCCGATGCTGCCGCCGCGGCCGTTGACCACGTGGCAGGCGCGGCAGCCCTTTTCACGAACGAGCTTCTTGGCGAGGTTGATCTCGCTCGCGCCCTTGGTCTCGCGGTCGTAGCGATGGCAGGTGTTGCAGTTCATCTGCATGAGGGCGCTCTTGTCCTCGACGGCGAGCGTGTAGTCCGCGCCGAGCTGCGCGCCGAGCAGCGGCTCTTCCCAGTGCTCGCCGCCGCCGTGCGCCTCCTCGGCGTCGACGGCGTGGGGCTGGCCGCCGTGACAGACGGTGCAGCCGTATTTCTCGACGGGATGCTGCCGCAGCACCTCGACCGGATGCGTGCGCAGCGGCTCTTCGGCGTTCTCGAAGCCCTTCCAGCTGGTCGCCTGATGACAGGTGACGCAGCGATCGGCGCGCTTGAGCTCGGGCAGCCAGATCTGCTGCAACCCGCCCGGAATCGCAGCCGCCTTGTCGCGGCCGTACTTTGCGGTGACCTGCTGCTTGAACTCGTATTGCCAGTAGCGCCAATCGTGCGCGCGCTCGCTCATCGCGATCAGCACCGTCGGCACGACGAGGACGATGCCGATGACGGCGAGCAGCGGGCGGTCGCGCCGGGGGAACGGGCTATTCGTTCGCTTCTCCATGATCACGCCTCAGATCCGGGTCGGCAGCTGCGGCCACGGCTGCCATGGCCAGAAGAGGTGCCAATACGGTCCGCGGCAGAACGTGCCGATGAACGTGAGCACCAGGACGAGCGCGCAGATGATGAGGAAGACCGCGTTTTGGCGGCGGCGCGAGCGCGGCAGCCAGGTCCCCGTCGCCGACGCCGGGCTCTTGTCGAGCCACGGCCACAACACGAGCACGCCGACGAGCAGGCCGGGCAGGAGCACGCCGCCGACGAAGGCGCCGTTGATGGTGAAGCCGCCTATCTTGATCGTCGTGTCGGTGACCAGCTCTTGCAGCCACAGAAAGTACCAGGGCGCCTTCGCCGGATTCGGCGTCACCAGCGGATTGGCCGGCTCCTCGAGCGGCGAGCGCACGACGGCGGCCAGCGCGGCGATGACCGCGATGGTTCCCATCATCACGATGCAGATGCGGCGCGTGAGGTCCGGGATCGAGTTGACGCTGACGTCGCTCGGCTCGACGGAGTAGGCGCGCAGATTGGGCGAGGTGCCGCGCGCGATGCCGAGCAGCGTGTAGGTCTTCGTCTTCACCGTCGGCACTTCGGTGCGCTTCTGCGCCGCCACGCGATCGGCGCGCGCCAGGCCACCGTCCTTGCGGATGCGCCACATGTGATAGGCGAAGAGCACGCCGAGGAGGCCCGGCAAGACGACGATGTGCAGCGCGTAGAAGCGGATCAGCGTCGGCTGATCGATCACGCGTCCGCCGAGGAGCAGCTCGCGCACGCGCTCACCGATGACCGGCACCGAGGAGGCGATGTTGGTGCCGACGGTGATCGCCCAATAGGCGAGCTGATCCCACGGCAACAGGTACCCGGTGAAGCTGAGGAACAGCGTCACCAGCAGCATGCCGACGCCGATGACCCAGTTCCACTCGCGGCGCTGCCCGCGGCCGACGCCGTTCTTGTACGCGCCGGTCAAGAACACCCGCACGAGATGCAGGAACACGGCCGCGACCATGAGGTGCGCCGAGAGACGGTGCACCGAGCGCAGCCAGGAGCCGAACGTGACGACGTACTCGATGTCCTTGACCGACGCGTACGCGCGCTCCACCGACGGGATGTGCAGGAACATGAGCGGCAGGCCGGACACGATCAGCAGCCCGAGCAGGGCGGTCGAGATGGTGCCGAGCCACATCGAGTAGTTCCACGACAGCGAGTCTTTGAGCGCCTTCGCCGGGAACCAGTGCAAGATGAAGTTGGCGACGATGGCGTCGCCGGCCTGGCGATCCGACTGCGGGCGAAAGCTCCAGAAGCGGCGCTTGTGCACGCCGGGCGCCTCGGTCGGGACGATTTCCTCTTCGTTGGCCACGTTCTTCCTCACGCGATCGTCAGACGAAAGGTGTGATCGACCGGCTCGGCCAGATCGGCGACGAGCTGTCCGTCGTCGCTGGCGATCGACAGCCGATACCAGGCGAGCGGGCGCGGCGCAGGCCCGGCGTAGTTGGTGCCGTCGCCGTGATAGCGCGAGCCGTGACACGGGCACGAGAACTGGTGCGTCAGCTTGAGCGGCTGCCCGCCGACGGTCTTGGTCTCGGGCTGCGAGAGCGCCTCGGCGCGCACGGTGCAGCCGAGGTGCGTGCACACCGCCGACACCGCGTGAAACGTGAATCCCTCGCGAAAGATGAACAGCCGCTCGTCGGGCAGGAACTTCATGCCCTGCGGAAAGTCGTTGGGCGCGCCCAGCTTCACCGTCGTGGGCGGGTCGTACGAGACGTTGGGCACGAGCGAGCGCAGGGACGCGCCTGCCTGGGTGCACACCGCAGCGGCGCCGCAGCCGATGCCGAGCTTGATGAGGAACTCGCGACGGTCCTTCATGCCTTCTCCTTTGGCGGCACGTAACGTTCGGTGATGGAGAAGCGCTCCATCGTCATCGCGTCGGTGGGGCAGCGGATCGCGCACAGGCCGCAGCGGATGCAGCGGTCGTCGTCCTTGATCATCGCCGACAGCGGCAAGCCCGACGCCGAGGCGGCGCTCTTCAGCGCGGCGCGCTCGTCCTCGGGCAGCTCGAGCTCGTCGATGGGCACGAGCGCGAGGCAATACTCGGGGCAGACGTCGACGCAGCGATTGCACAGGACGCACTTCTCGGGGTCGTAGATGGTCTGCACGTGGCAGACGAGGCAGCGCGCGGCCTGCTGGCGCGCCTCGAGCTCGGCGTATCCGGTCTCGACTTCGGCGATGCCGGTGCGGCGGCCGACGTCGAGCGTCGGCGCGGCGACGCGATCCATGATCTCGAAGCCGGCGACCATGCGGTAGTCGCGCGTCGGGATCTTCTCGATCTCGACGAGCGTCTCGATGGCGGCGGCCTCGCGCGACAGGTGCTGATGGATCGAGCGCGCGGCGCGCTTGCCGTTGGCGACGGCTTCGATGAGGTTGCGCGGGCCGAAGGCGACGTCACCGCCGGCGAAGATGCCGGGCGCCGAGGTCGCCAGCGTCGTCTTGTCGACGGCGATGGTGCCCGCCGGCGACAGCGCGACGCCGTCTTCCGGCCGCAAGAAGCCGAGGTCGGCGCGCTGGCCGATGGCGAGGATGCAGCTGTCGGCCGGCAGCGTGATGACGTCGCCGTCGTCGTAGGCGGGCGCGAAGCGGCCGCTCGCGTCGAACACCGAGCGCACCGCGCGCAGCTCGACGGCGTGCAGCCGCTTGTCGCCGACGAAGCGCTTGGGTCCGCGCCGCGGCAGGAACTTCACGCCTTCGCGCTTGGCCTCTTCGAACTCTTCGTGTCCCTGCGCCGAGCGCAAGACCGGCATCTCCTCGAAGCTCTCGAGCGAGACGATGCTCACTTCGCGCGCGCCCCCGCGCAGCGCGCCGCGGGCGGCATCGAGCGCTTCTTTGAGACGCGCGTCGGTCTCGCCGGCCAGGCGATCGACGTCGGTCTCGTCGGTGAGGCGGAGCGCGGTGCGCGCGGCGTCGAAGGCGACGAAGCCGCCGCCGATGACCACGACCTTCTTGCCGAGCTCCATGCGGAAGCCGCGGTTGGCGTTGAGCAGGTAGTCGACCGCCTTGATGACGCCGTCGAGCTCGCCGCCTTCGATCGTCAGGTCGCGCCCCTTCTGCACGCCGGTCGACAAGAAGACCGATTCGAAGCCTTCCTGTTTCAAGGCGCCGAGGCCGTAGCTCGGCGTCAGCGCCGTGTTCAGCTTGAGCTCGACGCCGAGCGCCTGGATCTTGGCGATCTCCGCCTGCAACAAGCTGCGCGGCAAGCGGTACTCGGGGATGCCGAAGCGCAGCATGCCGCCCGGCTCTTCCGACGCCTCGAGCACGGTGACCGCGTAGCCGAGCAGCGCCAGATCGTGCGCGGCGGCCAGTCCCGCCGGTCCGGCGCCGATGATCGCGACCTTCTTGCGCGCCTGGTTGCCTTCGAGGCCGGCGACGAACGGCTTCGTCGGCAGATGTCCCGCGTAGCGATTGCCATGCTCGACGAGATGCTCGAGCAGCTGATCTTGGGTGTCCGGCCGTCGCGACTCGACGCCGTGCTTCTCCGTGACGAAGCGCTTGAGCGCGCGGATCGAGATCGGCGCATCGATGGCGCCACGACGGCAGGCGTCCTCGCACGGCGCGGCGCACACGCGGCCGCACACCGACGCGAAGGGGTTGGGCGCACGTGCGACGAGGTAGGCCTCTTCGTCTCGTCCCTGTGCGATGAGCTGCACGTAGGCGCCGGCATCCGTCGACACCGGGCATCCTGCCTGGCACTTCACCTGCGCCTTCCAGTGCTCGACGTCTGGGAGCCGGGTCTTCATCGCGCCGAGCGCTCTCTGCACGCCGCGTGACAACCCGATATCGCGGACAAAGGCGGCGCGGGCAAGAGGTCGCGCGCACGGTTTGCAGGTCGCGTTCGGGCTGCCGCAAGCTTTGCGCGAAACGGCGAGCGCGCTCCGGCCCCTTCGGTTGGAACCGCGCATGCATTGCGTGGCGGCATGATCAACCAAGAGTCCGCTGCCGCTTCGATCAGTCTGGCGCTCAGCGCCGACCACGAACGACTCGACCGGCTGTTCGACGACGCGTGCACGCGCGTCGGCGCCGGCGACTTCCCGGGCGCGACCATGTCGTTCAGCGAGTTCGCGCGCGGCCTTTTGCACCACATCGCCGTCGAGGAGCGCTCCCTGTTTCCGGCGTTCGACGCGCGCGCTCGCATGCCGGGGCCGACCGCGGTCATGTGCCACGAGCATCGCGCCATCGAGCGGTCGCTCGCGCTCGCGGCGGACGCGTTGACGTCATTGGGTGCCAGCCGCTTCGCCACCGAGGCGGCGGAGCTCTCGGCCATCCTGGCCGCGCACAACATGAAGGAAGAGCGCATCATCTACCCACGCAGCGACGCGGCGCTCGACGAGACCGAGCGGGCCGCGGTGCTCGAGGCGCTGAGACGCTGATGCGCGTCCCGCCCGACGTGCTGCGCCGGCTCGAGATCGCGGCGCCGCGCTATACCAGCTATCCGACGGTGCCGGCGTGGTCCGACGCCTTCGGTCCCGACGATCACACGCGCGCGCTCGCCGCTGTTGCCGTCGACGAGCCGCTGTCGCTCTACGTGCACATCCCGTTCTGCAAGGAGCTGTGCACCTATTGCGGCTGCAACGTGGTCATCACGCGCGATCAGGGCCGCGTCGAGCGCTACCTGGCGACGCTCGACCGCGAGCTGGCGATGACCGCCGCGGGGCTCGGCGGCCGGCGCACGTTGACGCGCATCCACTTCGGCGGCGGCACGCCCACGTTCCTCGACGAGGAGCAGCTCACGCGGCTATGGTCGGGCATCACCGCGCACTTCACCATCGCCGCGGATGCCGAGGTGGCGATCGAGATCGATCCGGTGGTGACGAGGCCGCAGCAGCTCACGCTCCTCGGCAGCTTCGGCTTCAACCGCATTTCGATGGGCGTGCAGGACTTCGAGCCGGTGGTGCAGCGTGCGGTCAATCGCGTGCAGTCGGTCGAAGAGACGGCGGCGGCGATCGCGCACGCCCGCGCCGTCGGCTTTGGCAGCGTCAACCTCGATCTGATCTACGGACTGCCGCACCAGACCGTCGCGTCGTTCGCGCGCACGATGGACACCATCGTGGCGCTCGCGCCCGACCGCGTCGCCTGCTTCTCGTTTGCCTACGTGCCGTCGGTGCGGCCGAACCAGCGGCGCCTGCCGCTCGCCGCGATCCCCACCGGCTCGGACAAGTTGGCGCTGCTCGAGGTCGCGCAAGATCGCCTGGCGGCGGCGGGGTACCGCGCGATCGGCATGGACCACTTTGCGCTGGCCGGCGACGAGCTGGCGCGCGCGCAACAGACGCGGACGCTGTGGCGCGACTTCCAGGGCTACACGACGCAGCGCGCGCGCGCGACCGTCGCCGTCGGCGCCAGCGCCATCAGCGACTTCGGCAACGCCTACGCGCAGAACGAGCACGCGCTCGGCCAATACGAAGCGGCGATCGCAGCGGGGCAGCACGCGACCGTCAAGGGCATCTGGCTCAGCGAGGACGACCGGCGGCGGCGCGACGTCATCGTGCAGCTCATGTGCAACGGCTGGGTCGACCTCGGCAGCGACGGCGAGCGCTACTTCGCGCGCGAGCTCGAGGCGCTCGAGGCCACCGAGCGCGACGGCCTGGTCGCGTCGCGCGAGCGCGAGATCCTCTTGACCGAGCTCGGCCGCACCTTCGTACGCAACGTGGCGATGGTGTTCGACGCCCACCTGGCGCGGCCCGACGGGCGGCGCGTCTTCTCCGCGACGGTCTGAGTCAGCGCCGCCGCGCCTTCGGCTCGGTGACGATGGCGGAGCTCGGCGAGCGCCGTGCGCGCGTTGGCTTCGTCGCCGACGATGACGATGCGTTCGCGCGGCATTCGGCTCCTACCCCGTGTCAGGCCCGCGCCAGGATCCAATGCATGAAGTCCGACACCGTGAGAATACCGCGCAGCTCCTGGCCGCGCACGACCGGCAGGGTGCCGAAGCGGTGGCGCAGCAGCCTCGCGGCGGCTTCGCTCGCAGGACGGTCGGGATGGATCGTGGAGACTCGCGGGCTCATCGCATCGGCGACGAGCATCGCCGGCGCATCCTCGCAGTCACGCAGCCAGCCGTTCCCCACGGCGAGGACGTCCCGATCGGACAACATGCCGACGACCTGATCGCGAACGACGACCGGCAGGTGGCGCAGGTTGGCCGCGCGCATCATCTGCCACGCCGACGCCAGCGTCGCTTCCGGCTCGACGGTTACCAGCGGTCGGGCGGTCATCAGGTGCGCGACGCTCGGCTGGCGGCTGGTCTCGTGCGCGTCCGCTTGGAGCGCGACGTTCGCGAAGCGGAGCGCGTCGGTCGCGGTAAAGATGCCGACGAGCGCATCGCGGTCGACGACCGGCAGACACGAATAGTGGTGGGCCAGCATCGTTTCGCACGCCTGCGTGACCGAGGCCGACGCGCGCACCACCTGCGAGGGCGCCGTCATCACGTCGCCGACGAGGTCGTGCTCTGCGACGGCGATCGCGTCACGCGCCGACAGCACGCCCACCGGTCGGTTGCCGGCGACGACCGGCAGGTGGCGGACCCGGCAGGTCCGCATGATGGCCGCCGCCGCGCCGACCGTCTCGAACGGCCTTACGGTGATCGGCCGCGGCGTCATCAGCACCTCGACGACGGGGTCGAACGATTCGCCAGCCTTCGCGAGCATGCGTCGCCCCCGGAGCAAGCGGCGCGCCAGTCGGAAGGGCGCGGCGGTCGCACCGGAGTCCGCATCGTTTGCAGCGGCCAGGCGCAGCGCCGCAGCTTTTGCGCGCGTTGGTCGCGGAGGCCGCGTCGGGCCATGGACGTCCGCGAGATCAGGAGCACGCCGGGTCGCACGCTCGAGCAAGGGCTGCCACGCGACGGCGGCGCTGGTGATGTCCGCGCGCTCGAGAAGTAGCGCAAGGCGTGCGCCGCCGGGCCGCGGCAACTGCAACGGTTGCGCGCGTTCAGGGGGCTCGGGCGACGAAGGGCAGAGCGCGCGCGGCCCTTCGCGCTGGCGTCGCGGTTGCAGAGGTCGAGCGCCAGGAGGCTGCCATGCTCGCCCGCATCCCGTTGATCCCGGTCGTGCTGATCGCGCTGTTTGCGTCGCTCATCCTGAGCGTCGTCGTGTTGCTCGGCGTGCCCATGGCCGGCGCCTGGAGCGCGCTCGCTGCGACGGCTCTCGCCGGAGCGCTGACCGTCCTGATGGCGTTGGGGTTCTCGCACGGCGAGCACGTCGGCGCGGGGCGCTAGCCGTGCCGAAGAGCCAGGAGGGCCCATGTCCTGTCGTCTCGTGCGATTGAGAAGTGACGTCCGCGAGCGAATGCTCGAGCAGTTCCGCTTCCGCGGGGTGCGCCGCACGTACGGCGAGGTCGAGGAGGGCGAGCCCGCGCTGTGCGCCGCTCGCGTCGACTGCCAGCTCGGGGTTGAACATAGCGGACGCGACTGCGAGCGCTGTCCGCGATTGCTCTCGTGGACGCGCGGTCCGGCCGAGCGTGAAGTGACGCTGCGCTGCGCGTGGCTGCACACGGATCCCGTCGCCGATCGCATGACCGGGGCGGCTGCGATCGTGGCGGTCGCACCGTCACGCCGATGCGCGGAGGCCGATCGGGTCGCCGCGCGCGAGGGCGTGCACCGCCTGCTCGTCGTCGAGCAGGACAGGCTCGTCGGCATCGTCTGCCGTTGCGATCTGCAGCGCGCGCTTTCGGAACCGGTGGACACGGTCATGCAGCGCGAGATCGCCATCATCGACTCCGCGGCGACGCTCGGCGAAGCGGCCGCCATGATGCGCGAGCTCGGCGTGGGGTGCCTTCCGGTCGCGCGCGACCGGCGCCTCGTCGGAATCATCACGCGCGGCGACCTCGTGCGCTCCGGGCTGAGCGCGGAGAAGCTGGCATGAGCGCGGGCCGCTGGTTCGTGCTCGGCTTCGATTGCGACGATATCGTCGGAGCGTGGCAGGATTGGCGCCTGGCGCGGCAGTGCGTGGCGACGCTGAGGGCTGCGCATCTCGCCCCGACGAGCGGCATCCTCGAAGGAGCTGGCCAGGGCCGCCATCTGACCTACTGGTACGTGCGCGACGACGTCGCCGGCGTCCTCGATGACGGTGAGGTTCCCTGGCGCCGCTTCCTCGTCGGCGAGACCGATGCGCCGCCCACGGCGGCGACGCGTCAGCTCAAGCTCGATTGACCCGCGTCGCCGCGAGCGCGCAGCGCCGGCTCAGGCCGGCACGCCCGCGCGATCGAGATCGCGGCGCGTGACGACGCCGAGGACGAGCGAACCATCGATGATGGGCAGGCAGCCGATGCGCAACTGCTTCATCGCCGCTGCCGCGTCTCCGAGCGTCGTTGCCGGCGCAGCTGCGAAGACGTCGCTCGACATGACGTCGGCAACGGCCCGCGTGCCGCCTCGGGCGAGATCGCAGCGGCAGGCGATGCCGACCAGCGTGAACGTGCGGTCGAACACGAGCAGGTGGTGGACGCCGCGCGCGGCTGCGAATTCGTCGGCGGCGTGGCAGCGCGTGTCGACGGTCGTCGAGGGAGGCTTCGGCCGCATCCAGCCGGCGATCGGCTCGCGGTCGTCGACGCTGCAATAGAGCCGGACTTCCGGCGCGCTGCGGAACGCCTGTAGGTGGACGCAATCGATGCATTCGGCGCCGTCGACGCAGCCCTTGCGCGGACACGACACGCGCGCCGATGCCAGCGTGCCATCCGGCGAAGCGGCGCCGTGCACGCGCAAGACCGCGCAGAAGCGCACGGGGGCGCCGATCTCCACGACCCCGCCTCGTCCGCTGCCTATGAGATGGACGGCCACGATCCTTCCCGATGCAACCGGCGCGCCGTCAGCGACGGCGCAGCGCGCGCTGGACCGTGGCCAGCAACTGATCGATGTCGATCGGCTTGCCGATGAAAGGCTCGTCGACGCCCCGCGGCTGCGGGCGCGCCGACATGAGCACGATCGCCGGGCCGCCGTTCGACATGCCGCGCGCGGTCGCCAGCAATCCCAAGCCGTCGACGCCGGGCATGTGCACGTCGGTGAGGAGCACGTCGGGACGGAACTCGGCGAGGCGCGCCTGCGCCGCCGCGCCGTCGACGGCGCTCGACACCTCGTACCCTTCGTCGCGCAAGAGCTCGCTCAGCGCATTCCGCGCGTTGGGCTCGTCGTCGACGATGAGGATCCTTGTTGCCGGGCGCATGCCGATCGCTCCTGCGAAGCGCGGGCCAACCGGCGGGGCGCGCGCGGCGGCAAAGCGCGCGGCGATTGCGGCGCTGTTCCTGTCGCCCCGCAATCATTGCGCGCGCCGACCGGGACGCTCGGCCGCTCGCGTGGTCCACAAGTTGCTCTCCCGACGGTAACTTCGAAGGAGCGCCCCATGCAGCCCGTCCAGATCACGTACCATGGTCTCGCACCCTCCGACGCCCTGACTGCGCTCATCCATGCTCGCGCCGCGCAGCTCGAGCGGGTGAGCGAGCGCATCCACTCGCTGCGTGTGCTCGTCGACGCGCCCCACCATCATCACCGGCAGGGCAACCATTATCGTGTGCGTATCGAGGTTGGGGTGCCCGGCGGCGAAGTCGTGGTCGGGCACGACGTCGACGAGCGCGATGCCGACGAGGACGCCTATCGCGCCGTTCGCCGCGCCTTCGACGCGATTCGCCGCCGCTTGACCACGACGCAGGCGCGCACGCGCGGCCGGCAGCGCGCCCACGCCGACGAGCGCTTCAGCATTCGCGCCGCTCGCTGAGTCTCGGGTAGGGAAATGCGGCGCCGGTCCTTCGCGGCCGGCGCCGCTCTCGGTTAGAAGCGGCGGATGCGGATCTCGGCGTTGGGCGTGGAGCGATCATAGGCGCCGGCCGGGGTGGTCACGAACATCGACGGGCCGTCCTGCGTCTCGGGCTGCGCGACGCTGGTGGCAGCGCCCTCGCCGACCGTGGGCTCTCCGAGATCGATGGGATCGTCGGAGATGGCCGCCGAGATCCAGTGGCCGGGGGCATCGCCGCAGCGCGCACAGCTGTCGGCCGATTCGCCGTCGACGAGAATGTGGCCGCACTCGCGGCAGCTCCACGCCACCAGCTTCGCGATCTTCTCGCGCGCCGGCGCCGGCACGATCAATACCGG
>Ga0070679_100002150_pt1 | contig 17770 bp, 18 predicted proteins | sample KBSC63BmetaG_FD_65652 | JGI IMG/M metagenome (GOLD analysis project Ga0070679, IMG submission 65652) | Corn rhizosphere microbial communities from Kellogg Biological Station, Michigan, USA - KBS C6-3B metaG | ecosystem: Host-associated > Plants > Roots > Rhizosphere | place: USA: Michigan... | reverse complement strand
GCGCCGTCGGTGGCGGACCGCATGCGCCGGCTCGAGGACTCTGGCGTGATCCTCGGCTACCGGGCAGAGGTCGACCCGCGGGCGCTCGGCTATGAGCTGAGCGCCGTGCTGCGCGTGCGGCCGGACGCTCGCCAGCTACCCAAGCTCGCGGGGATCGCCACCGACACGCCCGAGGTGACCGAGTGTCAGCGCGTGACCGGCGACGACTGCTACGTGATGAAGCTGCACGTGCGCGACGTCGAGCATCTGGAGGAGGTGCTCGATCGCTTCACGCCGTTCGGACGCACGACGACATCGATAGTGCAGTCGGCGCCGTTCAGGCCAAGAGGCGTGGACCTAAGCGGCGACTAGGTACTGCTGCCACGCGTCCGGGATGCGCGTCATCGCGACGTGCACGAACAGCGTGGGGCTCGGGGGCCGCGGCGCGTGGCGCGGGTGCATGCCCGCCTGGCGCGGGAGGCGGTCGCCCTTGCGGCGATTGCACGGCGCGCAGCACGTGACGATGTTGTCCCATGACGAGGAGCCGCCCTTCGAGCGGGGGATCACGTGGTCGATGGTGAGATTGCCGCGCTCGCTGCCGCAGTACTGGCAGGCCCAGCCGTCACGGGCGAAGATCGCACGGCGGGTGATCTTGCGGCTGTGCGCGTCGCGGGGGATCCGCACGTAGGTGACGAGCCGGATCACTACCGGCCGCGCCATCGTGAAGCTCTCGGAATGGAGCGCCCACTCGGAGTGCTCGAGAACCTCTGCACGCTGCTTCAGAACCAGCACGGCCGCTCGACGGACCGTGCAGACGTTGATGGGCTCGTACGACGCGTTGAGCACCAGCACCCGGCCAAGTGTTACCCCACGCTGCTCCCGGGCGCCCGGCAGCGCGGTTACGGAAGCTGGCTGTTCGCCAACCTCCTCGAGTACGGCAGGTACCGAAGAAGAGCTCGCCCTGGACACTCTGCGGCCAGTTTAGCGGCAGCTCCCGGCGCGAAATGCCGGTTCGCGGTCAGGAAGCCGAGTTGCCGGCGGGCGAGAAAGCCACGTCGATCGCCTCGCGCTCCTCCGGCGAAAGCTCGAGCTCCGACTCGCCGTTGCGCACGCGCTTGACGTACACGCGCGCCTGCTCTCGATGCAGGATCGAGGACACGACGAGGCCGGAGCGGTGCGAGTCGAGCAGCGCGTATGAGCTCGATTGCTGCCCGGACATCTCGCCGTACGCGTCGTAGCGGACGAGTGACGTGTGGGCGAAGCAGCCGTCGATGCGCCGCTCCGCGGTGCCCACTCGCTGGTCGAGTCCGGCGAGCACTTCCTCCACCCAATCGCGCAGGTCCACGAAGCCCTTCTCGAGACGCTCGGAATGGGCGACGAGGTCGCGGTCGCCGTGGTCGCCCATCACCACCCGCTGCGACGCCCGCAGCCGGCGCAGCTTGACGGCCAGGACGATCGCGAAGAGCAGTGCCACCACCGCCACACCGGCTGCCGCAAGGGCCACGATGCCCTGCGTGGTGGTCAGATCGTTCATCGGCCGAGCAGACTAGCGAGCCCCGGGCGGCCCCGGATCAGTGGGTGAAGATCGCCCGGTACGTGGCCTTGTTGTTGGCCACGTTCTTCTCGCCGGGCACCGGCAGCACCTGGACGGTGATCTCCACGGGAATCCCGGTCGGCGGCGTCTGGGTGGGAGCGACGTTCACCGTCTGCTGGGTGCCCTTGGGGAAGCTCTGGATCTTCTGCTCGGTCACGATCGACTTGCTGCCGCTCGCCGCGATGGTGATGCGCACGGTCACGTTCTTCTCGTCGTTCTCGCCGCCGTTCGTGACCTGCACGTCGAACGAGGTGTTGGCGCTGGCGGGGATGTCGGTGGCTGAGGTGGTGCTGAGCGTCTGCCCGCCCGGCTTGACCACCACCGAGTCGAGCGACGTGCCGTGAACCCCGGGCGCCACCGGGCCGCTCGATCCACTACCGGTGCCGCGGGCGATGCGGTCGGCGACCGTGGTCGGGTCGAGCCACGCGATGTCCGGGAGGAAGGCGCTGTTCGTCTTCGGCACCTGCGCCTCCGCGAGCAGGCCCTGCGATTTGAATTGCTTCTCGAACTCGGGGATGTAGCGCTGTGAGTAGATCACGTCGCTCGCGTCGAAATTGCGCATCTGGCCGGCGATCGCGCGGATGGCGTCGGCGCGGCCCTGGTCGCCCAATGCCGTCCGGAGCTGGTTGGCGATGTTGGAGATGCCGTCGGCGCGGAACTGCATCGTCTCCACCAGGTAGTTGTTGGCTCTGTTCAGCTCGCTCGGATGGCCGATCGTGCGAGCGCGGTCCGCCTGCTCCTCGGCCTGCACGCGGAAGCCGTTGGCGGTGTTGGTGGCGTCGACCGGATTGGAGGAGTTGCCGCTGCCGTTGCCGAGCAGCTGGAAGAGCTGGCCGCTCAGCTGGTTCGACTCCTGGATCAGGCTCGAGGCCTCGCGGTCGTAGCTGCGGAACGCGCTGTGCTTGCGCGAGACCTGGCAGGAGTGGATGCCCCAGACCAAAAGGATCAGGACAAGCACGCCCACGCCCAGGGCGATCAGTCGGCGGACCCAGAGGGTCTGGCTGTCCACGCCCGGTCCACGCGGCGGTGGACGGCGAGAACTACGCCGGGGGCGTTCGTCGGTTTCTTCTAGAAATGACACGCAAGCTCCGCGGCCTGCAGCGGCCCCGTGTCAGGCTATTACACCCGCACCGGAGTGAGTATGACCCCCGCTCCGGCGGCAGGGCGAGGGTGTTTGGGCTCGAAGATGGAAGTCGACATGGAACGTTCAGCGGCGCGCACGCAGGATCTGGCCTCGGCGAAGACGAGGCCACAGGCCACAGGCCACAGGCCACAGGGCTTGGACGACGGGCGGTATGTCCTTGGTCGTTATCTGCTCGAGCGGCGGCTTGGTTCGGGTGGTTACGGAACCGTCTGGCTGGCCTGGGACGAGAAGCTCGAGCGCGAGGTGGCGGTGAAGGTGATCCCGCGCGAGCCAGGCGATTCACCCGCTCCTGTGCGGGCCGAGCGCGAGGCGCGGGCGGCGGCGCGGCTCAACCATCCGGGCATCGTCTCGCTGTACGAGCTAGGCGGCGACGACGAGGCGGTGTACCTGGTCTCCGAGCTTGTTCGGGGCCGAACCTTCGCGGAGCTGCTGAGGGGCCGGGCGCTGTCCGACCGCGACGTTGCGCGGATCGGCATCGCGCTCTGCCAGGCGCTCTCGCACGCGCACGAGAAGGGCGTGATCCACCGCGACGTGAAGCCCCAGAACGTGATGGTGGTGGCCGAGCCGGCCGCGGGAGCGGGCTTCGCCAAGCTGGCGGACTTCGGCGTGGCACACCTGGCGGAGAGTGACCTGACGAGGACCGGCGACATCGTGGGCACGCTGGCCTACATGGCGCCCGAGCAGGCCGAGGGGCAGCGGATCAGCGAGGCCGTGGACGTGTACGCGCTGGCGCTGACCCTGTACGAAGGCTGGACCGGCTCGAATCCGGTGAAGGCGCACGCGCCGGCGGCCACGGCGCGCAACCTGGGCCGGCCGATGCCACGGCTGCGCTCGAAGCGGCGCGACCTGCCGGAGCGACTGTGCCAGGCGATCGACGCGGCATTGGATCCGCGGCCCGAGCGGCGGCCCTCGCTGGAGCTCATGGCGAGCGCGCTCGAGCACGCGGAGACAGAGCTGTCGGAGGAGGGCGGCCTGGTTGAGCCGGAGACGCTCGCGCGCTTCGGCCTGGCGGAGGGCACGGTCCGCCGCCGCAGGGAGCCGATGCCGATCCCGGACCGAGCCGTGGCGTCGGTTGGCGCGGGCGTGGCGATGCTGCTGGCGCTCGACCTGCTTGGGCCGGTGCCGCCGGTCACGCCGATCGCCGCCGCTGCCGCCACCGCGCTGGTGGTAGCGCTGCTGCCGCGCGTGGGCTGGCTGCTGGCTGCCGCTGTTCTGGTGGGCTGGCTCGGCACCGAGCAGCCGGGCACCGCGCTGGTGGTGGGCGTGGCCGTGGCCGCAACGCCGCTCCTGCTGCTGCGGGGCGGAACCCTGTGGTCGGTGCCTCTGCTGGGACCCGCGCTTGGCGCGATCGGACTGGGTCCCGCGTACCCGGCGGTGGCGGGCATGAGCTCGCGCAGCGCGTGGCGCCGAGCCGGCCTTGGCGCGCTCGGCTTCCTCTGGCTGGCGGCGGTGGAGGTGCTGAGCGGGCGCTCGCTGCTCTACGGCGTGGCGGACGGCACCCAGCCCCGCAGGCGCTGGGACGGCTCCTTCGCCCACGCCGCCGAGCACGCCGTCTACCCGGCCATCAGCGGGCCGGCGCTGGCGCCAGCCCTGGTGTTCGCGGCCGCTGCGGTGCTGCTGCCTCTCGCGGTCCGGGGACGCTCGCTCACCTTCGACGCGGTCCTTGCGACGTGCTGGGCGGCGGGGCTCGTGGCCGCGCTTCACGCCACGGATTCCCTGCTCTCGCCGAACGTTCACCTCGCCACCGCGCGCGGCGCCACCGCGGGCGCGCTCGTGGGCGCCGCACTGGCCGTGGCCCTGGCGCACGTGAGACCGGCAGTAGCGCCGGTCACGGCCCCGACTCTTCCCTAGGATGGCTGGTCGATGAGCGTTCTTCGCAGCCTCGAGGCGAAGCTCGAGGCCTTCGTCGAGGGGGCCTTCAGCCGCGCCTTCAAGTCACGCGTCCAGCCGGTCGAGCTGGCGCGCAAGCTTGCCAAGGAAATGGAGGAGAGCCAGGTCGTCTCGATCTCGCGCACGTACGTGCCGAACGAGTACGTGGTCTTCCTGTCGCCTGGCGACCGCGAGCAGTTCTCGAGCTACGAGGGCGCGCTCAAGAAGGAGCTGTCCGACTACCTGCTCGAGCACGCCCGCGACGAGGGGCTCGCGCTCGTGACGCGGCCCACGGTGGAGTTCAAGACCGACGACCGGCTGAAGCTCGGCGAGTTCGGCATCCAGGCGCACCTGATCCAGCCGCCGGACGAGGACTCGGGTGAGGTGGAGCCGCAGCAGGCGGACTACGGGCACACGATGGTCTACTCGCCCGACGCGGAGGCGCGGCGCCTGGTGGAGACGCCGGCGATGGGCCGCGCGCTGCTCGTGGGGGACGGGCGGCGCACGGTGCTGAGCGGGGCGCGTGTGGTGATGGGCCGCAGCCGCGACTGCGACGTCGTGATCGACGATCCGAACGTGTCGCGCCGGCACGCCGAGCTGCGGCGCCAGGGCGACACGTGGATGGTGGCCGACCTCGGCTCGACGAATGGGGTGAAGGTGAACGGCAGGCGAGTGGAGCACGCTGTGCTCAAGCCCGGCGACGAAATCACGTTGGGCCTCTCCCGACTGTCCTTCGAGCAGGAGTAGCGGTGACGACCGACCCGGTCGCTGTAGCGCTCAAGTTCGCGTTCCTGATCGTGCTCTACCTGTTCCTGCTGTGGGTGGCGCGCAGTTCCCTGCGCGACCTCTCACGGCACGAGGACGCCAGCATCGTGGCCGAGGGTCCGGCGCCGGGCGGGCGCGAGGAGCGCCGCCGCGCCGGTGCGGAGCTGCGCGCGGGCGTGCAGCCGCGGCTCGAGGTGGTGGCCGCGATGGGGCACGAGCCCGGCACCGTGTTCGACCTCGGGGACGGCGGCGCCACCATGGGCCGCTCCTCGGGCGCGGACATCGAGGTGGACGACCCGTTCGCCTCGTCGGCGCACGCGCGCATCTTCCCGCGCGGGGACTTCATGTTCATCGAGGACATGGGGTCCACGAACGGGACGTTCCTGAACGGTCGCCAGCTCAAGCGGGCCGAGCAGCTCAAGATGGCGGACAAGATCCGCATCGGCGACACCGAGTGGCGCTACCAGGAGTAGCTCGTGGCGCTGAGGATCGCGGAAGAGGCAGGGCTCAGCGACGTAGGCCGCCAGCGGCACACGAACGAGGACCGTTTCTACGAGTCCGCGCCGATGTTCGCCGTGGCGGACGGGATGGGAGGTGCGCGCTCGGGCGAGGTGGCCTCGCAGATCGCCGTCGACGAGTTCAAGGAGCAGGACGCCAAAGCCGGCGGCCCCGAGGACCTGCTGGCGCGGATCGCGCAGTCTGCCAACCGCAAGATCTACGAGCTGGCACAGTCGGACGAATCGCACGCGGGAATGGGCACCACGCTGACGGCGGCGCTCGTGGGCGATGGCGAGATCTCGCTCGGCCACGTGGGAGACAGCCGCGCTTACCGCTTCCGCGACGACGAGCTCGAGCGGCTCACGCAGGACCACTCGCTCGTTGAGGAGCTGATGCGGATGGGCAAGCTCTCGCCCGAGGACGCGGAGGTGGATCCGCGGCGCTCGATCATCACGCGCGCGCTCGGGCCGGAGCCGACGGTTGACGTGGAGACGTGCACCTATCCGGCCAAGGACGGCGACGTGTACCTGCTGTGCTCGGACGGCCTCACAGGGATGGTGCCGGAGGAGCGCATGGCGGAGATCCTGCGCGGGCGCTCGTCGCTCGAGCAGGCGGCCCGCCAGCTCGTGAACGACGCGAACGCGAGCGGCGGCAAGGACAACATCACCGTGGTCCTGTTCAAGCTGGCGGACGACGAGGCGGGCGGGGCGAAAGTGTCCGACACCCTGTCCGGCACGGAGGTGCTGCCTGCGCAGCCGTCTCCGCCGCGTGATCCGAGCGGAGACACCGTCGTGATCCCGAGGCCACAGGCCACAGGCCACAGGCCACAGGAACCGCCACCCGACACCCGACACCCGACACCCCCGCCCATGGCGGCGCGCAGCCGCGCCCGCTGGCCGCTCGCTGCGGCGGTCGTGCTCATCATCATCCTGGCGGCGGGCGGCGGCTTGTACGCCGCCTCCCGCGAGCTGTACTTCGTCGGCACCGACAACAACGGCCTCGTGACGATGTACCGCGGCGTGCCGTACGACCTCCCGCTCGGGATCAGGCTGTACACCGAGCAGTACGAGTCGAGCGTGCCGGCGAAGGCGCTCCCGCCGCGCCAGCGGGCCGCGGTGCTCAACCACAAGCTGCGCAGCCGAGGAGACGCGGTGGACCTGCTGCGCTCGCTCGAGCGGAACGAGGGCTAGCGGATGTCCGCGCGCTCACGCGAGCTCTTCGGACTGTTGCCGGTCACGCTGCTCGTCACGGGCGGCTTCACGGCCGTCCTGATCACGCGCTCGGCGGAGATCAACAAGGTGTCGATCACATACGGCGCCTTCTTCCTCGGCTGCTGCGTGTTCGCGCACATCTTCATCCGGGCGCGGCTGCCCAACGCCGACCCGTACCTGTTCCCGCTGGGAGCGCTGCTGGCGGCGTTCGGGCTGGTGATGATCTACCGGATCGACGAGAAGCTGGCGCGCCAGCAGGCCGAGTGGTTCGTGGTCGGGCTGGCGCTGTTCTGCGCGACGATCGTGTTCGTGCGCGACTACCGCGTGCTCGAGCGCTACCGCTACACGATCGCGGCCGCGAGCATCGGGCTCCTACTGCTGCCGCGGGTGCCTGGAATCGGTGGCGCGACGAACGGCGCGTACCTGGCGATCCACTTCGGCTCGCTGCAGTTCCAGCCGGCCGAGTTCGCCAAGATCGGCATCGTCATCTTCCTGGCGAGCTACCTGCGCGAGACGCGCGACGTGCTCGTCCGGGGCCGCATCCCGCGCATCAGCCTCAAGCACTTCGGCCCGCTGCTGCTCGTCTGGGGTCTCGCGATGCTGATGCTGATCTTCATCCGCGACCTGGGCAGCTCGATCATGTTCTTCGGCGCCTTCCTCGCGATGCTCTATGTGGCAACCGCGCGGATCTCGTTCGTGGCCGCGGGCCTCGCGCTGTTCGTGCTCGGGTCGATCTTCTTCGCGGGGCACGTGCCGCACGTGCACGAGCGCGTGGAGATCTGGCTGCACCCGTTCCGGCCGGACCTGGTGGAGTCCTCCGGCTACCAGATCGCGCAGGCGCTGTTCGCGCAGGCGGACGGTGGCCTGTTCGGTCGCGGCTTCGGCCAGTCCCTGTTGCAATTACCAGTCGCGGGGGGCCACTCGGTCACGATCCTGCCCGCCGCGCACACGGACACGATCTACGCGGTGATCACGGATGAGCTCGGGCTCTTCGGCGCGGCGGCGCTGATCCTGGTCTACCTGCTGTTCGCCGCACGGGGGTTCAAGACCGCGCTGATCGCGCGCGACGGCTTCTCCAAGCTGCTCGCGGCCGGCCTCGCGTCCGTCTTCGCGCTGCAGGTGTTCGTGATCGTCGGCGGCGTGACGCGCGTGATCCCGCTGACCGGAGTGACGCTGCCGTTCGTGTCGTACGGCGGCAGCTCGATCCTCGCCAACTTCGTGGTGCTCGCGCTGCTCTTGATCGTGTCGAACGCGGCGCGCAGCGGGCCGGCCGAGCGCGGAGGGATCGCGTGAACCGCCAGATCACCCAGCTCTTCGGCGTGGTGCTCGTGCTGTTCACGCTGCTCGTGGTGTTCACCTCGCGCTGGACCGTCTTCGAGGCGAAGAGCCTGCAGAACCAGACCGCCAACAAGCGCCCGCTGCTCGAGCAGCTGCAGATCCCGCGCGGCTTCATCTTCGCGGGGGACGGCACCAAGCTCGCCGTCAACAAGCGCTCGGGCCACGGTCCGACGCTTCGCTACAGCCGCGTCTACCCGACGAACAACCTGTTCTCGCACGCGGTCGGCTACTCGTTCATCTCGCAGGGCAGCGCCGGCCTCGAGAAGAAGTACAACGACGACCTGGCCGGCAACTCGAACGAATTCAGCTCGATCATCGACGAGCTGTCCGGGCAGAAGAAGGTCGGCAACGACCTCTACACGACGCTCGACCCGGCTGCACAGCGCCTGGCGCTCCAGCTACTCGGCAACCAGGCGGGCTCGGTGGTGGTGCTCGACCCGCGGGACGGCGCCGTGCGCGTGATGGCCAGCGTGCCCAACTACAACCCCAACGACATCCCCGAGCGGTCCAGGCAGCTCAACACCGACAAGGCGGCGCCGCTCTTCAACCGCGCGACCCAGGGCGGCTACCCGCCCGGCTCCACGATGAAGGTCGTGACCGCATCGGCGGCGCTCGACAGCGGTCGCTACACGCCCAACTCGGTGGTGTCGGGCAAGTCGCCCAAGATTCTCGGCGGCGTTCCGCTGTCCAACTGCTGCACCGAGGGCAGCGGCAACTATGGTCCCCTCACGCTCACCGAGGCACTGGCCAAGTCCGTGAACACCGTCTGGGGTGAGGTCGGCGAGAAGCTCGGTAAGAAGACGATGTTCGAGTACATGAACCGCTTCGGCTTCGACAAGAAGCCGCAGCTCGACCTGCCATCCGACGAGCTCGGCGTGAGCGGTGTCTACGGGTCGCACGGACAGCTGCTGGGGCCGAGCGACGCCATCGACATCGCGCGCGTGGCGATCGGCCAGGAGCGCCTGCGCGTGTCGCCTCTGCAGATGGCCGAGGTGGCCGCCACGGTGGCCAACGGCGGCAAGCTGATGAAGCCGCGGCTGGTGGAGCGGATCGAGTCGCCCGACGGCCGCGTGATCGACAAGCGCGGTCCGGCCGAGATCGACCAGGTGATGAAGGAGTCGACCGCTCAGCAGGTGACGGCGATGATGGAGCAGGTGGTGAAGGCCGGCACGGCCACCGCCGCTCAGATTCCGGGCGTGACCGTGGCGGGCAAGACCGGCACGGCCGAGGTCGCGAACGGCACCGCCAACCAGGCGTGGTTCATCGCGTTCGCTCCGGTGCCGAACCCGCGGGTGGCGATCGCGGTCACCATCGAGCGCACCCAGGGCGAGGGCGGCACGGTGGCGGCGCCGATCGCCAAGCAGGTGATCGAGCAGCTCCTGGGGAAGGGCGGCTGATGGCCGAGGTGGCGGGCAACACGGTCGTGGACGGCCGCTATCGGATCCTCAACCGGATCGGCTCGGGCGGAATGGCCGATGTGTACTGCGCCGAGGACACGCACCTCGGCCGCCAGGTGGCGCTCAAGGTGCTGCACCACCGCTTCGCGCAAGACCAGGAGTTCGTGGAGCGCTTCCGTCGCGAGGCGAGCGCCGCCGCGGGCCTCCAGCATCCCAACGTGGTCGGCGTGTTCGACCGCGGCGCGCACGACGGCACCTACTACATCGCGATGGAGTTCCTCCAGGGCGAGACGCTCAAGGATCTCATCAAGCGCGAGGCACCGCTGCCGCAGGAGCGCGCCATCGATCTGGGCATCCAGATCCTGCGCGCCGCCGGCTTTGCCCACAAGCGCGGCGTGATCCACCGGGACTTCAAGCCGCACAACGTGATGGTCGGGCCGCAGGGCAGCGTGAAGGTCACGGACTTCGGCATCGCGCGCGCCGGAGCGTCGGAGATGACGGAGACCGGCTCGATCATGGGCACGGCGCAGTACCTGTCGCCGGAGCAGGCCCAGGGTCACGGCGTGACCGCGGCCTCGGACCTCTACTCGATCGGCGTGATCCTCTACGAGATGCTCGGCGGCAAGGTGCCGTTCGAGGGCGACAGCGCGGTGTCGATCGCGCTCAAGCACCTGAGCGAGCCGCCGCCGCGACTGGCGGCGCTGCGGCCGGACATCCACCCGGCGCTCGAGGGCGTGGTGATGAAGGCGCTGGCCAAGCAGCCGAGCGAGCGCTACGCGAGCGCGGACGAGTTCATCGCGGCGCTGGAGGCCGCGCGCTCCGCCATCGCCTCGGGCACGAACGGCGGCCAGGGCCAGGACACCGCGGTGTGGTCGGCGCTGCCCCCGCCGCCTCCGGTGGCGCCCGTGCGCGAGCGCGGACCGCGGCGCTGGCCCTGGGTGGTGCTCGCGCTGCTCGTCGCGCTCGGTATCGGGGTGGGTATCTGGGCGCTGCTCCAGAACTCGCGAGTTACCGTGCCGGACCAGACCGGCAAGCAGGAGTCCGCCGCGACGGTGGATCTCGCCAACCGCGGCTTCGAGGTGAAGGTGCACCGGCGCGAGTCGGGCTCGCCGGTGGGCCAGGTGATCGGGCAGAGCCCGGAGGCCGGCACCAAAGTGGACAAGGGCTCCACCGTGACGCTGCAGGTGTCGAGCGGCCCAGGCACCGCGCAGGTGCCGCTGCTCACCGGCTTAAAGCAGGCCGAGGCGATCAAGGCGCTCAACAGGCGCGGCTTACAGGCGGACGTGACATCGCAGCACTCGGCCACGGTGCCGAAGGGCGAGGTGATCCGCACCTCGCCGGCGGACGGCGAGGTCGTGCCCAAGGGCTTCCACGTGAACCTGGTGGTCAGCAGCGGGCCGCAGCAGGTCAAGGTCCCGGACGTGACCAGCCTGACCACCGCGGCGGCCCACTCGCAGCTCCACAACGCCGGCCTCGAGTTCAACGACGACCAGGTGACCTCCGACCAGCCGAAGGGCACGGTGATCGCGCAGGACCCCGCCGGCGGCACGACCGTGAACAAGGGCTCGAGCGTGACGCTGACGATCTCCAAGGGGCCGGACACGGCGCCGGTGCCGAACGTGAGCGGACAGGGTCAGACACCGGATCAGGCCACGAGCACGCTGCAGGGAGCCGGCTTCAAGGTGCAGGTGAAAGAGATCCCGACAAAGGACCAGACGCAGGACGGCAAGGTGATCCGCCAGCGGCCGCAGCCGGGGACGCAGCTCAAGAAGGGCCGCACCGTGGTCATCTACGTCGGGAACTTCCAGCAGACCACCAACCCCCAGAACCCGGGCACGCCGGCCGAGCCCACGCCGACAACGCCGTGAGGGTCGCGCTACTCGCAGGCGGGCGCTCGAGCGAGCACGAGGTGTCGCTGTCGTCGGCGGCCGCGGTGCGCGAGGGGCTCGAGCAGGGCGGCCACGACGTCGTGACGATCGAGATCGGCCGAGAGGACGGGCGCTGGTCGTGCGAGGGCGAGGCGGTCACGCTCGATCCGGGTGCCGCGCCGCTCGACGCCGAGATCGTGTTCCCGGTGCTGCACGGCCCCTTCGGCGAGGACGGCACGGTGCAGGGCCTGCTCGAGACGCTCGACGTGCCTTACGTGGGCGCCGGCGTGCTGGCCTCCGCGCTGTGCATGGACAAGGCGGTGTTCAAGGACCTGATGGCCAGCCGCGGCCTGCCGCAGGTGGAGTACGCGGCGGTGCGCGAGGGCGTGAACGCGGACGAGCTGATCGAGCGCATCGGGCTGCCGCTGTTCGTCAAGCCGGCGCGGCTCGGATCGTCGGTGGGGATCTCCAAGGTGGGGATCGCCTCTGAGCTCCAGCCGGCGCTGGCGCTCTCGTTCTCCCACGATCCGGTGGCGATCGTGGAGCGGATGGCAACGGGCATCGAGGTGGAGTGCTCGGTGATCGGCAACCGCGAGCCGCTGGCCTCCAAGCCGGGCGAGATCGTGGCGCACGCCGACTGGTACGACTACGAGGCCAAGTACACGCCCGGCGGCATGGAGCTGATCGTGCCGCCGCGCCTGGGCGACGGCGTGATCGAGCAGGTGCGCGCGCTGGCGGTGGACGTGTACCGCAGCGTCGGCTGCTCGGGCTTCGCCCGCGCGGACTTCTTCGTGGAGGAGGGCGAGCGCGTCCTGATCAACGAGCTGAACACGATCCCCGGCTTCACGCAGACAAGCGGCTTTCCCAAGATGTTCGAGGCCTCGGGCGTGCCATTCGCCGAGCTGCTCGACCGGCTGCTCGAGCTGGGCCTCGAGCGCTATCGCGAAGAGCGCGCGTACCGCTTCTAACGGCTGATCGTCAGCTCGTTGATGCCGCCCTGGCCCTGGGCGGGGAGCTCGGTGATCCACACCAGGTAGAGCTGGTAGCTCTTGCCCTTGGTGTCGATCGGGACGTGGCTCGTGCCGCTCACCGTGAAGGTGCCGGACACGGGCGTCCAGCCCGAGATGTCGGGCGGCGGCTCAGGGCCCGTGGCGGCCAGCACCTGCGCCTTGTAGGTGGACTGGCGGCTGATGATGTCGACCTTGCGGGCCGCCACCGGATCCCCGGTGTCCACGTACAGGCCCACGCCCGGCTTGGTCTGCGGGATGCCGCTGTCGTAGGTCTCGGTGGTCCAGGCGGTCACCACGTTGCGGTCGATCGCCTTCGCGGTGTCCGCGTGGTGCTCGCCGTCGCCGCCGATCGGGTCGTAGTCGTGCGCCGCGGTCTGCGGCAGCTTGAGGGCCACGAGCGCGGGCGCGCCCTTCGGCTGACTCGGCTCCTTGCTCGGCGGCGGGGACTCGTGTGTGCGGCTCAGGAGCAGGATGAGCGCGACGGCGACCAGCACGCCCAGCAGCGCCGTGAGCGCGGCGGCCCGGCGCGGAAAGCGCAGTCGCCACGGCACCCGGAAGCCGTCCTCCGGCAGCGCCCGCAGCACGGTCGTGGCCTCACCGCTAGTGGCGCCCGCGCGCGAGGCCTCGAGCGCCAGTGCGCCCTCCAGGTCGCCGCGCATCTGCTCGACAGTGCTGTAGCGATTGCGCGTCTCCTTGGCCGTGGCGTTGTCCACGATCGCGGCGGTGTTTGCGGACACCTCGGGGCGGGCGGACTGAACGTCCGGCAGCGGCTCGCGCACGTGCTTCATGGCGACGGCCACCGGAGCGTCGGCCCGGAACGGCACGTCGCCCGTGAGCATCTCGTACAGCACGATGCCCAGCGAGTAGATGTCCGACTGGGGCGTGACCTCCTGGCCGAGCGCCTGCTCGGGTGACACGTAGTCGGTGGTGCCGAGTACGCGGCCCGCGAGCGTCAGCCCGCCCTCGCCCTCCAGGGAGCGCGCGATCCCGAAGTCCGTGACCTTCGCCCGGCCGTCGGTGTCGAGCAGCACGTTCTGCGGCTTCACGTCGCGGTGCACGAGCTTCTCGGCGTGTGCGGCCTCTAGCGCGCGCGAGATCTCGATGCCGTACGCCAGCGCCTCCGGTACGGGCAACCGGCCGAAGCGGCGGATGCGGTCCTTCAGCGTCTCGCCCGAGATGTACTCGAACACGATGTAGGGCAGGCCCTGGTCCTCACCCGCGTCGATCACGGTGACGACATGCGGGTGGTTGAGCCGCGCCACCGTGCGCGCCTCGCGCCGGAAGCGCTCCAGCTGGTCGTCGTCCTCGGCGATCTCGGTCTGGAGGATCTTGATCGCAACCCAGCGCTCCAGGGTCTCGTCGAACGCCCGATAGACCGTGGACATCCCCCCGGAGCCCACGCGCTCCTCCAGCCGGAAGCGTCCGCTGAGCAGGGTGCCGATCACTGCTTCTCTATTTTGAGCGACCGCATGTCTGTACGAGTGCAGTACTTCACCGATCCGTCCTGCGCCTGGTCGTGGAACACGGAGCCCAAGCTCCGGCGTTTGATGGTGGAGTTCGGCGATTCCCTGTCATGGACCTACGTGATGGGCGGACTCTCTCGCGATTTCACCGCTCTACCCGACAAAGGGAAGAAGGCATACACGTGGCTCCTAAAACACTGGCTCGACGTGTCGGACCAGGGCGGGATGCCGGTGGACCCGCGCATGTGGAGCGAGGGGCCGATCGCGAGCAGCTATCCGGCGTGCATGGCGGTGAAGGCGGCGGGCATGCAGGCGTCCGACGGCGGCTACGCGTACCTGCGCGCGGTGCGCGAGGGGCTGATGTGCTTCCGGCGCAAGCTGGACACCACGGAGGCCCTGGTGGAGGAGGCGCGCGGCGCCGGCCTCGACGTGGAGCGTTTCCGAGTGGACCTGGGCTCGCACGCCACGGTGGAGGCGTTCGGCGCTGACCTGGAGCTCGCGCGCGACATCCCCGACGACGCGCGCGAGCGCGGCGGTACGAGCAAGAAGGAGGGCCCAGAGCGGGTGACCTTCCCCACGATGGCGTTTCATGGCCAGGACGGCTCGGTGCGGCGCGTGTACGGGTTCCGGCCCTACGAGGAGTACGCCGGCGCCGCGCTGGCCGCCGGCGCCGAGCCGTTGGGCGGCGACCCGCCCGGCGTGCTCGAGGCCGTGAAGCGCTTTGGCCGCATCTCCACCAAGGAGGTGGAGGCGGTGTGCAACCTGGCCGGCCCGCGCGCGCACGCGGAGCTGTGGCAGCTCGCCTCCGACTGGAGGCTCAAGCCCGTGAAGGTGCTGACCGGCTGGTTGTGGGAGGCCGCCTAACGCAGCAGCTCGAGCAGGCTGTCGTGCTCCTCACGACAGGCAGGACAACCCTCGAGGTGCGCCGACATGCCGGGCACGGCGGCCTCGATGTCTCCACCGTCCAGCTCGGCCTCCACGTAGCGGTCCAGGTGCTCGAAGCACTCGTCGCAGCTCACCTCGGGGCCGGCCGGCCCCAGCACGCGGCCGAGGAGCTCTCGATCGTCTCGATTGTTCATGCGGCCTCCAAGTATTCGTCCAACCCCTGCTCTGCCAGGCACAGCCGCAGCTTGCGGCGCGCGTCGTGCAGTGTCTTGTAGATCGCGCCGCGGGTGCTGTCCAGGCGCTCGGCCAGGACGTCGATCGGCACGCCCTCGAGCGTGGCCGCCACGAGCACGAGCCGCTGGTGCGGCGTCAGCTTCTCCTGGATCCCGCGCCGCACAGCCGTAAGCAGTTCCGCGGTCTCCGCGCTCGAGGCGGGCCCGGCCTCCAGGCCAGGGAGCCTCGTCCAGGCGTCCGCATCGAGAGCCACTTCACGGTCCCGCCACGTTCGACGGCGCACCTTGGTGGCCGCCTCGAGTAGCGCGAACTTGTAGACCCAGGTGGTGAAGCGGCTCTCTCCGCGGAACGTGTCGAGCTTGGCGAGCACCTTCATGAGCGCGTCGTGCGCCGCGTCGGCGGCGAGCTGCTCCGCGTCGACCACGCCGTCGAGCGCGCTGCGCCGGCGCCCGACCTCGAAGCGCGCCGCCCGCAGGAGCAGTTCGTAGAGCCGCTGTGTCGCGTCGTCGCTCCCCTCGCTGAGGGCAGCAATCCAGTCGGCCGACTCGGGATCGCTCATCGGTTTAGGCAGTGTCAACACCGTGCCCATATCTAGTTTGACGCGTCATCACGCTCATTTCTTACCCGGGTAAGAAGACGCCGCCGGCCCGCAGCAAATGCCATGACACACCCCGAGATAAGGAGATCGTCATGGCAACTGAAGCACTACGGATCCCAGGGTCCGAAACACGAAACTCGAGACTCGAAACTAGCGCAGCCGACTGGAGCGACGCGCGCTACCAGTCGTACATGCTGCTGCGGCTCGCGTTCACCGTCGCGCCGATCGCTTTCGGCGTCGACAAGTTCTTCAACGTCCTGGTGCATTGGCCCAACTACCTCGCGCCGTGGATCAACAACATCGCACCGGGCTCCGGTCAGGACTTCATGTACTTCGTCGGCGCTGTGGAGATCGTGGCAGGTCTGGTGGTGGCCATCAAGCCGCGCTACGGATCGTTCCTCGTGGCGGGCTGGCTTGCGGGCATCGTGATCAACCTGCTCAGCTACTCCGGCTTCTACGACATCGCGCTGCGCGACTTCGGCCTGATGCTGGGCGCATTGACGCTGGCGCGCCTCGCGTCGGTCTACGACCCGCCGTTCAAGTTCAGCCGCTTCTAAGGAGGACCTGGGGGCTACTCGGGGAGATCGTCGGGCAAAGGGACTTCCTGGGGCGGGCGGCCCTCACCGCCTTCGTCCCAGGATTCCCACGCCCGGCCGTCGCGCCCCACGTGCTCGCCATGGCCGCCCAGCGCGAGCATGACGAGGCGCTCGTCGCCGCGGTTCACGAGCTGGCGCCGCTCCTCCGGCCCCACGCGCACGAGCTTGCCGCGGCCCAGCGCGTGCTCCTCCCCGTCCTCGAGGATCAGCGTCAGCTCGCCCTCGAGCACGAGGTAGACCTCCTCCTGCTGCGCGTGCGAGTGCACGCGGCCGCGCTCCCGCGGCTGAAGCGTGATCAGGTTCATGCCGAAGCTCGTGACGCCCAGCTCGCGCCGCAGCGACTGGAAGCGATCGCCGCTGCCAGGTTGGAGCGACGTAAATGAGATGTCCCGCTCCGCCATGAGGGCGCGAGCTTAGCCCGTGGGCCAGCCGAGCTTTCGCTGCGTGGCCTTCGGCAGCTTGGCCACGATCAGGTCGTAGGAGTCCTCGATCATCTCCACGACCATCCGGTCATCCAGGTCGCCGTCCAGCATCACCGTGTTCCAGTGCCGCTTGTTCAGGTGGTAGCCGGGGATGATCTCGGGGTGCGCGGCCCGCAGCCCCTCGGCCAGCGCGGGCTCGCACTTCAGGCTCACGCGCAGCGGCTTCGCCTTGAGTGGCGCGATCGCGAAGAGCTTGCCCGCCACCTTGAACACAGAGTTCTCGGGGCCGAACGGGAAGGTCTCCTCCGCGCCCGGGAGCGCGAGGCAGGCGCGGCGTAGCCGCGCAGCGGTCATGCGCGGCGGAAGCCCTCGCCGCGGCGGCCGGCGAGCCCGGCGAAGGGAAGCTCGACGAGGCCGGCCTCGGCGGTGACGGATCCGATCACCTTTGCCTCGTGGTGGCGGCCGAGCAGCTCGGTGGCGGCGGGCGCCTGCGCGGCCGGCACCACGCAGCAGAAGCCGCAGCCCATGTTGAACGTCTCCCACATGTCCTCGGGCGGGACCGATGCTCGCTCGGCGATCAGCTCGCACAGCGGCGGCACCGGCAGCGGCGAGTCGATCGACCAGCCGACGCTGCCGGACAGCCGCGGCAGGTTCAGGAAGCCGTCCCCGGTGATGTGGGCGAGCCCGTGGACATCGATTCCATCGGCGCGCAGCAGTTCGAGCGCCGCGCGCACGTAGATGGCCGTTGGGCGGAGCAGTTCGTCACCTACGGTCGCGCTGCCGAGCTCTTCACCGAGGTCGGGCAGCGCTCGCCGGGCAAGCGTGTAGCCGTTCGAGTGGAGCCCGTTGGAGGCCAGGCCGATCACCGCGTCGCCCGGCTGGATTGCGTCGCCGGTGAG
>Ga0070679_100002149_pt1 | contig 17771 bp, 15 predicted proteins | sample KBSC63BmetaG_FD_65652 | JGI IMG/M metagenome (GOLD analysis project Ga0070679, IMG submission 65652) | Corn rhizosphere microbial communities from Kellogg Biological Station, Michigan, USA - KBS C6-3B metaG | ecosystem: Host-associated > Plants > Roots > Rhizosphere | place: USA: Michigan... | reverse complement strand
TTGGTGTGCGTCCTGCGCTACAAGCGGCATCACTATGCGGCTTCGGGTATTCACGCGCAGGCCGTGGCCGACGAATTTCTGGAACACGCGCGGGAGGAGCAGGAACATGCCGACAAGATTGCGGAGCGCATCACGCAGCTTGGAGGCGAACCAGACTTCAATCCTGAAACGCTGACGAAACGCAGCCACAGCGAATATGTCGAAGGGAAAAATCTTTCCGACATGATTCGAGAGGACCTGGTTGCAGAGCGCATCGCCATTGAGTCGTACAGCGAGATCATTCGCTACCTCGGCGACAACGATCCAACCAGCCGGCGGGTGATGGAAGAAATTCTTGCTAAGGAAGAAGAGCACGCTGAAGACTTGAAGACTCTGATTCATACCTTGACCCAGGCAGAGCAAAAATTAGGTCATCAGGATCCGAGTGCAGACTGGCCTCTAAGGCGAGCATCCTAGGCTTGGGTGCATTTCGAAAATCGAACCGTTTCAACCACTTAGAAGCAGAAAAACGTTGCTCAAGTGAGTTGCGGCTTCTACAGGCTTGCCCGTAGGCAACTTACAGCGTTCGCCGCATTGTTTCTCACAAGACCGACCAGATAGGGTGCCACTATGCCGAAAAGTGCAAGACTGCCTGTGCCCGAAAGCCCGCTCAAGCACGTGTTGTGGGCGCACGCTTCGCGGGTGCGGATCCCACGCCCTACACCGCGCCGATCGAAGCCTACCTTGTTGTGGATCGATGATTTTCAGGTGGGTCTTGAGATGTACCGCGCGATGTTTGAGCAGCTCGGATATCGCGTGCTGACGGCATGTTCTGGCGATGCGGGACTGGAGATCGCGGCCACTCACTCCCTGGACCTGGTTGTAACCGACTACGAAATGCCGGGGATGAATGGAGAAGCCGTGGCCATCGCCTTAAAAGCTCTCAATTCGGATCTCCCCGTTATTCTCTTCTCCGGGAGTACGACGGTCTCGGCTCGCGCTCTTGAGACGGTTGACGCCTGCTGCGATAAAGCTGGGTCTAGAGAAGAGCTCTTAGCTGCCATACACTTTCTTTTGCAGAAGAAACGCCGCACCTTCCTACAACCTCCGCCAGTCGACGGGGCGTCAGATCACGGACAAAGGACGGTCGCGTAGTCTCCGACCGCCTGTCGTTTCAAAAATCTGAGAGCAGGAGAGTTGAACATGAGGAAGTTAGCGCTTTCACTCATCATAGCGTTCGCGTTCTACGTCACCGCGGCCGCTGCTCAGGCGGGCGGCGGGATGTCGCCTGGAACGCAGGGAAGGCAGGGATCTTCACCAGGCACGCAGCAGCCCGGAGCAACGCAACCCGGGGCAACGCAGCCAGGACAATCACCGGATATGGGACCCGGCAATGATCAGACCGGGACCACGAATAACGCCAAAGGCGAGAAGAAACTGAAAGGATGCGTCGAGTCGCAGAACGGCCAATATGTCCTCCTGACGAAGAAAGGCAACGTGGCACTCGCCGGGCAAGATGTTTCGGCTCACGTCGGCCATGAGGTGGCTGTAAAAGGAACCTGGGATAACAGCGCCTCGAACGCCAATGCTTCGGCGACAGCAAGCTCCTCGGGCAACGAGTCCTGGTCTAAAGGCACATTCAACGTAACCGACGTCAAGATGGAATCCGAGCAGTGCAAACTCAAATCGAAAGACCACTCAGGAATGAGCGGCAGTAGCACTGGAGCGAGTGGGACCGGCACGGGCAGCGGAACCGGGTCAACGACCACGCCCCCACAGTAGCGTTTCCTGCCTTTAGTTTAGAAGGGGCCCCATCCGCAGGGCCCTTTTTCTTCTCTGGCATCATGCAGTTATCCCCAGTCGCATCAGAAGCTTGCAAGCCATGGACTCCATGGTTACTTCGGGCAGATGACGGACGTACGTTGCCGCCTTGGCCTTGCGGCGTCTAGTGTCTTAAGGGTTCTCCGAGACCGAACAGCTCGATCCAACTCATAAAGGGCAAATGGCAAGGCACGCAACTGCGATCAACCGGAGCGGAGCCGCAAGGCGGCGCAGCAATCGCATGGCACTCAACGCCGCGGTAGGCCTCACGGGTGAAGACCACACCAAGACCCATTTCTCGCTGAACGCGAAGGCCACAAGCTTGAACCGGCACGGCGCCGCGATTCAGGTCCAGCGAGAACTCCCGCTCGGGATCATGCTCGAAGTTAGAAACAAACGCGGCACCAAGCTCTCGGCGCGCGTTGTGACGCAGGTGAGCGCTGAAGAGGGAAAGCTTATTTACGGAATTGAGTTTGTCGAGGATAGCGATCAGTCGCGAACTTTCTGGGGAATTAACTTCCCCGCCGACGCCTAAGCCGGTTTGACCCCTGTTCGAGCTGAACGCCCGTTCGCTTCGTCGACAATACCAAAAAAACGATCCGGACCGACAACTGGTTTCCATTTTCGCGCGAAAGAAACCAGCTCGGCCCGGCCTTTAGAAAACATCGATTGCTATTTTGCCGCGTGAGGCTCTGCTTAGATCCTTGTGCTGCCTCGGCGCGTGAGTCCCGTTATCAACGTGATGATGAACACCACGAGGAAGATGAAAAACAGGAGCTTCGCGATTCCAGCCGCTGCCACCGCCACACCGCCGAATCCAAAGATAGCGGCGATAATCGCTACAATCAGAAATACCAGCGCCCAATAAAGCATGCTGCCTCCTCTAGGCTTGGTCTTTTGACCAGCATCTGTGGCAAGGATAGCCAAGCCAGCAGCGTCTGACGATCAGGCCGACGCTGTACTTCAAAGTGCGATTTGCTGTAGGGGAGAGGCTAAATGCTCCTGGGTTTTGTTAGGTTTAGCGGCAGCACGATGGCCTCGTCGCAGGGGGCAAGATGGGCTCTTCTGAATTCTCTTCTGAACTATCGGTATGTGATCAGAGTCGGGTGTCGATCGCCCCTGGCCACCAATTCATGGATCTTTTCGATAGCTGCGATATTCCCCCTTGCCCCGGCAGCGGTGCAGTTCAGGGCTGCGGCTGCACAAGCGAAATCGAGCACGCGCTCGAGGGGCCAGCTTTGAAGCAGGCCGTAAATAAAGCCGGCGTGGAAAATGTCACCTGCCCCGGTGGTATCGACGGCGGGCACGCGGAAGGCAGCGGCGTGAAAGAATCGCTTTCCGTCCCAGGCAAGCACGCCGTCCGTTCCGAGAGTCGCGGCCGCCAGCCGGGATCCGAAGCGCGACTGCAACCATTGCAAGGCGGTTTGCAATTCTTGCTGGCCGGAGATTCGTTCCGGAAGATCTCTGCTCACGATCAGATAGTCGATGGTTTCAAGAAGCTTCTCGACATTCGGATACACCTCGTCGAGATCTGCAATGACCGATGCACCCGCATCCCTCGTCCATTTTGCCGCCTGAGTTGCGGCCGCCGTGTCGCAACCGTCCACCAGCAGCGCGCGAGCGTTTACGAACCATTCCCGATGGAGTTCCTGGGGTTCAATTGCCAGGCGTGGATCCCGATGCCAGAGGACGGAGCGTTCGCCTTGTCCATCGACCAGGATGTGGGAATGGGCGCTCGAACATTTGGGTACGGTGATGATGTGGGTTTCGACGCCGGTCTCTCGGAATGCGCTGCGATGGATTTCAGCCGCTGGATCATCTCCCAACTTTCCGATGTAACTGGTTCGTATTCCCCAATATCGGCACGCGATCACCGCGGTTGCTACCTGGCCGCCTGGCATGACGCGGAGTGAATGCACGTTCGCCTTGGAGCCGGGCCCGGGGAAATCCGAGATGGATATCAAGGTGTCGGTGGCATTGAGGCCGAGGCCTACCAGGTCGGCGGAGGGGCTATTCACTGGTGAAGTAGTCCACCGTAATCGGATTCTCGAACAGAGAATAATCTCGCGTCACCACCGTGATTCCGGTATCGGTCACAAAGTATTTTTGCCGATCGGAATCAGGATCGAAGCCGATGCTTGTTCCTTCTGGAATATGCACGTCGCGATCAATGATGGCGCGTCGAATCCTGCAGTGTCGTCCAATATTGACGTGGGAAAACAGAATGCTCGAATCCACGTCGGTGTACGAGTTGACCCGGACGTCTGGAGAGAGAATGCTGAAGCGAACGGTACCGCCGGAGACGATGCAGCCGGCCGACACAATCGAATCGAGCGCCGTGCCGGTTCGGCCAGGCTCTTCGAATACGAATTTCGCCGGCGGATATTGCCGTTGGTGGGTTCGAATGGGCCAGGCTTCGTCGTAAAGGTTGAATACCGGCGAGATCGAAACCACGTCCATGTTGGCTTCGTAGTATGCCTCCAGGGTGCCTACGTCGCGCCAGTAGAGGGCTTCCTTTTTGTTCTCGTCGACAAAGTTGTAGGCATAGACCCGGTAATCATCGAGCATCTTGGGAAGGATGTCCTTCCCGAAATCGTGTGCTGAGTGCTCGTCTTCGGCGTCTTTCAACAGAATAGGAATGAGAACGTCAGTGTTGAAAAGGTAGATTCCCATCGATCCGGGAACTTTTGCCGGGTTCCCAGGCGAACGTAACTTCGTGAACGTGGGCTTTTCCTCAAAGCCGGTGACGCGGTTGTCGCGATCGATTTCCATCACGCCAAAGCGATAGGTCTCATCGGGATCAATGTCGATCACGCCTAATGTGACGTCGGCAGCCGAGTCCATATGCTGCCTCAACATGAGTCCGTAGTTCATTTTGTAGATGTGATCGCCCGAAAGAATCAGGACATGCTTCGGTTGTTCGGAGCCGATGGAATAGATGTTCTGGTAGACGGCATCCGCGGTACCTTGGTACCACTGATCGCTCACCCGTTTCATAGGCGGGAGCACCTCGACGAACTCTCCCATTTCGCGGGCGACGATGTTCCAGCCCTCCCGAATGTGGCGATTCAGCGAGAGCGCCTTGTATTGGGTAAGGATGTAAACCCGGCGCAAGTCCGAGTTGACACAATTCGAAAGCGTGACATCAATGATGCGGTAGATGCCGCCGAAGGTTACAGCGGGTTTCGCCCGGTCGCGAGTGAGAGGGTAAAGGCGTTCCCCAGCTCCTCCCGCCAGAAGCACTCCCAACGTATCTTTCATGTCGTTCCGCTTTGATGATTACGGGCGCGCGTGCGACATACGCCTGAGAAAAAAGCTTAGCAGTCCACGATGCTACAGGGAAGGTGGCGCAAACGCCAAGCCATGGCCGGGGGGGCTGTTGGTGGGTTGACGGAGACTCTCGCTCAGAACTTGGATTCCCTAGGCATGGGTGTTTAACATGCGAGAAATGCTGGAGAAACGAGTGATTTATAGCGGTCTTGCCGTATTCCTGCTTGCATCCGCGTGTCCGATGCTGGCAGTCCATGGCGGCGTGGCTTCATCTCTTACCTGGCAGCCGAACAAGTTGGTCCGCGGCTCCGCGGTGCTCTTTCAAGTCCGGACTCCGGTTGGGGTGCGCGAGCTCTCGGGCAAGTGGTTTGGACGCGATCTGAAATTCTATCCTCTGAAGAACCACCGCGGCTTCTACGCACTGGCGGGAATTCCCGTGGAGACGGCGGCTGGAACTTACGATCTGGAACTGAATGGCCGAGGCGCAGGCACGTTCCACCTGCTGAAAAAGGTCCCTGTCGGACCTGCACGATATCCTCGCGTTGCCATCACTGTGGCCAAACAGTTTACCGAGCCCGACCCCGAGCAGCTAAAACAGATTGCTTCCGACAAGCAGGTAAAACAGGATGTTTTTTCAAAAACGACCGAGGCTCAGCTGTGGAGCGGGGATTTTCAAGCACCTGCAGAAGCGCCGGCTTCCGGAGTCTTCGGGACGGAGCGCGTTTTCAATGGCAAGGTGCAAAGCCGGCACCTCGGCTTGGACTACGCCGTCCCGTCCGCTACGCCCGTGCGAGCCATCAACGACGGCCGGGTGGTGTTGGCACAACACCTGTACTTTGAAGGCGGCTTCATAGTGATCGACCACGGCCTGGGATTAATGAGCCTTTACCTGCATCTCTCCGACTTCAAGGTGAAGCCGGGCGACAACGTTGTCACCGGCCAGGTAATCGCCACTAGCGGCGGCAGCGGACGGGCCACGGGACCCCATCTACACCTGGCGGTTCGCTGGCAGGGGATTTATGTGGATCCCGCCGTGGTGCTGAGACTCCAGATGCCCAACTAACCCTATGTTGAACCAGAAAGCGCGACCCCAGGCCGGCACTTGTTACGCTTTCGGAACAAAACCACGTCTCGAAGGCAGGCCACCGAGTGCAAAGATAATCGTTTTTCTTGGGATTTTATGGGGTATGTTCCATTTTCGTAACAAGTCTCTTAAAGCAGGAGCAAAAACAGAGGACGCGCGTACTCTCGGCATAAGCTTTCGCCGGTTATGCGTGGGGAAGCGCGAACTTTTCGCCGGTTGATCGCTATCGGGATCTTGGAGGCCCCCCTGACAAGCTCCCGATTTTTTTGCCTGCAGGACTTCCTATTTAGATTTGGGTTGTGAGTTCACACGGCGGCGACGCGAGTGTGCAGGTCGGGCTCCACGTCGGCAGCGACCCCATCCCGATAGGTCACCACTCGGCCAGAGATTGCCGGGATACGCTCGCCAGGAACGATAATTCCAACCAGATTCAAAGGATCGGCGGCAGAGATCGTGACAAGCTCTCCGGATGGCGGAAGCTTGCGGGTCGCCCGCAGCGACTCGACGGCGGCCGGCAGGGCAAACTGTTCCCCCAGGAATCCATCGACGAAGCGTCCGCCGCGAATCTCGCCGCGGGCCTCTAGGCGGCGAAACGCCCATTGGAGTTCACGCCACTTCGGGAGATTGCTCTCGCGCGCCAAAAGGTCTCGAAAGACTACGCCGTAACGCCTGAGAAGCATCCAGCCGGTCGCTTCAATGGCACGATCGTGCTCAACCGCAGAATCGGTATGAAGGATTGCCCAGCGCCCAGAGCTGTGTCGGGGACGAGCACTGCGCCCATTTCCCTGCCCCGAACGCCGTTTGGGGTCAATGAGAGCACGTAGGTTGTCGAAACCATCGGCGGTGACAAGGCCTGCTGCGACCAGTTCCCACAGCCCGGTCTCGACTTCTGCTTTAAGCCGGGCGAGGGCGCGCACAATGTCGGTGAAGAATGATGCGCCGCGATGGCGAAGAAATTCAAGAACCTGCTGGGCCACAGGGCTTAACCCCCGGCCTTCGTCGAGTCGTTGCTGAGGCAGCATCCAGTCAGCTTCTTCGCGTACAAAAAAGGTAATCGGCGCGACGCTGGTGGGAATCACCCGCCGTCGGGCGGAGTTCGCGTCCGAAGCCTCAAGTGTCGCAGGATGTGGGGATAATCTCCCCCACCCGACCGCCCCGGTGAGGCAGAGCTGATCGAGCCAGCTTGGATCGTAATCTGCAATGCGGCGTGCTAAGACCTGCCTCTCCCAAGCGTTGGCTGGGATTTCAAAGCCTTGCAACTGGCGCAAGATTTCAAGCGTTGCCCGCTGGCCACGGGTTTGCGACTCTGGGGTAACGTGTTGCCAACGCAGGAGCCAGCGCATGAATTGCGCGGGTGTAACCGGCTCAACCTGCTTACGAAGGGTGGCGACCGTGAGGCGATGTATGCGCGCAAGCAGTCGGCGGTCGCACCACTCATGGTTAGCCATCTCCTCGCCAGGGGGAGCCTCGAGTCCCGCCCGCGAGGGGGCGTCGGTAAACTTGCCCCTCAGGATTGCGCCGGTCGACTCCAGCCGCAACATGGTTTTCTCGATCTCGTTGGCTTCGATTCCCAGCAGCGATCCGAGTTCGAACGAGCTGATCGGACCAATGTGGCCCATCCAACCGGTCACAAGCCCGAGCAAGCCATCTCCCTGGGGCAGCCCGAGGTCGGGGACAACGGACGCAAAGCTCGCTTGTGGAAAGATCTGTTGGAATGACTGCGCGCGCTCGACCGCGATCCAGTAGGCCCGGTTATTGGCCTGGCCGCAAAGGATCCGGTTTTGAGTTTGAAGCCGTTCCAAGAGCGGCTGCCACGCCGTCCGGCTCCTCTCCACCGCACGCGCCATGGCCCCCATCTCTCCAGCAGTCGATGGAAACGCGATCAAAGTGTGCAACACGTCATGCAGCTCATCGGCATCGCGCACATCCGGCCAAGCTTCTGCTCGGACTTGGTCGATGGCAGCCGAATCAAGTTTTCCCACCTCTTCGAGAACCGATTCTGGAAGCACTCGGCGCATTTCAACCGCTCGTGCCCGCCGCTCTTCGAGAGGTGCATCGTCAAGGTAGGCGTAAGGATTGGCATTGAGAATCTCGTGCGAAAACTGCGAAGGCACCGGGGTGTCCACCGCGATACAACGGATTCGTCCCCCTTCCATGCCACGAAGCAGTTCCTTCAAACCTTCGAGGTCCATCGCCTCGGTAAGGACATCCTTCATGACTTCCTTCACCAAGGGATGATCGGGAATCTGAATATCGCCCACAATGTTTTCTTGACAGGCGGCGACGTCGGGAAACACCGATGCCAATAAATCATCCGAACGTATTCGCTGGATCTGCGGAGGGACCTTCTTTCCTCCCTGGAACCGCAGCAAAGCCAGGGAGCGATTGGCATCCCACCTCCATCGCGTGCCGAAAATAGGCGAAGGCAACGCGGCTTGCTCGAGGATGGGTTGAACGCTCTCAGCGTTCAGGAAATGAAAGACATCTGCCAGTGGAAAACTATGCTGCTCGGCAAGCGCAATGTTGAGGCCATTGTCGGTCGCTGCTGCCTGGAGCTCGAAGTTGAAACTCCGGCAAAAACGCTTGCGGAGCGCCAGACCCCAGGCCTTGTTGATACGCGCGCCGAAGGGCGCATGAATCACCAGCTGCATCCCTCCGCCCTCATCAAAGAAGCGCTCGGCAATGACGGTGGCCTGAGTGGGAACCTCGCCGAGAACGGTTCGACCTTCAAGGATGTACTGGATTGACTGCATCGCGGCAGATTCTTCAAGACCACATTCCTGCTGCAGCCAGGAGCACGCTTCAGCGACGGCCGGTAGCTTCGGGGATAGCAATCGGGGAGAAACTCCGGCCACGCGGGTACTGATCTCGTGTCGCAACTCGGCAACGTGCCAGGAGTGCTCCTGGGTGCGGGCTGGGGCTTCTCCCAGCCAGAACGGCACGCTGGGAGGCGCACCGTGCGCGTCTTCCACCAGCACCCGGCCGCTTTTGCCTTCCACGCGACGAATGCGCCACGAAGTATTGCCCAAGAGCATGATGTCGCCGGCATTGCTCTCGACCGCGAAGTCTTCGTCCAAGGTGCCGACCAGGGTTCCTTCTGGCTCCGCCACCACATTGAACAATGCCGTCTCGGGAATCGCGCCGCCGCTGGTAATCGCGGCCAGGCGTGCTCCTCGCCGGGCGCGCAGCTTCCGGTTCACCCGATCATGGTGCAGATACGCTCCATAGCGGCCACGCCGGGCGGCGATTCCCTCTGAGAGCATCTCCACGATCGAGTCGAACAGTTCACGGGAAAGATGGCGATAGGGATAGGCACGCTTTATGAGTTCAAACAGTTCGTCTTCGTTCCAGCCGGGCTCATGGGGGTCAGAGATTCCCGTCTGGCCAGAGCCTGCTTCTGCCGTCCCGGCTTCCCATGAGAAAGCCCGACCCATTTGGTCCGCGGATGTCGCGCAGGTTGCCACAATCTGTTGGGCGAGCACATCGAGTGGCGAGTCGGGAATGATCAAACGATCCAGATCGCCCTGGCGAATGGCCCGCACCAGCGCGGCGCACTCAAGCAGATCGTCACGCGTGGTTACGAAGAATCGGCCTTTGGGAACCGCCCCGCGCCAATGGCCGGAGCGGCCAACCCGTTGCAATGCAACTGCAATCGAGCGTGGCGAGCTGATTTGGATGACCAGATCAACTGTTCCGATATCAATTCCAAGTTCCAGGGACGCCGTGGCTACCAGAATCCTGATCTCGCCCTCTTTCAACTTTCTTTCAGCAGCCAGTCGCAGCTTTCGCGAGAGGCTGCCGTGGTGGGCACCGACGTTCTGTTCCCCAATCCGTTCCGCCAGATGATGGGCAACTCTCTCGACCAGCCGGCGGGTGTTCACAAAGACCAGGGTCGAGCGATGCTGTTCTGAAAGTTGGATGATCCGGTCGTAGATCTCCTCCCACATTTCGTTACTGGCGACAGGGCCAAGCAGGGTGGATGGAATTTCGACGGCAAGATCGAGTTTGCGCTGATGGCCAACATTCACCACCACGGGATCGGGGCGACCATTGCCGGCGAGAAAATGTGCCACTTGTTCAATCGGCTTCTGCGTGGCAGAAAGCCCGATTCGAATGGGGGGATGGTAGGTTAACGCCTCGAGCCGTTCGAGCGACAACGTCAGGTGGGCCCCACGCTTGTCATCGGCCACGGCGTGAATTTCGTCCACGATGACGGTTTGGACGTCTCGCAGGATCGCCCGGCTTTTCTCTGCCGTGAGCAGGATATACAGAGATTCGGGCGTCGTGACCAAGATGTGCGGCGGATACTTCAGCATCGCCCGGCGCTCTGGCATCAAGGTGTCGCCAGTACGGACGGCGGTACGAATCTGCGGCATGAGCAGACCGCGCTCCCCAGCCAATTGAAGGATCTCGCCAAGCGGGATCTCCAGATTTTTTTGGATGTCGTTGCCAAGGGCCTTGAGGGGAGAGATGTAGAGGACTTCGGTTCGATCGCGCAGCTCTCCCTGGAGCGCTTTGCGAACCAATCGGTCAATGCAGGCAAGAAATGCGGCCAAAGTCTTGCCCGAGCCGGTGGGAGCTGAGATGAGCGTGGTGCGGCCAGCGAGGATATGCGGCCAGCCTTGCTCCTGCGGCTCGGTGGGCGTTCCGAATTTGGTGGCGAACCATTCGGCGACCAGCGGGTGTGCCCACGAAAGAGACTGCATCTTCATCATTGTAGGCCGCGTCACCTGGTTTCGCAAATTGTTCGCCTGACCTTTGGGTCCTCGCCAGTCGCTCCTTGACGTTTCGCTTCGTCCTGCGGCTCCAAGAAGGATCGCCAAGCACGAAAAGTCGACCTCATTCACTCCCCACCGAATTTCAGGAGGAAAAATGATTGTTTTGCCTTCCCTGCTTCCCTTCTGCGAAACTGGCTTAACTTGCCATGGGGCGCATCCACGTACTTTCTGAGAACGTTGCCAACAAGATCGCTGCCGGAGAAGTCGTCGAGCGGCCTGCCTCCGTGGTAAAAGAACTTCTCGAGAACTCCCTGGACGCGGGCGCTACCCGAATAACGATTCAGGTTGCGGCTGGCGGCAAGAAACTGATTCAGATCACCGATAACGGCTGCGGCATGGTACGAGACGATGCCTTGCTCGCGTTCGAGCGGCATGCGACTTCCAAGATCAAGAATGCCGAAGACCTGCTGAGCATTTCCACCTTGGGCTTTCGGGGCGAGGCTTTGCCCTCAATCGCCTCGGTCTGCCGGTTGCGCCTGGAAACTCGTGATCCCGAACAGGATTCGGGCACGGTGGTTGAGATTGCCGGCGGAAAGATCTTTCGCGTCGAAGAGGCTGGCCTTCCAGCAGGCACATCCATCACCATCCACGATCTTTTCTTTAATACCCCAGCGCGGAGGAAATTTCTCAAATCTGAGTCTACCGAGATGTCGCATATTGCTTCTCTCGTGACCCACTACGCGCTTGCACATCCTGATAAGCACTTCGAGTTGCATTCTGCCACGAACGCGATGTTGGTAGCGCCACCGGTAAATGGATTCCGCGATCGGGTCTATCAGGTTTTTGGGAAGAGCGTGCTCGATCAGATGATTTCTGTGGCTGCCGAACGACCGCTCCTGCACATCGGTTTGCCCCAACCACCGCCCTGGAGGCGCAAACCGGAAGAGGAAGAAGGCGCGGCTACGGAAGATCCCGGCAGCCTGCGCCTGCATGGCTTGGTATCGAAGCCGGAGATCCAGAAGTTGAATCGAAACTCGATCTATACCTTTGTGAACGGGCGTCTGCTTCGCGATCGCCTCATTCAGCATGCGCTAGCCGAGGCATATCGGAACATTCTGCCGCCGACGGTCTTCCCTGTCGTGCTGCTGTTTCTCGAGATGCCGTATGCCGAGGTGGATATCAATGTTCACCCCTCGAAAACGGAGGTGCGTTTCCGCCAGCAAACGATTTTGCATGATTTCTTCCGCGACTCAGTGCGCGCCGCGCTGATGAAAGCACGCCCCGTACCGCAATTTGTGACCGAAATTCGTGCCCATCCTACGGCAGGCTCGGCTCTAACCATCGGAGCGCAAAGGGCGAGCGCCGAAGTCAACAGCGCATGGAAGGCGTTTTACAGCCAGGCGGCTCCCGGCGCCGATGCCTTTCCCGCGCTACCCCAGGCTAGGAGCGCCGCGGCCTTTCATTTTGGCGAAGCGATCGAAGCCGGGGAGAACGGCCTCCCGGCGGGACTGTCTCGGCCGCAAACTTCTGAAGCGCCGGTTCAACCGTTTGGCGAGGACACCTGTGCTCCTCCGCTGGCGGAAGAGCCGGTTCGAGCGAGCGACGAGGTGCCGAGCCTGTCATCTCTCAAACCGCTCGGGCAACTCCGCGAGTCATTCATTCTGGCGGTGAATCACGAAGGGCTGTGGATCATCGATCAGCACGTGGCGCATGAGCGCGTTCTGTTCGAAAAGATTCTGAAGCAACGGGGACGGCAGAAAGTCGATAGCCAGCGGTTGCTCATGCCGATTGTTATTGAGCTGACGCCTGCGCAGCAGGCGGTGTTCAGCGAAATCTCCGAAGAACTGCAGAAGAACGGCTTTGACGTTGAGCCGTTTGGTGCCCGCAGCCTCGCCGTGAAGGTTGCCCCCGCTGGAGTGCAGGGTTCTCAGGTAGAGCATATGCTCCATGAACTTTTGGATCACCTTTCGCGCGAGCAGCAGGTGCTGAATCTCGACCAGGTTCAGGGGCGTATCGCGGCTTCGATAGCGTGTCATGCGGCCATCAAGGTCAACATGCCGCTGGAACAGAATAAGATGGAATGGCTGCTCGCCGAACTGGCGCAGACCGACTGCCCGATGTCATGTCCGCACGGAAGGCCCGTAGTTCTGCGATACTCAATGAAGGACATTCAAAGAGCCTTCAAGCGAATTTAAGAAGCTCTTCAAACTGCAAAGGACGGTAAGGTCGGAAAAGAGCTAGAGGCAGACCAACGATGCCTGAACAAACCACAAAACCGCGAGCCTCTCGGCGGCTCACATGGGCCATTGGGCTTTTGGCTCTGTTTATGTCGATTGCGACCGTCTACCAAGTGCATCGCTACGGTGAGACCCGCCCTAGGGTAGCCGATGCGGCGAGCGGTCGCACGCACGCCGTGAAGATTCACCAGCAAGTGGTCTATCTCACAAGCGGAGAATTTGGCGCCACGGTCACCTCGCACTTGATGGCGGTAGGAGCCATAGGAATCTTTCTCGGCTTGCTCCTGAAATCTCGGGCCCACAAATCCTCTCAAGGCCAATCGAGCTAGTGTTCTCATGACCGTTCAGGAACTTATCGAGCTACGGCGAGAGAAGTGGCACGTCGATGGCAAGCCGGTGCGCACACTGGATGAGGCACGCGATTTCATTGAGACGACGGGATTTTGCCTGATGTTCCCGCTGCCTACGCCGATTCTGGTTCCAACCTTTATTGGCGCATGGTCGGGATCCGACGAGAATTTGCCTACGCAAAAACAAGCTTTCACCGATCCGAGGGCAAAGGATGCGACCGAGCTGATGGTCCGGAGTTTGCGCGGTAAGTTCGCCTACGAAGCGAATCCGTTTGATGAGAACAACGCCTTCCTGCTCTCGGCGCCAGTGTTTCCCTACTTCTATGCTCTGGTGGGCGAGCGCAACCCGCGGCAAGCACCAAAACCCGGGCCGCGGTCGCCTTATTCTCAGCTCGCTTGTGACGCATACCAAATCATCCACCGCAAAGGGCCGATTTCGAAGCTCAAACTGCTCGATGATCTCGGCAAGGGGATTTCCGTTCCCGCTCTTGATCGCTCACTGGCCGAGCTGTGGTCGAAGCTGCGTATCGCCCGAGTCGATTATGACGAACGCGAAGGCGCATCCTGGGACGTACTGCAGCGATGGGCCCCCGATGCAGTGTCGGAAGGCGTGAACGCATCGGTTAACTCCGCGCTCTCCGCATTGCTATCCAAATATCTGGATTGCGTAATCGCTGCAGATTTGCCGGAACTCGAGTCGTTCTTTGGGAACTTCGTGCCGCGATCAAAGGTACGAGAGGCAGTGAATGCGCTACTTGCGGCGCGGGAGCTGAGTTTCGTGCCGCTGGAACATCGGTCGTTGATTCATATCACCCAGACACCCGCCAGGCGCTCAGGCACAAGGTAAATAGGCAACTCAAGCAGCGAAGATTCGAACCATCGGGTTCTCTGGCCTGGCCGCTTGCTGACTTTGTGGTCTCAGTGAAGTTACCTTTGGTGCGGGGTGTTTGTCGTTCTTTCATTGACTCCTTTCCCTAAGCCGCTAAGAATTACAACTACAAGAACTTTTTTGGGCACGAACACCTAGGCAAAACGTTGAAAGAACAGAAACGACAATCGCAGCGGGGAACGGAGCGGCACTGTGTAACCATTCCCGTTCAAGTCACTGTTTTCGAAGGCAAGCGCTACGTCGATTTCAGCGGCGAGGCTTCCGATTTCAGCGCCACTGGGTTGTGCCTGATCCTGACTCGCCAGTTGGACAGGGACACGGTTTTGGCCATGAGGCTCCAGCTTCCTTACCACTCGGAAGTAATGGAGATGCGTGGTGTTGTGCGTCGCCGAAGCGGCTTCCATCACGGGGTGGAATTCATGAGCTTGACAGCGTATCAGCAAAAACTCCTCGAGCGCACCTCAAAGATTCTAGGCTTGCTTCGCTGATTCGGGGTCCCCATTCCCCGCCATCCTAAATTCAATCGCCGCAGGAAAAGCTTGAGAGGGCTTGCCTGCAAATCGAAAAACGTGCGCCCGCACCCCCTGGTATTGACGCGTTCGCCTGGCAAGAAGTAGGCTTCCTCCCTCAGGCAAGGAGAACTTCAGTGCCCATTGGTCGCCGTGATTTCATTCAGTCCGTGCTTGCAGGTAGCGTTGCGCTTTCCGCGCCGAACGCCGTACATGCCGCGAGTGCGGTGGCCGACGAGAACAAATCGGCAGGCAAAGCTCAGCCTCCCGTGATCATCAGTGCCGAAAACGCTTCAAATTATCTCGATCCTGCTTACTCGTTTCTTTCTGGTGGCGGCGACACCCTCGACGCGGCCTTGAAGGTTGTTCAGGGCCCCGAAAACGATCCCAATGACGAGAGCGTAGGACTAGGCGGCCATCCCAATGAGGATGGAGTCGTGGAGCTCGATGCGTGCTGCATGCACGGGCCAACCCGCACGGCCGGATCGGTCGGCGGCGTCCGCAATATCAAAAACGCTTCCCTGCTGTCGAATGTGGTGCGTTTGCGCACTGGGCACGTGATGCTCGTAGGGGAGGGAGCGGAGAGATTCGCCGTTGCGCAAGGCTTTCCGCGAGAGAACCTATTGACCGATAAATCTAGAAAGGAGTGGCTGCTCTGGAAGGAAACACACTCGGACTGGTGGGGAGCTTCGCTCTCCAGTCCGGACTGGCGCTCGCGGCTTCGCGAGCGTGCCCATTCCGACGATTGGCATGAATATCTTGACCGAATGAATGAAATCGCGGCGCAGATCGGCATTCCCCCAGAGGCACGCATGGATGCGATTCGCTGCGTTGTTTCCCCTCCTACTGGAACCACCCATTGTTCCGTCTTGAACATAAAAGGGGAGATGTCGGGCTGTACTACAACGAGCGGTCTGGCCTGGAAGATTCCAGGCCGCGTGGGAGACTCAGCGATTATTGGCGCGGGATGCTACACCGATCAGGACGTGGGTTCTGCCGGCGCCACCGGCAGCGGTGAAGAAAACATTAAGGTGGCAGGCACACACAGGATTATTGAAAACATGAGGCGCGGAATGTCGCCGCTCGAAGCTGGAATGGACACCCTCGAGCGTATCGCCCGCAATTACAACGGCGACAGGGAGCGCCTACAGTACATCGACATGGTTTACTACATTTTGCGCAAGGATGGAGCGTATGCCGGCGTTTCCCTGTGGGAGGGCTATGGGGATGTAGCCACCCCGCACCGCATAGCCATTCATGACGGCACGAAGCGCCTGGAGAAAACCGCCCGTCTGTTTCGCGGAGTGTCGCAGATTTGGCCGCCGCTGTTTAGGAGTTATCCGGAGCAGCCATGATCAAGCTATGGGCGTCTGTAAACGGCTCCACCTTTCATGACGAAATCCACGTTTTTCAAGGTTGCGATGTCGTCAATGGGATTGCCGTGCACGGCGATAACGTCGGCTAGGAAGCCAGGCTTCAGCTGACCGATTTGTCCTTCCCAGTCGAGCAACTTGGCGCCATTGATCAGGTCAGCCTGCAAGGCAGCGAGTGGGGTCATCCCGTAGTTCACCATCAGCTCTAATTCCCGTGCTTGCGTTCCATGAGGAAATGGGCCAACATCGGAACCCATCGCGATCGGCACGCCGGCGGCAAGCTGCTTGCGAAATTCGCGGACATGCAGGTCGAGTAAGGCTTTCTCCAGTTCTTCCGTTCCTGGGCGCAGGGGATGAACCTCAAAATACTCGGAAATGGTGAATGTCGGGACGGCAAAAATACCCTTTTCATGCATTAATCGCATGGTTTCTTCACTCAGCTGATACGCGTGATCGATCGAGGCGACGCCTGCCTGCGCGGCGTAGAGCGTCCCAATTCCTCCCGTCGCGTGAACCGCGACCCGCTTGCCGACGCGCTTGGCTTCTTCGACAGCGGCGGAAAGCTCGGCTTCCGTGTACTGATACGGCGTAGAGAGTTGGCCATTCACCATCTGGTCTGGCCCGGTCTGGTAGATCTTCGTGAAATCCGCGCCTTCCTTGTATTGCTGACGCATTACTTCAATCAGTTGTTCTGTATCGTTGGCGTAGTCGGCATTGGGAAGCACATGCTGGGAAGGGTTGTAGCCGATGGCGTCCTCGTGTCCGCCCAAGGTATTGATCGCGTTTCCGCTGAGCCGCAGACGTGGCCCGGGAATTTTTCCGCTGTCAATAGCATCGCGCACAGCCGTGTCCGCAGAGCCCGCGCCTTCGGTCCCCATGTCCCGTTCGGCGGTAAATCCCGCCATCAGGTCGTCGTGAGCCGCCAGGGTTGCCATGATCGTACGCTGGGGCACGGACTCGATGACGGTCTGGAGATCTTCCGCGCCGGGATGCAGAAACAGATGAATGTGTGCGTCGATCAAGCCGGGAAGCAAGGTGCGCTCCCCAAGGTCAATGACTTCAGCCCCGGCCGGTCGGCTCACGTGTTGCGCGACTTCCGCGATTCGGTCGCCCCGGACGAGCACCTCTCCGGGCATCATCATGCGACCACTTTCGACATCAAGCAATCGCGCGGCATGCAAGATAACCGGGCGAGAGGATGGGGCTTGCGCGCTTGCCGCGCAGGCCAACACCAGAAAGAGGATGAATAACACCGCTATGCGCTTGGAATAATACATAGCACGACAAGATATCAGCGGTGAGCGGCCCTAACAACTTGCCAGGTGAGAAACCAATACAGATAGAACCATGCCGTCGCCGGACTCGCGCTTGGGTGAATCCGACGGTTGCGGTCAGGGAAATTTGCGATTCCGTATAATGGCGGGCGCATCGCAGGAATGAGGTGGCAATGTACCAACCTGAGGCCTATTTCGCAGCCCTCACCTTCATGTTGATCAGCATGGTTTGCTGGGGTTCTTGGGCGAACACCATCAAGCTTACGC
>Ga0070679_100002147_pt1 | contig 17778 bp, 10 predicted proteins | sample KBSC63BmetaG_FD_65652 | JGI IMG/M metagenome (GOLD analysis project Ga0070679, IMG submission 65652) | Corn rhizosphere microbial communities from Kellogg Biological Station, Michigan, USA - KBS C6-3B metaG | ecosystem: Host-associated > Plants > Roots > Rhizosphere | place: USA: Michigan... | reverse complement strand
GCCGCTCCCGCTTTGACCGGGGTTCGCGGCCCCTGAGCTCTTGCAACCGGCGGCCGCGGCGAGGCACAGGACGAACAGGCCGGAGACGATGAGGTCGCACCGATTTTGCATGTCAGCGATTTGTCGGGGCAGGTCGGGATTTGTCAGCCTTTCGGATGCGCCCGCCGAGGCACGATTTGTGTGGATGGCCCGCTCGAACAGTGATACATTAATTCGTATAGATGCTTACGGTGTTGGCTTATGATTTTTTCAGCGCCGTCGGCCGTCGGAGATCGCGATGCGCGTGAAGCCCCGCTCACACGGCCCCGACAACGCTGCGCCCGCGGACCCGCCGCTGGGGATCAGCGCCAGCCTCGAGCACGAGCTGTTCTTGCTGGAGACGCTGATGGATCACGTCCCCGACACGATCTACTTCAAGGATCGCGACAGCCGCTTCACGCGCATCAACCGCCACGCGGCGGTGCGGCTCGGCGTGACCAGCCCGGGAGAGGCCGTCGGTCGGACCGACTTCGATTACTTCACCGAGGAGCATGCCGCGCAGGCGCTGCGCGACGAGCAGGAGATCATCCGCACCGGCCAGCCGCTGGTGAACGTGGAGGAGAAGGAGACGTTGCCCGACGGTGAGATCCGCTGGGTATCGACGACGAAGCTGCCCCTGCGCGACGCCCAGGGAAACATCGTGGGCACGTTCGGGATCTCGCGCGACATCACCGCCCGCAAGAACGCGGAGGAGCAGCTTCAGCGTCGCGCGTTCTACGATCAGCTGACCGAGCTACCGAACCGCGCGCTGTTCCTCGATCGCCTGCAGCACCTGCTGCACCGCGGGCGCCGCGCCCTGGGCAATCCGCTGTTCGCGCTGCTGTACCTGGATCTGGATCGCTTCAAGGCCATCAACGACAGCCTGGGCCATCAGACGGGAGACGAGCTGCTGATCGGCACCGCGCGCCGGCTGGAGCGCTGCCTGCGCCCCGGCGACACGCTGGCCCGTCTGGGGGGCGACGAGTTCACCATCCTGCTGGACGAGATCTCGTCCGAGGCCGACGCGGTGGGCGTCGCCGAGCGGATCAGGCAAGAGCTGGCGGCCCCCTTCCGGCTGCGGGGACAGGAGGTCTTCACCAGCGTCAGCGTGGGGATCGCGCTGTCGAGCGAGGGCTACGACTCGCCCGACGACATGCTGCGCGACGCGGACACGGCGATGTACCGGGCCAAGGCGGCCGGCCACGCGCGCTATCAGGTGTTCGACGCCGACATGCACGAGCGCGCCGTCTCGTCGCTGCGCGACGAGACCGATCTGCGCCGCGCCCTGGAGCGCCGCGAGATCGTCCCCTATTACCAGCCCATCCTCGACCTGGACGACGGCACGGTGGTGGGGGTCGAGGCGCTGGCGCGCTGGCATCACCCGGACCGCGGGACGCTGCTGCCCCAGGACTTCCTGCCGCTGGCCGAGGAGACCGGCCTGATCGGCGCCATCGACGAATCGATGCTGGCCGCCGCCAGCAAGCAGGTGCGCGCCTGGCAGCGTGCCTTCCCCGAGCACGCCACGCTGGGGTTGAGCGTGAACATCGCCGGTCGTCACGTGGCCGACGGGACCGCCTCGGCGATGGTGAACCGCGCCCTGCGGACGACAGACCTGAATCCCGCCTCGCTGACGATCGAGATCACCGAGAGCGCCCTGATGCACGACGTGAAGGCGGGCACGCGCGTGCTGCAGCAACTGGGGGCGATGTCCGTCGGCGTGCGGATGGACGACTTTGGCGCCGGCTACTCGTCGCTGGCCCATCTGCACGAGGTGCCGGTGCGGTCGCTGAAGATCGCGCGCTCGTTCCTGGAGCGCCTGGACGGCGCCCCCCAGCAGCTCGCCATCGTGAAGGCCATCGTCTCGCTGGCGCAGAACCTGGGGATGGAAGAGGCGGCGGTCGGCATCGAGACCGACGCCCAGGTCGAGGCGCTGCGGGCGCTCGGCTGCCGGCGCGGCCAGGGGTGGCTGTTCGCCCAGCCGATGATGGCCGATGCCGCCGAGCGCTTCCTGGCGGAACGGTCCGTGTAGCAGCCTGCCAGGTCAGGCACGCGCGAAAGCCCTGGCGGTCGCGATGACCGCCAGGTCGATCGCTTCAGCTACTTCGAGTAGCCGACCGCCTTGATGTTCTTCATGATCAGCAGATCGGTGGCGTTCGACGGGGAGCCGTTGGTGAGCGCCCCTTCGTAGAACGTCCCGTACGAGTTGTTGCTGTTGTCGCCGCCGATGCCGAGGCCGATGCCGGCCGCGTTGTTCCAGGCCTTCTTGGCGGTGGGGATCGCCCCGTCGTAGGCGGTGGTCAGGTCGCTGGCGGTCGCCACGTCGGCCATCCGCAGCGCGTACTTGCCGACGGGGGTGTGCAGGACGCCCAGCGCGAAGGGGACGTTCATGGAAGGACTCATCGGGTTATTCACCGTCGAGTCGCCGGTGCCGCCCGCCCACACGCCGCCCTCGAAGTCACCCATGAACCAGGGACCCTTGCCCGCGCCAGAGCCCCAGAACCCCGTGCCGAAGAAGAGGGTGTTCATGACGACGTACTTGTTGGGATCGGGCGACACGGCCCCGAAGTCCCAGCAGCACTGGGTGCCGAAGTGCGTGCCGTCGGCCAGCTCGTAGATGCCCTGATCCTTGTTGCCGGTCGGCATGCCCTTGCCGTTCACGTTCAGCGGTGTGCGATAGCCCTCGTACTGCTGCATGTACAGGGCGTAGACCTTGTGGCCCCCGGCCATGATCGACAGCTTGGTCGCGGTCGACTCGTAGTCGTCGGCGCCCGACCGTGTGCCGTTGCCCGACGGGCCCGCCGAGCCCCTGATCAGATCGTTCCCGTTCCCCGACTGATCGTACAGCTTGGACACGGTGCAGACGGTCCCCATGCAGAACGCATCCTGCATCGACGCGTCGGCATAGCCGTCGGCCGTCTGTCCGATGTCCTTCGTCATGCCGCCCGACCCCGTGTTCATGGCCGAGCTACCGCTGCGGACCTGGTACAGAGGGCCGGTGTAGCCCTTCGCCAGCGCGCGAACCATGCTGTAAGCGCCCGCGCACGGCGTGTTCGCGGCGGCGTAGATGTCACAGGGGCCGTCCATGCGGGTCCCCGATCCGGACCCACCCGAGCCGGTGCCCGACATGCCGCCCGTGGGGGCGCCACCGGAACCGGACTTGCCGCCCGGCGCCGCGCCGCCCGAACCAGAGTTGCTTCCCCCCTTGCCGCCGCCACCACCGCTGCCGGTCGCACCGCCGCTGCCGGTCGAGGAGCCGTTCTGCAGCACGATGGTGCCGGTGATCGTCGGGCTGCTGCTCTGCGGAGTCAGCGTCAGCTTGCCGCCCGCCACGCAGTACGCGTACTGCGTGTTGTCCTGCGTGATGGTGATGGCGTTGCTGGCCGTGGTGTAGTTACCGTCCGTGTTGGCCGCGGTGGTCACGAGGCCCATCGTCCCCATCTGCTTGACGGTGCCGGTGCAGGTGCAGCCTCCGCCCGAAGCGTCGACGCAGGATGCCGTGTCGTAGTAGCTCGACATGACCGTGGCGAGCTTCTGGCAGGTGACAGGAGCCATCGACAGCGTCATGCACTCGGCCGGCAGCGTGAGCGTCTCGGTGCCCGTCGTCATCGTGTTGTCGGTGAAGGTGCCATTCGCGTTCGCCGTCCAGGTCCCCGTGACCTGCAAAGTCCCGGTCACCTGGCCGGCCGGACAGGTCAGGCCGAACAGCGACCGCACGTCCATCGAGCCCGAGACGCTGAGGCAGCCCGACGCGTTCCACGTCCCGGTGACGGTGCCGCCACAGGCCGTGACGTTGGCGGTCGGCGTGCAGCTACCGCCCTGCGTGCCACCGCTCGACGTTCCGCCGCTGCCCACCTGGCCGCCGGAACCGTGATTTCCCCCGCTCCCCTGCGAACCCCCGCTGGCCGAGCTGCCGCCCGACCCCTTGCTGCCGCCGCTGCTGGTCGAGCCGCCGCTGCCGGTCGATCCGCCCGACGCGCTGGAGCCCCCGCTACCCGATTCTCCGCTGGACGTCGAACTACAAGCAGCCGAGATCATTCCGAATACGAGCACCACCACCAGATGAGCAGATTGGACCTTCATCAAACGGTCTCCTTCGAAGGGGAAAGGGGGGCGACCGTGGTGATTGTCGGTTTCGGGATGGAGTTGTCAGGAAATCGGGGCCGGCGATAGCGCGTGACAAGAAGGGGCCCCTTCGGACAATCCCCGGCATGCCGTCCGTACCCGCCCCCGCGCGTGCCGCGCGCTTCACCATCGCTCTGCTCATCGCGGCCTGCTTCGCCTCGACCGCGCGGGCGGCGTCGCTGAAACAGGTGAGCAACTGGGGTGCCAGCGGCGTCCCCAGCTACATCAGCATGTACGTGTACGTGCCCGACAAGATGGCCGCGAAGCCGCCCATCCTGGTCGTGGCGCACTTCTGCGGCGGCAGCGCCTCGGCCGTCTTCGGTCAGGCGCAGAGCGGCGGGCTGGTCTCGGCGGCGGATCAGTACGGCTTCATCATGATCTTCCCCCAGACCACCAACGCGGCCAGCTCCGCCAAGTGCTGGGACGTCGGTTCGAAGGCGTCTCTCACCCACGACGGCGGCGGCGACACGCAGGCGGTGGCGCAGATGGTGAAGTACGCCGTCAGCACGTACAACGCGAACGCCGATCGCGTCTACGCCACCGGCGACTCGTCGGGCGGCATGATGACGCAGGCGCTGATGGCCGTGTACCCCGACGTGTTCAAGGGGGGCTCGTCGTTCGCGGGCGTACCCGCGGGGTGCTGGTCCGACGGCTGGAGCGCGGCGAGCAACTGGGGCGGCACCTGCGCCGGGGGCAACGACATCCAGACCGCGCAGCAATGGGGCGACCTGGTGCGCGGGATGTACCCGGGATACACCGGGCATCGCCCCCGCGTGCAACTGTTCCACGGCGACGCCGATCCGACGATCAACTACAAGAACTTCGGCGAGGCGATCAAGGAATGGACGAACGTGCTGGGCCTCAGCACCGCGCCGACGTCAACGGACATGGGGCTGATGCTGGGCACGCACAAGGCGACGCGGCAGAAGTGGCAGAACGCTTGCGGCTACGTGACCCTGGACGCCATCACGTCGATCGGCGGCGATCATGGGCCGTCGGACGCGCTGTTCAACGCCAGCTACGTGGTCCCCTTCCTGGGCCTCGACAAGACGGACGCCGTCGATCCGGAGATCGCGGCTTGCGGGGCCAACGGCGCCGGGGGCGGAAGCGGCATGCCGGGCAGCGGCGGTGCCGGCGGCGCCGCCAGCGGCACTGGCGCCAGCGGCGGCGCGATGATGGGCCGGGGCGGGATGGCGGGTGGCGGCCCCAGCGGCGGCAGCGGGGGCCAGGGCAACAGCGGCATGGGCAGCGGCGGGGCCGCGACCAGCAGCGGCGGATCTCATGGCAGCGGTGGCGCGCCGGCGGGCTCGGGCGGCAGTGGCACCGGCGGCGCCGGCAGCGGCGGGCACGTGGCCAGCTCGGGCGGCAGCGGCAGCGGTGGGACCACCGCCAGCGGCGGCACCGCGAGTGGTGGCAGCGGCTCGGGCGGACACCCGAGCGGCAGCGGCGGCGCGTCGAGCGGCAGCGGTGGAGCGGCCGGTAGCTCCGGCGGTGGGGACAGCGGCGGCGGTTGCTCGATCGCCGCCTCCGGCGGCGCCCCGTGGAGCGCGCTGCTGATGCTCGCCATCGGCGCGGCGCTGGGCTTGCGACGGCGCCGGCGCTGACGCCGGACACGATGGAACGTCCCGCGCGGAGGGACCGCCGGCACGCCTGGACGACAGTGGTGTCGCTGGTCGCCACGGGCCTGCTGGCCCGGGAATCGTCCGCGCATGCGCAGTCACCAGCGACCGTCACCGTGTCGGTCGACGCCACCGCGCCGGGGCCGCCCATCGAGCGCGTGTGGGCCTTTCATGGTTTCGACGAGATCAACTACACGACGCTGCCCGAAGGGAAGGCGTTGCTGGCGGCGCTGGCGGCGGCGCATTCCACGCCGGTCCACATCCGCAATCACTTCCTGCTGAACAGCGGCGACGGAACGCCGGCCATGAAGTGGGGCTCGACGAACGTGTATGACGAGGACGCGCTCGGAAATCCGGTCTACGACTGGACCTTGACCGACGGGATCATGGACGCGCTGACGGACGCGGGCACGTTTCCTTTCGTCGAGCTCGGCTTCATGCCCGAGGCGCTGTCGACCCACCCCACCCCTTATCGAAACTCCAGCGTCACGTCGGTCGACGGCGGCTGCTTCTATCCGCCGGCCGACTACACGAAGTGGGCGGCGCTGATCGGCGCCTGGGCCAGCCACGCCGACGCCAGGTACCCTGACGTGGCGTCGAACTGGCTGTGGGAGCTGTGGAACGAGCCGGACATCGGCTACTGGAACGGCACGCTCGCCGACTACATCAAACTCTACGACTACACCGAGTCCGCGCTGCACGCGGTGCTGCCCGACGCCCGCCTGGGCGGCCCGGCCTCCGCGGGACCGGGGGGCAGCTTCTTCGCACAGTTCCTCAAGCACTGCGCGACCGGCACCAACGCCGTGACCGGCGCGACCGGGACGCGCCTGGATCTGATCAGCTTCCATGCCAAGGGCGGCGTCGCCGTGGTGGGCGATCACGTGGAGATGGATCTGGCAGAGCAGCTGCGCCTGCACCGCGCCGGCTTCCAGACCGTGGCCGGGGTCGCGCCGTTCAAGCAGACGCCCATCTACATCACCGAAGCCGACCCCGACGGCTGCGCCGCTTGCAGCGCCGCCGACTACCCCGCCGACGCGTACCGCAACTCGACGGCCTATGGCGCCTACGAGATCGCGACCATGAGGCACACTCTGGAGCTGGAGGCGACCATGGGTGTGACCCTGGGCGGCGTGCTGACGTGGGCGTTCACGTTCCCCGGCACGCCGTACTTCGCGGGCTATCGCGCCCTGGCCACCAACGGCATCGAGATGCCGGTGCTGGGTGCGTTCCGGCTGCTCGGGCGGCTGGCGGGGCCGCGGCTGCCGGTGACCAGCACCGGCGCGCGCACCGCCGACGACATCCTGGCCAGCGGCGTCCGCGATCAGCCCGAGATCGACGGCATGGCCACGGTCGACGAGGACACGGTGCAGATCCTGGTGTGGAACTATCACGACGACCTGGTGCCGGCGGAGGCGACGCCCGTGCACGTGGTGGCGCGGCTGCCAGGGACGTTCGGAGGCAGCGCGCGCCTGTCGCACCTGCGCGTGGACGAGGCGCACGGAGACGCCTACACCGTCTGGCTGTCGCAGGGCATGCCGGCCAGCCCGTCGCCGGCGCAGCTGACGGCGCTGCGAAGCGCGATGGCGCCGGCACCGCTGGCGCCCGATCAGACCTTGGCCGTGGCGGCGGACGGCTCGGTGACGGTCGACTTCCCGCTGCCGCGGTTCGCGGTGTCACTGTTGACGCTGCGGCCCCCGCCGCAGGCCCCGTCCGGACAGACCGGCGGTTGCGCTTGCGACCTTGGCCCGGCGGACGATGCGGCACCGGCCGCGGCGCTGCTGGGGGCAGCCATCCTGGCGCTGTGTGCGCCGCGCCGTCGTCACTTCAGGTAGGCCGCCAGGGGCAGGTTCTGGGCGCGGATTCCGTCGGCGACCAGCTGGGCGATGCGGACCGCGCCCGACATGTCGAAGTGCGTGTGATCGTCGCAGAAGAAGGCCCCGGCGGCGCCCCCCGTCGTCGCCGAGACGTCCGTCGCCCCATCCGCCAGTGGGCAGAACATGTTCGCGTTGTAAAGGTCCACGGTCAGCTGATGAACGTTCACCACCGCGACGCCCAGCTGCGTTCCCGCGTCGATGGTGTCGGTGACGAAGCGGCCTCGCGTCCCCTGCGCGGTGCTCCCCTTGCAACTGATCGAGCTGGTCGGGGTCAGGAAGATGGGCGTCGCGCCGCGATCGAGGGCGGCCTGGGCCATCATCGCCAGGCTGGCCTTGAACCCGGTGTCGGTCTCGTAGCGCGGGCAGGAACCACCGTCGTTGATGCCGAACTCGATCAGCAAGAAGTCTCCGGGCTTCATCCCGTCGAGCGTGCTTTGCCAGCGCGCCTGCAGCACGGGCTTGCCGGACGCGTCCAGCGTCAGATCGCAGTCCCCCGCCGCGTTCGAGGTCGAAAGCGGCGTGTAGAGCCACGAGTCGATGCTGGTGCCTGCCTTCGCGTTGTTCGCGACGGTCACGTTGCCGGTGAACAGCGGCTGGAACTGGGTGCCCCAGCCGATCGGGCAGGTCGTGCCGCCGTCGTTGGCCATCGTGGAGTCGCCGGCCATCCAGACGGTGATCTTGCCGGAGGCGCCGCCCGCGCCCGCGCCGCCGCTGCCCCGCCCGCCACCGCCCCCGCCCCCGCCGGTGCTGGCGCGCCCGCCGCCGCCCACCACGCCGCCGCTGCTGGCGCGGCCGCCGCCCCCGACGACCCCGCCGCTGCTGGCGCGCCCGCCTGTGCCGGCCAGGCCGCCTGTGCCCAGCGGCGTCACGCCCCCCGCGCCGCCGCTGGCCCCCGCGTCAGGCGACAGGCCGCCCGAGCCGGGGGAGCCGCCCGTTCCCGGCATTCCGCCTGTTGCCTGCATCGGCGCGCCGCCCGTCGCCGGCGTCAGCGCGCCGCCCGTGCCCGGTGTCCCGCCCGACGACGTGTTCGCCGGCGCCCCGCCCGTCCCCGCGCCCCCGGTTGCCCCGTCGCCGCCGCACCCTGCGGGCGACACCGCCCCCCCGGCAATGAAGATGGTCAGCAAGAACAGGGGTATCCACAGCGGCTGTTTCACGGCTCCTCCGGGCGCGACGCACGCCCCGGACCGCAGTGCCGCTCGCCGGGCGCCGCGGGTCACCAGGCGTTCCAGCCGTCCAGGGTACCCCGGTTTCAGGCCAGCATGCTGCTGAAGATGCCCGTGGGCAGGGACGCGTCCCCGAAGTTGTCGGTCGGCGCCCCGCCGGTCTTCGTCACCCCCGCCGCCGTCAGCAGGGTGTTCAACATCTTGTTGACGCCTGACGTCGAAGGGTCGCCCGCCTTGCCGTCCTGGCTGCCCCCCGGCTGCTGGCCGCTGCCCACCACCAGGTACTGCCCCTGCTTGTAGAAGCCGTTCGCCGTGCCAGCCTGGATCCAGGGGATGTTGCTGAACGAGTGCGCGCCCGTCGCGACCTGGTTGCAATAGATGCTGACCCCCTGGTCCAGCAGCGACCCCGTGGGCGTGGTGTACTGCGAGACGGTGTCCAGCAGGTACTTGTAGTAGTTCAGCATCATGCGATCGATGTAGTTGTGGAAGTTGATCGCGTTCGCGACCTGCCGGTGCGAGACGTCGTGGAACTTCGCCGACTGGCCGTTGTACGTGTACACGTGGTCGTCGATGCGGTCCCCGATCTTCAGGACGGCCACCCGGCTGTAGTCCGCCGCCGCCGAGAACGCCATCAGCTCCATGAACAGCTTCACGGAGGTGTCGCGCGTCGACTGATCGTACGGCTTGGGATCGATCGTCTTCATCGTGCTGACGTCGGCGTCGGGCACCGACAGCGTGGTCCCCGTCATCTGCACCTCGATGTCGCGGATGGCGGTCAGGTGCTGATCCAGCCGGTCGCGATCGCTCTGGCTCAGATCGGTGCGCGCCAGCAGGCCCTGGATCTGCGGCCGCAGGATGTCGTTGATGCTCTTGCTGCGCGCCGCCCGCTGCATCTGGGCCTGGGCCTGCGCGCTGGTCATGCTCGAGCCGTTCCCGATCGCGCCGATGATGGCCAGGTACGCCTTGTAGGGCGAGTCGATGTACACGCGCGGCTGCTGCGGCGTCACGTAGGACACGTAGCCGGGGATGTCGAACCCCGTGCCCCCGGGCGAGAACATCCCCGCGTGCATCACCAGCGGATCCCGGCCCGGCGGGTTCTTCGCCTGCGCGATGGCGGTGTCGACCGAGATGCCCATCGCCTTGCAGTTGGTGCTGCCCGTGGTGATCTTGGCGGCGGTCAGGATCTGGGCGTCCGCCGCCGAGTGGGAGCAGCCGTTCGAGCTGTAGGGCAGGTTGATGCCGCGGACGATGAGCAGCTTTTCGGCGTAGTCCGACAGCTCGCCGGTGGACCGGGTGGCCTTGTCCGCCGTCATGCTGGCCTTGGTCAGCGCGCCCGTCGCCGTGGGCCAGAACATCTCCGGCTCGCTGCTGACGCTCAGGGAGACGCCCGCCTGGACGACGCCGTTGTCACCCACCACCAGCAGGACGAACGGCGAGCGGGTCGCCGTCTGGGCCGCCGCCTTGCGGGGCATGAACGTCTCCAGCAGCGGCAGCCCCAGCATGAAACCACCCGCGCCGCGCAACACCATCCGCCGGTTCATCTCGAATGCGTCTCGGTTCTTCATGGGTGTGATCCGATCAGGGCAGCCGATTGAGGAACGCGTCACTGGTCACGATGGCCAGCTCGAGGTCGTGCAGCGAGACCATCCCGGCGCGGGACAGTCGGGCGTAGTAGTCGACCGTCGGCTGCTCCTCGTCGGCCAGGGGGCGGCCGTGCAGGTAGCTCATCATGTTCTGCAGGTAGCAGGCATGCGTCTCCTTGGCGCTGGCCAGCAGCTGCGACAGCTCGACACCGTTCTTGAACGACATCAGCTGGCCATCCAGGGTGTAGCTGTCCGACGCGTCGACGGTCTGCCCCTGGTCCATCGTCCGGTACTCGCCAATGGCGTCGTAATTCTCGAAGGCGTATCCGAGCGGGTTGAACAGGATGCCGTGGCAGGCCTGGCCGCACGTCCCCTGGCCGGTCGTCATCTCCACCCGCTGGCGGTTGGTCAGCCCGGGCGTCACCGGGATCATCGTGCCGGCGGCCTTGGGGTCGGGCGGCGGCAGCGTCTTGCACAGGATCCGCTCGGCGATGAACACGCCGCGATGGATGATGTCGGGCTCGTTGCCCACGCCCAGGTACGACGACAGGAACCCCGCCTGGGTCAGCAACCCCGACCGGCGCGTGGGATCGAGATCGACCTTGGTCAGCATCACGGGGTCGCTGGAGTAGTTGCCGCTGACGCCATAGATGGGCGCCAGCAGCGTGTCCACGAAGCCCAGCGGCGTGGTGTAGAAGTCCTTGATGCCGCGGCCCTGACTGAACACGTAGTCGAGGAGCTGCAGCACCTCCTGCTTCATCGCCGCCGGCGTGTCCGCTTTGAAGTCGGGGAACGCCGTCGGGTCACGCGTGATGCCGTCGTACGCGCCCAGTCGGTAGACCTGCAGGTTCAGATCGTCCAGGCCGGCCGTGCCGGTGGCGCCATCGAGCAGCCGCTTCGCCTGGGCGGCGACCCCGGCCGCGTCGTGCAGCTGCCCCGCCGCCGCGGCGGCCAGCAAGGTGTCGTCGGGCATGCTGTTGGTGATCGCCAGCGCCAGCTTCGAGGCGACCTCCCAGTCGCTGAGCGGCACCTTGGTGGCGCCCGACGCCGCCGTGCTCAGCTCCGTGCGATACAGGAAGTAGGGCGACTGGAGCATCGCCTGGATGACGACGCTGGCGCCCGCCTTGAACGCGTCGACGCCGGGGTACAGCGTCGGCCCCTGATTGAAGAGCCCGACGTGGGTCGTCACCTCGGCGGCGGTCAGCGGGCGGCGGAACGCGCGCTGCCCGAAGGCGGTGATGAACGCCTTGCCCTTCCCCGCCGTGTCCGTCGGCGCATTCGAGGGGACCAGGCGCGCCAGCGCGGTCGCGTCGCCGGTGACCTTGTCGGCCAGCTTCTCCGAGGCGTCGAACAGCTGCGCGCGCAGCTGCTCGGTCACGTACAGGGCGTCGGCCTCGTCGTCGAACCCGATCAGCGCGTCGCCGGGAACGGTGCTGTCGATGTCGGAGATGTCCGTCAGCTTCAATAGATCCCGGACCGCGTTCGACCACTGCAGCCGGCTGAGCCGCGCCACCCGCGAGGTGGCGACCAGCACCGACGCCGGGGCGGAGGACGGAATCGCGTACGGATCGTCACCGGCGCCGCCGCTTCCCTGCCCTCCCGTGCCCTGACCGCTGCCCGACCCGGCGCCGCCGGAGCCGGACGGCGTCGTCGAACCGCTGCCGCCGGAACCAGCGGACTTGCCGCCGCTGCCGGACGACGTGCCGTTGCCTCCACCGCTGCCCTTTTGCGTGGAAGTGCCGCTACCACCTGTAGCCGATGAGCCGGTGCGGGCCCCCGTGCCGGAGCCATTGACGGCGCCGATCTCGCCCGAGCACCCCACGGCGAGGGCGAGAACTCCGGCGAGCGAGGCGGTCGCCGCGAACGGGAACATCGGACGTTCGTTGCATCTGGGCCACCTGTACACGGGTCCTCCTCGCGTGAAGTCCTCCGCCCCCGGGCGCCGCCGCCACTGCCACCCCTGCAACTGTCGGTCTGCGGGCGTTTGTGCACTGTTTGGCCGCGCCGGGCGCAGCGCGTCTTGCCTTTCGCTGGCGCGCACTTTTCGTGCCACAAATTGCCCCCTCGCGACAATCACGTGGATGACGCGAAGAAGCGCTGCCCGGCGAGAGGTTCGGTGTTTGACGGCGGCCCTGTGCATCGGGGCGCTCGCGACCGGCTGTGGCGGGGGCACGGCGAACACCAGCGGCAGCGGCGGCGCGCCCAGCGGCGGCAGTTCCGGTGGCAGCCCCGGCTCGGGCGGCGACGCCCCCTCGGGCTCGGGCGGGTCATCCTCGGGCTCCGGGGGCGGCACCTCCTCTTCCGGCGGTAGCCCGGCCGGGTCGGGCGGGAAGACGGGTTCGGGTGGCGCGGTCACGACAGGGTCGGGCGGCAGCGGCGGGACTTCGGGCAGCGCCTCGGGCGGGGCGGCCGCGGCGACCGGCGGCGCCACGGCCAGCGGCGGTCGGACGGGCAACGGTTCGGGGGGCGCGTCCGCCTCAGGCGGCGCCAGCGCCAGCGGCGGCAGCCCGGGCTCGGGCGGGGCCGTCGGCTCCGGCGGAAGCAGCGCCCCCGCGAACATGCTGGTCACGTCGGCGTCGGGCGCGTTCTGGAAGACGGCCACCTGGAGCGACTCGACCGGCAACGCCACCGTCACCGTCAACGACGGCAACAGCTACCAGACGTGGGAAGGCTTCGGCGGCGCGTTCAATGAGAAGGGCTGGAGCTACCTGACCACGCAGGACATGCAGGATCAGGCCATCCAGCTCCTGTTCGGCGCCGACGGCTGCAACTTCGCCTGGGGCCGCATCCCGATCGGCGCCAGCGACTACGCCATGGATCGCTACTCGCTGAACGAGACCTCCGGCGACACGACGATGAGCAAGTTCTCGATCGATCGCGACAAGATGAAGCTGATCCCCTACATCAAGGCGGCGCAGGCGGTGAAGCCCGACATTCGCTTCTGGGCCAGCCCCTGGTCGCCCCCGACCTGGATGAAGACGGGCCCCTACAACCCGAACACGGGCGCGTCGCACTCGAACTTCGACGGCGGCGTGATGAAGAGCGACGACGCCACGATGCAGGCGTTTGCCCTGTACCTGGTGAAGTTCGTTCAGGCCTACGCCGACCAGGGGATCAAGGTCGAGGCGGTGTCGCCGCAGAACGAGCCGAACTACCAGCAGAACTACCCGTCCTGCCACTGGGACACCTCGACGTTCGTCACGTTCGTCGGCAAGTACCTGGGCCCGGCCCTGACCGGCGCGAACCTGGACACCCGGGTGCTGGACGGGACGCTGTCGAATCCCAGCGGCGACGCCGACATCGGCCAGGGGGTGCTGAAGGACGCCACGGCGAAGGGCTACGTGAAGGCGATCGGCGTGCAGTGGGGGATGGCCGACTCGGGCCCCGTCGGCACGTTGAAGGGGCTGGCCGGCAACATCCCTATCTGGCTCAGCGAGACGAAGTGTGGCGGGACGATCGGATCGACGTCGCCGGCGCCCAACGACTTCAGCTACGGCAAGGACACCTGGGGCTACATCAGCACCGCGATCCGCAATGGCCTGACCGCGTACAACGCCTGGAACATGGTGCTGGACAAGGGTGGCCTGGGCATCGACGACACGCGCAAGTGGCCGCAGAACGCGCTGCTGGTGGCGGATGGAGGCAGCATCACGCCGACCCCGGCGTACTACGTGTTCCGCCACTTCTCACAGTTCGTGGCGCCGGGCGCCAAGCGCATCGACGCGACCGGGGGCGACGCGGTCGCCTTCAAGAACCCGGACGGCAGCCTGGTGGCGATCATGTTCAACAGCGGCAGCGCCAACAACAACTACGTCGTCTCGATCGGCGGCAAGAAGCTGCAGTTCGCCATGCCATCCGCCGGGTGGGCCACGATCAAGTACGCGCCGTAGGACCACTCGCCCGCGCCGGCCCGGATCGGGCAAATACGTCCTCGATGAGCGGCGAAGGCCAGCGCGACGGGGATCGAAATCGATCGATCGAGGGGCGGCGGGTCCGGATCTTCGTGAGCGGCTCGGCCGACGGTCTGGGGAAGGCCACCGCGAAGTCGCTCCTGGCCGAAGGACACGAGGTCGTCGTCCACGTGCGGGGGGAAGGACGGCGCACCGCCGTGGAGGACCTGGTGATGGCAGGCGCCACCGCCGTGGTCGGAGATCTTGCCAGCCTCGAGCAGACCAGGGCGCTGGCCGACCAGGTCAACGCGCTGGGGCCGGTCGACGTCGTCATTCATAACGCCGGCGTCTACTCCGGGCCGACCGTGCTTCCCGTCAACGTAGTGGCCCCCTACGTGCTCACGGCCTGGATCCAGCGACCGGCGCGCCTCATCTATCTCAGCAGCGGCATGCACCGGGGCGGCCGCCCCGAGCTGGCCGGCCTCGACTGGGGCGGCGGGCGCGCGACGGCCTCCTACGCGGACAGCAAGCTGTTCGTCACCGCCCTGGCCGCGGCCGTGGCCCGGCTGTCGAAGGACGTCCTCAGCAACTCCGTCAACCCCGGCTGGGTGCCCACGAAGATGGGTGGACCCAACGCCCCGGACGATCTGCGCCTCGGTCACCTCACGCAAGAATGGCTGGCCACCAGCGACGCGCCCGAAGCGCGCACCAGCGGTGGCTACTGGCACCATCAGCGCAGGGCCACGGCGCACTCCTCCGTTCACGATCAGGGGTTCCAGGACAGGCTGCTGGAGGAACTGGAACGCGCGACGGGCACGCGGCTGCCCATGGCGCCCCGCCGGTAGTGCTGGCGACGACGGGCTGACTGCTGGCATGCTCGCGCGCCGTGCGCCGCAATTCCCCCAGCCTTCGCACCATGTCGATCGCCGGCGGCGTCCTGGCGGCGGGCTTCTTGCTGGCCGGGTGCGGTGGCCCGGCGTGCCGCACCACGAATCTGGTCATCGACTTTCCACAACCGATCCCCGAGGGGACCGCGATTCACGTGAAGGTGAACGACCAGACCTTCGATGTGACCTGCCCCGTCCAGCTGCAGCCACCCAACTTCGCGCAGATCGCGAACTGCACCGACCAGCAGCTGGTGCTGTACTTCGACCTGATGGTGGCGGCGGCCGTGCAGACGGTCACCGTCTGGGCCGATCTGCCGGACGGCACGCCGCTGTTCGGCCCCGCCCCCACCAGCCTGGGCACGCCGGCCATGAATGATCCGGTGGGGCACTCCGGCCTGTGCGACCTACCGGTGAGCGTGCTGGGCGCGGGCCATTCGCCCAGCGCGACGCCCGCTCCGGGGTGGGAGGCGTGCGCCGGTGGCGCGACGGTGGCCGCGTTTGACTACGGCGACGGCGGCCCGGCGACGATCACAGCGCTGCAGGTCGCCGACGGCAGTGCGTTCATGGGAGTGAACCACGCGGGTCAGGGAGCGTACGACGTCGCCTCGGTCGCCCTGCCCTGCGCCCCGCCCGCGATCCTCGCGTCGGCGAAGGGGACCATCATCGGCGGACCGATCGTCGCGGCCGGCTCCGTCTTCTGGGCCACCACCGACGGCGTGCTGACCGTTCCCGTCCTGGGCGGCCCGGCGCAGGTCGCCGCGCCCGGCCCCCTGATGGAGCCGGTCTTCTTCGCCGCCACCACGACGGCGCTCGTCTGGATCGATTTCGCCGGGACGGTGCAACGCCTGGATCTCTCCGGTGGCCCGGCGATGCCGGTGGCGGCCAGCCGCGGGGTGGGCGGCGGTATCGCCGCGAGCGACACCACCATCTACTTCTCCGTGGTCGGGAACGCCGACTGGAGCGCCGGCGCGGGCTTCGGACAGGGCGGCGCGGTGTTCGCGGTCCCGGTGACCGGAGGCGATGTCCTCACCATCGCCGCTGCTCAGCAAGCGCCGCGCGACCTGGTGGTGAGCGCGACGGATCTGTACTGGGCCAGCGCCGGCACGCACAGCGGCGACTTCCCCGCCATGAGCGCCGGGAACGCCGACGGGCTCATCGTTCGCCAGCCGCTCGCTGGCGGTCCTCCGCTCGTGCTGGCGACGGGCGAGGCGAATCCGACGAACCTGCATCTTCTCGACGCCGCGCCTCTGTATCCGGTCCTGTACTGGACGGATGGCGGCCTGGGCGACGGCTACGCGGGCAGAGAGATGGCTGCCGCGTGGGGACCGCCGGCCACGGTGACGGGAGGGAGCGGGCTGGCCTTCGACGCCGATCGCGTCTACTGGTGGCAGCCGGTCTTCACCGGCGGCGCCGGCCTGTTCTCGGCGGTGGTTCTCTCGGCCCCCCGCTGACCGGGACGCCCGCCAGACCGGTCCGGCCGGGCAGTCGCCCGCATCGGCCCGGATCGGTTCAGAAACTTCTTTCGGGCTCTTCTCCGCGAATTCTGGTCCGGATTTCCTGCCCCCGTGCGACTGCGGCTGCGCCCCACCCCAACACGGAGGCCCCGATGGTCGCGCGGAACGAGGATCGCTTCATCACCCGGCTGGTTACCATCACCTGTCTGGCGGGCTTCGCCCTGGGGTCCTGGGGATGCGGCCAGTCGGCCAGCGGCGGCGGCACGGGAGGTAACGGCAGCGGCACCGGCGGAAGCACCGCCACCGGCGGCACCTCCGCGACGGGCGGTGCCAGCAGCGGCGGTTCCTCGAGCGGGGGAAGAACGGGGAGCGGAGGTGTGTCGGCGTCTGGAGGGAGCGGCTTGGACGGAGGCGCCACCGGCGGCACGGCCGGCGCCACCGGTGGCACTGTCGGCGCCTCCGGTGGCACTGTCGGCGCCTCCGGTGGAACGACCTCGCCGGGCTCGGGCGGCCGCGCCACCGGTGGAAACAGCGCGCCCGGGTCCGGCGGCCGCGCCGCCGGTGGGAGCAGTGGCAGGGCCGGCGCGACGGGCTCCGGCGGCACGCCCGCAGCCGGCGGCCAGGGCGGGGGCCCGGCGACCATGACGGGCACGGGCGGCACGTCCAGCGCCTGTTCCGGCACGCCGCTGCCGGCCGGCAATACCAACCGCACGATCCAGATCGGCTCCACCAGCCGCACGTACATCCTCCACGTGCCGAGCGGCTACACGGGAACCAAGCCCGTGCCGCTGGTGCTCGACTTCCACGCGCTGGGCGGCAGCGGCAGCCAGGAGCAATCGAGCTCGGGGTACCAGGCCATCGCCGACAAGCAGGGCTTCATCATCCTGTTTCCGAACGGCATCGACAACGCCTGGAACATCGGCCCCTGCTGCACGAACTCGCCCGACGTCGATGATCTTGGCTTCGCGAAGGGGATGGTGGCGGCCATGGTCGCCGAGGCCTGCATCGACACCAAGCGCGTGTACGCCACCGGCTTCTCGATGGGGGGCGGCATGTGCCAGTACCTGGCCTGCAACGCGGCCGACATGTTCGCCGCCGTCGCGCCGTCGTCCTTCGATCTGCTGGTGCCCGACGAGGAGCCCTGCGCGCCGTCACGCCCCATCAGCGT
>Ga0070679_100002145_pt1 | contig 17787 bp, 16 predicted proteins | sample KBSC63BmetaG_FD_65652 | JGI IMG/M metagenome (GOLD analysis project Ga0070679, IMG submission 65652) | Corn rhizosphere microbial communities from Kellogg Biological Station, Michigan, USA - KBS C6-3B metaG | ecosystem: Host-associated > Plants > Roots > Rhizosphere | place: USA: Michigan... | reverse complement strand
GCTGGCGAAACCTGCGGCTGGGCCTACGCACTGGATGGGAATACGGAACGATCGTCCGGGTGTAGACCATCAACTGGATGAGCCCTGGATCGAGCCGTCCATGGCTGCGATTGCGGCAGGCGAGCCATTCTATGTGAAGGACTTCATCTGCAATGCGCATCGTGCGGTTGGCGCGCGTCTCGGCGGTGTTCTGGGTGTGGCGCGGGCCAAGGGTGAAGTTGACGTGGCCGATGTTACGTATGATTTGACCGGTACCGCAGGCCAGTCTTTTGGTGCGTTTGCGGCTACAGGCATGACGCTGATTCTGACAGGACAGGCGAATGATTTTGTCGGCAAAGGGCTGTCCGGGGCTGACCTGATTCTGCGGCCCATCGGTCGTGCGGCGGAGAGCAGTGCCGACCATGTGCTGCTGGGCAATGTGGCGCTCTACGGTGCGACCGCTGGACGGATGTTCGCAGCCGGACGCGCGGGGGAACGTTTTGCGGTGAGGAACTCAGGTGTAATAACGGTTGTCGAGGGCGTGGGCGATCATCCCTGCGAGTACATGACCGGCGGACAGGTGGTTGTGCTCGGGCAAGTTGGAATCAATTTCGGCGCGGGTATGACCGGCGGGACGGCGTGGGTGCTGGATCGTCGCCAGCGGATGATTTCAGAGAGCCGGTATCACACGGAGTTTCTTGAGGCGATGCCGTTTGAGGGGGTCGCTGCGGAACAGCAGGCCGCGCTGAAGGCCCTGATTGAGGAGCATGTGCGGCTAACGTATTCGGTGGTGGGGAAGACGTTGCTGGCGGATTGGGATGCGGCGGCGAACGACTTCGTGCTGTTTACACCGAAGCCGCAGGCTTAGTAAGAAAGTGAAGGCAGGGGGAAACCTTGCCTTCACCATTACTTCGAGCCTAATTGCTCACGTTTTACCCATTCACGAAGAACTCCATCGGCACGTGATTGCCATCCACGTCCGGAAGCGCGCAGAGCGTCAGCAACATCGGCTGACAGGCGGATTGAAACCAACTTCTTCTTCGGCTTGACCTGTGGCCCACGGCCTCGCTTGAGTAGACCTTGCAATTCAGGAATATCTACGGCGCGCCGGGCGCGAGCAAACTTTTCCGTAGTCCACTCTGGGTTATCGGCGGTAGGTGTGGAGAAGTCTTTATTAGTCTTGGGCATATTTCCTCTGCTCGTGTTTGGTTGTGGGACGAAGACTGATTGCGCGCAGTATGTCGGTTTCAGGAACGGTGAACGTCAGCGCATAAAGCCTGGCGTCGAGCCATCCGACAGCGTTATAGCGAATCTCGCCGTAGTCCCGTCGCGTATCAACATCGACCATGGCTGAGTCGAGGTCAAAGTCGACGGCTCGGCTTAGTGAGACACCATGATCCCTAATATTCTTCGCGTCCTTCGCCGGATCGAAGACGACTCGCGTATCTACGACTGTACGGAACTCGCTATAAATTGTCCATACAAAATACTCCGGCGCTCGCCATGATCAGTCCAGTAGGATGAATGTGGATGTTTTCCATGAAAGTGTGGGATTTTGATGTCGAACGATAAGCATGGCTTTGCAACACGGGCGATTCATGATGGGCAGGCTCCTGATCAAGTGACCGGCGCGGTGAATGTGCCGATTTATTTGACGTCGACGTATCAGCAGGATGGGATCGGCAAGGACCGCGGACATGAGTATGCGCGGCTGACGAACCCGACGCGCGATGCGCTGGAGGAGAGCCTGTGCTCGCTGGAGGGTGGGACTTCGGCGCATTGTTTTGGCAGTGGAATGGCTGCCATTACCGCGCTCGTCACGATGATGAAGAGTGGCGACCACGTGGTCTGTACCGACAATATGTATGGCGGGACGGGGCGGCTGTTCGACCAGGTGATGGCGAAGTTCGGGCTCTCGTTTACGTATGTCGACACGCGCGATGTAGCGGCCGTGGCGGCGGCGATTCGTCCGGAGACCAGGCTGGTGCATATCGAGACGCCGACCAATCCGATGATGTCGATTACGGACATTCGTGCGGTTGCGGATGTATGCCATGCGGCAGGCGTTGAGCTGAGTGTGGACAATACGTTTCTGTCGCCGTATCTGCAACGGCCGATCGAGCTGGGTGCGGACATCGTGATGCACTCGACGACGAAGTTTTTGAATGGGCATTCCGACGGGCTGGGTGGAGTGCTGGTTTGCACCAAGCCGGAGCATGCGGAGACGTTTCGATTCGTGCAGAAGTGTACCGGTGGAATTTTGTCGCCGTTCGATTCGTATCTGTTGCTACGCGGGGTGAAGACGCTCGCTGTCCGTATGGAACAGCATGACAAGAACGGGCGTGTTGTAGCGGCGTTTCTTGTAGAGAAGCTCGGGGCGGATAAGGTGTTTTATCCCGGGTTGGAGACGCATCCGCAGCACGAGTTGGCTAAGCGACAGCAGCGGGGGTTTGGGTCGATGATTTCGGTTGAGCTAGGCTCGCTGGCGGCAGCGGATAAATTGGCGCAGCGACTACGCCTCGGGTATCTAGCGGAGTCGCTGGGTGGGGTGGAGACCCTGGTTTGTCATCCGGCGACGATGACCCATGCGGCGGTTGGTGCCGCGCGGCGGGCGGAGTTGGGGATTACCGATGGTTTGATGCGGATCTCGGTGGGGATTGAGGATGTGGGGGATATTGTGGCGGATTTGGAGCAGGCGCTCGGATAGTTACGATTTGTTCGTCCAGGCGGCCCGAAATTTGGCCCGGAGGAGACGCCGAATCGCCCAAATAACAAGACTTATCGTGGACGCGACAGTCAACGGAAGAAGTGCCTCAAACCATGTCATCTGACCATGTGACATTTGGTATTCGAGCGGTCGACCCTCAATTCGAGCGTGTATGAGCCAGCCCTTTACATCCTCCAGGTTTCCTCGGAAAAAGATGACGGCTGCGTACGGAAAGATAACAAAGATCGGCGCCAGCGTTATGGAGAGCAACAGACTCAGAAACCAGTACAAGGCTCGCCAGAAGATTCTCATTGTCATTGACCTTTGCTAAAGAGCGGTCGGGCTTTGCCCGATACCCCACCCTTTGTCAAAGAACGACAAAGGATGGGCCACCCGGCTTCTTTGCGACTTCCAGCGGTTAGGGCTTCTCGTTGATAGAGAAGTTGTCTATGGCGGTGGCGAGGTCGGCTTTAGCGGCTTCGAGGGCGGTTGTGCGAGCGGTGAGTTCGGTTTGGGCGGCTTTGATTTCGTCCTCGGTGGCGTTGAGGTCGTGGACAAAACGGTCGCGGGAGCCCTTGTCAGCGGCGTTGAGGGCGGTGATGTTGGCGCGCTGACGTTCTTCTTCTTCGCGAAGGTTCTTTAGTTTGGCGTTGGTTTGATCGACGGCGGTTTGCGCGTCGGAGACTTTGCGGCGGGCGTTGAAGATGGGTTGCAGCGCGGCTTCGAGAGCGGCGTTGTGGTCGGAGTTGTTGAGGATGTAGGTGAGCTGACTATCGTCGGAACGCGTGAGTTGGTAGGTGTTCAGCCCGTTGTGCTTCAGGCCGATGTGCAGGCGCACTGTTTCGCCCGCCGCGGCTTCGACGCGGAAACGGTAGACGGTAGGTGTCGTTTCTTCCGGCTTGGCGTCGGTATCGAGGGAGAAGCCTTGTTGCACGGGATGTTCGATCACGATCGTGCGGCGATCGGCGGCGGAGTTGTGGATGACGTAGGTGAGCTCTCGGACTTCGGCGCGATGGATACTCAGCACTCCCTTGGTGGCGCTGATGAGGGTAATGTGGCTGGATCCCTTGTTTCCTTCAGTGGAGACGTGGACCGCCTGATCGGCGGCATAGGAAAGCAGGCGGCGCTCGTCGGCGTGGATGGGATCCATCAGGCCTTCGCCACCGAAGTTGCCGTTTTCGATGAGGGCGAAACTGCCACGATCGAGCGTGAGGCCGGTGGTGTTTTTGATCCACAGCGCACGTAGCGGCTGTGTGGTGTTGTAGCCGTTGGAGGAGACGAGCGTGACGCGGTCAGCCTCGATTTTGGCTTGCAGGATGGGGACGAGGGCTGATTCGTTTTTGCGAATCGTGATCGGCTGGGAGATTTTGTATTCGAAGAAATCATCGAAGGCGGCGGTTTTGGTGTTGACGTCGAGAGAGGCAGCGGCCGCCATCTGGTAGTTCATGGGTTGGCCATTCAAAGACATCATGCCGCCACCTATATTGCCGCCTGAGCCGGCACCTATACCTGAACCGTTTCCCGTGTATCCTGCCACTCCGGCCGAGACCCTCGGACGGGCCATTTTTGCCGGCGCCGCGTTGACCATTACGCTTTCTGTGGAGTTGGCTTCGCTCACTGGCAGGTTCTCGCTGCTGCTGTCGAATGTCTGCGGCGTAAGCTGCGCCTCCTGGGCGATGGGGATCTCAGGGCGGCGCGAGTAGATCGGGTCGGAAAGCGGCTGAATGAAGCTTTGCGGCGCTCCCGCGATCAGCGAAAGCTGGACGTTAGTCCAGTCTTCGCCGACAGTGTTATCGACAACAGCCCAGCCCTGGAGGGTGGCCTGGTGGTTGGCGGCGTTGGTGGAGTCGGTGAAGAGAATGCGGTAGGTCGACTTCCAGATAGGCACCTCGGAGATGTAGCTGACGTGGAGCTCGCGAGAGCCGGTGCCACGGTCGTTGAGGGTAAGGTGGCGGAGGCCCTGGGAACGGTTGCCGGCGAGCAGTTGCAGGTAGCGAGTGACGTCCTGGTGGAGGTCGGTGTCGAGCAGACGGACGGAGGTGGTCTGCGTGAGTTCGAGGGTGCGGACTTCTCCGGAGTCGGAGACCACGGTGATGAAGTGGCGCTCGATACCTTTGGAATCGTCTCCATCCTTGGCGGGCGTGGTACGGTCTTCGACAGAGAGCAAACGGCCAGTGATATCGGCGCCGGCAGCACGGACTTCCACACGCGCACCGCGAATAGCCGCGTAGAAATCGGCGGCTGTCGTGTCCTGGCCGAGGGCGAGGGGCAGGGCTTTGAGCTGCTGTTCCAGCGGCGTCGTGGAGTTGTAGCCCGCGCCCGAGATGCGGCCGCCGTTGAGGTCGATGGCGGTGAGGGACTGGAGGACGTCGTTGAGCTGCGAGGTGGTGAAGTCGATGAAAACGTCCGCGTCTCCGATGACGTGGCCGGTGTGCTCGAAGTATCCGACACCGTTTTTGTAGAGGGAGACGCGTGTGACGGGGAGGGAAGCGGGGTGGTCCGGCGCAGGGCGGGCGACGGCCGCCTTCGTGACCGGCGGGGTCTTTTGGGCGGTGAGTGCGGGGGCGAAGATGAGCAGAGCAGCGAGGGGCGCGAATCGCATGGGGGCTTCCTTTGGTAGAGCGTTCGGCGATGTCGCCGTTGTGTATGGAACGGGGGGCGGGGAAGTTCTTGCAGAAAAATTCTGGTGCTGTGGCTTGGACACCGCTTCCCGCAAAATGGTGCCCAGGGATGGCCCAATATTGCAGACCGGTGATGGAGCGAAGGCGTTTGCCGCGGATAGAGCAGGTGGGTGCAGGGAGCGCGTCCAGCTACCAGCTTCCGTTGCCGCACCTGCGGTGTCCAGCGGTAGGTAGGATGTGTTAGGCTCGTGAGTTTTCTGAATGGAGAATTTGTGGCTATGTTTGGGTTGACCGAAGAGCAGGAGCAGTTGCGGAAAGAAGTGCGGGCGTTTGCGGAGCGCGAGGTCGCGCCGCATGTTTCGGAGTGGGACGAGAAGAGCGAATTTCCGCACAAAGTCGTCAAGAAGCTCGGCGAGATGGGCTTGATGGGCGTCATTTTTCCCGAAGAGCTGGGCGGAGCGGGGATGGGCTATGTCGAATATGTGCTGGCCGTGGAGGAGCTTTCACGTGTGGACGGCAGTGTCGGGATCATTGTGGCGTCGCATAATTCGCTCTGTACGAACCACATCTTTCTCGGGGGAAATGATGCCCAGAAGAAGAAGTATGTGACCAGGCTCGCGAGCGGCGAGTGGCTGGGAGCGTGGGGGCTGACCGAGCCGGGGTCGGGATCCGATGCGGGCGGGATGCGGACGACCGCGGTACGCGGGGATGGAGGCTGGGTGCTGAACGGGTCGAAGACGTTCATCACCAACGGAACGTATGCGGACTGCGCTCTGGTGCTCGCTGTTACCGACAAGGAGAAGGGAACGCGGGGCGGAATTTCAGCGTTCGTCATCGAGAAGGGAACCCCGGGCTTCCGGCCGGGCAAGAAAGAGAACAAACTGGGGCTGCGGGCCAGCGACACGGCTGAGCTGATCTTCGAGAACTGCGTGGTGCCGGAGGAGAACCTGGTCGGCGAGATCGGCGACGGGTTCAAAGACGCGATGCGGGTGCTGGACGGGGGCCGGATTTCCATCGCCGCGCTAAGCCTGGGGATGGCGCGCGGAGCCCTCGATGCCGCTGTAAAGTACGCGACGGCGAGGAAGCAGTTTGGCAAGGCGATCTCGGAGTTTCAGGCGATCCAGTTCAAACTGGCGGACATGGCGACACAGCTCGACGCCGCGTGGTTGTTGACGATGCGGGCGGCGCAGATCAAGGACAAAGGCCAGAAGGTGACGATGGAGGCCGCGATGGCGAAGCTCTATGCAAGTGAGGCAGCGTGCAGGATCTGCGATGAGGGTGTGCAGATCCACGGTGGGTATGGCTTCATCAAGGACTATCCGGCGGAGAAGTTCTATCGTGATGTGAAGCTGTGCACCATCGGCGAGGGGACAAGCGAGATTCAGCGGATCGTCATTTCGCGCGAGTTGCTGAAGGCGGCGAAGTAAAAAGCAGAACCCCATCCAGCTTGTGGATGAGGTTCTGTGTAACCGGAAGCAGGTTACGAGCGGCGGAAGCGGCGGCGAGCCATTCCTACGACGGACACGAGGCCGGTTCCCAGCAGGGCCAGTGAGCTGGGCTCCGGGATCGGATTGACCGTGACCGCGCTGACGTTGGTGAAGACAAAGTCGTCGTCGTCATAGTTGAAGTCCGAGCCGGCGGCGGGAAGGGCTTCCGTGCCGACGTAGGTGCCGGCCGGAATGCCGTTGCCTGGATCGCCCGAGAAGGGGGTGAGGTAGGCGTCATTAACACCGTCTTCGCTCAGGGCGGGATCCGAGGCGAAGATAAAGGGGTTTCCGGTCGTAGGGTCGATCTCGTTTAAATTGATGAGTTCAAAGACTAGAATGTCGCCGGCTGTGACAGGACCGAAGTCGAAGGTGTCGCCGGGGTGGCTGGTGTGATTGTCGAGGGCAAAAGCGCTGCTCGTGCCGGCTGTGACGTCTACCATGCGGACCTGGTCGTCGGCCGACCCGTGGCCGCTGACGAAGTAACCCGTAACGTGACCGGTGGTGGTTGCGGTGATGACGAGGTCGGCGCGATCATTCTGAGTTCGGATAGGGAACAGCGTCTCCCAGGGCCAATGTGAGACCGGCAAGGGTAACAGGAAAAAGCAACTTCATAAGTTCCACTCCTGGAAAGAGTTATATCTAAGGCAAGAAAGAAGGGGTAAAGAGGACATCGGGATCAATTTACGGTCTTTACGGTCCGTTTCATGGCTTTGTAACGGGTTCATGGGGCGTCAAGTAGGCAGCCTTCCGACATTCGATCCATGGACTGGCAATAGAGCTGGCCCGCGTATGGGTAAGTTTCGGTACCATGGGCGGTATGGCTAGACCGATTATTGTGACCGGGGCGGCGGGTTTCATCGGCCGCAACGTTGTGGCGGAGCTGAACGCGCGAGGCGAAGAGGAGCTTATTCTCGTCGATGAGCTGGGCAAGGATGGCAAATGGAAAAACCTTGTCGGGCTACGATATGAGGACATTGTGTCGCCCGAGGAACTGCTCGGATTGCTCGAAGAACAGCAGTTTGCCGACGCCCGGGCGGTGATTCACCTCGGCGCCGCCACCTCGACGACCGAGACGGATGCGGACTTTCTGCTGCGTAACAACTACCAGTACACCCGCGTGCTGTGTAACTGGAGCCTGGAACACGATGCGCGGTTTGTCTATGCGTCCAGCGCGTCCACCTATGGCGATGGGGCTGAGGGGTATGACGATGACGACGCTGCGACGCCGTTATTGAAGCCGCTGCACATGTACGGCTACTCGAAGCAGATGTTTGACCTTTGGGCGCTGAAGCATGGTCTGTTCGAAAACATCGTTGGACTGAAGTACTTCAACGTGTACGGGCCGCATGAGGACCATAAGGGCAACATGCGATCGATGGTTTCCAAGAGCTACCAGCAGATTCGCTGCGATGGTTTTGTGCAGCTCTTCAAGAGCTATAAGCCGGAGTTCGAGGACGGGGAGCAAATGCGCGACTTCATTTATGTGAAAGACGCGGTCGACGTGACGCTGCACTTTGCTTTGCAGGAAGCAGCGGAGCCGGGCGGTCTGTTCAACTGCGGGACGGGGGTTGCCCGGATGTGGGCCGACCTGGCGAAAGCGACATTTGCGGCGATGGGTCTGGAGCCGAAGATCGAGTTTATCGACATGCCGGTGGAATTGCGGCGTCAGTACCAGTACTTTACGCAGGCGGAGATTGGGAAGCTGCGGGCTGCGGGGTATGAGGCGCCGTTTACATCGCTGGAGGATGGTGTGAGGGAGTACGTACAGGGGTATTATCTGGCGCACAAAAACTAAACGGCCTCCATCCGATGGATGAAGGCCGCTGTGCCGGACAAATCTACCTGCTGTAGTTGTTGCTGATCTCGATGTCTCCAGAGCCGGTGCGGGCTTCGAGGACGGGGCCGCCGCCGTTGACGGCGCCGGTGAGGTGGTGGCGGGAATCGTCGCTGGTCCGGGGGGCGTTGGGGAAGTTTACGCGGATGGAACCCGAGCCGGTTGAGCCCTCCAGGTTGAAGTGGGCATCAGGCGCGAGGTTGAGGCGAACGGAGCCGGACCCGCTGGAGAGCCGCGCAGCGCCGGTCAGCCGGCCCTTGGCTTCGATGTCTCCAGAGCCGGTGCGGGCGGTGAGTGCGCCGTTGAGGCCTTCGATGCGGATCGAACCGGAGCCCGTCGCGGCCTTTACTTCGCCTGCGGCCTCCTGTTGGAGCTCGATATCGCCGGAACCGCTATGCAGGTCGGCGGGGCCATGGATGCCGTGGGCGCGAACGGAGCCCGAGCCGCTGGTAGCGGAGACGAAGCGGCCCAGGTGTTCAACATCTACATCTCCGGAACCCGACCGCAGGTTGAGAGCGACCGACGAGGGCGCGGTGATCTCGTAGTCGATGGAGATGTTGTTGTAGAGCTCGCGGTCGTTGGTCTCGCCGATACGAACAGTGTTGCCGCTCTGCTGGATAGGCGGGTTGGCGACGATGCGGCGGATGCGGTTGTCGATGTCGCTGCCGCTCTTCCAACCGGCGTGGACATGGGCCCTGACCGTGATCTGGCTGTCGCTGCCCGCGGTGACCTTGATGTGGCCGGAGCCGGTGGAAACGTACAGGTCGGCCTGGCCGGAGACGTTGAGGGTGCGGTCGAAGTCGGCGTCCGCGTAGACGGCGGTCGCGGCGGCGAGGACGAGAGCGGCGGTGAGTGTGCGAGTCATGGTGGGCTCCTTAGAATGATGTGGCGGTTCGGGTGAAGCGGATCCCCTGCGGGGGAACGAAACCAGAAAGACAAAGGCCCTACTGCTGAAGAATCACGGTGTCACCGGCTTTGAGGCCGGAGAGGACTTCGGTGCGGCTGCCGTTGGAGAGGCCAGCGCGGATGGCAACGGCGCGGCGGCCGTCTTTGCCTTTCTCGTCGGGAACCTGGACGCTGGCGTTGCGGTCTTTGTCAAAGATAACTGCCTGTTCGGGGACGGTGAGGACATTCTTATGCTCCTCAAGGACGATCTCGGCGTTGGCGGTCATGTTGGTCTTCAGCTCGCCGCCGGGATTGTCGATAGAGACGCGGACCTCGAAGGTGGTGACGTTGTCCTTCTCGACGCCGAGCGGGGCGATCTTGGTGACGACGCCGTTGAAGGTCTTGTCGCGGAAGCTCTGCACCTTGATCCGGGCGGGCTGTCCGAGGTACACCTTGCCGATGTCCGACTCGTCGACCTTGCCCTGCACATAGACCTGGTGCGTATCGCCGAGCGTCATGACGAGGGTGGCGGTGCTGCCGAGGACAAGGATGGAGCTGACCGCGTTGCCTACTTCCACATCGCGGGAGAGCACGGTGGCGTCCATCGGTGCGGTGATGGTGGTGTAGGAAAGCTGCTCTTCTAGCTGCTTCAGGGAAGCTTTGGCCTGGTCAACCTGCGCGGCGGCCTGACGCTGCTTGGCGGAGTCGACGACGATCTGCGAGACGGCGCGGTCGCGAATGTTGGAGGCGGCGCGGAAAGCCTGCTCGGCCGTATCGACCGACTGCTGCGATACGACACCCAGCTTCGCCATCTCCAGCGCGCGATGGTAGGTGTGCTCGAGCATGGGAAGATCGGGCGCGGCGGAGGCGATCCTGTCGTAGCTGACGGCTGCGGCGGCGGAACTTTGATTGGCTTCGGCGGCCTGAAGCTGGGCTTTCTGGGCGGCAACCTGGTCGAGGATTTCCTGCTGGTCGAGTTGTGCGAGCACCTGTCCCTTGCGGACGTTGGCGTTGATGTCGGTGTCGAGCTGGGTGACGATGCCGCTCGCCTTGGACTTCACCTCGACCTTGGTAATCGGCTGGACTTTGCCGGTCGCGACGACGGAGCGGGCAATGTCGCCGGTTGTCACCTTGGCGAGTTGGGAGGCGTCGATCTTGGTGGGCCCTCCGATCGCCTTGATCGCGGTGACGGACAGGGCGGCTACGAGAACCAGGCCGATGCTGAGGCCGATCCAGAGCTTTTTGCGGCTTTTGCGCTGCGTGGACAAGGTGCGGGTCTCCCGTGGAAGGTTGTACGCGAGGCGGTGGCGATTGGTTCCGCGAGGGTGAAAATCGGTGGGAGTTGGAGCGCTCTCCATTTTGCCGCCACAAATTTGTCATCTCCACCGAAGGCGGCGCTTTGCCGCCGCAGTGGAGAGATCGCAGCATTTCGCTAAAAAGTCGTAGGAGGCCGAAGCTCACCCGAGAATGGTTCGGTAGGCTTTCCCCAATCTTCTGACAGATCGCGCCAGTCGGGCTTGGTGCGGATGATGAGCTGTACCTTTTTGATCCGCGACCGGCGCTTTAGCTGCTTTTCACGAGCTATAGCTGCATTGATATGGCCGAAACGTTCGTAGTAGACGAGCCTCTTGATGTTGTAGCGCGCGGTGAAACAGTTGGGGAAGAACTCTTCTTCATGCGGGCGGACGCGCTTTTCAAGTTTGGAGGTTACACCGATGTAGAGGCGTTTGGAATCGCTGGAGAGTATGTAGGCGTAATAGACGTGCACGAATTCGCCCATGAATGATTATGGCCGGATGAGCGGTTGTGAATGCTGCGATCTCTCCACTGCGGCGGCAAAATACGCCGCCTTCGGTCGAGATGACAAGGTAGAGGTAGTCCGGTTGAGTGGCAGATGAAGACCTTTGGATTGCGGGCCGGGAATGCCGTGATCTTGTTTATTCGGCGTATAAAAGAAAACAATATTGGCGCTATCGGCGAAAAACCCGGTTAGACTTCGCTCAAGTGCCAAAACATCTAAAAGTCGCCATGGCTCTGGGCTGTCTGATCTGTGTTCTGGCTATCTTTATAGCTCCCACGATCGAGATGCCGGAGACCGTGCTGCGCAGTCATCATGCTGTGCGCACGACGGTGATGCAGGCGGCGGTCCCATTCGCGGCCGAGGCCGGTCTGGTGTTCGCCGGACACCGCTGGGCTTCCGATGAAAAACACTCCACGATGAACACCCGGACGGCAGTCTTCGTGAGCCGTAAGGTGTTCTCCGTTATGCGTTGTTAGATTCCGCCCGTTCCGTCCCTATTTAAAACTTGTTCAGATAATGCCACCCCTCGCGCGGGATTGCGTCTCTGTCGTTCCGGTTATGCGGAGCGATAGAGGAAACGATTTGCCGTAAGAGCCGCAGCTAGCGGATGGTGGCCGGCGATGGAGCATCCCCGCTTTCGATTTTGATCGAGAGGTAGGGAGTCCGCGTCTCGTTTCTGGACCCTTACCCACACCAGGAGGACTATGTACCCACTCATCCGGAAAATTTTCTTTGCCCTTCTTGTTTGCGTCGCGTGTTGCCAGGTCGCGGCGGCGCAGGCCCCAGCCGCTCCTGTGGTTTCGAATGCCGACAATGCCTGGATACTCGTAAGCGCGGCGCTGGTGCTGATGATGACGGGGCCCGGGCTGGCGCTGTTCTACTCCGGCCTGGTGCGCAAGAAGAACGTGCTGGCAACCATGATGCAGAGCTTCGCGATGATGGCCATCATTTCGCTGCTTTGGGCAGTGCTGACGTTCAGCCTGGCGTTCGATTCCGGGACGAGCTTTATCGGCGGTCTGCATCACCTCTTCCTGAACGGCGTTGGTCTGGTGCCGGACGCGGATTATGGCAGCACGATCCCGGTGCAGACGTTCATGATCTATCAACTGATGTTTGCCATCATCACACCCGCGCTGATCACTGGTGCGTTTGCGGAGAGGATGAAGTTCAGCGCCATGGCGGCGTTTCTTACGCTGTGGTCGATCTTCGTTTACTCGCCGATGGCGCACATGGTGTGGGGCAAAGGCGGGATGCTGAATGCTTCGCTCGGCGGCCGCTTTCCCACGCTGGATTTCGCCGGTGGCACGGTGGTGCATATCACTTCGGGGGTCTCCGCCCTGGTTTGCGCTCTGTACCTGGGGAAACGGCTGGGCTATCCGAAGGAGAAGATGTCGCCGCACTCGGTGGTGCTCAGCTTCATTGGCGCCTGCCTGCTGTGGGTGGGATGGTTCGGCTTCAATGCGGGCAGCGCCTTGTCTTCCGGAACGCTGGCGACGAGCGCATTTGTGAGTACGCACTTCGCGGCAGCGGCTGCGGCGCTTTCGTGGTTGGCGATGGAGTGGATCTTCAGGGGCAAGCCGAGCGCGCTTGGCGGCATCTCGGGAGCGGTTGCGGGGTTGGTGGCGATTACGCCTGCCGCCGGCTTCGTTACGCCCATGTCCGGCATCTTGATTGGGCTGATTACCGGTGCGTTTTGCTACGGGATGGTGGTCAAGGTGAAGGAGCACTTTGGCTACGACGACTCGCTCGATGCGTTCGGTGTGCACGGAGCGGGAGGGACGCTGGGAGCGATTCTTACCGGCGTCTTCGCGTCCAGCGCCATCAACCCGATCTTCAAGGATGCCGCGGGCAATCCGCTTCCGTCCGGCGCGCTGGAGGGGAACTGGCACCAGATCGGGAACCAGCTTGCGGGAGTGGGCCTTGCGTGGGTCATCTCCATTGTTGGGACGTTGGTGCTGCTGAAGCTGGTGGATGTGGCGATCGGTCTGCGGGTTTCGGAAAAGGACGAGATAGAAGGCCTCGACCTTTCGGAACACGGCGAAGAGGGCTACAACTGGACGGTTTAGTTTCGGCGTTTCCGAAGTGAGGAGCGTCTGCCCATTCCGCTGTATCGCGAAGACAGGAGATATCGATGAACATGCAGAAGATAGAAGCGATCATCCGGCCCTCAAAGCTGGACGACGTAAAAAATGCTCTGGTAGAGGTCGGCGTGGACGGCATTACCGTCCTCGAAGCGCGCGGCCATGGACGTCAAAAGGGCCACACCGAACAGTACCGGGGGCGCGAGTACGAGGTCGACCTGCTGCCCAAGGTGAAGCTGGAAGCAGTCGTTGCCGGGGACCTGGTGGAGAAGGCCGTGGAGGCTATTTTGACTGCCGCCAGGACCGGGGAGATTGGGGACGGGAAGATCTTCGTCTCGGACGTCAATGAAGCCATTCGCATCCGCAACGACGACCGCGGTGTCGTTGCTCTATGAGCTTCCAGGCCGGCGTTCTGCAGGTCGTTCGGGGGAACTCTCTGTAGAGCTATTTGGCGTGGATGGATGCCGCCGTTAGCGGTGGCGGCGGCATCACTTTCCTTTTTGCCCCGCCTGGGTGCACGTATGGGAGATTTGCTGTATCGACTCCAGGAGTGGCTCTTCTCATGGCATGATTCATGAGCGTTATCGCAGGGAATCCGCGTTCCTCATGGTGGGGCGACAATCTGAAGAGAACCGCTATAAGTCTCATGATGACTTTATTTACCTTCGGTAACGACCGAGAATTCTTTGGTAACTACAAAGACTTTTCTCTTGCGTGGCCGTTGGGCTGGGCATACATTCGGTGCAAATTCGAACAAGAAAGAAGTACAACTTTGAACCTGAGAGAGATTGCAACGAAGCCATACGTCGTGCGGGCTGTCTGCGTGGTGGGTCTGCTGGCAGTTGCAGCACCGCTTTCGGCCACGACCATCACCTCTAACGGAACCTACCTCATTACTCAAACCGGCACCTACCAGATCACAGTGGCGGGCGGAGCCGGCGGCGGAGATGCGTTCGCCGGTCAAGGCGGCATGGGAGCTGTGATCACGGCAAACTTTACTCTCACTGCCGGCACAGTGCTCGACCTGCTCGTCGGTGCGCAGGGTGGATCGAACTCTAACGGTGCTGTCGCCGGCCAGGGAGGCGGTGGTACCGACGTTGCTATCGACGGCCCCAACACGCTGCTGCTGGATGCCGGCGGCGGAGGAGGTTCCGCTATAGGCCAAGCCGGAGGAAATGCGAACTACGCCGTCAATGGCGGTAACGGACACGGTATCAACGCCGGAGCCGGGGGTACAGGAGGAAACGACGGCGGAGATGGTTTAAACCCTGGGGTTTTGGGGGGATTTGGCGGCGGCGGATACAACAATGCCACGGGCGCGCAGTTAGGCGGAGGCATAGGCCGATCGGATAACAGCGGCGGTGGCGGGGGTGGATACAACGGCGGCGGAGGAGGTTACGCCTCCTATGGCGGCGGTGGTGGGTCGTTTGTCGCGGCCTTTGCCGCCAACGAGGTGGACGGCCCGGGCAATACCGGTGCCGGATACGTCAGCATCGACCTTGTTCCTTCCCCCGTGCCGGAACCTTCCTCGCTGTTGATGGCCGCTACCGGCTTGATCGGTGCGGTGGGCGCACTCCGGCGGCGTCTGGTTGCGCGATAACAATCTTTTCACCCATCAAGGACAAACGCCGCCAGCAGATTGGCGGCGTTTGTGTCAGGGATCTTCGCTCAGGCGTATTTGCGGAGAACCCCCAGAACCTTGCCCTGAATGCTGACGTTGGTAGCCTGGGCGTAGATGGGGGCCATCTCGGTGTTGGAGGGTTGCAGGCGGATCATGTTGCCTTCGCGGTAGAAGCGCTTGAGGGTGGCATCGGTGCCGTCGATCAGGGCGACGACGATCTCGCCTTCGCGGGCGACGCGTGTTCTTTCCACTAGCACATAATCCCCAGAAACGATGTGCTCGTCTCTCATGGAGTCTCCGCGAACTTCGAGTGCGAAGACCTCGCGGTTACCGATGATGTCGCCAAGGGAAATGCTTTCGGCGCTCTCGATGGCCTCGACCGGCTTGCCGGCGGCGATGCGGCCAAGCAAGGGCAAGCGGTCGTAGGCAGGCTTTTTCCCGGCGCGCTGCGGGATCACGTCGATTGAGCGGCTGCGGTTATGGGCGCGCTGCAACATGCCTTTGTTCTGCAGGTTAGTAACATGTTTATGCACCGTCGCCAGCGAGCTAAGGCCGAGGCCCGCCGCGATTTCTTCGTAGGACGGCGAGTAGCCGTTCTGGGTGGTGAAGCTGGAGAGAAAGTCGATGACCTCTTTTTGCCGCCGCGTGATCGCCATGCGGAAATTGTAGCGAATAAAAAGCGAACTGCAAGACTTTTCTTTTGAGGTGCCGAATTTTGCAACAACTCGGCCTGCCTGGAGCGGTGGTTGGTCACTCCTCACCTGGGCAGAAAGAAGCGGCGATGGGGCCATCACGGGAGGGCAAGCTTGCGGATGCTTGCTTCAAGGTCGGGGACGTAGTTTGTCTGTGCGTCGGGTGGAAGTTGCTTTGCCGCCTGGATGGCTGCCTGCCATGCGAGCCGGGCGCCTTGCCTGTCGCCGGTAGCGGCTTCGGCGTTCCCCAGGGACGTCAGGGCGAAGAGATTGCCGGGCGCAATCGCCACAGCGTCGCGAGCAAGAGCCAATGCTGTTGCGGGTTGCTTCTGCCTGAGGGCAATGCTGCTTTGCTGGGCACGAGCCAGGGCTGCCGCGTCAGGTATGGCGAAAGCGCCTTCGTAGACGAACACCGAGTTATCAATTGTCTCCGTGGGCTGGACCGGCTGGAATGACCGGAACGGGTTTACCTCACTGGCGGGCCACTCGCACCCGCTGAGGTCTCCGGCGCTGATCAGGACGGCACCCTTGACGATGGGAGGGATCGTCTCCGCGCCTCCAAGCCATTGGGTATCCAGCGTAGGCAGAGCGTGGCAACGGATGCCATAGGTCGCGGGATCGATCTCAGGACGAGCGAAGTAAGCAAACCAGCACTCTTCGGAAGGGTGGCGGTCCTGCCACTGTTTTACCTGGAAAAGCTGTTGTCCCCAGTCCACATTGGCGTCGCTTAGCAGATGGTGCACCTCGCGCGGCCCGCCCCACGCCTCGTTGGCATAGGCGATCTCGTTGGGGAGTGCGAAAAAAGTGGAGACGATGTGGGCGCCAAGAAGGAAGGCACAAACCATAGCCCATCGGCGCCTGTATTGTGCAAGCGCGCCGGCGCCAGCCGCAGCGAAGATGGCAACGAAAGCGTACATGGGCAACAGGTGCCGTGCGCCGATGTTCATACCGGAGGCCATGGCGATGGCAAGATAAACGGCCGCCGGCACAAGAACGTACACCACTTCACGGTGTTTCGTAATTTTGCCGGTGATGGTTGCAAAGACGGCAACGGCAATGAAGGCGAGCAGTCCAAGCGTGGTCTTGATCAGAAGCACAACAGGGAAGTAGTACCACTGCCCGTGCGGGTAGACCCTGCCTAAGAGGAAGGTGGGATAGCCGGCTGCCATTCGCTTCACATCGACCAGGCCCATCAGATAGGACTCGGGAAGCAAATGGAGGTGCGCGACACCAAGGACGGCCCACTGCTGAAAGTGGCTAAGGGGCGCCGTGTACTCCAGGAGCGAGGTGCTGAGATTTAAACCGGTTGGACGGGCTGCGTATCGGAAGCCGTAAAAGGACCAAAGCACGAGGATGCTGATGACAATGATTGCGGCGAAGCCACCGGCGAGCCGAAGGGCTGTGCGTTTGGTTTCGGATTTTGGAGCGGTAACTACCTCCCACGAGATGAGTAGGAGAAACATTGGACCGATGAGTATCCCGGAATGCTTCGTTGCCAGCAGCAGACCAGTGACAACGCCAGTAAGCAGCAGGCGGATGAGTTTCGGCTTAGTCGCATAGCGGTAAAACATCCAAACCGATGCGACGAAAAAGCATGAGACCCCAATATCGGTCGTCACAAGGGCAGAATGTGCGAGGACATTGGGGTCGAATACGACCAGGATGAGGGCAATGAGTCCGGCAGTTTCGCCGAACCACTCCCGCGCGGCAAGGAAGACCACAAGGCAGAGGCCCAATGACAGGAGTTCCACGCTGGCGCGCATGCGGAAAACGAGACGCTGTTGCGGGCCATCGTTGTGAGCAAGCCAGTCGCGACCGTCGAGGTATGCTTCCATTTTGAAGTTCCGCCCTTGCAGTGGCGGGACCCACATGTTTTCGCGCAAAACCGGAACGGTCGCAAGGAGCTTCGCCAAGGGCGGATGTTCTGGATTCAGGCCGTAGTCGCCGGTCTTCCACATCATGTAACCGGCGAACATATGGTTGTCCTCATCGAAAGTGAGCGACTCGCGATGGACGATGCTGAGCGCCAGTATCGCCTGAACCAGCAGCAAAGCGGTGACAGCCGGCCAGAGCCATTTG
>Ga0070679_100002142_pt1 | contig 17799 bp, 18 predicted proteins | sample KBSC63BmetaG_FD_65652 | JGI IMG/M metagenome (GOLD analysis project Ga0070679, IMG submission 65652) | Corn rhizosphere microbial communities from Kellogg Biological Station, Michigan, USA - KBS C6-3B metaG | ecosystem: Host-associated > Plants > Roots > Rhizosphere | place: USA: Michigan... | reverse complement strand
TGCAGAAAAAGATAGATGCATGCAACGATGAGCTTGAGAGATCCTTCGACTCCAAGGAGAAAGAGATGGGTTCATAGCGTATGACGGCGCTTTTGGTCGTCGCAATATTGGTGCTTCTCATCGTCGTCCACGAGCTCGGACATTTTGTCGTTGCAAAACTCACAAAAGTCCGCGTTGAGGAATTCGGCGTCGGGTATCCGCCACGCGCGTTCCTTCTGGCGAAGATCGGGAAGACCGAATACACGCTCAATTGGCTGCCGTTTGGCGGCTTCGTGAGGCTTTACGGCGATGACGGGGTAACGGAGCACGGCCGCGGCTCTATTACCGACGCGAGACCATGGGTACAAGCAGTGATACTTGTCGCCGGAGTCACCGCCAACGCGATACTTGCATGGTTTCTCTTTACCAACGCACTCGTTCTTGGTGTGCCGACAATAGTTGATGCGCCGCAGCAGGGAGAAAAAACGCAGCTGTTCGTTTCAGATATCGTACAAGGCTCGCCGGCAGCGGCTTCTGGCATGGCACAAGGAGACGAAATACTGATGGTCGCTGATGCAAAAGGACAGACGCTCTCGCCGCTTACACCTGACGCGATGCTCGAGTACGTGAAAGAGCGCGGTGGACAAAAACTTACCGTCACCTACCAGCATGGCGACTCAGTGGAAGTTGCCACCATGCAACCGGCAAACGCGGTCGTACCGAGCGCGGCTGGGAGACCTGCGCTCGGCATTGGGCTCGCACTTGTTGCCAACCGCGCGCTTAGCTGGCCCTCCGCTTTTTACGAGGCATTCTTTATTACGAGGGACGCGTTTGTCTCTACCGCGCAAAGCTTGTGGGGAATTCTTATCGGCCTCTTTACGAACAAAGCGGATCTCTCAGATATAGTCGGACCGGTGGGATTAGTCTCAGTCGTCCATATCGCATCTAAAAACGGCATCGGCAATGTCCTGAAACTCGCGGCTTTCATTTCAGTGAATCTCGCGATAATCAACCTCATCCCCATCCCCGCGCTCGACGGCGGCAGGCTCTTGATACTTTTTATCGAAGCGATACGCCGCAAAAAGATTCCGCGCATCGGCATCCAGCTATTGAACGGACTTTCTATCATACTCGTTGCGATACTCATGCTTGTCGTAACCTATCACGACATTGCTCGGCTTGTCGGTTAAATAGAAAGCAGCCACTGATCGTGTCAGTGGCTGCTGGGGACTCGCTTGTGCGGGTTCTCCTTGATTTCCTACCCTAGACCTGGACCGCTTGCTCGTCGGAATCGGACCCGATCGAAACCTGCGCGTCGTAACTGCCGCCATAGCGCTGTCGGTGCATGAGCGAATAGTATGGACCTTCTCGCCTCGGTTGCTGCTGCATCGGGCCGACCTTCGAACGGGGAGTGGTTCTCCCTGGCTTGTCTTCGTCTGTCATTAGTAGGTTCCTCGTGGGTTGAATGAACAGTTGTTCGTCACACAGAAAAAGCTCTGTGTTGTTCTATCTGAGAACGAGGGACGAACGTTTGAGTATTGTAACCCTTTTACACATGGGAGTCAAGTAGGGTGCCTACAACTATGCGCTAGAATGAGCCACAATGCGTCAGTCACAACTCTTCACCAAAACTCGCAAGACCGCTCCGAAAGACGAGGTCGCAAAAAATGCGCAGCTTCTCATTCGCGCGGGATACATCCACAAAGAAATGGCGGGAGTCTATGCCTATCTTCCGCTCGGTTTTCGCGTTGTGGAAAAGATAAAACAGATTGTGCGGGAAGAAATGAACAAAGTAGGCGGACAGGAAATAATCATGACCGCGCTGCAACGCAAAGAATTGTGGGAAAAAACTGATAGATGGGACGATGGGAAAGTCGACGTATGGTTCAAATCACAGCTCAAGAGCGGCGGAGAAATCGGTTTCGGCTGGTCGCACGAAGAACCCATCACTGAAATGATGCAGTCATACATCGCGAGCTATCGGGACATGCCAGTTTCCGTTTATCAGTTCCAGACGAAACTTCGCAATGAGCTTCGCGCCAAAAGCGGTATCATGCGCGGCCGCGAATTCGTTATGAAAGACATGTATACGTACAATGTCGACGAGAAAGCGCATAAGAAAATCTATGATGCCATTACCAAAGCGTATCTGAAAGTTTTTGAGCGTTGCGGGCTAGGCGAGAACACTTATCTTACGTTCGCTTCCGGCGGCGCCTTCACGCAATTCAGCCACGAGTTCCAGGCGGTTTCTGACGCAGGCGAAGACACTATATATATAGACAAAAAGAAGAAGATGGCCGTGAACGAAGAGGTGCTCACTGATGAAGTGGTCAAACAACTCGGGCTCGATCGCGGCGATCTCGAAAAAGTCGCTTCCATCGAGGTCGGCAACATCTTCAGCTTCGGTGGCGTCAAATCAGAACAGCTTGGGCTCTATTTCAAAGATGAATCCGGCGAATCGAAGCCGGTGATACTTGGTTCGTACGGCATCGGCATTACACGCCTTATGGGTACAGTCGTAGAGATTTTCGCGGATGACAAAGGTATCGTATGGCCGGAAGAAATCTCGCCTTTTGCGGTGCATCTTGTATCCATTACGGGTGGAAATAAGGACGTCATAGCGGAAGCCGACCGCATATATGAAATGCTGCAGGAAAACGGTATTGAAGTTCTCTATGACGACCGAGATGCACGAGCGGGGGAAAAGTTCGCTGACAGTGATCTTTTGGGAATTTCTACGCGTTTTGTGGTATCGGAGAAGACCATCGCTGCGGGAGGGGTCGAAATGATTAATCGTGCCACAGGCAAAAGTAAATTCGTAAGCGAGAGCGACATTGTGGCTCAGCTCGAAAAGTAATATGCCGGCCATAAGGACGTGGGTCGAAAGAAGCCTAGGCGTCTTTTCCGACGACATCGGCATAGATCTCGGCACCGCGAATACGCTCGTGTATGTCAAAGGCAAAGGCATCGTCATCAACGAGCCTTCGATCGTAGCGGTAAATCAAAAAACAGGGCAGGTCGTTGCCGTAGGGCTCCAGGCGAAAGAAATGCTCGGCCGGACTCCCGCACATATCGAAGCCGTACGTCCCGTCGTCGAAGGCGTGATTTCTGACTTTGAAATTACCGCTGAGATGCTCGCGTATCTCATCAACAAAGCGCAGGGCTCTAAAAGAAAACTTCTCGGTCCGCGCGTTGCGGTCGGCGTGCCATCGGGCATTACTTCGGTGGAGATTCGCGCCGTGCGTGATGCGGCGCGCGCTGCCGGCGCGCGCGAAGTACACATCGTTGAGGAACCGATGGCAGCGGCGATAGGCATAGAGCTGCCGATACACGAACCGGCGGGGAATATGGTCATCGATATCGGCGGTGGCACGACCGACGTCGGCATCATTTCGCTCGGCGGCATGGTAATTTCGAAAAATATCCGCATCGCGGGCGATAGGTTCAATCAGGACATAGTGAGCTACGTCCGCAATGAGTTCAAGACGCTTATCGGGGAAAAAAGCGCAGAAGAAATAAAAATAGCCATCGCCTCCATTGCCCCGGAGCGGCAACGCGTTGAAACTCTCGTGCGCGGCCGCGATCTGGTTACCGGCCTTCCGCGGGAAATCGTGGTAAGCGATCTAGACATCAGAAACGCCATAGGCCACTCAATAGAAGAGTTGGTCGAGGCGATCAAAGACATTATCGAAGCAACACCGCCGGAAATCGTGGGCGACATCGTACGGCGGGGGATATTTTTAGCTGGGGGCGGCGCACTCATCAAAGGCTTGCCTGACTTTCTCGCCAATGCACTCGGTGTGCAGGTCGTGGTTGCTGCTGACCCTTTGACCGCGGTCGTGCGCGGCACGGGAATAATATTGGGTGATATGAACATCTACACCGAGGCGATAATCCCGCGAGACGACGAGTTGGTGCCGACGCAATAGCATATGAGCGCGCAATTCTATCGGCCGCAAAGAGATGACCGTGGCCGCTCGCGGCTCATGTATGCGACTGCGCTCATCATCATCATTTTTCTGCTCGACCTCGTCGCAGGAGGAAGGCTCCGCGCCTCGGCGCGTCTCGGCGCGTCTGACGCCTATATTTCTTTTACGCAAATAAGTGAAAGGGTCTTTGGAAGCGGCCTTTTTTTTACGAGGGCGCAGCTTGCAGCCGAAAACTCGCAGCTTCGCGCCGAGCTTGCGCAATACCAGGCGGATGACGCCGCATATAAAGCCGCGAACGACGAAAATGCGCGTCTGCGTTCGCTCGTCGGCCTGGCAGCCGAGACACCGGGACGCGCCGCAAACATCGTCTCATCGTTGAATGCTTCCGCGTATGGAACGTTTACCATTGATGCCGGGATTGAGGATGGCGTTTCGCGCGGGAGCGTTGTGTATACGCCCGATGGCTATGCCATCGGTATTATCGCTGAGACAAGCTCGCATTCTGCGCTCGTTACAGAACTCTTTGCGCCGGATAGTTCGACTGAGGCGACCACAGGTGATGCGCACATCGTGCTCGTCGGGCAGGGCGGGGGGAACGCCAGAGCTCAGGCACCGCGTGACAGCGCAATTTCTGAAGGCGACGTGGTCCGCGCGCCGAGTGTGGATGCGCCTGTCGGTGTAGTTGGACATGTCGAACCAAGCGCCAACGGGGCGGATACTGAAGTATACGTGCGTATTCCTGCGAATTTACGAACGCTCACATTGGTCTATGTCGGTAGAAAATAGTTTCCGGGTTTTTCTTATTGCGGTAGGAATCTGCGCTGCGTTATACGGCCCGCCATGGCTTCCTTTTGTGCCGATGATACTGCTTGCGATGCGTTTCCGTGCGTGGGAAGTGATGCTCTTAGGACTATTAACTGATTTTCTCTGGGCACCAAGCCTGCATGTGCCGCTCTACCTTATTTCGGCGATAGCTATAGTATGGGCGTTTGAACCGCTGCGTCGGGAACTTTTGCTTTCATGAAGATCCACTACGGCGGCATAGATGGTTTGCAGTCGGAAATTTCTTGCTAGAAATTTCCCCCGTTTCGGCCCGCCGGCCTGCAAAGTCGGCAATTATCCATGCCGCACTTTACTACTTGTAGCTGAAAAATTCCTCCTTTTTGCGCCGACGCGCTCAAGAGAGGACAAAATAGTATCGGCATACTCGCTTGAAAGCGGGACTTGCTGTACTATCGGTCTATGCGTTTTTCATTCAGGAAGCGTCACTACAGCCATGAAATAGCGCCTGATGAAATCTTTCTTGATTCTTCGAATTTGCCCGACCACGACTCTCTCCATTTTGAGGGGAAAGTTGAGCGACCGGTTTCAAGGCATGCCGTTTTTTTGGTCGGCGGGTTCTTTTGCGTCGTAGCACTCATATTTGCATCGCGTGCGACGCAGCTCGAAGCTGCGCAAGGCGCATCATTTGCCGAAATTTCGCGCGACAATGTATTGCAGTCGACTATTCAATTCGCGTCGCGCGGACTTATCTACGACCGTAACGGCAAAGAGCTCGCATGGAACGAACTTCCCACGCCGACTTCTGACGCGTCGTCGACCGGAGAATTCGCACTCAGGAAATATACGACGCTTCCGGGGCTTTCTCACTTGCTTGGGTGGGTGCGTTATCCGAAACAAGATAAGGCAGGCGCGTGGTGGCGTCAGGAATACAGCGGCATGTCGGGGCTTGAGCTCGCGTACGATACGACGCTTGCAGGGACAAACGGCTCTACCATGATGGAAACTGATGCGCGCGGCAAGATGCAGCGCGAAAACATAGTCTCGCCGCCTGAAAACGGAAGCGATCTGCATCTCTCTATAGATGCCGATGTCCAAAGCGAACTTTACTCTGTGCTCTCGCAACATGCGAAAGACATGAATTTCATAGGCGGTGCCGCAGTTATTATGGACGTGCAGACCGGAGAACTCTTGGCGCTCACAAGTTTCCCGGAATACGACCATCAGGCGTTTACGGATGAAGATGCAAAAGCGGTCTTGACTGCTTCAAACGATCCCTCTACGCCTCTTCTCAATCGCGCCATATCCGGCCTCTATGCACCCGGCTCCATTGTGAAGCCAATATTTGCCGCTGCCGCATTGAATGAAGGCATTATCTCGCCGGATAAAATAATAGTTTCCACAGGTGCCATATCGGTCCCGAATCCGTATGACCCTGCACATCCGTCGCTTTTCCACGACTGGGCAGTACACGGGCCGATAGATATGCGCACCGCGCTCGCGGTATCCAGCGACGAATATTTCTACACCATAGGCGGCGGTTACGCAGGCCAGAAAGGACTCGGAATAGAGCGTATCGACAAATACGCCAAGCTCTTCGGACTTTCGCAGCTTACCGGCATTTCGCTCATCGGTGAACAAGCCGGGGTGATTCCGTCACCTGCGTGGAAGGCCGCAACATTCGGCACCGACGACCCGTGGCGCATCGGAGACACATATCACACGGCGATAGGGCAGTATGGTTTCCAGATCACTCCGATACAGGCGGTGCGCTATGTTGCAGCGATAGCGAATGGCGGCAAGCTTTTCACGCCGCAACTCCTTGCAAGTTCTTCGCCACAGTTCACGCAGGTAAACATTCCCGACACGGACCTCGAAGTGGTACGCGAAGGCATGCGTATGGCCGTTTCTTCCGACCGATTCGACGCGACCGTAAAAGCACTCAACATTTCAGGCATTCAGATAGCCGCAAAGACGGGCACCGCCCAGATAGGGACGCACAATCAGTACATGAACTCATGGTCCGTCGGCTTTTGGCCGGCAGATCATCCGAAATATGCCTATGCTGCGGTCCTTGAGCATGCGCCGGCGGGCACAGCCTCGGGTGCCGCACCTGGATTAGTGCCATTCTTCGAATGGCTTGTCGCAAACCACCCGGAATATGTGGACTAGCTTCTATGTAACTTGGGGCTTTGCTTTTTCCGAAGGTAGGGTACAATGGCGCATCAATCCATATGATAGCTGACGAGAACAACTATCTTTCAAAGGAGAAATTCGACGAGCTCACCAAAGAGCTCGAACATTTAAAAACGGTGCGCCGCCGGGAGATCGCGGAGCAGCTCGAATACGCCCGTTCGCTCGGCGACCTCTCGGAGAACGCCGAATACGAGGAAGCGCGCAATATGCAGGCTGCCACGGAGGACCGTATCCGGGTCATAGAAGAACAGCTCAGTCATGTGCGCATTATCGAGCACACCAAGGGCAATGTCGTTTCCCTTGGTTCTATAGTCACTATTCAGAAAAAGGGCGAGAAAAGCGAGCATACCTACGAGATAGTCGGCAGCGCAGAAGCCAACATGCAGGAGCACAAGATCTCGCACCTCTCGCCGCTCGGTTCTGCTCTTATGGAGCGCAAGAAAGGCGAGGAGTTTACCTTTGAAACCCCCAAGGGCGCGCAAAAATACAAAATAGTGTCCATAAAGTAGGGTAGAATACTCCCTATATGAATTTACAAACCCTTTTGTTCGTCGGCATCGTTGCCGTCTTATTAGCTGCGTGCGTCGTTTCCTTTATGCATGGCCGTCGAGCCAACATGGAGATCATGGGACAAAAAGTCCTGCTCTCATCACTCATCATCGGCGGGCTCTTGCTGGCTACTGTCGGCGTATTGATGGCATATTCCGGCGGGAACTTGGGCGCGTAAAATACGATTTTTTCCAAGTGCACCCTTCAGGATTCGAACCTGAGACCTTTCGAATGTGAATCGAACGCTCTAACCAGCTGAGCTAAGGGTGCGTGTGGATGATTATTGCCCACAAGAGCGCATATCTCAAGTGCGTGAATATAGAAACTCTGCTAGGATGCTAGCGATTGGAGTCCTGTGTCGGGCCGTAGTATACCGGTAGTACGTGCGCTTCGGGTGCGTAAAGACCGGGTTCGATTCCCGGCGGCCCGACAGGGGACTTCGTCAAATAACGGGCTGTAGTATACCGGTAGTACGCAAGCATGGGGTGCTTGTAGACCGGGTTCGATTCCCGGCAGCCCGATACCATGGTATATTCGTTTCGTAAAAGGGCCTATAGTTCAGTGGTAAAACGCCGCATTCGCATTGCGGAGGCGCGAGTTCGATTCTCGCTAGGTCCACCGATACAAAGTCGCAGAAGAATTAACCAAAGCTTCATTTTTGCCGCGGATACTTAGAGAAATGGAAATTTGGTATACACTGACGGGAACGGTAGACAGAAGAGAAGTACAAGACGCGATAAAATGGATAAACGACGAGATTTACACCAAACCCGTTAAGCATTTGCGATTCTTACTTGCCGCAGGAGGCGGAGAGATAGGATTAGGGATCAATCTCTACACGTACTTAAAAGCTTTGCCCATAGAGGTCGAGACCATCGCATTCGGCGAGGTCGATGTCGCCGCCGTACTCATTTTTCTCGGCGGGAAAAGACGCATTGTAGTAGATGGTAGCCGTTTCTTTTTCCGCGAAGGCCGATACACCGTTATCGACCAAACCGCCTCCGTCCATCAGCATGAAGAGGTGATATCCGTTTTCCGGCGCGAACAGAATGAGATGACCTATATCATCGCACAAGAGACTGGCAATGACACGGAAATCGTCGAGCAGATGCTGCGACGAAGCAAGATCATGCAAAGTGATGAAGCGCTCGATTTCGGGCTTGCGAACGGTCATCTTGCGACGCTGCCATTGCATCAACAGGAAAAGTTCGGATTCCAGCTCAACGAGCCGAGAGGTGCAGCCGCATCTGAAAAGAGTGAACGCGTTATTGCAAAGAAAAAATCGAAGTGAGGCAATCAATCAAAAGGACGGGTGCGACCCGTCCTTTCGCCATTCTTTCGCATACTATTCCTCATCCATGTCTTCCTGTCTCCGCGACTGTCCACGTGCCTGTCCGCCGTGTCTGCCTGCTTCCGCTGCTCGCGCCGGATCGTTCGCGAAATTACCCGGATTGTTCTCTTTGCCTTGGCTCTGTCCCCCTTTGGATGCTATCTCTCGTTGCTTTTCCTGATCCATACTGGCGAAGCCTTGCCGTCCGGAATTTCTATTGTTTTTGTCTGCCATATGTGCGCACTGTCTTATGACCTATAATCCGACCTTTCATTTTGATAATGCTACGGGGAAGCGATGAAACCGCGGTTAATCGCTGCCGTACACGCAGAAAGAGACCCTTGCGGGCCTCTTTCTTCTCACTACATCCATGAAGATGAGGAGCGCGATGAGCTCGAACGTGAAGATTTGCCGCGTCCGCCATGGCTGGCTTTACCGCCTTTGGATGCGATACGTCGTTGAGTTTCTTTGTCCATCGCAGCGAAACCTCGCTTGCTGGAACCACGTGCCATAGGTCAATGTCTGATGAGTGTTCGTGTAATCTCGACCTATTGCTTTATGTACTACAACGGCGTGAAAGTGGAGTTAAACGGTAGTATTGTAATGATTCGCCCCCATAGTTCAATGGATAGAACGCAAGCTTCCGAAGCTTGTAATGCAGGTTCGATTCCTGCTGGGAGCACAGCAAAAAATAAGCCCGACACGGCGCTGTCGGGCTTGAAAGGGCATTGAGCGGCTAGAGCATCGTAATTTCTTTCGCCCAAGTGTAGTCGTATTTTACGGCGAAGCCTTCGCATTCATTCAGCACTATACCCGCGAGCTTGCCGACTAGCGGTACGCTGCTCTCGCATTCATACATCGCCACGGCTTGCAGGCAGACGGCATGGCCGAATATAAGCACGATATCCGGGAACTTAGCCGCATGCGCAGCTGCCGCGCATGCATGCTTGGCTTTTTCAGCCCACTGCATTAATACATCGCCGCCGGAAGTATTGAGGTAGGTGGAAACCGGAACGTTGCCGAGGCCCTGTCGCGCGAACAGTTCATTGATTTGCGAACCTGCCGCAGCATCATCAGGAGCCGCATAGAGCTCTGGAACGACATGAATCCGATGCGTCTGCAAGCCGGTTGCAAGCGAAGCGGTCATCACTGATCGTGCCGCGGGAGAGCTCAGAACGAGTCCGATGTTCATTTTTTCAAATTTGTCGCGAAGTGCTTGTGCACTGCGCGTTCCTTCGTTGCTGAGTTGCCGGTCAATGTCCCTTACCCCCTCTGCGGCTTCCTTAGACTTTGCGTGACGGATATAGATCGTCTTATGCATTTTCCTCTCCGGTCCCTGTTGCGCCTAATAGGCGAATTTCGTCTCGCGGCACTATTCCACACATTCGAATATCGGTCAAATGGAATGCGACACGTATACACTACAAAAAGTCGGGAATTTTGCTACGATGGGCTGGCATTGAGGGCCCATAGTATAGCGGTAGAACGGTTCCATGGCATGGAACAGGTCGGGGTTCGACTCCCCGTGGGTCCACCAATAGCCTCACGCACCTCGCTTTGATTTTGTCGCGAAGATAAAGGGTTTTTGCCCGCATGCATCTTTGGTTGATTTGGTCAGGGATGGGTCGGTTGCCCGTCGGTTGCCCGAAGTTGCTCAAAAATGTGTGAGCCAGCATCGATATGTGCATGTGCGTTTAAGTAGGCATGAGCCCAAGTCTAATTTTGGATAGGGCAGAAACTAGACGCGAGAATTTGCCGCAACGGCATGCTCGAGACTTATGACTTCAAATTTGTCCACAGCGACGAGTGTCGGGCTTTGGACAGAGGTTATTATTAACATAACTACTCGCGTGCGCATGGGTAGTGCTTTTGGCACGTTCTTTGACGTCTACTGCCGTATAACGACAGAACAAAATTCAAAATGAACAACGACCAACAACCCTCGCAGGTGTTGCAGGTTGCTCTCGACCCAAACATATACGCCTCCTCAATGGCGCAGATTGTTTTTGATCAAGAGAACTTCTATGTAACGCTTGTAAGTGGCAATCAGGGACGTCGCTTTCAGTTTTCTCCAATGCACGCAAAACGTTTTCTCATGTTGCTCCAAAAGCAAATGGAAGCGTTTGAAAAGCAATTCGGTGAGCAGAAAGCCGAACTCCCGATTACTGCTCAAGGATCTGAACCTCAGACGAATGAACGCAAAATAGGATTCCAGGGCCAGATGTAGTAACGACTGAATACCAACCTCATTAGAGTTTGCGGCCGCTGATTGAACTCAGAACACACACTCACAGAAAGAGGAGGCCAATGACGAATGATGGTACAAGGTACGTGATTATCAGTGATGACGGCAGTAGGTGTCAAAGCATTTGCACAAGTCCCATTTAGCGCAACGTGGAATATATGCGATGATTCAATCAATCTACGCATATGGAGCGATTCGGCGGAAGACATGACTTTGAAACAACGGAATCTAAGATTGAATTTGACAATGTCGATTGGGTCTATGAAAAGAAAGATGGACGCTGGCAATTACTTCCAGAGCGAAAGATTCAAATCATCGCTATTGGTGACGACATGAAAGAGCAGCAACGACGTCGTGACAACTTTATGAGGATGTATGAGGAAACGGCGAAGCAATGGGAGCTTGATGATTCCACGGTTGAACATAACGAGGGATATTTACGAGAGCATCCACGATACAAAGATCTTTTTGAAAAGTGGGCGATGCGATGGCTCCGTCTGCGAGGCTTCGATACAAGTAAGTACAATGGCAAAATTCATCAGGACGAAGGTCAGTTAGAAGATCTCAACGGGCGCCCTACAAGAACATGGCTCGTGAATGCTGTTGCGAACGGCCGCGAAATCATTGACGAATGGATAGAGATGGAATTGCGCATCTCCGAAGGCTTTATGGATATCACACACAATGAAGAACGAAGGGCAGAGCTTGGACTCGAAGAACCCGAGTACGGCGGATGGTGGACAGCAGATGAGCTATGAAATGCAAAACAAAGACCGCCTTTGGCGGTCTTTGTTTTATTGCCTTCTACCAGTTCTGCTTGTCCTACTCCACTAATGGTAATTTCGCAGCATTTGGTTCGAAAACCGGTTGCCCGCGGATTGCCCGAAAACTGGTAAAAATTGCTTTTTTCTGATCAAGTCGTGTTTCTTCTGAGCAGCACGACGTTAGCTCATATATCGTTCATTTAAGCCAATAATTGAGGATTCAAGCGCTCGTTTTGCGAGCACTCGAAATTTGGTCATTTCGGTTCGACTCCCCGTGGGTCCACCGATACAAAAAGTTGCATAATTATCCGCGAATGCCGAGGGTGTCGACCGGGCCGCCGGTGTCATTATCAGGTGCACCGAAAAAGAAGTCGTGTGTTTGATTGAGAAAGTTTGTGCCCCAATTTCCGGCCGATTCCAAAGTCGCTGACCACCATGACTGTTGTTGGTCGGATTGGTTGCTATTGAATGAGTCATACATCTCGAAGCTTGAAAGCGGAGCCGGTCCAGATGTAAACGTGCTTTGGCCTTGCAGCGGATTATCAGCCACCTGCTGTTCGGAAGATTGTACTTGCGTGTCGAGCGTCTGCCACACATCTCCTTGTCCGCTTTGCAGGCTATCGGCCGAATTCTGGAATTGGATATTTTGATAGCTGGAATTAAGGTTCCACATCTGCCCCTGTGTTTGCGCTGAAGTCTGTCCGTCTTGCAGGTAATTGACCGGCTGGTTTCCGATCTGCCATATCTGCTCTGCGGCAGAAGGCTCTACTGCCGCCAGCTGTGAGTATGCTAGTGGTTCAGAGCCGGAAAATATCGAAAAGACCAGAAGAACGATAATGCCCGCTGCGACAATCCCGATGTGCCCTCGAAGATCTTGTATCAAACGCATACCTATATGATGCCACAGATTTATGTGAGACTTGCAAGCGCCTTGATAAGTTCGGCGGCCCACCGGTAGACATTGTAGTCACGCACACTGTCGCGCATGGTCTTCATGCGGCGATGCTGTTCGGTTTTGGTCATGGTTAGCGCGGTATAGAGCGCCTCCGCGGTCTCTTCGGCGCTGTAGGGATTGACCAATACCGCGCCGCGCATGTCGCGTGAGGCGCCGGTAAACATGCTCAATATAAGAGCCCCGTCTTCGTTGCTTCGTGCGGCGACGTATTCTTTTGCCACGAGGTTCATGCCGTCATGCAGTGATGTGACCATACATACCTGCGCGAGTTCGTAAAGGTCGCGAAGCTCAGCATGCGAGTATGTCCTTTTCTCGAGGATGATCGGCTGCCACGTGTTGGTGCCGATCTTTTCGTTGATGCGCTCGGCTTCGGCCGTCACAATGTTCGCGTATTCGCGGTATTTTTCTACGGACTCGCGCGTGGGGGATGCTACCTGCAGGAAGGTCATGCGTTCTTTATATTCAGGGTGCGTATCGAAGAAAAATTCTATACCTTTGAAGCGCTCAAGTATGCCCTTGGTGTAATCAAGGCGGTCCACGCCAAGGACGAGATTTTGCGTCCTAATCCCTAGACGTTCGAGCACGTTGCTTTTATTACCGCGATGCGTTTCGGCAAGGCCGGGGAAGGCGATGGAAATAGGGAAAGGTTTTACGTATGTCGTATGTCCGGAGTACGAGATAGAGAAACGTTCGTAGTCGATGAGCGACTCCAGCTCGGAGCCGACGGTGTCGAGAAAATTGTTGCAGTACTGTTGCGTGTGGAAGCCTACCAAGTCCGCACCGAGCATGCCCTGCAACAGTTCCTTGCGCCACGGACAGATGCTGAACGCTTCCGCGGAAGGCCACGGTATGTGCCAGAAGATGGCGACCTGCGCGTCGGGCCGGCTCGCTTTGATGAGCGCGGGCAATAGTACGAGGTGATAATCCTGCACAAGGATGAGCGGTTGTTCGACGTTGCGTATCTCGGAGAGCAGTGACTTTGCAAATTGTCCGTTTACTTTCCTATACGCCGTCCAGTCTTCTTTGCGGAACAGGGGGCGAACGTGCGCCATGTGCGAAAGCGGCCACAGCGCTTCATTGGAAAAGCCATTGTAGTAGCCGTCGATATCTTTTTGCGTAAGCCAGATACGCTTCAACGTGTATTGCGGCTCTTCCGGCGGAACGCGGATCTTTCCGTCTTCGCCGGAAATTTCTTTATCCGCGTTTCCTGAGCCGTACGCGAGCCAGGTGCCGCCGGCCGCCTGCATGACGCTTTCAAGCGCAGTGACAGCGCCCCCAGCGGGCACATGCCACTGTATGGAGTTGCCGGTTTTTTCGTGCACGTACGGTTCGCGGTTCGAGACTACAAATATCGGACGACCTCTGAGCGACGACTTGATGAATTCTTTCAATCGCTCTGCGGTCCATGGGCTGTCGATCTGTTCGAGGCGCATGCGTGCCTCTTCCGAAGCGACCGCGCGTGCCTGCCTGAGGCTCGACGTCATCTTTGTTATTTCACCGACTAGGCCGTGGAAAAGGCTCGGATGTTCTACTCTTTCCAGATCTACCTCGTCGCCGCGGCGGGCTAAACGCATATGCTCTGCGATGTTCTGCAACGGCTTCAAAAAGACCCAGCGCACAAGCGCGAATATCGCCAATGAGAAAAGGAGGATCTGTGCAATGAGGCGCAGCAGGTTGTCCGCCCAGATATGCGAAACAGCCTGGTCTATATACGCAGCATTCTGCGCTATGACTAACGCACCGACCACCTGGTTGTCTGCGTGCAGCGGTTCGATAAAAACATACGTGCTGGTCCCGGAGAGACGAATGAACTGTCCGCTTGCCGTGTCCTTATCCATGTTTGCGGTTATCGCCGGATCATGGATTTCATCGGCAGGGAATCCTTGGGAGACTGCGATGCTTGCGCCGGTACTATCGAAAACCCCCAAGCCTGCGATGCGCTCATCTTTTGAGATGCGATCGACGATTTTTTGCGTGGTAGCGGTCTCGTGCGCCGCAAGCGATGGCTCGATGGAATCCTGCAGGCTGTCTGCGAGTACGCGTGTGCGGTACTGGAGGTCAGAAGAGAGACTAAGCGATTCCTGGTTGGCTTGGTTGAAAGTAAATCCTCCGACGATGAGACTGACAGCGACGAGTGCCCCCGCTGTGATCCCCAAAATTCGCCACATCGCAGTATTCTAGTCCTAAGCAGTATGAAAATCTAATGAGATTAACCCCACTCTATCGTCGCCGGAGGCTTGTTTGACACGCGATAAACGACTGCGCCGACTTCCCGGATTTCGTTCGTAATGCGTTTTGAAACGCGTTCGAGAAATTCATAGGGCAGATGCGCAAATCGCGCAGTAAAACCATTGACGCTCCAGAGAGCCCAAAGCGCGACGACAACTCCCGCTCCGGCATCATCTCCCTTGGAAACCGTATGTTGCGAGCGGGTAACTGTCGCACCCGCCTGCCAAATTGTGTTGTAAAGTCTGGCTTTGCGCAGCTCTTCTATATATATGGAATCTACCGCCCGCGCCGTCTTTAGTTTCCCTGCGGTTATCTCGCCTTCGATACGCACGACTAATCCCGGACCTGGAAAAGGGTGGCGGATGAGGAGATTTTCCGGCACGCCAATATCACGACCGATGTCGCGGGCGCTATCCTTTACGCAATCTTCAAGCGGACAAAGTTCAGGTACGCTCCACTCGATGCCGGTATTATGATGGACTTTTATTTCTGCAACGCGAGCACCGGTCGCGCTACCTAGCCCGCTTTCGCGCAGGTCGGTATAAAGAGTTCCTTGCGCTATAAACGCTGCTTGTCGTTCTTTCAATTTCTTTTCCAAGATCTCTTTATATATTCCGCGCATAGCCACGCGTTTCTCGCGCATATCTGTTTTCCCTTTGAGCGCCCGGAGAAATCCGTTAGTCGCGTCGACGACTTCTACGTCTATCCATTTCTGCTTGCCGAAAACTTTGCGAACATGCGCTTCGTCGTCCGGCCTGTCTATGCCGCGTATGTAGACACCGTAGAGTCTTCCTTTCGACTTTTTCATCGCGTGTTTAAGCAGATAGGCAACTACCAATGAGTCCGAACCTCCCGAAAGCGCGACAAGGACATTCGAGTCCTTTATTTGTGAATGCAGATTTCCTATCTTTTCTTTTGCGACGCTGTGCGCAGGGAACGGGTCGTTGATGCCACATATCTCAAAACAAAAATTTGCGTACATTTTCGCACCATCTTTGGTATCTGTGACTTCGGGATGAAATTGCACTCCCCAAAGATGTTTGTACCTGCCTGCCGCCACGGGGGAATTATCAGTCGTCGCGAGAACGGAAATTTTTTTAAACTGGAATATTTTATCGCCGTGCGTTTGGAGAACCTGCGTGCCACTTTTCACTCCTTTAAAGAGAGGGTCTTTCTTTTTTATGAGTAAAGGGTAGACGCCGAATTCACGCAGCTTTGCGGGCGCGACTTTTGCGCCGATATGCTTCGCCCACATTTGGTATCCGAGACAGACACCTAAAACAGGAATTCCGATGTCGAGTATTTTTGCGTCGAACGGCGGCGGCTCGTCATGCATCGAGGCGGGACCGCCGGAGAGAATTATTCCCGATGGAGCGATTTTCCTCACATCCGCTGCTTTCACTTGTGCCGGATCGGCGACAAGGCAGTAGACGCCAAGCTTCGCAAGGTGCTGCATGATGAGGTGGTCGAACTGCGAACCCATCGAAAAAAGAAGTATAAAATGCTTCGTTTTGCGCACGGTCAGTTCTTCATGCAGAGCATGGGCAATTCGGGGAGTTGCTTTCCGGAAAATCGAAAGCGTCGCCATATGCAAGGGTACCATACGAACGTCTTCATCCGGCGTTAATCTTTTCCGCTTAATGAATCGAAAAAAGCGCGCAAACTATGCACATTTGTGTGGATAACTGGCTTGCTGTGGTATATAGTGGTGGTATCTTATTCAGTAGTGGGAAATAGTGGGAAATAAAGGAATATGTTTATCGGAGAATACGAACATACGCTCGACGAAAAGAAGCGGGTATCGTTGCCGAAACAATTCCGTGCCGGCCTCGGCAAGTCGATGGTAGTGACGCGGGGTCTCGACAACTGCCTCTTCGTGTATCCGAAGAAGAACTGGCAGAAGATCGCCGATAAATTAGATCGGCTGTCCTTTGCGCAGGCAGATACGCGAGGGTTCAATCGTTTTATTCTTTCCGGCGCCGCCGAAGTCGAAGTGGACGCCGCGGGAAGAATATTGATCCCTGACCATCAGAAGGAATTCGCGGGACTCAGCAGAAATGTGGTTTTCGCGGGAGTTTCCGATCGGGTCGAAGTCTGGGACAGCGAGAAATGGAAGTCGTACAAGGCACAGATCATGGGCAAGGCCGACCAGATGTCGGAGAAGCTCGGCGAGATCGGAGCACTGTAGTCCCAGATTATGAGTTGGCGGCCTCGGGCTGCTGGAAGATTTGCATAACGTCATGCGCACGCGACCTATCCAATCTTCCAGCGACCCGGTGCCACCAGAAAAAAATAGTACGGTGCACCGTTCCGTTCTTTTACACGAAGCTATCGGCTTACTGGAAATACAGGAAAGCGATACGGTCGTAGATGCAACGCTTGGCGGTGCGGGACATGCGAAAGAAATCGCATCTCGTCTCGGGCCTTCCGGCACGTTCGTCGGGTTCGATCTTGACCATGACGCGATTTTGCGGGCACAGCTCGCGCTCGCGAACAGCAAATCCAAGATAGAACTTTTCGAACAGAATTTTCGCGAAATGGGAAACGCGCTTCCGGCGCGTAGTGTTCGGGAAATAGACAAAGCGCTCTTCGACCTCGGCTGGAGCAGTTTTCAACTTGAAGCGGGACGTGGATTCTCTTTTAACACGAATGACCCGCTCTTAATGACCTATGCATCAAATCCATCCAGCCTCCTGACTGCGGCAGAGATCGTGAATCTCTGGTCCGAGCAATCGCTCGCCGATGTTATTTTCGGCTGGGGAGAAGAGCGCTTCGCGCGCCGCATTGCACGCGCGCTCGTCGAGCGCCGTGCGAAGCGGAAATTCACCACCGCGAAAGAACTT
>Ga0070679_100002141_pt1 | contig 17804 bp, 19 predicted proteins | sample KBSC63BmetaG_FD_65652 | JGI IMG/M metagenome (GOLD analysis project Ga0070679, IMG submission 65652) | Corn rhizosphere microbial communities from Kellogg Biological Station, Michigan, USA - KBS C6-3B metaG | ecosystem: Host-associated > Plants > Roots > Rhizosphere | place: USA: Michigan... | reverse complement strand
TACCACGACCCGCGCCACCCGTACACGCGGCTGCTCTTCGCCGCCACGCCGGACCTCGACGATCTCGAAGGCCGCGTCGTCTCCATCCCCGGCGCACCGCCGCGGCTCGACCGGCCGCTCGCCGGCTGTCCGTTCCGCCCCCGGTGCGACCGCGCGTTCGACCGCTGCACGGTCGAGCCGCCGCTCGTACCGGTCGGCCACGGCCGAAGCGCGGCGTGTCACCTGACGCAGGTGGCTGTCACATGACCGTCACGAAGCTGCGCGCACTTCGTCACGGTGCCTGGCACCACGCGTCACCCGATAAACCCCTGCAGGCGGGCTGGTTGTGGACACGTTGTCACTCACGCGTCACGGTGCCTGGCACCAGACGAGTCTCATGAAGGCACTCCTCGAGGTCGAGGATCTCGTCGTCCGCTACCCGATCCCGCGTGGGATCGTCGGGACCGTCAAGCGCGCTCCGGCGCAGGCGGTGCACGCGGTCGACGGCATCTCCTTCGGGCTTGCGGCCGGCGAGATGGTCGCGCTCGTCGGCGAGTCCGGCTGCGGCAAGACGTCGACCGCGCAGGCGGTGATGCGGCTCGTCGACCCGGAGGCCGGGTCGATCCGGTTCGAGGGACGCGACCTCACCGGCCTCGGCGTGCGCGCCCTTCGGCCGCTGCGCCGGCGGATCCAGATGGTCTACCAGGACCCGTACGAGTCGCTCGACCCACGCTTCCGCGTCCGGCAGGCCGTCGAGGAGCCGCTCGCCATCCATCGGCTCGGCGGCTCGAGAACCGAGCGCGAGGAGCGCGTGCGCGAGGCGCTCGAGCGTGTCGAGCTGACGCCGCCGGAGCTCTTCCTCGAGCGCTACCCGCACGAGCTCTCCGGCGGCCAGCGGCAACGCGTCGCGATCGCCGCGGCGCTCGTGCTCGAGCCGGTGCTGCTCGTCGCCGACGAGCCGGTCTCGATGCTCGACGTGTCCGTGCGGGCAGGCGTCCTGTCGCTGCTCGACTCGCTGAAGCGCCAGGGGCTCGCGATCCTGATGATCACGCACGACCTCTCGACCGCTGCGCGTTTCGCCGACCGCATCGCGGTGATGTACCTCGGCCGCATCGTCGAAGAAGGCCCCGCCGTCGACGTCGTCCGCTCGCCCCAGCACCCGTACACGCGCGCCCTGCTCTCCGTCGTCCCGCGCCGCGACCCGCGCGAGCGGCACACCGGACAGGTGCTGCGCGGCGAGACCCCCGACGCCGTCCATATCCCGAGCGGCTGCCGCTTCCACCCGCGCTGCCCGCTTGCGTTCGACACGTGCCGCGTCGAGGAACCGACGCTCGCGCCCACCCCGGTGGGGCATGACGCGGCCTGCCTGCTGATCTAGCTTCCGGCGCGCGGGGTCACGAGCCCGCTCTCGTACGCGTAGATCACCGCCTGGACCCGGTCGCGGAGACCGAGCTTCTGCAGGATCCGCGCGACGTGCGTCTTCGCGGTCGCCTCGCTGATCACGAGGCGACCGCAGATCTCCGGGTTCGAGCAGCCGCGCGTCAGCAGATCGAGCACCTCGCGCTCGCGGGGTGTCAGCTCGGCGAGCGCGGGCGGCTCCGGGGGAGCAGCGACCGGAGCGCGTCGCGCGAATTCCTCGACGACGGAACGCGTCACCGCAGGCGCCAGCAAGGCGTCGCCGCCCGCGACCACCTTGACGGCAGCCGCGATCTCCTCGGGAGGCGCGTCCTTGAGCATGAACCCGCTCGCGCCCGCCTGCAGCGCCTCGTAGACGTAGCTGTCGAGCCCGAACGTCGTCAGGATCAGCACGCGGGTCGACGGCTGCGCGCCCGCGATCCGCCGCGTCGCCTCGATGCCGTCGAGGACCGGCATCCGGATGTCCATCAGCACCAGATCGGGGCGGTACCGTGCCGCGGCCGCAACCGCCTCGTCGCCGTTCTCCGCCTCCGCGACGACGTCCACGTCGCCGTCGGCCTCGAGGATCTTCCGGAGCCCGACGCGGACGAGCGCCTGGTCGTCGGCGATCAGGACCGTCGTCATCGCGTCGGCAAGAGCGCCCGCACGACATAGCCGCCTTCGTCACGCCGGCGAGCCTCGAGCTGGCCGCCGTACAACGCAACTCGCTCGCGCATGCCGACGAGACCGTGGCCCCCGACACGTTCCACCGAGCCGCCTCCCATCCCGTCGTCTGTGACTTCGAGCTCGATCGCGTCTTCGCCGTACCGCACGCGCACGGACGCGGCGGCGTCGCCGGCGTGCTTCAGCGCGTTGGTGAGCGCCTCCTGCACGATCCGGTACGCGGACAGCTCGAGTCCGACCGGCAGCTCTCGGCGCTCGCCGTCCACCTCGAGGGCGACGTCCAGCCCCGCCTCGCGCACCTGCGACACGAGCACCGGAAGATCCGCGAGGCCCGGTTGCGGCGCGAGCGGATCGGCCTCGTCCTCCCGTAGCATCTGCAGAAGCCGCCGCATCTCGGTGAGCGCGCTCCGGCCGGTCTGCTCGATCGTCCCGAGGACGTCGCGTGTCCCGTTCTCCGCCCCCGCCAGGGCATGTCGCTCGGCTCCCGCCTGGAGGACGATCATCGAGACGTGATGAGCGACGACGTCGTGCAATTCACGTGCGATCCGCCCCCGCTCCGCGATCACGGCCTCCCTCGCCGCGACGTCGCGCTCCCGCTCGGCGAGGTTGGCGCGCCGCTCCTTGGCACCGACGACGAGCCGGACGAGCACCATCACGATCGTCGAGACGAGGACGAAGAACGACCCCGAGCTGCTGATCCCGTTCCACGGTGAAGACGTGGCGAAGTACGCAGCGACGTACGAGGCGAGGAAGACCCGGAACGCCTTCTGAGACGACCACACCGACAATGCGTAGAGGTCGCACATCCAGGCGATCGCCGATGCCGTGATCTGGGAGGGCCAGAACGTCTGGGCGACGTACGCAGCGGTTGCCGCGGCAAAACCGACCGCCGTCGGATGCCGCCGCCGAAATGCGAGCGCGATCGTCGCCACCGGCCAGATCAACAACGACGGGATGCGATGGCCCTGCGCCTCCCCGGTCAGGAACACCTCCAGAACCGTCGCGACCGTCAGCGCAACGGCGAGCGCGCGATCGACGGTGACGAGGCTCGGCCTGCGGAGGTGCATGCCAGGCACGGTAAACCGATTTCGCGGTGCTGTCATCGGCCGGCCGGCCCATCCCCGCGGCGTGAAGATCAGCCGACCGGCTGACGCGAAGATCAAGGACTCGCGGCCGGCGGTCACGCTCGCCCCACGCGACGCCGCACCGACGTCAGCGAGACCCATTCGTCGTGACGCTGACCGTCAAAGACCGAAGCCGAGCGCGCGGGCGGCGGCGGCGACGCAGGCTTCGTCCTCGTCGGCGGCGCCGCCGCTCGCACCGAGGCCGCCGACCAGTTCCCCGTCGGCGATCAGTGGGATGCCGCCGGCATAGACGACGACACGCGGATCGGTCGTGTTCCAGCCCCAGTCGGGCCCACCCGGCTGCGTGGTCTCGGTGAAGTCGCCGGTGCGCGTCCCCCAGAGCACGGCCGTGTACGCCTTGCCCTCGGCGAGGCTGATCGCGCCGAGCGCCGCACCGTCCATGCGCTGCGCCGCGATCGCGTGACCGCCGGCGTCGACGACGCACATCGCGAGCGCGAGCTCGCGCGCCTCCGCCTCCTCGCGGACACCTTCGAGCAGCCGCAGCGCGAGTGCGAGCGACGGCCGGTGCTGGTCGATCAGATCCATCAGACGCCGACCCTACTCTCCACGAACCGCCGGCCGAGCTCCGCCGCGGCGACGACCGTCAGCGACACGAGCAGCACGACCACCGCGACGGCGATCACCTGCGGCAGCTGGCTCGGGAACCGCAGCGCCGAGTACAGGTAGATCGGGAACGTCGACCGCGTGCCGACGAGGAACGAGGCGACGGCGTACTCGTCGAACGACGCCGTGAACGCGATCAGGAGCGCCGACACGACCGCGGGCAGGATCAACGGGAACGTGATCAGGCGGAACGTCACCCAGCGATTGGCGCCGAGGTCGTACGCGGCCTCCTCCAGCGCCTCTTCGATCTGCTCGAGCCGCGGCACGAGCACGAGGATCGTGTAGGGCAGCGTGATCACGATGTGGCCGATCACGACCGTCGGGATCCCGCGCGAGATGCCGATCTGGTGAAACAGCAGGAGCAGCGCGATCCCGAACACGAGGTACGGGATCACGAGCGGGCTCAGGAGCAGCGCCGACACGACCGGCTTGCCGCGGAAGAACCGCCGCGCGAGCGCGATCGACGAGAGCACGCCGAGGGCGACCGCCCCGATGCTCGTCAGGGCGGCGATGATCGCGCTCGTCCAGAGCGCCGCGCGCAGGTCGCCGTTCTCGATGAACTGGCGGTACCAGCGCAGCGTAAAGCCGCTCAGCGGGAAGGACGGGAAGTCCGAGTCGTTGAACGAGAAGATGACCAGGATCAGGATCGGCGCGTAGAGGAACGCGACGACGAGCGCGAAGAAGCCGCGCAAGACGCGCGCACCGTTCTTCGAGAGTGCGATCATTCCGCAGCCACCCGCTGCGGCTGGAGGAAGCGCGAGAACAGGGCGGTCAGGATCGCGACGACGATGATCAGGAACAGCGCGAGCACCGACCCCGTCTCCCAGTCGGGGAAGCCGGCGCCGAACTTGTCGACGATCTGGTTGCCGTACATGTAGCCGCCGGTGCCGCCGACGAGCGACGGCGTCACGAACTCGCCGATCGTCGGGATGAACACGAAGAAGAACGCGGCGATGACGCCCGGCAGCGACAACGGCAGCGTCACCGCGACGAACGCGCGCCACCTGCTCGCATAGAGGTCGCCCGCAGCCTCGAGGAGCCGCTGGTCGAGGTTCTCGAGCGCCACGAAGATCGGTAGGGCGACGAACGGCAGCCAGATGTAGGCGAGCACGAGCATGACCGCGAAGCGGCTGTAGAGCAGCTGCGAGATCGGATGCTCCGGCGCGCGCAGGTGCGTCCAGACGAGGAACGAGTTGATGACGCCCTGGTCGCCGAGGATCACCTTCCAGGCGAGCACGCGCAGCAGGTAGCTGGTCAGGAACGGCGCGATCAGGAGGAGCAGCAGGACGTACTTCCGCCGCGTCCCCGACAGCGCGAGGTAGTACGCGAGCGGGTACGCGAGCACGACGATCGAGATCGAGACGATCAGCGACATCTCGATGCTCTTCCAGAACAGGTGCCGGTAGATCCCGCTCCCTGCGACGGTGTGCCACGCGTCGAGCGTGAACCCGTGCGGGCCTGGAAACAGCGTGTAGACGTTGAAGCTGTAGAGCGCGACGATCACGATCGGCGCGACGAAGAAGACGCCGAGCCATGCCACGGGAAGCGCGAGCAGGCCCGGCGTCGTCAGATCTCTCCGTCGCGTCAGCTTGCCTTCACCTGCTCCCACAGGTTGGCGTACGTCGCCCGCCGTGGGATGTCGCGATCGAGGTGCGCCGCCGGCTCCGTCACCGCACGCGGGTTCGTCAGCTGCAGCGCCTTCAGCAGGTCACTCGACGCCGGCCGCGCGAGCGTGTTGGCATGGCCGTAGCCGTAGTTGTCCTCGAGCCACTTCGCCGACTTGGTCGAGCTCCACGCGTCGACGTACGCGTGCGCGAGCTTCGGCCGCGATGACGTCTTGAGCAGCATGAACATGCCGACCCACGCGATCGGCTTCTCCTTGGGCCGCATGTACGCGACCTTCAGCTTCTTGTTCTTCATCTGCACCCAGTCGTTCGGCCACGCGTAGGCGATCCAGATGTCGCCCGACCCGAACGCCTCCCACAGGTTCGTCTCCGACGACCAGATCAGGCGGACGTTCTTCTTCTTCTTGATCAGGAGGTCCTGCGACTTCTTGAGCTCCGCATCGCTCTGGTTCCACGGGTTCTTGAAGCCGAGGTACAGACCCGCGACCGTGAGCATGTTCAGGTCGTCGAACCAGGAGATCTTGCCCTTGTAGCGGTCGTCGAAGATGAGGCCCCACGAGTTCGACGCGGGCTTCACCTTGTCGGTGCGATACAGGATCGCGTCGAAGCCCCAGTCGTCCGGGATGCCGTACTGCTTCCCACCGTACTGGCCTGCCTTGACCATGAACGGGTTCAGGTGCTTGAAGTTCGAGATCTGCGACGGATCCCACGGCTGCACCAGCCCGCTCGTCGCGAAGTACTTCACCCAGCCGACGTACGGGCGAAACAGGTCGGCCTTCGTGCCCGCGTGGATCTTCGCGAGTGCGTCCGACTCGTTCGTCATGTACGTGAACTGCGGCTTGTTCGCCGCGTGCGTCTTCACGTACGACGCGAACATCGACTGGCCGCCGTCGTTGCCGTAGCCGGCCCAGTCCATCACCTGCAGACGGCCGGTCTCGGCCAGCGAGATCGAGCGCATCGCGTCCGCGATGCCCGTGCGGCCCGCGAGCACGCCGGCACCTCCGGCGGCTGCCGCGTACCTGAACAATGTCTGGCGGTCGAACCGCCGCGTCTCTTCGCCCTCCATCCCGATCCGCTCCCTTCTAGTAGCTCGGGGGACTGATCACGAACATCACCTCCGCGGTCTCGTCGCCCGGATTCGAGACGCGGTGTGGTGTCGAGCTCTGGTAGTGGACGCTGTCGCCGGCCGCGAGCTCGTGCACGTCGGTGCCGAGCTGCACGTGCACCTCGCCCTCGACGACGATCAGCAACTCCTCGGAATCTCCATGCGTGTACGGCTCGTCGCCCGTCGAGCCGCCCGGCTCGAACCGGGCGACGACCACCTCGAGCGAGTGAAACGGCTTCGGCGTCAGCAGCGCCTTCCGCCCGAGCTCCCCCCACGCGACGAACTCACGGGCCTCGCGCCGCAGCACTCGCGGACGCTCGGCGGTCGAGGTGAAGAGATCGGACACCTCGATCCCGAGCGCAGTCGACAGCCGCTGCAGCGTGGCGATCGTCGCGTTCGTCCGGCCCCGCTCGAGCTGGCTCAGGAAGCTCTCGCTGATCCCCGCCGCGGAGGCGACGCTCTTCAACGTCTTGCGGCGGAGCTGCCGGATCGCCCGCAGCCGCTCGCCTAAAGCCGACTGGACCGCCACTTCAGTCATCTGCAGTGTGAGTTAAACAGGATGAAGGGGACAAACGCAACCGCAGCCATGCAACAGGTGTCTCAAGGACGACGGCGGGACCGCCGATATCCCACCCATGCTGCGGTTCTCAGCTCTCGTGTCCGCCTTCGGCTTCGCCGTCAGCCTTGCTGCGCTGCTGGGACGAGCCGCGGCCGGAAACCGTCGATCCTGACCGGCAGCAGCCGGGAGCCCCGCACCCCGTCCGCGCCGAGCGCGACGTGAAGGATCGCCGTGCGCCCGCTGGCGCTGCCGGACGGGAAGACGAAATTGCCGAGCGTCCACGCGACGAGCGAGTGCGGCGTCGGCGCCGCGACCCGGCCGAGCACGTGCGGGTGCGCACCGAGCACGACCTTCGCGCCCGCGTTCAGGCACGCCGCTGCGAACTGCTCCTGGCGCGAGTCCGGGTCAGGGTGCAGCTCGGTGCCCCAGTGGAAGAAGCAGACCGCGACATCGGCGCGACGCAGGGCCGCGTGCACGTCGGCGGTGATCACGTCGACGTCCGCCTTCGCGGTGCCGGGTGACGTGCTCGTCGCGTTGAACCCGTACGGGTTCACGTCCGAGTAGCCGAGGAACGCGACGCGCAGGCCGCCGGCCTCGACAATCGCGGCTCGCCGCGCCTGGAGGTCGTTCGCCCCCGCGCCTATTGTCTGGATCCCGGCTGCGCGCACCGCCTTGACCGTGTCGAGCAACGCATCGCGCCCGAAGTCGACCGTGTGGTTGTTGGCGAGCGTCAGCACGTCGAAGCCGGCGACGTCGCGCATCGGCACGAGCGCGGCGGGCGGGCCGCGGAACGTGAACTCTTTCACGGCGGCGACGCCACGCGTCGAGACCGCCGTCTCGAGGTTGCCGACGGTGATGTCGGCGCTCCGCAGCGTCGAGCCGACGAAGGCCCAGGGGTAGGCGCCGCCGTGGGCGGCGATCGCGGGGCCGACGCTCTCGCCGAAGGTGACGTCGCCGACCGCGTCGAGCGAGACGGGCCGCACGTCGAGCGTCCCGGCCGACCGAAACCGCCCTGCCGACTGGACGACGAGCTTCATGCGGCCGCTGGTGCGCGGCGCGAAGCGCAGCGTGTAGCGGCCGAGCCTCCCGGCGGTGGTCGAGGCGACGACGCGACTATCCGCGCGCAGCAGCACGCGCGCACCGGAGCCCGCGAACCCGCCGACCGTGACGGCGACGCCCGGAGCGCGCCAGTCCGCGGGCCTGGACGTGACCGTGAGCGGCGGGACGACGATCGCAGCCTGCGGCTCTGCGTTCTTCCGCGTGAACGTGAGCGTGGCCATCGTCGCGGCGGCGGCCGCGAACGGGAGCAGCGCGAACACGAGACGCCGGGGCACCGGCGTCTGGATTCACGACTTCGGGCCGGTCTCCTCGTCTCCGGAGCGGCGGCGCCAGAACGTCAGGACGCCGACGAGACCCGCGACCAGGAGCGCGATCGCGCTCTTGTTGGGTCGTTTCGCCTCGGCGTCGATCCCCGGCAGCGCCTGCTTCGCCTTGCGCTTCAGGACGCGCTTCCCGACGAAGAGGGCGAGCCAGCCGACTGCGGCGTTCCGACGGTTGAAGACGGCCATGCCGCCAACCTACCCAAGGAGGCGACGTTGGAATCCATCGCGTTCCGTACTACAGTCAACGCCGGTGGGCAATCTGGGCGAAGCCGCACGCCCTCTGCGCCGGCGCCGCTTCCGGCTGCTCTGGTTCGGCCGCGTCGCATCCGCGATGGGCGACGCGATCGTGCCGGTCGCGCTCACGTTCGCGGTGCTCTCGATCCACGGCTCGGCGACCGCGCTCGGCGGCGTGCTCGCGTCGTTCACGATCGCGCGCGTGGTGTTCACGCTCGCGGGCGGCGTGGTCGCCGACCGGTTCTCGCGGCGCGCGATCATGCTCAGCTGCGACCTCCTGCGCGCGGCCGTGCAGGCGCTGATCGCGGTGTTGCTGCTGACGCACCACATGACGCTCGTCACGTTCATCGCGTGCGAGGCGCTGTTCGGGATGGCGTCGGCCTTCTTCGGCCCGGCCGCGGACGGCCTCGTCCCGCAGACGATCGAGCCCGGCGAGCTGCAGTCCGCGAACGCGCTGCTCGGGATCAGCCGCAACACGCTGAACGTGTTCGGGCCGGCAGTCTCGGGGCTGCTGCTCTGGATCGCGGGGCCCGGCTACGTGTTCGCGATCGACGCCGTGTCGTTCGTGGCGAGCGCGGCGTTCCTGGCTCGGCTCGACGTCGACGCGCCGATCCGCGCGCCGCTGCGCTCGTTCGGTTCCGAGCTTCGTGAAGGGTTCCGCGAGGTGACTTCACGCGGCTGGGTGCGCGCGCCGATCATCGGCTTCGCGATCTCGAACTTCATGCTCGCGTCGTTCCTCGTGCTCGGCCCGCTCGTGTTCCTCAGCCACTTCGGCAACCCGAGGCAGGTCTGGGGGATCGTCTCTGCCTGCGGGTCGATCGGGGCGATCATCGGCGCGTTCGCGTCGGTGAAGCTCGCGCCGCGCCATCCGCTCTACGGCGCGTTCGTCAGCACGACGTTGCTCGCCGTCCCGATCGCAGCGCTCGCCGAGCCGATCGCGTGGGAGGCGATCGCTGTCGCGTGGGGCTTCGGGATGGGGTCGGTCGCGCTCGCGAACACGTGGTGGGAGACGACGCTGCAGCGGCTGATCCCGGAACAGGTCTACTCCCGCGTGCGCTCGTACGACATCCTCGTGTCGTTCGTCTTCATGCCGATCGGGATGATCGCGTTCGGCCCACTCACCGACTGGCTCGGTCTCGAGCACACGCTGCTCGCAGCCGCGCTGGTCGCCGCGATCACGAACCTCGCGGTCGCGTTCACGCCGGCCGTTCGTTCGGTCACGACCGCGCGTGAGGCTCCTGCCGCGACCGTGGCTGCGTGAGCTACGATCGCGCGCCTTGTCGGATCCACGGATAGAGCGATACGCAGCGCTGCTGCTCGACACCTGTCTCCGCGTGGAGCCGGGCTGGCAGGTCCTCGTGTGGGGCTATCCCAACGCGCGGCCGCTGCTGGAAGCCGTGACGCGAGAGATCGGGCGTCGTGGTGCCTATCCGCTGCTTCGCCTGACCTTCGGCGGCGGGCTTGTCTACCACCGCGACTGGGTGCGCCATGCGCCGCTCGAGCTGCTCGGCGAGCCAGCGCCGATCGACGTGCACACGCTCGACAACTGCGACGCGCTGCTGGCGATCGCCGCACCCGACAACACGCGCGACGGCAGCGACCTCTCGCCGGAGCGGCTGTCGGCCGTCAACGGCGCGTACCGTCGCTCGATGGAGCGCGTCAACGCGAACGACTTCCCGTGGGTGATGTGTTGGTATCCCACTCCGGCCCTGGCGCAGGACGCCGGCATGCCGCTCGCCGCGTTCGAGGACTTCCTCTACGACGCGGTGTTGCTCGACTGGGAGGCCGAGCACGCACGGCTGTCGAAGCTCGCCGCGCTCTTCGACGCTGCCGCGGAGGTCCGGATCGTCGGCGAAGGAACCGACCTGCGGCTCTCCCTCGAAGGGCGCCGGATGGAGGTCGACGCCGGCATGGGGAACATGCCCGGCGGCGAATTCTTCGGCTGTCCCGTCGAGGACTCCGCCGAGGGAGTGATCACGTTCGCCGAGTTCCCGCAGCTGCGTGACGGCCGTCAGCTGCGGAACGTCCGGCTGCGTTTCTCCGGCGGCATCGTCGTCGACGCGTCCGCGGACACCGAGGAGGCGTTTCTGCTCGAAACCCTGGACACGGATCCGGGTGCGCGCCGGATCGGGGAGCTCGGCATCGGCTGCAACCCCGGCATCACGCGGTACATGGGCAACGTGTACTTCGACGAGAAGATCGACGGCTCGGTCCACATCGCGCTCGGCTTCGGCTTCGCCGATCTGGGCGGGACGAACGAGTCGGCGATCCACTGGGACCTCGTCAAGGACCTACGCGGCGGCGGCCGGATCGAGCTCGACGGCCGAACGGTCGAAGAGCACGGCGCCTGGACGATCTAGCTGCGAATCGTGTTGCTGAGGCCCGCGGCGTAGCAGGTGCCGACCTGCGCCTGGGACATGGTGGCGCGGATCCGCAGCCCGGTCTTGAGGGTTGAGCGGAACGACGCGACCGTGGCGATCGCCGGAGCGACACCGGTCTTACTCGCCTTGAGCGGGATCACCTTCACCGCCACCCAGCGCTTCGTCGTCCCGTTGTACCGCTGGAAGGACGCGTACTTGCCGGCAAAGCTCGCGCCGCCCGAGACACGAAGCGCATACTTGTGCGCGGCGACGCGCGTCAGCTTCAGCAGCGGTCGGACCCGCACGGTGGTCGAGAGACTGACCGCCTTCCGCAGCTGGGTCGTGTAGACGGTGTTCATCAGCGGCTGCACCGAGACGGAGTAGGCGCCGGCGGTCGTCGTCTGCACGGTCGTCAGCTTCTGCGCGGTCGTCGCACCGCACTGCTGGGCCATGACGTCGACGTTCTCGCCGGCCTTGGCGGTCGACACGGTTCCGGTGCCGGTGACCTTCCCACCGAAGATCAGCAGCAGGGGCTTCGCGGTCAACGTCAGCGAGTCGGGAGGCGCCGTGACCGTGATCGAGCCGCGGAAGGTGTTTCCCTTCGTGTTCGGGTCGGAGTACGAGTACGACCCGGCGGTGTGGAAGGCGCAACTGCCACTCGCCGCCGGCTGCAGCACGAGGGGGCTCGGCGTGCACGTGAAGCCGGCCGTCGACTTGAACGAAACCTGGTGCGCGACGGTGTCTCCGTTCGTGAAGGTCACCGTGTCCTCCGGCGCGATCGCCAACGTCTTCGGCACATAGCCGTTCTTCGTGATCGAGACCGTCACCGTCTTGGCGACGGCGGCCGCGCCCGAGGCGCTGAGCGCCAGCGAGGCGACGCAGACGAGGAGAAACATGCGCATGCCCTCAGCTAGTTCGCCGAACGCAAGCGGAAGCCTGTCCTTTCGTTCGGTGCCGGTAAAGCGGCTGCCCCTCGTTCGAGGGGCAGCCCGTTACGCGGAGGCTGCCGCGCGCTTGCGGTTCGGCAGATGGATCGCGCGGCCGAGCGCGACGAGACCCGCTTCCTTGATCGCCTCGCTGAGCGTCGGGTGCGCGGCCATGCCGTCGGCGACCGTCTCGACCGTCGACTCGGCGTCGATCGCGACCGTGCCTGCCTCGATCAGGTCGGTGACGTGCGGGCCGACCATGATCAGGCCGAGCAGCTCGCCGTACTTCGTCTCGTGGATCGACTTGACCCAGCCGACCGTGTCGCCCTGCATGACGGCGCGCGCGTTCGCGACCCACGGGAACGTCCCGACCGCGACTTCGTCGCCGTACTGCTCGCGCGCCTGCGCCTCGGTGAGGCCGACGCCGGCGATCTCCGGATCGGTGTAGATCGGGCGCGGCACCGCGCGGTTGTCGACGATCGCCTCGTGACCGCACGCGTTCTCGGCTGCGACCTCGCCCTCCCGGAACGCGGTGTGCGCGAGCTGCCAGTACCCGGCGCAGTCGCCGACGGCATAGATGTGCGGGACGCTTGTGCGGCGGTGGTCGTCGGCGGTGATGCCCTTGCGCCCGTCGAACTCGACACCTGCGGCCTCGAGCCCGATGCCCTCGACGGACGGCCCGCGGCCGACCGAGACGAGCATGAGGTCGCACTCGACCGACTCGCCGTCGCCGAACGAGACGCGCAGCGTGTTGCCCTGCTGCTCGACGCCCGTGCACTGCTTGCCGAGCTGCAGCGTGATGCCGCGCTTGCCGAACGCCCGCGCGAGCTCCTTCGCCGCGTCCGCATCCTCCTGCGGGATCAGCGTGTCGAGCATCTCGATGATCGTCACCTCGGAGCCGAACCGGTTGAAGATCGACGCGAACTCGGCGCCGATGATCCCGCCGCCGAGGATGACGAGCCGGCGCGGCACCTCCGTCTGCGCGAGCAGCCCGGTCGAGTCGACGCACAGGTCGCTCTCGAGACCCGGGATCGGCGGCCGCAGCGGGAACGAGCCCGTCGCGATGATCGCGCTCTTGAAGTTGACGTCCTCCCCGCCCTCGACGCGAATCGTGTTCGGCCCGGCGAACGTGCCGGCGCCCTTGACCCACTCGACGCCGTTCGCCTTGAACAGCGAGGCCACGCCGCCGGTCATCTGCTTGACGACCGCGCCCTTCCACTCGTTCGCCTTCGCGAAATCGAGCTGAGGCTCACCGACGGTGACGCCGAGCTTGCCGAACGTGTCGTGCGCCTGGTGCAGGAAATGCGCCGTCTGCACCCACGCCTTCGTCGGGATGCACCCCACGCGGAGGCACGTGCCGCCGAGTTCGGGTTCCTTCTCGATACACGCGACCTTGGCGCCGAGCTGCCCGGCGCGGATCGCTGCGGTGTAGCCGCCGGGGCCGCCGCCGAGGACTGCGATGTCGACATCCATGGCGGCGATCGTACCGACCGAAAAGATCATCCCGGCGGAGGAGCGCAATCCTCCACGCGACCGAGGGGGGCATGCCTACGGTGGAGGGATGAAGTTCCTCCTCGTCCTGTTCTCTTCGCTCTTCGCCGGCGCCGGCTCGCGCCCGCGGCCCTGACCGGCTGCGAGCCAGTCGCGTAGCCGGACGCGCTCCTCCTCGAGCTCCGGCAGAACGCGGCTCAGCGACACGTCGATGTCGTCCCCGGTCCACCGCCACGTGCCGGCGACGAGCCCGTCGACCAGGATCGCCGGCGTGCCGATCACGACGTCGCCGAAGCGGCTCCGGTCGGCGTGGCCGATCAGGAGCTCGTCGTAGCGCGGCAGGAAGCGCACCGGCGCCGGTGTCTCGGCATCGGGCCGCGGTGCGCCGGCAAGGTCGAAGTAGCCGTCGCCGAGCTCCTCGAGCTCCAGCCGTGCGAAGACCGCGCGCAGTCGCGTCAGGCCTGACCACACCTGCGCGTCGCGGACGGTCGCGGGGCCGAACGCCGCCAGATAGCTGCGCACGAGCGCGTCCACGTCCGGCTGCCCGACCTCGACGAGCTCCTGCACGGGGCTGCCGCCGACGCCCCAGGTTCCCGCCGGCGGCGTCCGCACGAGCGGCAGGTTCGACTGGATGTAGGGCGTGAAGTGCCCGAGGTTCACCCCGTCGGGTGCCAGATCGCGCAGTTCCGGGATGCGCGCCGGAAATCGCGCCCGCGCGTCGGCGAGCACACGTTCGTGGTCGAGCTCACGAAGCGTCGGCAACCGCCTCGTCGCGTCGAAGAGCGGCCGCAGCGTCGGCTTGAGCCACCGGTGGTCGGCCGCCGTGACCATGTGCATGGTCACGCGCTGCAGCGTCGCGACGACGACGCGCCGCGCCATGACGTCCGCGGTGAGCTCGGCCCGGTCGAAGTCGCGCAGCCGCGACCAGAGCGCGAGGTACGGCCCCGTCGAGTCCTGCGCCTGCAGGCCGGCGAGGCGATGGATCGCCCCGGCGGCGCGGAGGTCGGCGCGTTCGAGGAGCAGCTGGCGCGCGAGTGTCGCGCGATTCAGTTCGCGGGGCGTCAGGGACAGACGACGATCTTGCCGAACTTGTTCCCGGCGCGGAACCGCTCGTACGCGTCCTGCGTCCGCTCGAGCGGGAACGACTCCTCGACCGGCACCCGGAACGGGTGCTCGGCCATGAACGCCCCGAGTGAGGCCATCACCTCGGCCTTCTCCTCGATCGAACGCGCGCGCAGGGTCGACCCGTGGATGCGGCCCCGCTTTCGCGTCAGGTACCCGAACTGGATCTCCGCACTCGACCCGGCGCCGGTGCCGATCACCGAGATCCGCCCTTTCAGCGCGAGCCGCTCGAGGTTCGTGGCGAGGTTCTCGCCGCCGACGAGCTCGAGGATCACGTCGTACTCTCCCTCGACGTCGGTGTCGGCACCGAGCGCGCGCAGCTCGTCGTGGTGATGCCGCGCGCTGGCCGTCACCGTCGCGCCGGCGGCGAGGCCGAGCTGCACCGCCGCGACGCCCACGCCTCCCGCGGCGCCGTTCACGAGCAGGCGCTCGCCGGCCACGAGCTCGGCCTGGGTGAAAAGCGCGTCGTGCGCTGTCGCGAACACCTCGACGAACCCTCCGGCTTCCTCCCAGCTCATCGCGTCCGGCACCGTCAGCACATGCGTCTCGTGCGCAACCGCGAGCTCCGCCTGGCCGCCGCCCGGCAGGAGCGCCATCACGCGCCTGCCGCCCACCTCTCCTGCGCACTCGAGCCCCGGCACGTCGGTCGCGCCGGGCGGCGGCGGGTAGCGTCCGGCGCGCTGTGCGAGGTCGGCGCCGTTGATCCCGGCGGCGCGAACGCGGATCAGGAGCTCACCGTCGCCGGGCACGGGATCGGGCCGCTCCGCGACCTCGATCCGCCCGTCGACGATCGTCGCCGCGCGCATCAGTCCAGGCGCTTGAGCATGACCACGCCGCCGTCCTGCTCGCGAACGTGCGTGAAGCCGTTGCGCTCGTAGAACCCGACCGCGGCGGAGTCGGCCTCGACGCTCAGCGAGACGGCGCCGTGCCCGGCGGCGCGCGCCGCGGCGAGCAGCGCATCCATCAACTCCTGCCCGAGGCCGTGGCGGCGGCGTGACGGGACAACGGCGATCGAGAGCTCGGGCGTGTTCTCGTCGACGAAGCCGTAGCCCGGCTCGGACTGGCGGAACACGCGCAGCCACGCAGCTCCGACGCGGTTGCCCGTCTCGTGCGCGATCACCGCGAGGTCGCCGGGCCGGCCCCAGTTGTCGACGTAGCGCGAGAGCGGGATCTCCGCCTCGAACGCGTTCACGCGCCACGCGTAGGCGTGCGCGAGCATCGAGCGCATGAACGGCACGTCGCCGGCCGAGCCCTTGCGCGTCACCCGATCTCCTCGGTCAGCTGCACGCGGTTGCCGTCCGGGTCGAAGACGTCGACGAGCCGCATCTGCCCGGCCAGCTCGAGGACGGTGCCGACCTCGACTCCCTCGTCGCGCAGCCGCTGGGCCGCCGACTTGATGTCGTCGACGTCGACCGCTGCCACTCCGCCGCCCATCGTCGGCTCGCCTTCGGCGAGCGCGATGCGCATCCTGCCCCGCTCGAGCCTCGACCACTTGTCGTCCCAGTCGACGAACGTCTCGTCGAACCCGAGCAGCCGCTTGTAGAAGTCGCGGCCGCGATCGAAGTCGCGGACGAGGTACCAGACGCGTGGGAGCTCGGAGCTCTGCGTCACAGGGCGAGGGCGGGATCTTCCACGAACGTCTTCACGGTTCGCAGGAAGTCTGCACCCTCGGCGCCGTCGACGGCGCGGTGATCGACCGTCAGCGTCAACGTCAGGACCGGGCGGATCTCGACCGCCCCGTCCCGGGCGACCGGCGTGTCGACCGTCGCCCCGACCGCCAGGATGGCGGCCTGCGGCGGGTTGAGGACGGCGACGAACTGCTCGATCCCGAACATGCCGAGGTTCGAGATGGTGAACGTACCGTCCTCGAGGTCGTGCGTCGTCAGCTTGTTGTCGCGGGCCCGGCCGACGATCTCGCCGCGGGCGGCCGCCACCTCGGCGAGCGCGAGGCGTTCGACGCTCCGGATCACGGGCACGACGAGGCCCTGCGGGGCCGCGACGGCGATCCCGACGTTGGCGGTCGGGAAGCGGAGCAGCGCGTCCTCCGAGTACTGGACGTTGACGTTGCGGTGGCGCATCAGCGCCTGCGCGCAGACCTTCGCGAGCAGGTCGGTGACGGTGATCCGCACGTCCGGGTTCAACTCGCGGGCGCGCGCGACGAGCTCGTTCGCGCGCGTCATGTCGGCGGTCACGGTCAGCTGGAACACGGGCGCCTCCCAGGCCGCCGTGAGCCTGCGCGCGATCGTCTTGCGGATGTTGGTCAGACCAATTCGCTCGGCCTCACCGGCCGTGACCGGAACCGGCGATGCCGACGGTGCAGGTCTGGCCTGCGCACCTTCGACGTCCTTCGCGACGATCCGTCCCTCGGGCCCCGTCCCGGTCAGGGATGCGAGGTCGATCCCTCGCTCCCGCGCCAGCCGCCGGGCGAGCGGCGACGCCTTGATCCTCCCGTTGGTGGTGGACGGTGCGACCCCTCGCGATTCCGCTGGCGCGGACTCGCTAGTGCTAGGGGCCTCCGAGGGAACCTGCGGCGCCGCCGAGGCACTAGCGGAACCCGCGTCAGCGGGTTCCGCGGCTGGAACGTCCTCCCCGGGCTCCCCGATGAAGGCAATGGTCTGACCAACTGGGGCCTCCCCTTCGGACAGGGCGATCTTCAGCAGCACCCCGGCGAAGTCGGACTCGACCTCCTGCGTCACCTTGTCGGTGTCGATCTCGTAGAGCGGCTCGCCCTTGGCGACCGTGTCGCCCTCGTTCTTCAGCCACTTGGTGACGGTGCCGGACTCCATCCCCTGCCCGAGCCGGGGGAGCTTCACCTCCGACGCCATTTAGCGATGCCCCCGGCAACGTCTGCGGGCTCCCTGGCCCGCGATCACACGGCGCGCTGCCGCGTACTCGGTCTCGTCCATCGCGCTGCTATGAACGAGACGTGCGTCCTTGCATCGCTTGGCGCTCGCGACCCAGGAAGCGCGCGACGTCACCGCGGGCATCGCTACGCCACCGTCCGCTTGATCGCGGCGAGCACGTCCTCCGCGTGCGGAACGACGTACTGCTCCATCACGGGAGCGAATGGGAGCGGCGTGAACTTCGCGCCGACGCGCTCGATCGGGGCGTCGAGATAGTCGAACGCCTGGTGCTGGAGGACTGCGGTCACCTCGGCGCCGAAGCCCATGCGCGTCACCGCCTCGTGCGCGACG
>Ga0070679_100002140_pt1 | contig 17804 bp, 11 predicted proteins | sample KBSC63BmetaG_FD_65652 | JGI IMG/M metagenome (GOLD analysis project Ga0070679, IMG submission 65652) | Corn rhizosphere microbial communities from Kellogg Biological Station, Michigan, USA - KBS C6-3B metaG | ecosystem: Host-associated > Plants > Roots > Rhizosphere | place: USA: Michigan... | reverse complement strand
GCGATGTCCTGCGCAACAGGCTCGCCCTTGCCCGCCGCCTTGTGGATCGACGGCGCTGCCTCGCCTTCGCGGCCGTTGAGCTGGAACGCGGCCGGGCCGAACCCACGCGCGATGAAGCGGCCATCGCCGTACGCCGCGCAGTAGAACATCGAGGCCTGGTCGGTGCCGAGATCATTGCCGCCGATCATGATCCCGTACGGGTGATCGTGGTTGTTCAAGTTCATGTATTGCGGTTCTTTGAACGACGCTTTCACCGTGTAGTCGCCGCTCGCCTTGTTGGCCGGGTTCCAGTACGTGCTCGCCGGACCGGTGACGACGTGGAGCGCGTCGCCATCCTTGCTGAACTTTGCGTTGTTGATCGTGTTGCCGCGCTTTGCTTCATTGGCATCGACCTGGCCCTGCCAGCCGGGGGCCGTGATGCCGCCACCAGCGACGGCCTTCGACGCATCTTGAGCGTGCGCCGGGGTGAGCGCGGTGACGAATGAAAATGCGGCTGTAGCAACCGCGAAACCGTGTACGCGACGCATGGATCTGTCCTCTGAGGAGAAGGTAGGCGCCATAACTATATCTCGTGGGACCCGCATCCGGCCATTGGGCGTCACGAGAGTCGCCCAATCGCGTTCGTCCCCTACATTTCGCATACAGACTCGCCGGTCGACCGGGTATGAATTCCCTGGCAATTTTTGACATCGACGGGACGCTCACGAACACGACTAACGTCGACGATGCGTGCTATCGGGCGGCCGTGGCCGAGACGATCGGCATCCCACTGGGCGCCATCGACTGGACCGGCTCACCGCATCACAGCGATCGCGGCATCTTCGACTGGCTCCACGAACGGCTCGGCCGTCCGTTGCCCTCAGACATCCAGGTCGCCGCTGCCCGACATCGGCTCACCGAACGGCTGACGACAGCCAAGAACGACTCGCCCGAACAGTTCACGGCCGTCGAGGGCGCTCCACGCGTGTTCGACCACCTCACGGCGAACGGTTGGGATGTCAGCATTGCGACCGGATGTTGGCTTCCATCGGCGATGATCAAGCTCGCCGCGGGCGCGATCGACGTTCGCGACATACCCATTGCGTGTTCCGACGACGCGGCGGCGCGCGTCGATATCGTCGCGATCTCGCGACAGCGAGCCGAAGCATTCTATGGCCGGCAGTTCGATCGCGTCGTGAGCATCGGCGACGGCATCTGGGACGTCGAGGCCGCGTTCGCGCTCGAGCTGCCGTTCATCGGCGTCGGGCGCGGCGACCAAGAGACGCGGCTCAGGCGCGCCGGCGCGACGACGCTCATCGAGGATTACGCGGACCTCGCGTCGTTCACACGGTCACTCGAAGAGGCTCGTGTGCCCGGCTCGCCGGAGCGACGACGAAGACCGCGACGTCGGCGTCAGGCCTGACGTGTCGCCCGTTCGCATCGTTCCGTACGATCCGCTCTGGCCGCGCGAGTTCGAGGTCGAGGCCGCGCGCATCGAGCACGCATGCTACGACCTGCCGATCAAGCTCGAGCACATCGGGAGCACGGCGGTGCCAGGCCTGCCCGCCAAAGCGGTGATCGACATTCTCGCCGGCGTGCCGCCGCGCGATGCGCGAGCGCCGTACGTCGCGGCGCTCGTCCAACTCGGCTACGAGCATCTGGGGGCATTCGGCATTCCTGGCCGCGACTACTTCCGTCGCGGCTCGCCGAGATCGCACCACGTCCACATGTTCAGCTGGTCGAGTGAAGCCTGGCGCGACCATCTGCTCTTTCGAGATTACCTGCGCGCGCATCCGAATGTTGCTCAGGAGTATGGCGCGTTGAAACGCGAGCTCGCCGCAATGTTCGCCGACGATCCGCCGCGCTATACGGAGGAAAAAGGACCGTTCATCAAGTCCGTGTTGCGGAGCGCGCGGCAGGTTCGCGCCTTGGACGATTTGAACGATTAGCTACAGACTGTAACGGGAACAGCAACGGGCACACACCGGACGACGCTCGGAAACGAAGCACGACCTTACGCGCGTATTCAATAAAACAAACCGCAGTCTCCGTTGATCTCCGTTCACTCCGTTAGTTGTCCGTGTCTCATCGTTGATGCGTACTCCCGCGTGTCCCAGCTCGCATAGTCGAGCCACTCTATCGTTGCATCACTGGAGCCGTCATGCAGCCGGGAGGTTTTCCGCATCAGATCAGCGATTTCATCATGGCGTCGTTACATGCCGGTTTCAGCATCGACGACATCAAGGAATTCGGACCAGACGCCGAACTGGCCGCCCATTCTCCAACGTCGAACATCCCGCCAGCGTACATCGATTAGCGGGACGGGTCATGCCTACCGTAGGTTGGACACGCCGGGGCGTCGGTGTTATAAAGAGTCGAGAACGGCAGCGATCTAACATCTCACATTCACATTCGAGTCGAGCGAGACATGCGTCGCTTGCAGCTTCTCGCGGCCGTGTTGGTCGTGTGCATCTCGCTCTTCTACTCGGTGCCGCGGATTATCGCCACCGTGTCGGCGGATCGAGCGTTCACGATCGCGGGCGGAGCGATTGCACATCGAGCGATTGCACATGACGTATCGCCTGCGCTTTCGACGCTGGCGCGCGACCTCGGCCCTGATCCGTTCCAGGATTACGATGTCGACCGGCCATCCACCGTCCTGTCGCCGTCACGTGATGCCGATGTAGTCGACAAGCCGGCGCCGCGGGCGGTTCCCGTGATCAGGTCGCCGCCGGGGTCTGCCGCGGTCGAGCAGACCACCCAAGGCGCCCAGGCGCCAGCTGAACTCGTTGCAAGGTTCGATGGACTCGGAGTCGGCTTCGACGGTCCGCAGGGCTCGGCGATGTTGCGTAATCCGTCCGACAATACGCTCGCCGTTGGTCCGAATCACATCATTGAGATCGTCAATAGCCGAATGGCGATCTTCACGAAGAAGGGCCGGCAATTCGATACGACAGGCAAGGTGCTCTACGGCGCCGTTCCAACGAACAGCGTGTTCAAGGGATTCGGCGGGCCGTGCGAGATGCGCAACAACGGCGATGCCGTGGTGCGATACGACCAGCTTGCCGATCGTTGGCTGATCGTCATGCCGATTTTCTCGCGAAGCCCGGCGACAGCAGGGGCTCCGCCGCCGCCCAAAGCGGGCCAGCCGAGCCGCGGTCGTGGGCGGCCGCGCGCTCCTCAGCAAACCGGCGCCTATGCGATGTGCTACGCGCTGAGCACGAGTCCGGATCCGTTCGGCTCCTACTATCGATACGAGTTCATTCGGCCGCTGTTCCCGGACTATCCTCGTCCAACCGTGTGGCCCGACGGCTATTACCTGCCGACGAGCACGGGCGACGAAGTCCTACAGAAGCACGCTTGTGTCGTGGAACGGGCAAAGATGCTCCAGGGTAAGGACGCCGCCGAGCAATGTGTGATCGTCGACGATGTGAATTTTCTCAACAATGCCGACCTCGACGGCAAAACCCTTCCGCCCCAGGGCGCCGCGAATATCGTGCTGGCGGGCGGCGGAACGCAGCTGCGCGGCGAGATGGAAGATGACGGCATTTACGCGTGGAACTTCCACGTGGATTGGAACGATCCGGCGAAAACCTCGCTGACCGGCCCGTCGAAGATCGCGGTCGCGCCATACCATTACCTGTGCGACGGACAGCTCACGAACTGCGTCCCGCAACCAGGCACCAAGCGACGACTCGATGCGCAGGGCGACAAGCTCATGGCCCGTGTCGTCTACCGGCGAATTGGCGGCCGGGAGATGGTCGTGGCGGTTCATTCGGTGAACACGAACCTCGGCGCCGGCGGCGTTCGATGGTATGAGCTGTCCGTCGAGAAAAACCGCGCGCTCAGCCTCCGACAGCAGGGCACCTACGCGCCCGACAGCTCATTCCGATGGATGGCAAGCCCGGCCATCGACAAGTTCGGCAACATCGGCATCGGCTATTCGTTCGGTGGGTCGCCGCGCTTCGCGGGCCAGCGCTTCGCCGCGCGACTCGCCGACGACCCACTCGGCGTTCTTTCGCTGCGCGAGGCCGTGCTCGTCGACGGAGAGGGCGCGCAAACGAATACGCTGCGCTGGGAGGACTACAGCCAGACCGCCGTCGATCCGAGCGACGACTGCACGATCTGGTACGTCGGCGACTATTACAAGAAGGGTGCTCCGAGCTATTCGACGCGGATTGGCGCGTTTCGAATGCCGCAGTGTCGGTGAACGCTACTTGTCATCCCGAGCGAAGCGAGGGATCTGCACGTCTGGTTTAGCCAAGTGCAGATCCCTCGCTTCGCTCGGGATGACACAGAGTTGCCGAGAAGCCGAGCTTCGCGCAGCTTCTCTCCCGTCATCGCGTTCACCTGGGAGCCCTGAGATGCGGAATTTCGAAGAGCTGGACCTGCTCGACCAAGTTCAGGCCGAGGCCGAGGCTGCGGCGGACGAGCTTGTGGAGGCGAGCAACGGAGCGTTCGATCGGCGACAGTTCGTCTTCATGTCGCTGGTCACCGCCGCCGCGAGCACGTTCGGCTTTGGTGCGCGCGCGCTTGCTCAAGCGCCGGCTGGCGCTGCGCCGCAAGCGCCGCAACAGCCGCCCCCACCGCCGCTCGGCAATGGCGATCCGGTGTCGTGGACGTTCCAGCCGTATCCCGGAGGAACGGGCGCGCTCATGGAAAAGCTCATCAACGAGCGCGGAGCCGCCGCATTCAAGCGCGCGACGTTCACCGTCGATCCATGGACTGGGCCCGTTCCCACCGCCGAAGAGGACATCGCGTTTCTTCCTGCACATCGGCTTTCCGCGCTGATCAAAGCGAAGAAGATCACGTCGACGCAAGTCACGAAGATCTATCTCGACCGACTCAAGAGATACGATCCGACGTTGCTCTGCGCCGTCACGATCATGGAAGAGCAAGCGATGGCCGAAGCCGCGAAGGCCGACGCCGATCTCAAGGCGGGCAAGTACCATGGACCGCTGCACGGCATTCCGTACGGCGTGAAGGATCTCTTCTCGACGAAGGGCGTGCGCACAACGTGGGGCTCGAAGGACTTCGAGAATCGCGTGATCGACGAAGATGCCGAAGTCGTCGTTCGGCTGCGCAACGCAGGCGCGGTCCTCATCGCGAAGCTGGCGACCGGCCTCTTCGCGTCGGGCGATCAGTGGTATCGCGGCCGCACGAATAACCCGTGGGACATCCGCCGCGGTTCGAGCGGATCGTCGGCGGGTCCGGCGTCGGCGACGGCGGCAGGGTGCGTCGCATTCGGCATCGGCACCGAGACGTCGGGCTCGATCGTCTCGCCGTCGCGCGAGTGCGGTCTGAGCTCGCTGCGCCCGACCTTTGGCCGAGTGAGCCGGTATGGCGGCATGGTGCTCGCGTGGTCGCAGGATCGCGTCGGTCCCTTGTGCCGTACGATGGAAGACGCGGCGATGGTGTTTAACGCGATTCACGGCGTCGATGAGAAGGATCCGGGCACGGTGACTACGCCGTTCCATTTCGATCCGAATCTCAAGCTCGCGTCGATGCGCATCGGCGTCGACGCGCAGGCGCCGAAGGAGTTCATCGACAAGCTCGAACAGCTTGGCGCGAAGACAAAGCCGATCGCCGCACGTCCGCAGATGCCCGGTGGCGGCGGTGGACTCGGCGTCGAATCGGCGGCGGCGTTCGATGAGTATGTTCATATGAAAGCGAAGGAGCTCGGCATCGACATCGCGACGATTCCTGAGCCAGCGGGGCGAGGCTTCGGTGGTGGCGGCGGCGGTCGTGGCCGCGGTGGCGCGCCGGGCGACTCCACGACATTGGCCGGCCGCGGTGGCGGCGGAGGTGGTGGTGGTGGTGGCGGGCGCGGCGATCCGGGCAACCCGACCGGCATGGCAGCGCTCAATCGTTGGACGGGCGGACGTTTCCCGAAGGCGCTCGACTTCGTGCAGGCGCAGCGGCGGCGCTATGAGCTGATCAGCAAGATGCAGGAGCTGCTGAAAGACTTCGACATGTATGTGCCCGGCGCCAACGGCTACGACGTCGGTCTGCATGCACAGACTGGGCATCCGTGCGCGGTGCTGCCGTACAAGTTCGAGCCGCAGCCTGCGGGTCGCGGTGGACGCGGCGGCGCCGCGGCTGACTCAGCACCACCGGTTCAGTATAATCCGCAGCCGATCTGCACGGTCATCGCCGGCAATCTGTACAACGACGACAAGATTCTGTCGGTGGGGCACCAGTTCCAACTTCATACAGACTGGCACACACGGCACCCGAAATTGGGATAGGGGAGAAGGAGGTGAAGGGAGAAGAGAAAGGGTGCGGCGTTGAACTTCGCCGTACCCGTTTCCATTCACCATTCACCGTCTCCGTACCCGGTCCTCTTCTCCCTTCGCCTCCTCCGCACGCAGTTCCCTTCTCCGCTTCAACCCAAAGTCAACGAGACTGGTCGCCCCGCGAAATCGACACTCTTCACAACCTGAGCTCCGGCGACGCGAACGTTGATCCGCCGCCTGGTCGGTGCGAGCATCTTCGATCCCGGTGCGAGTTGGAGCGACAGCCGGCGCGTCGCATCGTTCCATGTCGTCTGCACGCGCATCCACTCGCCATTGCGATAGTTGAATGAGCGTCCGTCGTCCTCGTACCACGACGACGATCCATCGGCGCCCGGATAGACCACGAGCGCCATCGGCTCATCGCTCGGTTCGCTCGTGTATTGCTTGACGGGGCCCATCGGTATGATCGCACCCGCGCGCACATAGAGCGGCATCGTGGCGAGATCGACAGCACGATCGATCTCGCGTCCGCCTTCGACTCGCTCTTCGGTCCAGAAGTCGATCCATTTGCCGCGCGGCAAGTACAGGCGACGTGTCGTCGCAGCCTTCTCGACCACCGGCGCGACCAGCACGTCCGATCCCCAGAGATACTCGTCGCCTCGAGCGACAGCCGTTGGATCGTTCGGATAATGCAGCCACAGCGCGCGCATGATCGGCATGCCCGTCTCGTGACAATCGCGAAGCGCGGTGTACAGATACGGCATCATGCGATAGCGCAGCTCGAGATATTTCCGGCAGACCGGCTCGACTTCCTTGTTCTGAAGCTCCGCGGGATCCGCCTTGAAGTTGGCCGTCTCTGGAGGTCCGCCGTCGCCGCCGTCCCAGCCCCACGGCAAGTGCAGGTGCCAGTTTCGTCCGTGCGATCTGAACAGCGGATTGAATGCCGCGAACTGGAACCAGCGAACGAACAATTCGCCCGTGTATTCCGCCGTCGCATAGAAGCCGCCGATGTCGGTGCCCCACAACGGCAAACCCGAAAGACTCGTGTTGATCCCGACGGGAACGTGCGTCTTTAGAGTTTCCCAACGCGACTGGATGTCGCCGGACCAGATGAATCCGCCGAAGCGCTGAATCCCCGCCGATGCGTTGCGATGCAGCGCATACGGACGCTCATTCGGCCGAAAGAGTTGCGTCCCTTCCCAGTACATCCGATGCCGGTTCAGCTCCGATGGACCATCGAGGCCGTCGCCCTGATCCGGCCACCAGCCATCGACGCCGTCGTCCATCACAGATTTGTGAAACGGCCAGTAGCACGAGACCTGACGGTCCGGCGGCCAGCGATTGTCCGGCGTTCTTCCGCTGGGCAGCGGCGCCGCCGTGCACGGCTCGTTGACGGTACCCGTGAGGTGTCGTCCCTCGATCACGACGTGCACCACCACCTTGAAGTGTTCGCCGTGCAGCACATCGAGCATCTCTTTCGGATTCGGGAAGTTGGTCGGATGCCACGTGAACTCGCCGTTGCGCGTGTTCCATCCCGACGGCGCGAACTCGGTGCCGAGGTAAATGAGTGTGTCGCACGGCAGCTTCTTCTCGCGCATCGTGCGCGCGATGCCGAGAATCTTGTCCGGACCCTCGAGCGTACGATGTGATTGCTGGTAGCCGAGCGTCCAGAGTGCCGGCATTTCCTGCAGGCCGGTGATGCGCGCGTACTCGCGCATGAGCATCTTTGGATCGCGCGACGCGACGACGAAAACGTCGAGCGGCAGCGCCGATGCGGCAGGCGGCGCGAAGTGCCCCTGATCGCCGGTGAAGTCGAAGACGCCGTACGGCTGATGGATGAACATCCCCCATCCATCCGTGCCGACGAGCCACTGAATCGGCGCGCGCGTGCCGTGCGTCGACAGGCGATAGCCGCCCTGTCCGCGAACCATGCGATCCGCGATCCCCTTGCGATCGAACTGCGGACCGCCTTCACCGAGTCCGAGCAGCGGCCCCTTGCCGAGAAGGAACGACATTCCTGGCGATCCCGGATCGAACACGAGGCGTTGAACGATTGCGCCACTTCGCGTTTTCACTTCGATCGTCGGTGGTCCCTCGTGGAGCTGGATGCTGAGGTCGCCGGCTCGAACGCGCGACAACTTCGCCGCGGACGATGCACGCGCGGCGACGGTTCCCAGAACCGGCGACACGAGCTCGCCGGTCACAGCGACCTCGGAGGGCTGCCCGTCGCGAATGGGTTTTATCGTGATTCGCGCGGTCACCGCGCTCAGTGACGCGACGCTGATCTCGACCGGCTCGCCGGCAATCGTGAGTCCCGCTGGTCCGAGCCGGAACGTCCGCGCGCCGAGCATGAGGCCAGCGCCCGTGGTGCCGAGCTGTTTGAGGGCGTCACGACGAGAGAGTGATTCGGACATGGCTATCGGGAGGCGAGGCAACGATTGTCCCTTTCAGAACCTCAAAATCGTTACCAAGTTTGCCATCATTGCGTGCTCACCGCCATCCGGTCCGACTGCCATGGACTCGCTGTCCCTCGACATTCGCCAGGCGATCCGATCGCTCCGCGCCACGAGAGGCTTCACGGCCACCGTGATCATCGCGGTCGCACTCGGCGTCGGCGTGACGACCACGATGTTCAGCGCCGTCGATCAGCTGCTCATTCGGCCGCTGCCCTACCCTCGGCCCGACCGGCTGGTGTGGCTGTATCAGAACACGCCCGCGCATCCGGATCAGACGATGATGCTGGGCCAGTCGCGGATCGACGAGCTGCAGGCGGCAAGAACAGGGGGCGTGTTCGAGTCCGTGAGCATCTTCGCCGGATTCGAGATGGTGCTGACCGGCGCGGGCGAAGCAACGCGAATCGTCGGTCAGGGCGTCGATTCGGCGTTCTTCCGAACCATGGGCGTTCGCCCGCTGCTCGGACGAGGAATCACGGGCGACGATGATCGTCGAGGCGCCGCTCCGGTGGTCGTGCTCTCCGACGAGCTCTGGCGATCGCGGTTTGCCGCGGATGGTCAAATCCTCGGGCGACGGATTCATCTCGACACGACCAACTATACAGTCGTCGGCATCATGCCGCCGGGATTCAACTTTCCTCAACGAGCGCTTTTCTGGGCGCCATTGATCGCGTCGACGAATACGCGGCTGCAACAATGCCGACAGTGCGCGTGGGGCGTTGGTCGCCTCCGCGACGGCGTGACGCTCGAGGCTGCGCACGACCGCCTACGGGCACTCGCCAATGCCAATCGCGCCGTGGATGCCGCGTTGCCTCCGAATTACAGAGATCACAGCGTCGCTCTCGAAACGATTCGCGAGTGGGTAACGAAAGAAGCGCGCACGAAGCTGCTCGTCTTGTTTGGCGCCGTGTGCTGTGTGCTTCTGATCGCGTGCGCGAACGTCACCAACCTGCTCCTCGCACGAACGATGTCGCGGCGAGCGCAGTTCGCGGTGCGTTCGGCCATCGGCGCGAGCCGCATGCGCATCATGCGTCACGTCCTCGTCGAAGCGAGCGTGCTCGCGTTGCCCGCGGCCGGCCTCGGCGTGCTTCTGTCGCTGTGGGGCGTGCGTCTGGTCGACGCGTTCGTTCCTCGCTGGTCGACCGTCGAATCGATTCAGCTCGACGCGCGCGTGCTCGCGTTTGCGGTCATCCTCGCCGTCGGCTCAGCGCTGCTCGCCGCCGCGTGGCCCGCGTTCCAGGCGAGTGCCGTGCCGCCGGGCGTCGCGATGCGTGACGACACTCGCTCGTTCGGGTCCATTCGTCGCAACCGCGTGCGGAGCGCGCTGGTCGTCGCGCAGGTCGCGACGACGCTCGTTTTGCTCATCGCGTCGTCACTGCTCGGCAAAAGTCTCGCGAAACTGCTCGGTGTCGATCTCGGGTTTTCCGCGGACCGGCTGATCACGATGACGATTCAGCTGACCGCGGGCGGACATCCGGACGTCGCGTCGCGGGAAGCGTTTCGGACAACGCTCGAGGGCAGACTCGCGAGCCTGCCCGGCGTCCAGGCCTCGGTCGTCTCCGGCGGCATTCCGTTCGGCGGCATCGAGATGCTCACTTCAGTTGAAGCGGCGACGGACACGACGCGTCAGATCTTCGGTCCTGCGCTGCGCACGTCGAGCGCGATCTTCGACATCCTCGGGACACGTTTGATCGGCGGTCGACGATTCGCCCGCGGCGATTCCGGCGTCATGATCATCAGCCAGTCGGCGGCAGCGAAGCTCTTTTCGAACGCCAACGCAGTTGGTCAGCGCGTGCTGCTGTTCGGAAAGAGCGTGACGGTGATCGGCGTCGTCTCCGACGTGCACTATCTGCAGCGAAAGGGCACACCAGAACCGCAGATGTACATCCCGATCGAGCGGTCGGGTTTGTCCTATCTCGTCGCAACGGTGCGCGCGACCGGTGATCCACGTGCGCTCGAGCACTCGCTGCGTGAGCTCGTCCGTTCGATCGACCCGCAGCAGCCGATCACTCAGCTCGCGACGATGGACGCGCTGCTTTCCGATTCCGTGAAGGAGCCGCGCACCCAAGCACTCATGCTCGGCGCCTTCGGCGCGCTTGCTTTCATCATGACGTGCATCGGCGTTTACGGAGTCGTGTCGTACAGTGTCACGCAGCGCACCCACGAAATCGGCATTCGGATCGCACTCGGCGCGGAGTCGAATAGCATCCTCGAGCTGGTGGTTGGTCAGGGGACCACGTTGGCCGCGATCGGAATGGTGATCGGTCTCGCGGCATCGTTCTGGGCGACGCGACTCGTTCGTGCGTCGCTCTACGAGGTGAGCGCGCTCGATCCGTGGGTGTTCATCGCTGCCGCCGCCGCGATTCTCACCGTCACGATCGTCGCGAGCTATCTTCCCGCCCGGCGCGCGACGATGATCGATCCTGTCAGCGCGCTGCGCTCGGAGTAAGCGTTCGTCGATCGACGACGGGGTAATGCGGAAACACTCGCGGCGAATTTTGGGGGGAGAAGAGTTCCGGGTTCGGAGGAGGTGAAGAGATGTGGGATTGGGGGCGGAGGAACCCCCGATGGCGAGGACGCGTCAGCGGAAATTCCGGACCGCGTATTGATTTGGTACGAGCCGTTGAGAATCGATGCTGGCAAGAGGAGCAAGCGGCTCTATCGTCTCGCCATGCTAGATCCAGTCAGCCCAGAACAGCGCGCGTGGGAGCGAACGTGCCATCGCGCAATTACGTCCGACATCATCTGAAGCTCGAGGCTTACAGGTCGGCGTTGTTTCTCCTCGTCTGTGCGCGCGAGGATCAATACATGGCGGTTCGTCGGCCGCTCGATCCGGGCATCGCGTCGCAGCTCGTCCGAAGCGCGGCATCGGTCAGCGCCAACATCGGCGAGGGCTACAGCCGACCGACGCGCGCTGACCGCCTTCGGTTCCTTTCTTACGGCCTCGGGTCCACTCGAGAATGTGTCTCGTGGTACGAAGCATCACTTGGCGCGATCGATCGTCAAACTCTCGACTCGCGCCTCACATTGCTCGAGCGAAATCGGGCACTGCTGCTCGGGCTGATTCGGTCCGTGCGGGAAAAGGGAGCTGGCGGCCAACGGTTCGAGCCCTAACGTCCACGCCCCCCGGCTCCCTTTGCTCGCACCCTCCTCCGCACCCAGTCCTCTTCTCCCCACGTTGATTACGGCGTAGGCTTCGCCGCCGCTGCCGGAACGTCGTTCCAGTTCAAGATCGAATTGAAAATCATGTTGAACTCGCCGTGATTCTGCCAACGATAGATCGGATTGTTGGCGAACATGATCACGCGACCGTTCCCGTTGTGCGCTTTCGGCACGTCGACCGCGAACGCTCGGCCACGGATGTTGTCCGCCCCGACCATCAAACCGCTCAACACCGATGCGTCGCCGCCGACGTACTGCGCGAGCACGTTGCCCTGATCCGCGATGCCGACGCGGAAGACCTGTGAACCCTGCCCGTACTTGATCGGGAAGATCTTGTTCTGGTAGCCGTAGAACACCGGATGATCCGTGCGCACGATCTCCGCCTGAATCAGCGGCTTCTGCGCGTTCACACCTGTTGGGCTCTCGGTGTCGAACGTGTGCGCCAGCCCGAACTCGATCGGGAATCGAACGGATTGCAACGCAGTGATCAGCGTGCCGCCGTCGTCGAGGAACTTGTCGATTGCGTCGACGCCGGCCTGGCCAAAGCCGCCGCTAATGTCCGCCGACTCACCATACATGCCGAGGAACTTGAACTTGTCGCTCTTCACATACGGCTGCGGCTTGGCGGCAGGCGCGGCCATCACCGCGGCGCGGTTGATGTTCTGCGCCGCCATGATGATGACGTCGTAGTCCTTCTTCAGATCGCCCTTTGCGACGCGCTCCTTGTAGATCAGGTCGAATGGAATCCCGAACTGATCGAACGCGTGACGGTACCAGCCCAGCTCCTGCGTCCCGCTCCACTGCGAGTAGATCGCGACGCGCGGCACATCGCCGTCGTGCATCGCGACGGTCGGCATCGACGTGAGCGCTGCGCCGGTCAGGCCGAGCGATTCCACGGCGGTCTTCACCGCGGCGAGATCCGACGTGCCGGTGATGACGAACGATCCGGCCGGGAACGTGATGCCCTCCGCCGTGAACTCGTGCTCGGCGATCTTCATCGCCACGTTCTTCAGCTTGTAGCGGAAGGAGATCATGTTGTTCGAGCCCAGGTGCGCGACCGCAATCCCGGCCGTACCCGTGCCCTTGATCGTTCCCTTCACTTCGGCGGTCTTCACCGGCGTCGTCGAGGCGGACAGAATCGCCTTGTCCTTGATCTCCTTCACCTCGACGTTGAACGCGTAGCCCATCGACCAGCCGCTGTCGTCGTAGGTCGTGAGCGCGGGATCCGGATAGTCCTGCTTTTCGAGCAGGTTCTTCGCGAGACGGCCGTACGGCTGATCGAGCTTGATCACGTACGAACCCGCCGGGAATTTGTCGCTGCCGATCGTCGTCTCGGCGTTGAGCGTGCCGATCTCGATGCCCTGCGCGCGCAGCACGTTCACCAGCGTCGCCACGCGAGTCATGTCGCGCGAAACGGGCATGACGTAGCCGTACGGCGCTTGCGTCTTCCCCGCCTCGAGTGAATTGCGCGTTTTGATATAGAAGTTCTGCAACACCAGGTTCGGGAACATCGCCGTCAGCTGCAGCGCCGACAGCACCCCCGTTTCCATATAGTTGGTATTATTGCGGCGCGTGAACGCTTGTACGGCGTTCGGCGGAATCGGAATGCCGCGATACCACTCACGCGGTTGACCGCCGCCGCGACCCGTGGGCGCGGTGGCGCGGCCGCCGCCGAATCCGCCGGGAAACGCCGTAGCTCTGCCACCGCCGCCAGGAGCAGCCGCCGGAGCTCCGGCCGGCGCCACGTTCGCAGCACCACCGGTTGCGCCAGCGCCGCCACGACCGCCACCCCGCCCCCCGCGACCGGCGTTACCGCGACCGTTCGCGCTTCCGGCGGTCGCCGCTCCGCCGGTCGCTGCTGCGGTTGCGGCACTATCCATCCGCGAATTCGCGACCGTCGCGGCGGCCGCCGGCGTCTGCTCGCGTCCCGACTGCGTCTCGTACATCCGCATCATGCCGTTGTGATTGTACGCGACGGAGCCGAGGTAGCCTGGCGACCAACCGTCCATGAACGCATGCGTGTACACGCCCGGCATGCCCCATTTTGTCATTTGTGCCAGCTCCCAGTTCGAATAGAACGGAAGCTCGGCAAACAGCAGCGGATCGAGATTCGGATTCTGCGGCGGGCCGCCCGAGTACGTGTACATCAGCGCCTGCGCTTCGTGCAGGTCGTGGATGATCGGCGGATGCGCGGTGAAGTACCAATCGATGATCGCGCGCATCGACATCTGCGAGAGGTTGATGTCGCGATTGTTGTCGTGGTAGACGTACTTGCCCCAGTACGGCAGCTGTCCGCCAATGCCGCCGCGACCGCCGCCGTCGCCGCCTCCACGGCCGGCCGTCGTGTCCGCCGGCGCTGGTCCGTTGGCCGCTTGTAAATCGAGGCCGCGATAGAACCAATCGACATTGCGATCGCGTCCGTCTGGCTCGGCGGCAGGCGTGATCGACACGATCACGTTGTTGCGGATCTGCGTGATCAGCGGCGACGTCTCCGTCGCCAAGCGATACGCGAGCTCCATCAGCATTTCCGACGGGCCCGTCTCGCCGCTGTGCAATCCACCCATGAAATGGTAGTTCGGCTTCGTGTGCTCGATCAGATCCTGGATCTGCGCTTCGGACAGGCCGCGCGGGTCGGCGAGCTTCGCCAGGTTGTCGCGGTTGTGCTGGAGATTCTTGATGTTCTCGTCGGACGACACCCACACGACCACGAGCTCTCGCCCTTCATCTGACTTGCCGATCGTCTCGACCTTCACGCGCGGCGACGCCTTCGCGAGCGCGCGATAGTATTTCAGAATGTCGGCATAGTAGGTGAGCTTCGCGGGCGCGCCGATGTAGTACCCGAGTACATCCTTCGGTGTCGGAATCCCCTTCACCAGCGGCAGGTGATCGACGAGCGGACTGCCGTAGCGCGGCTCACTCGTCCACTGCGTGTAGAGCTTGGCGAACGCCTCGTCCTGCTTCTGGTGCGGGTCGCGCGTTTCAGTGACGCTCTGTTGCGCGCCCAGGGCGAAACTGGCGCCAATGACGAGGACGGCGGCACGACGTGCCGCCGGCAAAAGCCGCGAGATCATGCGAAAGGGGTGCTCAAGGTGACTCCATCCGGCGATGAGTGCGCCCGGAAGGGAAGGAAGGCATTGCCTCGTCACCAAGAATACGGTTGGCTCCGCAGCGCCAAAAGGGGCTACTCGGCCGCGGTCCACCCCGGCTTGAACTCCTCCTCGGCGGGTTGCGACGCTGGTTCTTGCGCCGGCGCCGGCTCCTGTGACTGAACCGCCTGTACGAACGCCAGGAGTCCCGCGGGTTGCGACGAATCCTGTTGAGAGGTCTGCGCGGGCTGCGGCTGCTGCGAGCTCTCGTCGGTCGAGTGATCGTAGTCGGCGAGCTTGATCACTTCGTCCAGCATCGACACCGATGCGTTCGCCGCAACGAGTGCCGCCTGCGCGGCCAGCTTTGCCGTAGCCATGCCTACTAGGCCGTCCGGAACGCGCACGGGCCCGGACTGACTCGGGTCGCCGTTCGGATCCGCCACCGCGGTCACAGTGGACAGAATGGCGCGATCGAACTGCTCGAGCGCGGTATTGACCGCGCCCATCGCAGCTGAGATTCCGCTGATTGCCGTCATGGCCGAACGGCCCCGCGCCGGAGTTCCATGTTTTCTATCGTCGGCTGCCTCCATTTGTAGTTGATTTTCCTGCGAAGTCTCGTTCCAGAGCACGAAGCAGAACGTCCGTTCCGGTCATCCAACGAGTGATCCCAATCACGACTGGAAAATTTTCTTCACCGGGGGCGTTCAATGTCTGTACGCGCGACACATCTGTTCGGCCTTATCGCCGCGGCCGGCATCGGTACGGGAACGATCGTTTCCGCTCCAAAGGACACATCACCTTCGCCGCGGGAGCTCACGGCGCACGAATGGGGGACGTTCACCACCGTCGCCGGCGAGAACGGCACCGCAATCGATTGGCTTCCACTCGGCGGCCCGTCCGATTTGCCGTGCTTCGTTGAGCATTTTCAAAACAAGGCGACGATCAAGATCGCGCCGGAGTACACGGGTGGTCCCGTCATCGACTATGAGAAGGCACGATCGTCGCTCCTGGGCCGAGTGCGCATGGAGACGCCAGTGCTGTACTTCTATGGCGGCCAGGATACGACCCTGAACGTGAAGGTTCGATTTCCGCACGGCCTCATGACCGAGTGGTATCCGCACGCGAACGTGAACGAGATGATCATCGGGCCGAACACGCTCAAGCAGAACAATCCTGCGGCGACGATCGAATGGAGCAACGTCCGCCTCACGCCCCGCGCAACACCGAACTTTCCCGGCGGCGACGGCGCGAGCCACTACTACGCCGCGCGCGCGACCGAAGCCTCGCCCCTCTCTGTAGGCGATCAGCGCGAACGCTTCCTCTTCTATAGAGGTGTCGCCGACTTCGACGCCTCGATTTCAGCGGCCGCGTTGCAGAACGGCCGAGTTCGCATTGGCAAAACCGGCAGGGACGACGTCGCTGGCGTCATTCTCTTCGAGCGCCGCGGCAACACGATCGGCTTCCGCGTGCTCGGCACCGTGCACGGTGACACGACGGTCGACGCGCCGGCGCTCGACGGTTCACTTCCAGCCCTGCGCGACCAGATCGCGAGCTCGTTGACGGCCGCCGGCCTCTGGCCGAGGGAAGCCGCGGCAATGCTCGAGACGTGGCGTGACTCGTGGTTCGAGGAAGGCACCCGCGTGTTCTACATCGTTCCATCGCGCGCGGTCGACGCGATTCTTCCGCTCGAGATTCGCCCGGTGCCGAACAACGTGAAGCGCGTGTTCGTCGGACGAATGGAGGTCATCACGCAAACGACCGAATCGGCGGTACAGCGTGCACTGGCGACGAACGACGGCGCGACGCTCGCTCGCTACGCGAGATTCCTCGGGCCGATCACCGATCGCCTCACCGCGAAGATGCCGAGCGTGAGTGAGCGAGATCGTGTGCGTTCAGCGACGAATGCGGCGCTGGCGGCTTATCTGAAGAAGGCCACTTTGTGCGAATAGCGATGGCGACAAAGCCTAAGCACTGACGGTCGCGTTAGTTGTCATCCCGAGCGTAGCGAGGGATCTGCACGTCCGAAGTGCAGATCCCTCGCTGCGCTCGGGATGACTGTTAGTACTTCCAGCTCTTCGTATCCGCCCCTGCTGGCGCGTTCTTGTCGACCTGCGCTGACATCTTCGGAATCAGCTCGGTGAGCGGCGGCCCCCAGCAGTGGGGCGCCATCGGCTGGAACACGATCTCGCCTGACCACTTCGGATTCGTCGTGGTCTTGAGATAGTCATTCAGCATGTGCACGCCCATATTGAGAAAATACGAATCGGCGTCACCGACGTAGACGTTGATCTTGTTCGCGACCTTGGGGCCGAGCGTCGACCAATTCGTCTCGAGGATGTTGCGAAGGTCGTAGTGCTCCTTCCAATAGGCCGCGACTTTCTTGTCGATCACGCCGGTCTTCTTGTCCCAGATGCGCTGCGGATAGCCGTCGGCGCCAACGGGGCCGTACGTCGCCTCCCAGATGTCCCACTGGCCGCCCGAGCGCGAGCGATCGCCCTGCGCGAGCTCGGACCAGTTCTCGTCCTTCATCATCGCGACGATGTTGCCGTCGGGCCGCCGCTGCGTCGGTCGATCGACCTTCATCCAATCGTGCTCGATCCAGTACGCGTTCGCGTCCGTGTAGATGTTCACGATTTGGTGATAGCGGAAATCGACGCCGTCCGGGCACAAGGACCACGTGCCGCCGTAGAAGTCAGGATAGAGGACCTGATGCGCGAGTGAGATCCATCCGCCCGTCGATCCGCCGGTGAGCAAGCGCGCATACGGTTGACCGACCGCGCGGAACTTCGATTCGACCGCGGGAATCAGCTCCTTCGTGATCGCGTCGCCGTACGGGCCGTTGTTCTCGGAGTTCACGCCGTAGGAGTCGTCGTAATACGGCGACGGAT
>Ga0070679_100002135_pt1 | contig 17827 bp, 10 predicted proteins | sample KBSC63BmetaG_FD_65652 | JGI IMG/M metagenome (GOLD analysis project Ga0070679, IMG submission 65652) | Corn rhizosphere microbial communities from Kellogg Biological Station, Michigan, USA - KBS C6-3B metaG | ecosystem: Host-associated > Plants > Roots > Rhizosphere | place: USA: Michigan... | reverse complement strand
GCGATTCTCGTAGTCGACCGTCACCTTATAGAACAGGTTGAGCACGCGCTTCGCGACGCGATATCCGACATGGTAATACGCGACCACGTTGAAGAACGGCACAATCTCGTGGACGTACGCGTCGACGCGCTTCCAGGTATCGGCTTCGCTGGTGTTGGTCGACGACGCATGTGCGCGGACCGCATCGGCGATCACATCGTCCGCAAGGAGTCGCTCACGAACCGCTTTTCGGCTCGCCAGCTTGAAACGCGCCATGCGAACGCGATAGCGAAGCAGCGCGCGACGCCCGGACCGGCGCATGTACCAGCCGCCCGCCAGCGCGAGGACGACGACAACGCCGATCCAGATCAACCAGGTGATCACGCGGTCACCATCGCGCGGTGAGCGCTAGACGTCAAGCAGGTCTCAATGGTTGTCATCCCGAGCCGCAGGCGAGGGATCAGCACGTCCGCCGTTGTTGAACGATCACAGCTCGTCAAACGAGCAAATGATTTTTGACGTGCTCGGAGGCGCGGCGTCGCCCCGCACGCACAGACGCGTCTGAAAACCCGCGTCGCGGGCCGCGACCAGCTCGGCGTCTACGTCCGAGATGAATAGGAGCGCGTTGGTGTGGATCTCGAGCGCGCGCGCGATCGCCGTGTAGCTGTCGGTCGATCGCTTGTGGCCGATGTTGGTGTCGATGTATGCGTTGATGAACGGTGTGAGGTCGCCTCGCGTGCTGTGGCCGAACAACAAGCGCTGCGCAGCAGCGCTTCCCGACGAGTAGATCGCGATGAGTCGACCCGCGGCGCGCCAGCGCTCGAGTGCTGGTCGAACATCGGCGTAGACATCGCCACGTAACACGCCGCTCTCGAAACCGCCGCGCCAGATCTCGCCCTGGATGATCTTGAGCGCCGTCGACTTTCGGTCGCGGTCCATCAGCCATTCCAAATACTGGCTGGCATAGCTCGAGTCGAACGGCGGAGGTGCAGGAAGTGCAGATCCCTCGCTTCGCTCGGGATGACTCACAAGGTGGCCGGCATCCGCCTGCGCCTCAGTGTCCGCGAGCCACTCTGATTGCAGCAGCTCGAGCGCATCGCGGATCGTATCGCCATCTTGATGTGAGGCGAGGAAACGGCCGAGGCGCTCACGGGCGTACGGAAACAGAACATCATAGACGAACGACACGGGCGTCGTGGTCCCCTCGATGTCGAGGACCACGCCGCGCACCGTGTCGATGTCGCCCACCAAGCTCACACCGTGATCGACGGCGTCACGCTCCCCGCGGGGATGTACGACGGACCAAAGCAGAGCGGCTGGAACTTCGCGTCGACGCCGCTTTCCGTGTAATGCGGCGTCCATCCCGACTTGTCCTGAAACAGTCGAATGGCGCGGATCCGCTTGTCGCCGCACAGGTCGAACCAGTGATGTGTTCCGCGCGGCACGCGGATCAGGTCGCCCGCTTCGACTTCGAGCGCGAACACCGGCTGGCCCGGTGGATGAATGTGAAACAGGCCGCGTCCCTCGACGATCAGCCGCACTTCGTCCTCGTCGTGCCAATGCTCGCTGCTGAACTTCTTGAGCATCACGTCGAGATTCGGCGTGTCGGCAGTGATATCGATGACGTCCGCGGTGACGTAGCCGCCGCGTGCCTTGAGCTCGTCGATCTTCGGCGCATACGCCGCGAGCAGCGCGTCGGCAGACGCATCCGCCGGCGTGGCCGACGAGCCGAGGCGCTCGTACTCGATGCCGCGCTCGGCGAGAAACGAGGTGACCGCCGCTGCTTCGGTGAGCGATCGGTCTTCTTCAGGAATCTTTAACAGCGCCATGATACGCCTCCTCCTCCGTCAACGGGGACCGTGCTGCTCCGCGCCCGATCGTCTCGAAGAGAAACTCCAGGATCTCCACGTGGCGCTCGGCCTCGGCCAAGGTCGCGCCCCACGTGTACAGGCCATGCCGGCGCAACAAGAACGCATGCGCCGCGGGAGCGTCGTCGAGCATCGCTCCAACCGTGCGCGAGAGCGCCCGCATGTCCTGCGCGTTGTCGACGATCGGAATCCATTCTTCGTGCTCGTGGGTCCCGATGCCGCTCAACCCCTTGAGCATTTCGAACCCGGCGATCGAAATGCCGGGCCGCGGTGCATCCGATAGGATCGTGCTCCAAACCGAGTGCGTATGCAAGACGGCGCCTGCTCCGCGCCGTTTGACGATCTCGACATGCAGAAGTGTCTCGGCGGACGCCTTCACGGTGCGACGGCCAAGGGCCGCGCCGCGGTCGTCGACCTGAAGAATATCCGCGGAGCGAAGCTGGCCTTTGTGGACCGAGCTCGCCGTGATCGCGAGCCGCAACGGGTTCGGAGCAAGCACGGTGCTGAAGTTTCCGCTGGTTCCCAGCACCCAACCGCGCGCATAAAATCTGCGACCCACTCCGGCCAGATCGCGGGCAGCGGCGGCGAACGACCGAGGCTTCATATAGGAAGCGAGTCTGGAAAGGCGGTTGGTGACCTGCAGCACACCGACGCCGCAAGGCCGTTTCTGGGCGTTCGCGAATGTTGCCCGGGGCCTTGGGCTGCGGCAAGTGCATGAATCTCAGTGGCATGGCGCACTGACGCACCCCCGCTCCATACTGGAGCTTTACGCATGAGCTCGCACGACCGGTACCCACTGGTTCGACCGCGGACGCCCGCGCTTTGGGCGTGCGCGAGCGCCGTGCTGTGGACCGGCTGCGCGAATAAGTCGACGGCGGCGGCGAGCGTTGCGAGTGAAGTCGCGGATGTCGCTGCGCCCCCGCCCGCGGCTGCCCCGCGATCGCGATTCAGCGTCCCGCTCAAGTACGATTTCGCCGGCATTCTCCGCGTCGTCGAACGATCGGTTCCAGCCACGATCGGCTCGATGGACAGCGTGCGCATGGTGGGCAACGACAGCCGCCGCCATTATGCATTCGTCGCCACGCGCGGGCCATTCACGGCGTTCGCCGACGGCGATGTGCTGCATTTGATGGCAACGGTGGAGTACAGCGCCCGCGGCTACTACAAGCCGATCGTGGGACCGACCCTCAGCGCAGGCTGCGGTGGCGGCGCAGAAAAGCCGCGTCTTCTCGTCGAGCTCACCACGCCGATCACGGTGTCGGAAGACTGGAGGCTCGTGTCGCACGCGGAGATCGAGCGAGTCGTTCCGGCGACATCGGAGCCGCGCGATCGCTGCGACGTCAGCATCCTGCATCGCGATGTCACCGAGCGCGTCGTGTCGGCGGCAAAAGACGGCCTCTCGCGGCATCTCGCCGACATCGACAAACGAATCGGCGAGGTCGACTTCAAAGGTCACGCCGAGGATTGGTGGCGATTGCTCGGCAAGCCGATTCGGTTGTCGAAGGACGTGTGGCTCGTGCTTGGTCCCGAGAAACTGCGCATCGGCCATGTACAGGGACAGGGAAGCGTGCTCACCGTTCCGGTGAGTCTCGATGCACATCCAGAAATCGTGACGAGCGCCGGGCAGCCGTCAACGAACACTGGAGCACTTCCGCAACTCGGACACGACTCCATCGGCAACGGATTTCATATCGTGATGGACGGCGTGATCGATTATCTCGCGGCATCGCACGCCGTGACGAAGGCCCTCGCCGGCAAGCCAGTAACGACCGGTGGACGAACGATTCGCCTCGGTCCGGTGAGTGTCGCGCCCGCCGCGGGTGGAAAGCTGGCGCTGGGTGTCTCGTTCGTCGGCGACGCCAAGGGAACGATTCATCTGATTGGCACTCCGAAGTACGATCCCGAGCTGCGCGTGGTGACGGTGCCCGACGTGGACTTCGATTTGACGACGAACAATCAGTTGTTGCAGGCGTACGCGTGGCTGCAGTCGGACGTCCTCCGAAGCACGCTGCGGCGCAGCGCGCAGTGGTCGGCGGCCCCGGCGATCAACCGCGGACGCGACTTGTTACGCGAGGGACTGAATCGCCGCATCGGCAGCGTGATGAAGCTGTCGGCGAAGATCGACTCGGTATCGGTGATGGGGCTCTATGTCACGCGCGATGGTTTGGTCGTGCGTGGAGAAGCGATGGGGCGCGCCGGGGTGTCAGTCGTTCAGCGGTGACGACGCGCGGGCGACGGAAGTGCAGATCCCTCCCTCCGCTCCCTCCGCTCGCTGCACTCGCATCAGGGCAGGCTGCTGCGCTCGCATCAGGGCAGGCTGCCTCGCTCAGGATGACCACGAAAGCGAAGCACGACAACCGCGGCGGCGATCGACGCGACGCCAAGCGTGAGCAGACCTCCGGCGTAGGCGCCCGTGCGGTCTTTCAACGCGCCGAGCAATGATGGCGCGAAGAAGCCACCGAGGTTGCCGATCGAGTTGATGACCGCAATCCCGCCGGCTGCCGCGGTGCCCTCGAGTAACGCCGTGGGAACGCACCAGAACGCGGGCATGAACGCGTTCGCGCCGAGATAGATGAGCGCGAATCCGGCGAGCAGCGCGACAGGCGATGGAACTAGAGCCGCGAGCGCATAGCCCGCCGCGACCACGAGCATCGGTATCGTTACATGCAGAACGCGCTCTCCGGTGGCATCAGAGTGTGCACCGTTCGCAACGATGCCGATCAGTCCAACGACGCCGAGAACGCCCACCGTCAGTCCAATTCCCGTGGCGCCCATACCGAACGCCTCGCGAATCATCACAGGCGCGAAGTACGTCGTGCCGAGCAGCGCCGAGATTCCGAACAGATACACGGCGGTGAGCATCCAGAGATCGCCCCGACCGAGTGCGCGAACGAGACTGGTCTCGCTCGAGTGAGCGCGAGCGGTTCGCTCAGCCTCGAGCTTGGCGCAGAGCCAATCGCGCTGTTCGGGAGAGAGCCATGCGGCATCTTCCGGGCGATCCGTGAGAAAGAGAAACGCGACGACGCCAAGGATGACCGACGGAATCCCTTCGACGAGAAAGAGCCACTGCCATCCGGCAAGGCCGAGGTGTCCCGAGAACGATAGAAGGGCGCCTCCCATCGGGCCCCCGATGACGGACGACAGCGGCACGGCAACCATGAAACCGGCGATGGCGCGAGCGCGCCTGCGCTCCGGAAACCAATTGCTCAAGTAGTAGATGATCCCGGGAAAGAACCCGGCTTCGGCGATTCCAAGGAAAAAGCGAACGGTGTAGAAGCTGCGGGGGCCGCGCACGAACATCATCGCGCACGCGAGGAGTCCCCACGTGAGCGCGATGCGAGCCATCCATCGACGCGCGCCGACACGCGCGAGAATGAGATTGCTCGGCACCTCGAAGAGCGCGTAGCCGATGAAGAACACGCCAGAGCCGAACCCATAGACGGCCGCGCTCAACCCGAGGTCGCGATTCATCTGGAGCGCCGCGAGCGAAACGTTCGTGCGATCGAGATACGCGGCGATGAACATCAGGAAGAGCAACGGGAGCAGACGCGCGCTGACGCGACGCAGCGTCTCCTGCTCGAGCGCAGCATTGTCGCCGGATGCAGCGTCGAATGGACGTCCTGTCGTCTGTGTTGCGGTCTGCATTGCGCGATGGTATCGCGGGAAGCGGGAAGCGGGAAGAGGGAAGCGGATAACGCAGTGAGAGGCTCGTAGGTGGCCATTCAAGCCACTCACGAGCCTCTCCTTGTGTTACCCTGCTTCCCGCTTCCCGCTTCCCGCTTCCCGCTTCCCGCTTCCCGCTTCCCTCAGCTACCGGTTCGCCGTGTTGTCGAGCTGCGGCCGGTTGGTTGCGGTCGTCGACGTGACCGTCATGTCGCCGCGCGCGCTGATGGTGTAGATGTGGCCATTCGAGAGCGAGACCGCCGTGCGAACGATGACGGCGGTGTTCGAGCCCGGATATCGCACGGTCAGATCGTACACCCCGCCAGGACCCGCGATGAACGCGCTGCCGCTCTTGTATGCGACGTTCGATCCGACCGCCCCCGAATCGCCCGTCGCCGGGTTCTTGATGTAGAGCGTCATCGGATTCGAGTTCGGGCTCGCGTTCACGAAACGCACGATCGTCTTCGTGAGATCGACGTCCGTGGGGAATGCGTCCTCGAGCACGAAGGAATCCATCGTCTTCGCGTTCGCGTCGTAGAACCCGGCCGTGTAGAGCGAGTAGTACTTCCCGTCGGCGAGCGTGGTCGACAGCTTCGCGACCTGCAAGCCGTTGTCGGTGGCGGCCGCGATGCGACCCGAGAACGCGTACTGCCCGGGCGCAAGCGACGAGTAGAGACCGCCGTTGCCCACGGCGCCGTACGCGGTGCCGTTGGTCGATTCGACGCCGGTGGTCGAGCTGATCGCGGTCACCTTCTTGTCGTTGGCGTAGAAGTTCACGCCGGGCGCGTTCAGGCCGAAGTTATAGAACTTGATGTATGCGCCGGACGTTGGACCGGCGATGCTCTGAATGCCGTCTCCGGAGCACGCGGCGAGTACCGTGGCCCCGAGCAGCGCTGGAATGAGTCGAAGTCTGGTCATGACTGGGGTTACGGTTGAGTGATCCAGATGGGCTTCGTGTGGTAGTCGAGCTGATCGCCGCCGATGACCTTGAGCGCGGCGAAGTTCCACACGTATTCCGAGTTGTAACGCGGGCGAATGCGCTGAGCGATCTTGCCGTTATTGTCCGGGAACAGATTCGTCGGCGGAGCAAACCCCGGATAGACCTGCGCGCCCGTTGCGGGATCGATATCGGTGTAGTGATACCGGCGCATGTCCATCCACAGCTCGTTGTGTCCCCAGCCCCACTGCGCGATGTACTTCTGCGTCATGATCTGCGTGATCGTCAGCGAGCTCGCGCTCGTCGGCACGATCCGCGGGTCGGCGAGGAACGTCGACTTCTCCGTCGCGGAGATCTGCGTCGTCGCCTGATTGTTGTCGAGATTCCGCGCGTTGACGAAGTCGATGTGCGCCGAGATGCCGTTCTTGTACGCGGCGAGCGCCGTGGCCTTGTCGCCCGAGCGGAACGCCGCTTCAGCCTTGACGAACTGGAGCTGCGCATACGTCATGAACGGGAACTTCGACTTGTCGTCGAAGAAGTAGCGAGACGGCAGGAGCGTGCCTCCGATGCCCGCATAGCCGAAGAAGTTGTTCGGCTGCTGGGCCGTCGTGAGCGCACCGTACCCGGGCACGTTGATGTCGAGGCCGCGATACTGGCCGTCGGGTGACGGCGCCAGCATACGGCTCATCCGTGGATCGACGGCGCCGAAATCGGTGCCGTTCATCAGGTTCAGCACGAACTGCGTTTGCCGGTAGCTCGTGATGTTGTTGCGCGAGCGACCCCAGAAGTTGCAGTCGGCAAGTCCGCTATCCGTGCACGGATACGCGAGCAATGCATCGTCCGCTTCACTCTGGAACGATTTGTCGACGGAAGCGATGACATCCGCCGGCTTGTACGACGACTTGTTCGAGAAGTGATTCAGCGCCAGCGCCTGAAGTCCATAGGCCGCCTTCAGCCACTTCGTCCGATCGCCCTGATAGATGCCGTCCGTTTTGCCGAGGTACGTCGGATCCACCGCGCCGTCGGTCTTTTGGAGATCGGTAATTGCGACGCCCACGAGACGCAGGATTTCCGTGTAGACGTAGTCCTGGCTGTCGTAGTCGAACGTGCTACGAGTGGGATCGATCGCTTCCTTCACGATGATCTCACCGTGCATGTCCGTCAGCACCATCCAGCCCCACGCCTTCATGAAGTAGCCGACGCCGGCCAAATCCCAGCGCTGCTCCTTCTCGGCCTTGTTGATCATGTCGACGAGATTCTGGCCGAGCGACCAGTACACGTCGCGCCACTGCTCGGCGCCGTTGTCGCTGGCGGCGTCGTAGCCCATGCGATCCCAGGTGCCCAGCGTGGTCACGCCGTTCGCGAGGATCCACTGCTGCGTATAGCGGCCGATGAAGCGGCCGTCGTACTGCGGCGCCGTCACCATCCAATGCTCCATCGGCGCGAGATAGAGATTCGCCGAGACCGACTCAGGAGCGTTCGGGTTGGTGTTGACGTTCAAGTAATCTTTGCATCCACCCGCGAGGCTCAGGAAGCCCACGACGAGCGCAGTCGAGATATGGCGTTTATTCATCGTGGTTTCCTCAGAAGCTCACTTTGAAGCCGAAGTTGATGCCTCGCGGAATCGGGAAGTCACCGTAGTCGATTCCAACGCCGCTGGAACCGCCCACCGCTGCGTCGTTGCCGTTCGCGATCGGGTCGAGGCCAGTGTAGTTGGTCCAGAGGAAGACGTCCGTCGCGGTGACGAAGGCGCTGGCGTTCCGCGCGATCCGGTCGGGAATCTGATACGACAGCGTGATGTCACGCAGCCGCAGCCAGTTGATGTTCTTCTCGATGAACGGCTCCTCGCTCATGCTCGTGTAGTACGCTGTCTGGATCGCCGGCACGATCGTGATCGTGTTCTGCGTGGGATTCGCGCTGCCTTCCTTGCCGTCGCGAAGCACGCCGGGAATGACGATCGGCTTGTTGCGATCGAGCGTGCTCGTCGCCAGACCGTGAATCGTGAGGTAGTGCTGCGTGGCGTTGAACACGTCGCCGCCCTTTCGGATATCGAAGAGGAAGCTGAGCGTCGTGCGCTTCACCCGGATGTTGTTCGAGAGGCCGATCGTGAAGTCCGGCTGACGATCGTAGCCGTGGTCGATGAACACGCTCGACCGGAGTGGAAGACCCGTGGTCGGATCGATCAGGATCTGACCGTATGCCGGCGAGTTCTTGACGGTGTCGCGCAGGTAGAAGAGACCCGTCAGCGACATCGTCGACAGACCGGGCTCGGTGCCGTTACGAACGTTGCCGTAGAGCCACGTATCTGACACGTACGACTCGGGCAGGGCGTTCGGCAGCGAGACCGTCTTCCCCTTCGCCTTGGCGAAGTTGACGAGGAAGTCCCACGAATAATTGTTGTGCTGGATCGGCGTGCCGCGGACCGAGATCTCCGCGCCTTTGTTCTCCGTCGACGCACCGTTCAGGTTGAAGAGAATGAAGCCGGTGGCGTAGCTCTCGCGGAGATTCTGGACGATCTGGTTCTCGGTCGTCTTGTGGTAGATCGTCGCATCGATGCCAAGGCGATCGTTCAAGAAGCTGAGCTCCGCGCCGATCTCGGAGGACTTCGCGAACTCGGGGCGCAAGTTCGGGTTCGGCCCAGTGAACCCGTAGCCGTAGCCGCCGTTCGTGGTCGTCACGCCCTGCAGCGTCGTGCGGTACGAGTACGGCGGCGCGTCGCGGCCGACTTCGGCCCACGCGGCGCGCAGCTTGCCCGTCATGTGCTTCTGCAGCGACGGGAACGCGTCGGTGAAAATGAAGCTGCCGGAAACCGACGGATAGAAGAACGAGTTCGCGCCAACCGGAATCGTCGACGTCCAGTCGTTACGGCCCGTGGCCGTCACGTACAGATAGTTGCGGAAATTCGCGGTCGCCTGACCGAACGCGCTCACGAGTCGGCGCTGCGAGATCACGGTGCGGCTCGACTTCTTCTGCGCGTTGTTGATCGAGACGAAGTTCGGGTCGAGGAAGTTCGTGCCCTCCGAACCGTTCGTCGTGGACTTCTGGTCGAGCACCGCGTTGCCGACCATACCGCTGAGCGACAGACCCTTCGCGATGGCGCGCTCGTTCACCTGGAAGAGCGTCTGCGCATTGATGTTTCGCGTGACGTCGTCGTTGATGTCGAGAATGCCGTTGGACGAGCCGCTCATCGCGCTCTCGGGATGGCGCAGCAGCAGGTCGGAGCTCGTGTACGCGTCCGCGCCGAGGTTCGTCTTGAGGTAGCCCCACGAGAACGGCGAGAACGTGAGCCCCGCGTTCGTGATCACGCGGTTCGTCTTGTTGTTGCTCTTGTTCTTGTTGACCGCGAAGTACGGGTTGTCGACTTCGACCGCCTGCGTCAGACCGGTGATGCGCGCGCGCGTGCCGGCGGGCGTCAGCCAGTTTGCCGCATTGTTCGTATCCGGCCACGCCAAAAGGCCGATGAGCGGACTGTCGTCGCCCTTGTACGCCTTGTCGTTGTTGGAGTAGATGTAGTTCATCGACAAGTCGGCCGACAGCCAATTGGTCACCTGGCCCTGTGACGCGCCCGTCAGGTTGATCTTGTTCAGACCCGTATTCGGGATGACGCCGACTTCCTTCGTCGACGTCGCGGAGATGCGATAGCCCAGCCTGTTGTCCGCGGCACCGCCGCTGAACGCCAGGTTGTGGCGCTGCGTTGCGCCTGTCTGGAAGAAGTTGCTGATGTTGTTGTAGTGGCGAGTATTCGGCGCGTATGCCGGTCCGAAGTACAAATAGGAGCCGTACCCGGATCCGGAGATGCTCAGCGTGCCGCTCGGTCCATAGACGTCCTGGATGTCGGGCTGCGCGCGCACCTGCGTGATCTGGAAGTTGTTGCTGTAGTCGAAACCGCCGATGCCGTTGCGTCCACGCTTGGTCGTGATGACGATCGCGCCGTTCGCGGCATCGATGCCGTAGAGCGCCGAGGCTTCGGGGCCCTTGAGCACCGTGAGCGACTCGATGTCTTCCGGGTTGATGTCGGCCGCGCGGTTCGTGAAGTCGACGTTGCGGTTGCTGAACGCGAGCGCCGACGTCGGCGCGTCGGACGCGAGGTTCCCCGTGTTCGTCGTCTTGTTGTCGACCGGGAGGCCGTCGACGATGATCAGCGGCTGGTTCGTGCTCGAGATCGAGCTGACGCCGCGGATGACGATGGACGTCGACGCGCCGGGCGCGCCCGACGTGCTCGTCACATCGACGCCGGCCACGCGTCCCGCGAGCGCATTCACGAAATTCACGCGCTGCGTTTGCGCGATATCCTGGCCGCTGACCGTTTGTTGTGCGGTGCCAATCTCTCGCTGCGCGGCGGTCTGGCCCATCGCCGTAACCACCACGGCGTCGAGCGACGTCGCCACACGACGCAGCTGCACGTTGACGACGCTCGCGTCGCCAACCGTGCGCTCTTCGGGCGCGGTGCCGATCGAACGGAACTGCAGCACCTGGCCGACGGCCGCCCGAATGGAATAATTGCCGTCGCTGGCGCTCAACGCCCCGACGGTCGTGCCTTTGACCACGATCGAGACGCCGGGAAGCGGAGTTCCCTGCTCACTCGTCACTTTTCCGCTCACGGTCTTCTGTTGCGCGGATGCTCGAGCACTGACGAGGAATAATCCCATCAACGCGATGAGTATTCTCTTGTTCATGATGCGGAGTACCGGGTAAGGGTGGGGCAGTGAGTGAAGCGTCGGCTGCCCGGCGTGCGCGAACCGCGAGGCAAGTGCTGCCGAGGGGCCGAGTCCCTCGCTCTGGCGTGACGTGGTGCGGTCGTCGTGCGCGTCGCCGCGCGCGATCTCGTGCATCTTCCAACGGCGTCGTGCGACAGCAATCGATCGACGTTCATTCTCCCGTGTGCGCTGGTGGGTGAGCGCGTGACGCGAATGCAGGAGGCGCAGAAAATCCGTCGTCGTGCGGCCGAGGAATCCTCGCAGTTGTGCGAAGAAGTATCAAGTGCGTAACGATCGTGTACGCGTCAACTAATTCTCAGTTCGCAAGGGATGCTGCGGCATTCTACAGCTTCGAGCACGAAACCAGTCCACCGAGCGTCGTCGTGATGATTTCTATACGACGATTTGTCCGATGGGGCACAACGCTGACATTGGATACAATGCCAACGAAGGCTGTTCGACGATGCGGCGGTCGCCGTTAACGGGATGTTCAGTCGCCGGCTGGGTGGGACGTGAAAACGAATTGAAACCCACGGAACGTCAGCTACATGACATTGGCACTCGAGACACGACTCGGGGACAATCCGCGTGACGGAGCAATCATGACGCGAGAGAGATTGCGGAATCGGGCCGCGGCCCGGGCCTACGCCAGGGCGGTGACGCGATCGCGGCGGCAGCCGCGCCGACGTCTCTGACGCCGGCTCGGAACGCATTCATTAGAGAATCAAATAAACGAGCGAAGCGGATCGAATCTCGTCAGGAGTGTGCCTGAACCGCTTGCTCGGCCACCGCTTCGATGCTGAGGCGGCGTGCCACGAGGTCACTCGGCAGCCAATCGAACCGCAGGCCGAAGTGCGAGAAGAGGTCTGTCAGCGCTTTGACTTCCGGGCAGGCGCGAGACAAGCCTGACGACTGCAGCGTCTCGAGATCGATCCACGTGCCGCCGGAAATTGGGGGTGTCAATCGGCCCACGGTGATCAACAAGTTTCGCGGATCGCTGGCGGCCGGCGGCGGTTCGATCGACTCGCCCTCCGCGGCGTCCTTCAGGAGCCACACGTGGACTGGAGCGCCGCGATCGACGAGTTGCCACGAATTCGCATCGAGCTGTCGAACAGATCGCGTGCTCGGTCGAAAGACCTCGCGCGCTCGAAACGAACCTTCCCACCTCGACAATGTCTCGCGCACGACATCGTCAGCGATCTTCCGGAGCGTCACCGCGTCATACCGGCGACGGTACGAGGCCGCGTCCTTGACGATGCGCGCCGGCACGCCGACGGCCAGGCTATTGGCCGGAACGGAGCTCGCGACCATCGAGAATGCGCCGACAGTCGCACCGTCTCCAATGACGACACCCGGCAGCACGAACGCATGCCACGGAAGCCAGACGTCCGCTCCGATGATGACCGGCGCGAAGCGGACGGGATATCCGTGCGTGACCGGAAGGTACGAGCTGTGGGTGAACACGAGGCAGTGAGACCCGAGGGCCGTTCGATCGCCGATGACGAGTCGATCACCACAATCCAGAAAGCAGTGTGAGAAGATCCACCCGTCCATTCCGAGCTCGAATGCGGATCGCGGCGTGGCCACGCCGCGAATCGTGACCGACGGATCGATTCTGCTCCGCTTCTTCAAGACCAGTTTCTTGCATCGAATACAGACGTCGTCGTCGACGACGGCGCCGTCTTCGATCGTGATCGACTCCGCAACGATGTCACATCGTTTTCCGATGCGAACGTCTGCGCCGATGCAAACGTCGCGGCCCAGGACGCGGCTTCCGCGTCCGATGCGAACACGCGCGCCGATGCCGCGGTAGACGATCCGATGCAGCCCTTTCGTGGGCAGCCCCAATCGCGACGCAACCCAAATGAGAGCGAGACCAAAGCCGCGTAGATCCATCCGCTGTGGCAAGTCTCCGTTGCCCTGGTGTGCCTATTGCCTCACGCTCTAGCTTCTCGCCGATTCGCGCGGCGGAGCGCCGACGCTCGCCGACGGGACAGGCACGTTCTATCATCAACGCGCCCAGAGCATTGTTCAAGTCCGATCTTCACTCGGCAGTTGCACACCAAGCGAGCCGCGACGGGCGGCGTGTGCTCGAGCCCCGCCGGGCAGAGTTCGCTTGCAAATACATTGCCTCCACGCTGGGAACCGACGCCGCGTTGCGCGCGGACGCGGCGCTCCTCACGGAAGTGTTCTCCGCGTTGTCCCGCGAAGAGGAAACGCTCACGGCGCACCGCGACACGTGGGGCAATTGGGACTGGCCGTTTGGAAGCGCGCACCTGAACGGTCTCATCAACACGCCCTTCGTCGACGACGCACTGAGGCGGACTCTTGGGGCGAACGCGGCGCGGCCACGATGGCCCAACGGGTCGTCATTCGCGCTCTGCCTGTCGCATGACGTTGACGACATTGCACGGGTGATCGGCGCGCGGCGCGCGATTCACTCGCTGCGAGACCAGGCCGTTGGCGACGGTGGGCTTCGCGCGCGTCTGCGCCGGGTGTATGGAATTGCTGGTCGGGCCGTGCTGTCGCCGCTCCTTTCGGAATCGCAACGCCCGCTCGACCAGTGGCTCGATTGCGAGGCGCAACTCGGCTTCCGGTCAACGTTCTTCGTCGTCGCTCCGAGTCTGGCACGTCCACACGCGTGGGACGTTCACTATTCGCCGACGGACCAAATCACCTATCGCGGGAAGCGAGCGCGGCTGAACGATTTTTTTGCCGAGGCGGCGGCTGGCGGATGGGACATCGGACTGCACGGAAGCATTGCGTCAGCGACGACGCCCGGACTCCTCCTGGACGAACGTCGCCAAATCGAGGGAATCGTCGATCGATCGGTTACGTCGACTCGCCAGCACTTTCTGCGTTTCGACATTTCGACGACGCCGCGGTTGCAAGCATCGGCCGGATTGACGACCGATTCGACGCTCGGATTCAATCGGAGCGTGGGCTTTCGTTCGGGTTCGGCGTTTCCGCATCTTCTGTGGGACTGGAGCGCGGATGAAACACTGTCCTTGCTCGAGGTGCCGCAGCATGTGATGGACGGCGGACTGTTCACGTCGAACGCGCTCGAATACGACGTGGAGTTGGCCGTTCGACACGTCATTCGATTGATGGATTCGGTGGAGGCAGTCGGCGGCTGTCTCACGCTGAGCTGGCACCCGAACGGCAACCGATCATGGTACGACGCGTATGTGATGATTCTCGCTGAGGCGAAACATCGCGGCGCGTGGGGTTGCAGTGTCGCGCAACTCGACGCGTTTTGGCGCACACGTTTGGAGGCTGCTCGGACGACTGCATAACGAGTCGTGCGAGATCTGTCGTTAGCGGATACAGTAAAGCGGCACACCGATCTCTCGATGTGCCGCTCTGTTTTCCAACGGATGGCTTACTCGGCCCCGCCGCGAACTCCAGGCCGCGGAAGCGGCGCGAAATCCTCGTCGTCGGCCATCGAGAACACGTTCGGCAACTCGGCCGCCATCGGCGGGAGCGGCTCGAAGCCTTCCGGCTGCGCGAGCTCGATGTCGACTTCCTGATACCGGTACATGCCCGTACCCGCCGGAATCAGGTGGCCGATGATGATGTTCTCCTTGAGACCCAACAGATCGTCCTTCGCGCCACGAATCGACGCATCGGTGAGCACGCGCGTGGTCTCCTGGAAGCTCGCCGCGGAAATGAACGACTGCGTCGTGAGACTCGCCTTCGTGATACCAAGGAGGAGCGGCTCCGCCGTCGCCGGCGTCTCCTTCTTCTTCTTGGCCCGATCGTTCTCGTCGCGGAACACCTGGCGATCCACATGCTCCCCTTCGAGGAACTCGGTGTCGCCCGGATCCATGACGCGAACCTTCTGCAGCATCTGCTTGACGATCACGCCGATGTGCTTGTCGTTGATCTTCACGCCCTGGAGGCGGTAGACCTCCTGGACTTCGTTGAGCAGATACTCCTGCACCGCACGCGGGCCCTTGATCCGCAAAATGTCGTGCGGATTGACCGGACCTTCCGAGAGACGATCACCGGCGCGGACGCGGTCGCCCTCGTGCACGCGCAAGTGCTTGCCCGCGGGCACTTCGTACAGCTGTGCCTCGCGAGTCTCGTCGAGCGAACCATCCGGATTGATCGGCGCGACGTAGATCTCGCGCTTGCCTCTCTTGATCTCGCCGAACCGAACGACGCCGTCGATCTCGGAGATCGTCGCGGGATCCTTCGGACGGCGGGCTTCGAACAACTCGGCGACTCGCGGCAGACCGCCCGTGATGTCGCGCGTCTTGTACGCTTCGCGGCCGACCTTGGCGATGATCGTTCCGGGGAAGATGCGCTGCCCATCGTCCACGGTGAGCTGCGCGCCCGCCGGGATGATGAAGTCTCGCACACGCTTCTCCTTCCCGCCCTTCTCCTGAATGATCTCGATGTGCGGGTGGAGCTTCTTTTCGCGGTCTTCGATGATGACGCGCTGGCGGAGACCGGTGAGCTCGTCGAGCTCTTCGGACACCGACTCGTCCTCGACGATGTCGACGAACCGCACGGTTCCTTCGACGTCCGCCAGGATCGGGTTCGTGTACGGATCCCAGGTGAAGATCACCTGGTCGCGCTTCACATCGTTGCCATCCTCGACCATCATGATCGCGCCGAGCGGCACCTGGAGTCGCGCGGCGACGTTCGCGTTCTTGTCGCTCGACGACTTGATCAGAATCTCGCCCTCGTACGAGGTCACGATCTTCTGGCCTTCAGGATTCGTCACGACCACGATGCGGTCGCCATACTCGATGACGCCCGCGACCTTCGACTTACGCGCTGTCTGCTCGGCGATACGAGCGGCCGTTCCACCGATGTGGAACGTACGCAGCGTCAGCTGCGTGCCCGGCTCACCGATCGACTGCGCGGCAATGATACCAACAGCCTCGCCCAGGTCGACCACGTTCATGGTCGCCAGGTTGCGGCCGTAGCACATGCGGCAGAGACCGCGCTTCGCCTCGCAGGTAAGGACGGAGCGGATCTTCACGGTTTCGATGCCCGACTCTTCGATCTGAATCGCCTTCTCTTCGTCGATGAGCGTGCCCGCTTCGACCAACAGCGTGCGACGTCCCGACTCGTCGAGCTCGTGCGGATCCTCGACATCCTCGGCGGCGAAGTTGCCGACGATACGCTCCGAGAGCGGCTCGATGACGTCCTCGCCTTCCTTCAGCGCGGAGACCTCGAGACCCTGGATCGTGCCGCAATCCTCCTCGCTGATCGTCACGTCCTGCGCGACGTCCACGAGTCGGCGCGTGAGGTAGCCGGCGTCCGCGGTCTTGAGCGCGGTGTCGGCCAGACCCTTACGAGCGCCGTGCGTCGACGTGAAGTATTCGAGTGGTGAGAGTCCTTCTCTGAAATTCGACTTAATTGGACTCTCAATAATCTCGCCGATACCGCCGGTGAGCTTCTTCTGCGGCTTGGCCATGAGTCCGCGCATTCCAGCGAGCTGACGGATCTGGTCGCGGGATCCGCGTGAGCCGGAGTCGAACATCATGAACACCGGATTGAAGCCGCCCTTCGACTCGCGCATCGTCTTGACCATTTCGTCAGCGATGTCCGAGTTCGCGTGCGTCCAGGTGTCGATGACTTTGTTGTAGCGCTCGCCGTTCGTGATGTTGCCCGTCTGGTACGCGCGCTGGAAGCGTTCGACGCGCTCCTCGGCTTCCTCGAGCAGGCCCGCCTTGGCGCCCGGAATCTCGAGATCCTCGATACCGATCGACACACCACCGCGCGTGGCGTTGGCGAAGCCGAACTCCTTCAGTCGGTCGAGGAACGACACGGTCGCCGCCAGTCCTGCCTTGCGGTACGACTCGAAGACGAGCTCGGAAAGAGCCTTCTTCTTCATGTCGTGGTTCTTGTAGCCGAGCTCCTTCGGCACGATCGCGTTGAACAGCACGCGGCCAGCCGTGGTCTTCTCCCAACGCTGGTTGCCATCGTCGCGGACGAAGTAGAGCACGGCGCTGTGGCGCGACAGGCGCTGCAGCGCGAGCTCCATCTCGATCTCGGCGACGTCGGTGAACCGACGGAGCGTCTTGATGTCGATGTTCGCGAAGCCGGTCGGCGCCTTCGTTGCGAAGTAGCAGCCAAGCACGATATCCTGGCTTGGCTCTGCGACCGGGCGGCCGTCCGACGGCTTGAGAATGTTGTTCGACGACAGCATGAGCAAGCGTGCCTCGAGCTGCGCTTCGAACGACAGCGGAACGTGCACGGCCATCTGGTCGCCGTCGAAGTCGGCGTTGAACGCCGCGCAAACGAGCGGGTGAATACGAATGGCCTTTCCTTCGACGAGCACCGGCTCGAACGCCTGAATGCCCAGGCGGTGCAGCGTCGGCGCGCGGTTCAAGAGCACCGGGTGGTCGCGGATGATCTCTTCCAAGATCTCGTAGACCTCGGGCGACTCGCGCTCGACGATTTTCTTGGCGCGCTTCACCGTCTCCGCAATGCCTTTTTCCACCAGCTTATGGATGATAAAAGGCTTGAAGAGCTCGAGGGCCATGAGTTTCGGAAGTCCGCACTGATGCAGCTGGAGCTCTGGACCAACGACGATGACCGAACGACCCGAGTAGTCCACGCGCTTGCCGAGCAGGTTCTGACGGAACCGGCCCTGCTTGCCCTTGAGCATGTCGGACAGCGACTTGAGCGGACGCTTGCCGCGGCCGCGAATCGCCTTGGAGCGA
>Ga0070679_100002131_pt1 | contig 17837 bp, 14 predicted proteins | sample KBSC63BmetaG_FD_65652 | JGI IMG/M metagenome (GOLD analysis project Ga0070679, IMG submission 65652) | Corn rhizosphere microbial communities from Kellogg Biological Station, Michigan, USA - KBS C6-3B metaG | ecosystem: Host-associated > Plants > Roots > Rhizosphere | place: USA: Michigan... | reverse complement strand
TGTTGTTTTGGTCGACTGCCTCAACTACCAGGGGCTCTGCCATGCCCAGAGGAGACACGCCGACCAGTCACCAGACCGTGACCAACCAGCCACAAACAGGATGAAATCAGCTCACTGATTGCCCCTTTCCAGTTCGGCAAACGCGTCCACGGTAATCTCACGCGGTGTACCGATAGAGCATCTCTCCCGTGGCCCGGCAGAGCAGCAGTGGGCCGTGACGGATAACAGGACCCATCATCCGAGCGGCCTTTCCCTCGGCCACGGAGGCTGGTTCCGCCCGGCCACCCATTGTCCCGTAGACCAGGGACTCCTCGGCAGCTCCCCATGACAGCTTGAAATTGCGCAGCCCTTCCTGTCCGACGTCGGTCCGCCCGAAGTCGAACCAGCGATATCCCTGCTCACAGGCCGTACGGATCGCGTACCAGAAGAGCAGATGATTCGGGCGCAACGACCAGGTGCTCGCGTCGGAAGCACCGAATTTGTAGATCACGGTCCCATTCCAGGCCAGGAATACCGCAGCCGCGATCGGCCGGCCGGCCGCCTCCACGATCAAGACCGATCCCAGTCCCGTGCTGATGGTTTTCTCCCATAGCAGGCGGAAGAAGCGGCGGGGCTGGACAGGGACGCCAAGACGGCGTCGGGTCTGCAGGTGAAGCCGGTAAAAGGTGTCGACAAGGTCCTGCGGGCGTGCGGCTTGGCGCACCGTCAGGCCGTATCGTTCCGCCCGCCGGATGTTCCGCTGCACCTGCGAGCGATGGAAACCCGCATAGACATCTGCTGGGCTGCGGCCGAGAGCGAGCACGTGCCGGAGTGCCATAGGAGCAGTTGACGAGAAACCGGTTAGCGGTGCCCGGATTTCGACCCGCCGGACACCGGCGGCACGACTTGTCAACTGGAGGGCCGAGGCCAGGTGTTCTTCGTCCTGCCGACACGAGACTAGCGGCGGGCAGTAGTCTGTGTACGGCAACGATACCCACTTATTGCCGCTACGGAGATGGCGCACCTCCACCACCGGGAGGCCCGTTCGGATAGCGCCAGTCGGGTCGCTAGTAGTTAGCGCAAAGGCACGGTATCCGTAGCAGCAGGCAACCACCCGGATCCAGTCCGGGTGGTGGAACGGCGTCGCATCCGGATGCCTTGCTACGAAGTCTCCCCAGCGAGGATCAGTCAGTTCCAGGATCGAGATATCGTTCATGCGCTCATACCTCCGGGTGGAATGCGCTCCTAGACGGAATGTGGCCGCTGGCGCTTCCATTCAGAGGAAGAGCCAGGACACGCGCCGTTCGAGCGATCTGGTGCGCTGAACATACGAAAATTCTTCACCAGGGTCATGGATCGGTGCTGCCCCTTTATGACGTACCTGTCCTCAGCAAAGTGAGGGTCCGAGCCACTCACGTGTTTACCGGGTGGGGACTCGTTTGTGTTAGTCGTGTCCGTGGCGGTGGCGCTGTGCCCGGCGGGCAGAACAAGAAGTCGCAGACGTAGCCCTTCGGCACCCCGTACGGAAGGAAACGATCGTCGAGAAAGTCAAGCTGGTCGCGGGTGATAACGAACTCCTCCAGCGGCCGCAGTCCATCCTTGGCGAGGAACCAGCCACGGTACCCGGCGCGTGCGAAGAACCCGAAGGTATTCTCGATCGGATCCGCGCGGTGTCGCTGCTCCACCTCGGTGAGAACCACGGGGTGATCCCGGTGGAGGATGCGGGTGGCGCCCTCGAAAACCCGCTGTTCGTGCCCCTCGACGTCGCACTTGAGGAACGATACGCGGCGTTCCCGCGCCAATAGCCCGTCGAGCGTGCACAGCGAGACCCGGCAGTTGTCCTCGTCAGGCCTCCGGCTTGGCTCCAGGCTGGCCAGGGCGTCGATGGGGTGACCGCGGTGGACGGGAATCCGGAGTGTCTCGCTGCCAGAACGGTCGGACACGGCGAGCGAATGGACCGTGATGTTGCCGCGCCGACGGGCAATAGTCCGCAGCCGCTCGCAGTTCCCCGGAATCGGTTCTATGGCATGGACGCGTCCCCCGTGACCGACTCGCACGGACATAGTGTGCGCGTAAGCGCCACGGTAGGCGCCAACATCAACCGCGACCTCACCCGGCCTGAGCATTTTCCGCATCAGCAGTTCCCCGATATCGTGGCCAAGGCGCATCTTAAGTGACCGCAAGCGGACGCTCAGCCCCGGGTCGATTTCATCCACCATGCGCTCAAGTCTGTTCATAGACTGGTCCCTCTAGGCGCCATCGCCGTTTCCTGCTGTGGCCTCTCAGGCGCCTGCGTAGCGACGTTCCCGAGGAGCGAATTGAAGACGCTCAGATAGGAAATACGCTGGGTCGCCCATCCGTTTCTGAGCTGAGCGAGTTCCCCGTTTCGCGCTAGCTCGGCCCGGCGCGCGGGGTCCGCGTGTAGTCGCCGGATTGCGGCGGCCAGGTCCGATGCGTTCCCGGGCTCGAAATATTCGATGACACGGTTGTCGTACAGCTGCGACACCGCGTCTAGGCGGCTGGCAATAACTGGAAGCCCGAAGATCCAGTAGTCCACCATTTTATTCGTGTGCACGAGATGGGAGTACGACGAAGCTTTCTGCGCAACGATACCGACGTCGGCCGAGTGAAGGATATCGTTGAGCCTGGTCTGGCTCACCCATCCCTCAAACTGCACCACGTCTTGCAATTCGTAGCTGGCAACGGCCCTTATCAGTTCCCTGGTCCCTGATCCACGGCCAGTTATGACTATGCGCAGATCAGGTATCTCGTTGTGTAGGGCGCGCGCGGCACCAATGATTGTATCCTGGCCGTAGCGGTCTGCGATAGTGCCATGGCAGACGACGACAAATCCAGTTTTTCGCTCCATCGGGGTAGGCGACCAGTTCCCTAGGAGAATACCTGGATCTGCGCAGTTGAGCACCACGGTGATCCGGTTCGCCGCCGCGCCGCGCTCTACATACCGCTGTTTGAGCTGATCCGTCACCGTCACCGAGTGATCAGCAAACCGGATAGCCCATTGTTCGATGCGGGCCAGGAAGCCGATTATCCACTTCCGGTCAAGGACCGTCGCGGCCAGTTCCGGCGCCGGCTCCTGCATGTATGCGACGACCCGACAGCCAAGAAGCTTTGGCACTAGCGCAGCGAATACAAGGAAATCTGGCAGTGAGTTCGCCTGTACGACCGTATACGGCCTACGAATGTGCCGAACTGAGACATTCCATGCCGCGAATAGAGAGAAAAGACCGTAGCCGACGGCTTTGCCGACCATGCTGCTGCGTAGCCTCACTGGCATGCGGATGACCGTCACACCGTTCACGACTTCGCGGCAGGGACTATCAATGGAGCGCATGCAGATCACTTCGACGTCGAATCCCGCGTCGGCCAAGGCTTCAGCCTCGCTCTGCACAACGGGCTCATACTGCTCACTCCGGCGTAGAATGCATGCTCGCCGTTGCCGTACGAACGGCAGGTGAATAGCCGAATACTCGTATACATGCGTGCGCGCCCTGCGCCTGACTCGACGGAGCAGCGAGATCGAGGACTGCGAAGCCACCGGCTTAGGTCACGCTCTCTTTCGGGCTCACTCGGCTCGCAGATTGACTACTCGACAATCGGCGAGTTGACGGAAAAAATCTAGCCGTGTATGGGATCACGCACAGCCCTCAGCTGACGTAGCAGCACTCACATGATCGAGGGATGCCAGATTTTTATTGTTGCGCTGGCACACAAAGGCGACGGCGATGCGCCCGGCCAGCCAGGAAAGCAATCTGAATGATTGCGACTTCAAGGTCACCATCCTCGATGCCCGTAATTCGGGCATCCCCCGTACGGCGTAGCCTGCGTGCGCCGGATAAGGGTTGCCGTGGATCGGGCGGAAAACAGATCGTTGAGTCGCATCGCCCGCGCGGTTACTTATTCAGCGATCAAAGGAGAAGCAGTGTTCGAGGCGTCACACCCGTTCCTCTTCTTCGACTATCTCCGCGTCCCCTATCGGGTGCGGCCGCTACGGAGCCGCGACCGCGCCTCCGGACTGCCCGCGCACCGGCTGACCGCCTTGGGCCAGTCGCGCTCGCTGCTGTGGCTGGACAGAGACGCACGCCCGGCCGGGCGAAGTGCCACTGGCCGACTCGGACGCTACCGGCTGCGGGATAGCACATTCTTCGGCCATGTCGCGCTCGACACCAATGTCCCAGCCGTGCTGCGTGAGCTTGACCAGGAATGGGAACCAGCCGAGGCGATCTTCGACGCGGACGCCCGTCATGTCGCAAGTGTCTGGCGCGACCGTCAAGGGAGCATCTTCCTGCCGTTCGATCCGGGTGAGGTGATGTGGCAATTCTGGTCAGAGAGTTATCAAGCGGTTGGACGCTCTCCGTTGGCTACCGTTGGCCGCGCGGCTATCGTGCGTGGCTACTACCTAGCGCGGCCCGCACTCCCTCGCCCGGTTCAGTTGCGACTGCGGCGCCTGTTCACCCGTGTGCAGTCCCGGTCATCGTTTCCCGCATGGCCCGTGGATGACAATCTGCACAACTTCTACGCGTGGCTTATCACGCTGATTGCCGAGTTCGCTGGGCGACCGGTCCCCTTCCTCGACCCGTGGCCAGACGGCCGGACCTGGACCCTGGTGCTGACCCACGATGTGGAGACCGTGGCTGGCTATCGGGACATCGAGTTGCTCCGCTCGCTGGAGCGCGAGCGTGGCTACCGCTCGTCGTGGAACTTCGTCGGCCAGCGCTACCCGGTGGGTGACGACAGGCTCCGAGAACTTCGGGATGAGGGATGCGAGGTCGGGGTGCACGGTCTCCGTCACGATGGCCGTGACCTAGCCTCACGGCGGCTGATGGAACAGCGCCTGCCGGCGATGCGGGAGTTCGCCGAGCGATGGGATGCCATCGGTTTCCGTTCGCCGGCCACGCAGCGCAACTGGAGGCTGATGCCCGGGCTCGGCTTCGACTACGACTCCTCATACAGCGACACCGACCCGTATGAACCTCAGCCGGGCGGGTGCTGCACCTACTGGCCATACTTCAACCAGGCGATGGTCGAGTTGCCGATGACGTTGCCGCAGGACCACACCATGTTCAGCATCCTCCAGAAACCCGATGCGGGGATCTGGCTGGACAAAGCTCGGCACCTGCGCGATCGGCAGGGGATGGTCCTCGTGCTCACCCACCCCGACTATGCGCGCGACCAGCGGGTTGCCGACAGCTACGCCGGGCTCCTGGAAGCCTTCCGGGATGACGATACGGTCTGGCGGGCGCTGCCCGCTGAAGTCGCGGCATGGTGGCGCGACCGCGATGCCTCCACCATTCGCGGAGACGGCGACGCCTGGCGGGTCGAAGGCCCGGCCTCCGATAGGGGCCGCGTGCGTCTCGCCCATCCAGGCACGAGGAGCACATTGTGACCGCCGCCGCCCGCCGCATACCGCTCGTTCAGCCTACGGCCGACGTGGACGAGAAGGCCGTGCTCGGGGCCGGGACGACGGTCTGGCACCTGGCGCAGATACGCGAGGACGCGCGCCTTGGCCGCGACTGCATCGTCGGCCGCGGCGCTTACGTCGGTCCGGGAGTGATCATCGGCGACCGGGTAAAGCTGCAGAACTACGCGCTCGTCTACGAGCCCGCCCGGCTCGAGGACGGCGTCTTCATCGGACCCGCCGCCGTGCTCACCAACGATCCGTTTCCCCGGTCGGTTGACGTGACAGGGAAACTAAAGCGGCCGGAGGATTGGCATGCCAGCGGCGTAATAGTGCGGGAAGGCGCATCGGTTGGAGCCCGTGCCGTGATCCTGCCGGGGTGCGTGGTCGGGCGCTGGGCCATGATCGCCGCCGGCGCCGTGGTGACCCGTGATGTGCCCGATTTCGCGCTGGCGGTCGGTGTCCCGGCCCGGCCCGTCGGGTGGGTGAGCCGCGCCGGGGCGCGCCTCGTCGGCACAACCGATGGCGCTTGGCGCTGCCCCCAGACCGGCGAGCAGTACGCCGAGTCGGCCGGAAGACTGCGGTATCTGGCGTCGCCTTAAGACCTCCAGTCTCCTCAGTGATGACCTGAGCGCTGGTAGTGACGTGACAATGACTATGTCGCTCACTGGCGCGCGGCGTGATCAGTCCTTCGCGGCGCGGTCGGGCGGGGAAGGCCCAGGAATGTGGACTTCAGGCGCCGACGCAGGCCCACGCTGACGAGCACGCACCCGGTCAGCTTGGCCCGCTCCTGGTCGAGTTCCCGCATCGCGGCCCGCACCTGAGCCCGGGTAGATGTCCGCGCGTCTGCGATCAGCAAGATCATCTCAGTGTTGTCGGCCAACGGCAGCGCGTCCGGGCTGACCAGCGGCGGGGCTTCGATTACCACGACATCGGCCTGGGCGCGGATCTCGCGGAGCGCTCTGCGCAAGGTAGGCAGCTGCAGCAGCGCCGCCGGGTCCGGTGAGAGCGCACCGGGCGGGAGCAGCCGAAGGCCGGGAACCTCGGTGGGATGGAGCGCGCTGGTCAGGTCGGTCCGCTGTTCCAGCAGTTCGGTGAGGCCCTGGGCATCGTTCCCGGTGCCGATGACCATGTGCGCGCAGCCCCAGTGCTGGTCGGCGCAGACGAGTGCGGTGCTACGGCCTGACTGGGCGAGCGCGGCCGCCAGGTTGGCCGCGACTGTTCCCCTGTCTTCCCATGCTGGGCTGGTCACCAGGATCGTCCGCGAGTCCCTTGCCGCGGCTAGCAGCACTCGCGTCCGGAGACCCCGGTAAGCCTCCGCCACCATCGAGGTGGGACTCACCATCATGACCAGTCGGCGCCGGGGCTCGCGCTTGCCCGCACGGAATGCCGGGATCAGGGCTAGCACCTCGGCGCCCGCCTGCTGCTCGAGGTCGAGAGGGCCGCGCAGACGGTCATCCAGGTAGTCGCGTCCCCATGCGGTCACTAGGGCGAGAGCCAGTCCGACGAGCAGCCCGATAGCGATATCCAGCCCGTAGGTCGGGCTATAGGGGGAGGTCGGCAGCGATGCCCGCGTGATCAGCGTGGCGGTTGGTGCCGCGTTCTGCGCTGATTTCGGGATTGGTTTAGGAGACCGGAACGCCGTGTAACCCTGCGCGACCGCCTGTGCTCGCCGCTGCGCGACGTTTGGATCCGGGCTGGAGTAGAAGATCTGGAGCACGTAACTGTTGCCCCGCGCTTTGACCGACAGCCCGTTGCCGAGCCCGGCCGCGGGCGCGTGGACGAACCGCGCGGCCCTGTTGAGCACGACGCCGGAGCCCACAACGCTTGCCTCGGTACTCATATCGGGCTGCTGGGCAGAGGCGCCGCCTACCCCGGGCACGGGATCCACGACCACATCGGCTTCGGACCGGTACTGCGGCGTCTGTGTGAGGGCGAACGCCGCGGTGGCCACGACCACCGCGAGCGTCACGGCCAGGATCCAGCGGGCGTGCACTACCAGGAACCGCGACCATGAGCCCGGCGTCCCCGGTCCATGGCCGAACTGCCGCGTCATCAGCCTCGCCAGTTTCACGCCCTGACCGTTGCCGTTACGGCCTGCCGCGTGATGCCAGCGCCCGTCGCCGTCATGAACGGTGTTGTCGAGTGTCACGTTCTAACCTCCGTCATCCTCGCTCGGATGTGCGGGAGAAGGCGCGGGGCGACCGGGACCGGCTCAGGGAGCCGGTTTCGAGGAGCTGCCAGCGCGATCAGGAAGAAAAGGTCGTCCGCCGAGCCGCGGTATGTCAGGTGCGGGTCGAAGGCCATCAGGAAGAGGAGGACGATGGTTGCCGTGAATACCGCGATGCCCGCGATGCTTCGCGCATCGCGACCAGCCCGGGCTGCCTGCCAGGCTCCCCTTGCCGTCACTACCGTGAAAAAGGCGTAGCTGGCCACCAGCGGGATGCCGCCTCCCCAAAACAGCCAGGTGTAGCCGCTCTCGATCCACACATAGCCGGCCTCCTGGGTGGGAACTACGACACGAGCGGCCGGGCGAACGCCCAGTACCCAGTTCCAGTCCGAGAATAGGGTGGGCCAGAAGAAGCCCCTGAGGTTATAAAGCCTGGTGGTCCAACTTTCAGGCAGACCTGAAGCTGACTGGAAGCCGAGCAGGCGCTGGCTGATGACGGGCCATAGCAGGACCGTACCCACGGCCATGGCCACAGTGAAGAGGCCAAGCAACTTCGGGGACCTGGACACGAGTGCGATGCATACGATGCCCACGACTAGGCCAATGAGGCTGGCGAACTCGCCCGAGGCGAAGGCGCCGAAAACCATGAGGGCGGCGGCGACCGATAGCACGAGCCGGTGCCTTCGATAGCGAGTCCAAAGGCCCACTATGACCGCAAGGTTGAAGATCATCAGGTCCGCGGTGGCGGCGGGCAGGTTCAGCAGCGAGCCACCCCGGCCACCCGCCGGCCCGGAAACGGAACCGGAGCGGGAGCCGCCGAAGAACTGCGTCATCAGCGTCGAAACGCCGGCCAGATTCAGTGACTGCAAGATCGCCACCGCGGCCACGACGCACGCGACAGCCACGGAAATCCACAGGCACCTCCGGATTTGCCGGTCGGTGCTGACCGACCAGCGGACGAGCGCGTACAGGCCCAGAAGCTTCCAAATGACCAAGGCGTACAGGAAGTCGTCCTGGCTGATCGGCACCTGCCGGACCGTCATCGACAGCAGCGGGATGACCGAGTTCGCCACGGCCATGAGAAGTATGGCCAGTTCCACCCGGGTCACGCGGAAACGCGAGAACTCACCCGACCGCATCAGTGCGATGCCGCGCGTCACCAACGCCGCCCCGAGAAGCAAGTCAATCGCCTCGTTGGGTCGGATGATAGGCAAGGCACTGCCCAGGTCCAGCGAAACGGTGAGCGGGGTCAGCGCGATGGCCAGATAGGCGGCCAGTTGCGGCCTCTTCCATACGCAGGCCATGACGGCCAGCGCGACCAGCGTGGCCACCATGGCGAGCGGTTTCAGCACGCTCACGGCGGCGATGCCGGCGATCCCGAGGAGCGTTGGGCCAATGAGCCAGCGGCTGGAGATGGGGCACAGCAGCCGCCGATCCCAGCGGCCGCCAGAACCCAGCGGCGGGGCGCGCCCCGGCCAGCCGCTGCCGGCCTTGGCTGGCTCCCCCAGCGCACGGCCGGCCTTGCCGCGCATGTGAGCCAGGCCTCCGGCGAGCCAGCCCACCTCTGGAGTCCGCCATAGGGCCTCAACGGCCAGGAAAACCGCGGCTCCCACCACGGCGCCAGCGATTACGCCGACCCTCGGGCCAAGGGGGCGATCAAAGTGGTCCGTCACGACGGTAGCCGTGATCCATGCGGGCCCAGCCATGACCACCGAACCGACCACGAACCTGGCGACTGACGGGATGAGCCGCTCGGTACCTGGAGCGCCTAGCCGCCGCCACATCCGGACCGTCAGATCGATGGCCGCCACGGTCACCGAAGCCGACAGCGCCCCGCCTAGGAGCAATAGCAAGGCAGGGCCGTGGACCACCGGGACAAGGCCGACCAGACCGAGGCACACCACGGCTTGCAGCGTCATGGACCACAACGGGGAACGGGTGTCCTTCCGTGCGTAGGACGCGTACATGACGATCTGAAAAGCGGACTGGGCGATGACCGCCAGGGATAGCGGGGCCAGAGCATAGGCGATCATCGCGACGCCCGCCGGGGAGTCCAAGCGGCCGAATGACATGGCACGGGCCAGCGGCACGGCCAGAACGAGGTATCCCGCTGCCGCGGGGATCGTCACGAAATACCCGAGTGAGAGTCCGCGGACCAAGGTGTCGCGGAAGGCGGTCTTGTCATCGTCGAGATGCATCCGCGCCAGTCGGGGCAGCAGGGATAGCGCTACCGGAGTGGTTCCGAGGTTGTTGGCCAGATAGTAGAAGTTAAGCGCGATCTGGAAGGTGACGACGCCGCCGGGCACGCGGTTGGCTGCGGTCAGCAGGGCTAGCGTCTGTACCGCGGCCAGACCCGCTTGTCCCAGCGCGGGGACCGCCCGCCGGACGACGACCCGGACCTCATTGTCACGCCACCCCGGCCGCGGCAGGAGAAGCACACCTGCCCGCTTTGCCCCCCACCACTGGGTTGCCGCATGCAACCCGACCGCACCGGTTGAGCCGAGCCCGAGCAGCAGGAGTTCGCTGGTCGGCACGCTGGCAAGATTATGGCTCGTACCGTAGAGCGCGGCCGTGGCCAGGAGTACGGCGATGGTGCCGACGTTCTCAACCGCCGGGGCGCCCGCGGCCAGCGCGAAGCGTCTTCGGGCGTTCATTACGGCCGTGGCAGTCCCGATGACGCCGTAGCAGAACATCTGCGGGATGAACATCAGGATCAGCAGGCGCCCGACATGCACCTGCGCTGCCCCCACGGCGTGCGGGCCGCCTAGGGCCGCGATTTTCAGTGCCAGCGGGCCGAGGAACACCGCTAGCGGTATTACGGGCAGCAAAGCGACTAGGGTCACGCCGAGGAAGCCGCTGGCAATCCGTTCGGATGCTCGCCTGTCTCCTGCGTCTATATGACGGACGAGGGCCGGCACCAGAAGCGACGGGAAGAGCGAGCCGGCCAGAAACCCGTAGTAAACGAGGTTCGGCAGCGAGTTCGTGAACTGGTAAGTATTACCGAAGAACGTGGGTCCCAGCACCGCACCGACGACAGCGAACCTGAGGAGTCCTGTTATCCGGCTCACCAGCGTCCAGACGGCCACTGTTATGGAGTCGCCGGCCGCTGAGGCGGCCTGTGACCGGACCGTCTGCGTGGTGGTCATATCGCGCCCCGGGCGGTGAGCACCACCGGGATCGTCTTCAGGAGGATTAGCAGATCGAGGGTGAGGCAATGGCGGTGGACGTATTCCACGTCCAGTTCGAGCGCGCGCTTGAAGGTCACTCGGTTCCTGCCGCTGACCTGCCACAGGCCAGTTATGCCGGGCATGACGATAAACCGCTGGTCATATGGCGGCTGGAACAGCTCCGCCTCCCAGGCAAGCGCTGGGCGCGGCCCCACCAGCGACATGTCGCCCTTGATCACGTTGAGCAACTGCGGGAGTTCGTCGATGCTTAGATGGCGCAGCACACGGCCCAGCGGAGTGATCCGGGCATCGCCCTCGATCTTGTACAGGCCACGTTGCCCGGTGGTCGAGGGGCTGTCTTCCTTTAGCAGGCTTCGCACGTACCGCCGATGGACCTCATCTTCGCAACGGTCGTACATGGTGCGGAACTTGTAGAGCATGAACGGGCACCGATCCTGGCCAAGCCGGGTCTGCCTGAAGAGGGCGGGTCCCGGTGTGGTCAGCCGGACGAGCACGGCGACGGCTCCGAGCAGAGGAGAGAATACGAGCAGGCACACCGACGCGACCACGAGATCGAAGAACCGCTTGCCGAGGTCTGAGAATCGACCGGATCGTCCTGTCCGTCGCAGCGACTTCCCGGTCAGCCTGAGCCGTGCGTCAGCCAAGGCGGGACCCTGTTGCCGCCAGCGCGTTCCGCATGGTCTCGCACACCAGGGTGGCCTGCCGCCCAGCCATTTGCGGGAACATCGGGAGCGAGAGGATTTGACCGGCGGTGCGTTCGGCGACCGGAAGCGGGCAGACGGCGAAGCGTCGGTAGGGCGCTTGCCGATGGCATGGGACCGGGTAGTGGATCTGAGTCTCGATTCCCGCAGCCGCCAGTTGACGTCGAACTTCCGCGCGATCCGGCACCAGTGCGACAGCGAGGTGATAGGCGCCGCGGGAGCCTGGTTCCTCCGCCACGAGGCGAGCGGGCCCGTCCTCGAAGGCCTCGCGATACCGGGCGGCGATGGACTGGCGCGCTTTGGTCCAGGTGTCAAGCCTGGTGAGCTTGGCGGTCAGCACCAAGGCTTGCAATGCGTCAAGACGGCTGTTGGTCCCGACAAACTCGTGCTGGTACCGGGAAAACCGGGTCCGGCCGTGGTCGCGGAGGCTCCTGATCCGGTCGGCCAGCGCGGTGTCCGCGGTGACGACGGCCCCGGCGTCGCCGAAAGCGCCCAGGTTCTTCGCCGGATAGAAGCTGAAGCAACCCGCGCGACCGATAGATCCGGCCCGTCGGCCGCGCCAGCTTGCCCCGTGGGCCTGCGCCGCATCCTCGATGAGGACGATCCCGGCCTGGTCGGCAGCGCGCTGGAGGGCGTCCATGGCGGCCATTTGGCCGTAGAGATGCACGACGATCACGGCCGCGGTGCGGGGGGTGACAGCGGCTTGCAGTTGTTCGGGTGTGAGCAGCAGGGTGTCCGGACTGACGTCCGCAAACCGCGGTGCCGCGCCGGCGAGGACCACCGCCTCGGCCGAAGCGATGAACGTGTTGGCGGGAACGATCACCTCATCGCCGGCGCCGATTCCTAGGGCCATGAGCGTGAGGAACAGGGCATCGGTGCCATTGCCCACGCCAACTGCTTCCGGAACCCCGCAGTAGGACGCCCACGCCTGCTCGAATTCCTCGACCGCGTCGCCGCCCACGAACCTGCTCGAGTTGAGCAGATCCGCCCATGCCCGATCGACAGCAGTGCGAATCTCGCGCGTCGTCGCGGTCACGCTCGTGAAGGGGACGCCCTGGCTCATCACGCTTCCGGGCGCATCAGTGAGCGGGATAGTCCTGACGCGGCCACCGACTGCAGCGGGCGCGGCGCGTGGCGCCATGAGCCGTTGTTGCCGTCGTAGCGGCCGCCCAAGCGGGCGAACCGGTCGTCTGACCCGACTTCTTCCAGCAGTACCGGACGACCCAGCCGACGCGAGACCTCGGCGGCCTCCAAGGCTTCCACTACGGCGAGGCCATTCTCGCCATCCGTGAGGGGACGGGCGCCGCTCTCGATACAGTCGATGAAGTGCCGGTCCTGCACGCCAAGAGGCTCTTCAGGTGAGACGAAGGGCACCACGATGTCGCCATAGCGGTAAGACATCGGAGGCTGAGTCAGGTCGGCTCCGACCGAAGGCGGGGATACACCCTTATCTAGGACACGAATCTGCTCATCAACGGCGAGATCATCATAAACGGCCATTTTCTTACTGCCAACGGCCGTGACTCGGCGCACCTTGCACGGATCTAGCCAGCTGACGTGAATGTTCGCGGACATGCCGCAGTCCACGAAACTGTCGTCGTAGAACATGCGGAGGTAAGCGACATCTTCGAATTTCTGGTGGGCATGTCGGCATGCCCACGCAGCCGCCGCGACCGGCTTCCTGCCGAGTACGTAGTTGATGATCGAGATATCGTGGGGCGCGAGATCGAAGATGACATTGACATCGTTCTGGTAGAGGCCGAGGTTCAGCCGGGCGCTGTCGATGTAGTACAACTCGCCGAGTTCCTGGCTTTGGACTAGGTCGCGGAGTTTCCGCACGGCCGGGTTGTACTCGAAGGTGTGGCCAACCATCAGGACGACGCCTTGCATCGCGGCCGCGGACACCAGGGCGCGCGCATCCGCGCTCGTTGGTGCTAGCGGCTTTTCTACCAGCACGTGCTTGCCCGCTTGGATGGCGGCCAGTGCGACAGCCACATGCATACGGGGCGGAGTGGCTACCACTACGGCATCTACGTATGGGAGCACCGGGCGCAACGTGGGAGAGCATCGGGCGGTTTTGTAGGTTTGGGCCAGATTCTGAAGGCGGTCTTCTCGGCTGTCCACGAGCACGACTTCTGCGACGCGTTCCGTCGATTGCAGGACCCGAGCGTGCTTGGACCCCCAATAGCCGCATCCGACCAATGCGACGCGGAGTCCATCGGCCTCCGAAGATCTGCTCACGTGAGTGCCTTTCCGGAAAATACTGACTTGAGTGTTTGCAAGACGTTGAGAATTCAGGGCTCCGGGTATTCACCAACGTAAATCGGCGGAAGACTCAAGCGCAGCCCCCATCTGACGTAGAACGGTTGGACATGATGGGGGTCTCAAGAGGCTAGCGTCAACCATAACGTTGTCATAACGTTTCACATGGCACGGCAAAGGCATTCATGCGGGCACGCCGAAAGCCATTATCTAACGACCCTCACCACGTGAAGAGTCTGATACTCATGCCGAGACCGGGGCGGCGTGCGGCGCGGGAGTCGGACACCCGGGTGGGCACGGCGGAGATGGCGGAGGGGTTCCGGTCCCGCAGGCTGGACGCGGGCCGCGCACCTGGACGAGGCCTGCGACAACGTCCGGAATTAGGAGTTCTGCGCGAAGTGAGACTGTAGCCAGACCTGTTCGCTAAGATCTTTCTTCACCATGTGAATATATCTGTTAGCTACAGGCGTATACCAACTACCCGCGAACCAGCGCCCAATGCAGCCCCAGAGGTCCCCGGCATGATACGGTCGGCCCTTAGGAACGTCATTCAGCCAGATCTCGTCCCCATCGTAACAGGATCTCCAGATAGCGTATGCAGCGTCAGCGTTCATGGCTGTAGACACGCCGATCCCGGGCCAGGCCGCCGCTTCGATATGATACTTGTTCTGCAGAATGCCGTAGCTCTGTGGGCACTCGCCCGGTTTACCGTCGGCTCCGATACCGTGGCCGGGTGGGCAGAGCTTAGCGTTTGCTGTCCAGTCGCCGAGTTGAGCCTGTTGCCACCAACTTTCGACCGCGGCCTGAGCAAAGACGACATTCTGGTCGATTCCCCACTTGCAGGCTGCCCATTGCAGGATCTCCCGTGTCGTGCCGGTGAACTCACCGCTTATCAGCGGCGCGAGCTTCGCCGCCTGTGGACTGTCTCCAGGGGGAAAGAACCCAGTCTTCACGGGGTGGCCGACAGTGCGGTTGGACTGCGCGTTCACTGGCCTGGACTCGGGGCTCGGTGATTCGTGAACCGAGCGGGCACACTCAGCGCCGGACGGTAGCCTCGCACCCGGCGGGAGGGTATTAAAATGGGTATTACCCTGCCCGCTCAGCAACGAGTAACGCAGCACTACAATAACGGTAGTGGCAGCAAGCAATAGGACGATGACAATAAGCCAAGCGCGCTTATGGCTGTGCCTGATTTGGTTCATCACATGCGAGCCGGGCCGAGCGTCACGTTGTAGCATGCGGTGCATGACAGGCGTCACTCTCCTCCGCGGTCACGTGTTTAGCGGGTGGGGGATTCGCATGCCCGGCCTCACGCGGCGTACCGGTACAGCGTCTCGCCGGCTGCGCGGCAGAGTACCGACGGGCCGTGGCGGATGACAGAGGCCAGCAGGTGGCCGGCCATGCCGTCCATCGCGGGCGCCGGTTCCGGCCTGACGCCCAGTGTTCCGTAGACAAGCGGCTCCTCGATCGCTCCCCATGACCGCTTGAAAACGCGCAATCCTTCGTTGCCGGCATCGGTTCGGCCGAAGTCGAGCCACTGGGAACCCTGCTCACAAGCTGTTTTGATGAGATGCCAGGTGATCAGGTTGTTTGCTCGCAGCGACCATGCCCGTTCATCGGAAGCGCTGAACTTAGAAATCGTCGTCCCGTTCCAGGACAGGAACACCTCAGCCGCGACCGGCTGGCCGGATGCTTCCGCGATCAAGACTGACCCCAGTCCGGTGCGGATCACGGATTCCCATAGCATGCGGAAGAAGCGGCGCGGCTGGACCGGCACCCCGAGCCGGCGCCGGGTCCGCAGATGGAGCCGGTAGAAGGTGTCCGCAAGGTCCTCCTGGCGTTCTGCCCGACGGATCGTGACGCCCCTTGGCCCCGCTTGCTGGATGTGCCTCCGTACTGAGGGGCGGAAACCGGCGTAGACCGCGGCCGGATCGCTGTCGAGAGCGATCACGTGTCTGAGCGAACGGCCGCTGACGGATGCGGCGCCCTTAAGCGGTGCCCGGACCACCACCCGTCGGATGCCCGCGGCTTCGCTCGCTTGCCGTAGCGCACCGACAAGGTCCGCTTCCTCCTGCGGAGCCGGGGCGAGCGCCGGACAGTAATCCGTGAACGGAAGCGTCACCCACTTAGGCGCGCCTCGAAGATGGCGAACCTCGATCACCGGCAGGCCAGCCCGGATCTCCCCCGTAGCATCGCTCGTGGCCACCGCGAAGGCGCGGAAACCATAGCAAGTAGCAACTAGCTTGCCCCAGTCCGGGTGATGGAACGGTGTTGCCGACGGCTGCCTCGCCACGAACTCTCCCCAGCGAGGATCCGTCAGTTCCAGAACGGTGAGGTGTCCAGGCATGCCCTAAGACTGACCAGGAGGCAACGGCCTTCGCAGCCCTCGCCTGACGTAGCCGTCTTGGTCACGGTGGGGGTGATGCTTCCCGGAACGTCATGGAGCCCCTGCGGAATGGCGTCCGGGATCGGCCGGGATCTGCATGGTGAGACAGTGGACGGTGCCGCCCGCGTTGGCGGCGGTGCGGGCATCGATGCCGATGATTTCGTGGTCAGGCATCACCTGCCGGTAGACGGCGAGCGCGGCGGCATCACGCTCCGGAAAGCCATAGATGGGCACGAGGACCCGATGGTTAACCGTGAGGGCATTGGTGTAAGTCGGCCAGACTCGCGAGACACCCCAGTTGCAATATGCGGGCACGCTGGGCAAAGGGACGACACGATAGGTGGACCCAGCGGCGTTACGTCTGGCCCGGAGTACCTCGGCGGCCTCTGCCATCCGTCGTCCGTTGACAATGGACCGTGGCTCCGTTACCAGGACCGTGTCTGGCGTCGCCAGCTTGACGAACACGTCGATATGGCCCGTGCCCTCCATTCGTAGAGGCGGCACCACGATCAGCGTCTCGGCCCCGAATCCCTCCAGCAACTGCCGCCGCACGTCGTCAGGAGGCATCGGGAAGTTCCGGGCATACAAGCCTTCAGTGGTGATGAGGGTGCCCTCCCCATCCGACCAGAGGTTGCCCCCCTCGAGGTGCAGGGCAAGCTGGCGGCTAGCGCACCCCAGATGGGCGGCGTAACGGGCGGGAAAGCTGTCGTCATTGGCGAAGAGCATCTCCGGAGGGTCGAAGATCGCGTCCACCATCACTCTCCGGGCTGCCTTATCGATGCACGTCAACGGCCCATAATCGCGGATCCAGATATCATCGCTAACGGTCACCAGGAGCCGCAGCCGCCGGTCGTCATGCCAGCCTTCACCGAGGTAGGCGAGGACGGCCGGGGCATAGATGGCGTGGGGAATGAGCACATCGACCCGCGCTACGGGCGCGATGGCGGTGACCAGGTCGCGGTAGAAGCCCCAGAAACCCGGGTAAAGCACCGGCCACGTGATGACAACTGCCTCACTCGGTTCCCATTCGGCTGGCAGTCGCAGGATCTCGCCCGGCGCCCCGTCCGGGATTCCGTCCGGGATTCCGTCCGCCTTGATCGTCTCTACCGGGCTGGATGTCAGTGCCTCCAGCTGGCGCTGCGCCACAGCGCGGGGCAGGCGAGAGGGCGACAGCCCCCAGCGTTCCATCCATGTGGCCAGCGCATCAATATCGGCTGGCGGGACCACGTCGGATCCGACCGGGTAGAAACGTCGGCATATCGGCATGAGGATCCGGTTGAACCGCTGAAGACGCTCAAACTTCCACCACGGCTTGGCTGCGTAACCCAGTTGAATCGGACTCCACCAGCGTCGCCGGCCGAACGTTTCATCCAGGCACATCAAACGCCTCGTTCAGGACGCCAGCCGCCGTCGGGAGAGTACTCGTCAAGCATCTGACGGGTCAGTGCCACGGCCTCCAGTGCGGTGTGCACGCCCAGTTTTCCCATAAGATTCTGCAGGTGTGTCCGGACGGTGTTAGGCGACATGTGCAGGTGCTCGGCCACATCACATCGCCGGTTGCCTTCGGCAAGGCACAGCAGAACCTCCCGCTCACGACCCGTTAGTGTCGCAAGCAATCGGTCGCCATCTTCGTCGTGATCAGGCCCACGCATCAGAAGTCGCAATACCTCCCCGATCTGATCCGGAGGCAGCCAGGTCTCGCCTCGAGCGACACCCCTGATGACATAGATCAGCC
>Ga0070679_100002129_pt1 | contig 17839 bp, 13 predicted proteins | sample KBSC63BmetaG_FD_65652 | JGI IMG/M metagenome (GOLD analysis project Ga0070679, IMG submission 65652) | Corn rhizosphere microbial communities from Kellogg Biological Station, Michigan, USA - KBS C6-3B metaG | ecosystem: Host-associated > Plants > Roots > Rhizosphere | place: USA: Michigan... | reverse complement strand
GAGGAGGACCGGGCCGCCCGCAAGCCCGACACCATCCTGTCGCACGTCAGACAGCATGGCCGCTTCCAGGAAGAGGGATGGCGCGTGCGCCAGGACGGCACGCGGTTCTGGGCGTCCGTGGTGGTGACGGCGCTCCGCGACCGGCGCGGCGAGCTGCAGGGCTTCGCGAAGATCACGCGCGATCTGACGGAGCGTCGCCAGGCGGAGGAGACGGCGCGCCTGGCCGCGGCCGAGCAGGCGGCGCGCCGGCAGGCGGAGCTGGACGAGCGACAGATGCGCCGTTCGCGCGATCAGCTCGATCTGATCCTGCGCAGCATCAACGAGGGGGTCACGGTCCAGACGCAGGATCGCAAGCTGATCTTCGCCAACGACGCGGCGGCCTTGCTGTGTGGATTCCGCTCGGCCGAGGAGCTGCTGGCGGCGCCCGCGGGACAGCTGTTCGCCAGGCTGGAGATCTTCCGGGAAGACGGCACGCCATTCCCGGTCGATGAGCTACCGGGCCGGCTGGCGATGCGGGGCAAGCCGTCGAGCGCGGTCCTGCGCTTCCGGGTGAAGCCCACGGGTGAAGAGCGCTGGTCGTTCGTGTCGGGCGCGCCGGTGCTGGACGCGTCCGGCAATGTCGATCTGGCCGTCAGCGTCTTCCGTGAATTCACGGAGCGCCGTCGCGGTGAGCAGGCCTGGCAGTTCCTGGCCCAGGCCAGCGCCGTGCTGGCCGGCTCGCTGGACTACGAGCAGACGTTGAAGCAGGTGGCCGAGCTGGCGGTGCCCCGCTTCGCAGACTGGTCGGCCGTCGACGTGGCGGCGGCGGACGGGGCGCTGGTGCAGCTGGCGGTGGCGCACGTCGATCCCTCGAAGCAGCAAATGGCAAAGGAATGGCGCTGGCCGCCAGGGCCCGACGCGGCCGTGCACCAGGTCATTCGCACCGGCCAGCCCCGGCTGCTGCCTGACATCACCGACGCCATGCTGGAGGCCAGCGTCACCGAGCCGGAAGACCGGGCCGTGGCGCTGCGCCTGGGCCCGCGGTCGGCGATGATGGTGCCGCTGACGGTGGGCGCGAAGACGATCGGGGCGCTGTCGTTCGTGACCGCCGAATCGGGGCGGCGCTACAGTCAGCAGGATCTGATCCTGGCCAACGAGATCGCGCGCCGGGCCTCGCTGGCCATCGAGAACGCGCGTGCCTACCGCGAAGCCCACGAGGCCGTGCGCACGCGTGACAACTTCCTGGCCATCGCCTCGCACGAACTGCGCACACCGCTGTCTGGCCTGAGCGTCCTCATCTCGTCGCTGGCGCGGGCGGCGGCCAGCGGGCGGCTCTCGAAGTTGACTCCCGAGGCGCTGAACGAACGGTTCGTGAAGGCGGAGCGGCAGGTGACGCAGATCAGCCGCCTGGTCGATCGGCTGCTGGACGTCAGCCGCTTGTCGACGCGCGATCTGAGCCTGGAGCGCGAGCGTACCGACCTGGCCGAGATCGTGCGGGACGTGATCTCGCGCTACGAGGACGCCGCCGCCGAATCCGGAAGCCGCATCGAGCTCATCGCCAGCGGTCCGGTCTTCGGCTGGTGGGATCGCAGCCGGCTGGATCAGGTGGCGACGAACCTGATCGGCAACGCCGTGAAGTACGGCGGCGCCGCGCCCATCACCGTGTCGATCAGCTCGGGCAGCTCGGGTCACGTCCGGCTGACGGTGCGGGATGGAGGACCGGGGATACCTCTCGAGCACCAGGGGCGGATCTTCGAGCAGTACGAGCGCGCCACCGACTGCGAGAACCTGCCGGGCATGGGCCTGGGACTGTGGCTGGTGAGGCGCATCGTGACCGCGCACGGCGGCACGGCCAGCGTCGATAGCAGACCGGGACACGGGGCTACGTTCAGCGTCGTCCTGCCCAACGGCGAACGCGCCGCAAAGGCCCCCGAAACTTTCACGCCCGTGGCTGGGGAAGGAGTGTCGTCAACATGACCGGCAACGTCGGTGGTATCCCGGAGCACATCTTGGTGGTCGAGGACGACAAGGATCTGCGCGACACCCTGTGCCAGGCGCTGGAGCTGGAGGGCTATACGGCCGTCGCCGCCGAGAACGGTCAGGCGGCCCTGCGCCACCTGGCCGCCGGGGCGAGGCCATGCCTGATCCTGCTGGACCTGATGATGCCGGTGATGGACGGCTGGACCTTTCGGGAGGAGCTGCTGAAAAATCCCGAACTGGCGGACATACCGGTGGTGGTGATGACGGCCGCTTCGGCGGCGCGCGCGGCCGCGGCCGCGGCGCAGGCCATCCTGTACAAGCCGCTACACATGGGCAAGGTCGTCGACGTCGTGCAGGAGCACTGCCCGAACGGCGCCGCGTGACGCGTGGTTGACGGGTGGCGGGTGCCGCGACGGAACGCGGCCGCCGTCATGGCACCGCCATCATCCACAGGCCCGACCACGGCGAGTCGTAGCGGGCGCGGAACTGGTAGAAGACGCTGGTGTTCGCGGGGAACGCGTCGTCGCTGCTGGCGGCGGGGATCGCGGCCATCACGAACTGACTGACCAGGATCGTCCGGCGGCCCGTGGCGAAGTCGACCGTGGTCAGGTCGCCCCGTTCGTAAGCATAGTTGAAGATGCCGAGCAGGCGCGTGGTGCCCGTCGCCGCGATGAAGCCGCGCAGGCCCAGGACGTCGGTCGCGCCGTCGCGCGGATCGATCACCAGATAGTCGGCGGCCCGAAAGTCGTTCACGTCGGTCACCGAACCCACGAACAGGCGGCCATCGCCCAGCGTCACGACGTCGCCCATCGTGCTTCCGACCGGCACGGCGTGATAGCGCGCCCCGCCCGGCTGGTCCGCCAGGCCGACCAGGTCCGACGTGATCAGCTGGTCGGGCCGCGTGCCGCGCGAGAACCAGTAGCGGCCGTCCGAATTGAAGCCGGACAGATAGACCCCGGGCACCGTCGCGTGGGGCCCCTGGCCCGGGATCCAGATGGTCACGGACGCGCCTTGCAACTCCGGCCGGCTGTCGTCGAAGGAGCCTAGCCACAGCTCGTCGTGACCTGGTCGCCAGTCGGCGAAGCCAATGCCGGTCCCCAGACTTTCCAGGTTGCCGCTGGCGCGGTCGACGATGAACCACTGGGCCTGGTCGTCCTGGTCGTAGCGGCGGGCCGTCAACCGCCGGCCGTCCGACGAGAAGTTGGAGAAGTCGTATTGCAGATCGTCCGGCAGCGGCGTCTCTTGCCGCGTGGTCGTGTCCAGCAATACGGGATGGCTCAAGGGACCGTCCAGCCCGCCCCCGGTGAAGCACGACAGCGCGGTGGTGTGCTGCAACGCGAGCAACGATCCCCAGGCGACCTGGTAGGTCTGCACCCCCGCGGCGAAGACCTCGGGGCCGCCCTCCTCCGCCAGCCGCATCAACTGGCAGTCGGCCGATACGTAGAACACCGACTCGCCGATGAACTCGACGTGCGAACCCTGGAAGGTGGTTGCCTGGTCGTCGTCCTCGTACAGCGTGTAGTTGCCCGCGTGGTCGGACGTCAGGAGGCGTCGCCCGCTGGGGGAGAGCGCCGGGGAGTCGTTCGTGCCCCGGTCCTTCTTTTCGCCGGTGGCGGGGTCGTAGCGAACCAGGTGGCCGCTGTCATTGTCCGGCAGGTAGATCCGGCCGGCCGCGTCCATGGGAAAGCCGCTGCCGCCACCCGCCCGGTAGGACAGCTCCAGCCCAACGGCAATGCCTCTGGCCAGCACATTCTCCGTCGACGGCTCACCGTTTGCCGTCAGGGTCAGCGACCAGAGATCGACCGAGTCGGGATCCTGAGCCTGACTGGGACGGAAGAACAGGACCTGCCTGGTGCCGTCGGCGTGCAACGGCGTGATCGACAGCAGCGACGCCGTGGGATCGGCCAGGATCTGCCGGCCCGCGGGGGGCTCGCCGCGGGGCAGGCAGCCGGCAGCTGCCGGCGACAGGCACAACAGGACCACGAAGACGGGCCAGCGTCGCTGCATCAGGCGGGGCTCCCGCGGCCAGCCTCGGATCGCTGTGGCAGTGTGTCGATCGCAAAAGCGACGACATGCGGCGTTTGTGGCGCCGGGCGCCGTCCCTTAAAGTCGCCGGCATGGCTTTGAAGGTCATCGGCACGGGCTTCGGACGCACAGGGACTGATTCGATGCGCGAGGCGCTGGAGATCCTGGGCTTCGGACCGTGTCACCACATGCTGGAGGTCAACGCCAGCGACGAGCAGAAGCGGCTGTGGCGCGCGCACGTCCGGGGCGAGACCATCGGCTGGGAGACGCTGTTCGCCGGATACAACTCGTGCGTCGACTGGCCATCGGCGTACTACTGGCGCGAGCTGATCCGGGTCTATCCGGACGCCAAGGTCTTGTTGACCTACCGCTCGCCCGAGAGCTGGTGGGAGAGCTTCGAGAGGACGATCGCGGTCGGGATCTCCCGGAGCACCGAGCCGGAGTCGCTGGGGGTGGCGCTGGTGGGCGAGCGCGTCTTCGGGGGCAAGTGGTCCGAGCGCGATGCCGCCATCGCCGCCTATCAGGCCAACGTCGACGCGGTGAAGGCGACCGTCCCCGCGCACCGCCTGCTGGTGCACAGCCTGGGCGATGGGTGGGAGCCGCTGTGCAGGCACCTGGACGTGCCGGTTCCGGCGGTGCCGTATCCCAGCCGCAACAACACCAGCGACTTCCGGCGCGCCATCCTCGAGTCGCCGGCGCCCTGAACCGTTCCGCCCCACGTGCGTCACGGGCACATGGTGCGCCGGTCACCGCCGTCGGCTTCCAGCTTCGTCAGCGGCGCGCCCCCGGCATGGACGAACACGTTGCGAGCGGTGCAGTAGGGCACCATCGACATCTGCAACTCGAACGTGCCGATCTGGGTCAGTGACGTCCACGCACGCACGCGCCTGGACGCGCCTCGAAGCCACGCCATCTCGAACCTCCGGGGATCGAAATGGGCGGTGCCCCGCCGATGCTTCAGTCCGGCCGTGTCTGACGCCACGCCGCTCGCGCGGCGTCTGGTCGGAAGATCGGCGCGGCGCCCCGTGGGCCCGGGGCCGCCGCGCCGGGGCCTGCTACTGGCAGGTCATCGTGATCGTGTTCGCGACGGGCGGGATCGACAGCAGGTAGCTGGCGATGTCGGTGGCGTCGCTGGTGCTCATGTTCGCCAGGGCGCGCATGCCACACAGGGCGACGCCGTTCTTGTCCTTCGCCGTGGTGATGGCGTTCGCGACCTGCGTGATGTTCCAGCTCATCAGGCCGCTCGCGGACGGCGTCAGGTTCGCCGACTGCAGCATCTTGGTGGCGTTGTTGACCGTGGTGGTCACGACGCGGCCACCCTGGAACGCCTTGCCGGCGTCGATGAGCTTGGGCGTGGAGTTCGTCACATCGACGGTGTGACAGGTCACGCAGACCAGCGTGGCCAGGTACTTCCCGTTCGTCGGGCCGGCGACGGGGCTGGCCGCTGGCAACGTGGTCGGGCTGACAGCGACGTTCTCGGGCGACGTGGGGCGCGTGTTGTAGGGCGCCGTGTTCGCTTGCACGGCGTGCGAGACAGCAGGCAACGTTCGCAGGTAGGCGACGATCGCGTCGGCGTCGTCGTCGCTGAGGTTCCCGAACTGGTAGTAGGGCATGTTCGCGAACAGATACTTCGTCTGGTCGTTCGGATACTTGCCCAGCCGGAACGCGTCCTCGATCTGCTGCTTGGTGAAGTTCTTGATGCCGGTGTCGTCGTTGGTCAGGTTCGCGCTGCTCAGGCAGCTGCCGTTGCTGTTCACGAAGCAATCGGTGCCCGAGAAGGCCGCCCCGCCTTGCGGCGTGTGGCATCCCGCGCAGCCGAGCACGTTCTTGGCCAGGTACTCACCGCGCAGGACCGCGGGATCGGTCGCGCCGCCCGCGCCACCGGCGTTGCTGCCGCCGGCCGCGCCACCCGCGCTGCCGCCCGCCATGCCGCCCTGGCCACCGGCCGCGCCGCCCGCCGCCTGACCGGCACCACCGCCCGCGCCGGCGCTGCCGCCAGCCGCGCCCGCGGTGCCGCCTCCGCCGGCCATGCCACCGGTTGCGCCGCCGCCGGCGCCGCCGCCCTTGTTGCCGGCGCCTGCGGCGCCGCCCGTGCCGTTGCCCGAGCCGCCGCTGCCGCTTCCGCCGCTCCCGCTACCGCCCGTGCCGCTGCCGCCGGAACCAGTCGCTCCGCCCGTCGCATGCGCGCCGCCACTGCCGGTTGCGCCACCGGTGCCCACGCTGCCGCCCGAGCCGACCGCGCCCCCCGACCCGACGTGACCGCCCGATCCGCTGGCACCGCCGCTGGCGTGCCCGCCGGTTCCCGTCGAACCGCCGCTGCCCGAGCCGCCGCCCGAATCACCGCCGCAAGCCGACAACATCACGGCGCCACTCAACAGCACCGCCAGTCCCACCTTCGATCGTGACATCAGTAACCCCCTTGATCTCTATCGTCGACACCGACACCGACACCGGCGTCGTGGCCGCCCAATATAGTCCCGTCTCCGACGGGCGACACTTATCGACACCCCTCTTGTGTTCGGCGTCACATCACGGAAACATCGCCCGGAGGATGAAATTCTCCGCTAGGAATTGCGGCACGACATGACACGCGTCCTTGCTCTGTTGCCTCGCGCTCCTGTGGGGCGGCTGGTGGGTGTGGTGTTGCTGGCAGCCGTCATCAGAATTGTCTTCTTCACGGGGTTCCACGGCTTCGATGACGTGTTCTACATCCGGCGTGCCTACGCCTTGAGCCAAGGGCATTTCGCGCTTCCGACGAACCATTGGGCCGCTCGTGTCGGGTTGGTGGGACCTACCGCGCTCGCCTACCTGCTCTTCGGCGTCACGTTGTGGAGCACGGTCCTGTTCCCATTCTTGTGCTCGATCCTGACCGTCATCGTCGCGACTGTCCTTGGCCGGCGTCTCCTGGGAGATTCGGCGGGGTGGCTCGCCGGGCTGCTGGTCGCGATGTTTCCGATGGACGCGATCTTCGCGAGCATGCTGTTTCCGACCGCGCCCGTGACTCTTTTTTGTGGCGTCGGATTCGGAGCGTTCCTTCTGGCCGAGGCCGAAGGTCGATCTCTCTTGTATTTCGTGGCGGGGGTGGCGTTCGGCCTCGCCTGCGTGGTTCACGAAGCAGCAGCGATCGTGCTGGTCTTCTACCCCGTACATGTCGCTGCCAGCCGCCGTATCCAGCGAGGACACCTGCTTGCCTTGCTGGGATTTGGCGCCGCCTTGGCGATCGATCCAGTGGTTCATGCGCTGATGGGAAACGCGCGGGCGCGCCTGGATGTTCTCTCCCGCAGCGAGACGGCGCAGGGAACGGCGACCGACGTGGCTTACAGCGGCCTGAACGTCCACTGGATTGCAGAGCCCTTCGTGCGCCTGCTGGCGGAGCGGACGTTCGGGTTGTTCTCGTGGCTGATCGCGCCCCTGGCCGTCTATCGCGCCCTTCGACCTACTGACGCCCGCGAACGAACGTTGTCTCTCATCCTGATCTCGGTGTTCCTCTGGACCGAATTCGGTACGCTGTCGCTTCATCGATACGCGCCGCTCGCGCGGTTGCCGCGATACCTCTGCCCGCTCACCCTGCCGGCCATGTGGTTGCTGGCCAAGAACCTGTGTGAGATTCGTCGCCCGGGCGGGCGGCGCATCGTGCTGGTGGGCTTGGCCGCGACATCGCTGATCTGTTTGCTCCTGGATAGCGGCAACCAACTTCGCCCCTACCTGACGATCCGCGCCGCGCTCGCCTCCGCGCATCCCACCACGGTGGCGGTCGAAAAGACCGACGAGTTTCCGCTGCGGTTCGCGGAGGGTATGAACCCGCCGTACGGGCTCTCTCCATTTGGCGCAGATGTGCCCGCCACGGAACTCGCGGTCTCCAGGACGGAGGCCCATCGGCAGCTCCTGCAAGGCACCTCTGGAGCAACGCCACTTGCGACCGTCGACCGCCCGGTAACGGTGTACCAGCGCGTCTTGAGCAGTCCGCTGGTCCTCGCCGTTCTCCGTCGCTTGCGTCCCCCCGAACGGTTCGCGGAGTACGAGCAGAAGGTCCACTCGCGGGAATCATGGACGATCTATCGACTGCGATGAGCAGAACTCAGACGCGCCTCGAGTCGCCAGACTTCACTCGTTAGTCAAGAGTCTGAGCGTGGCCAGTCATTGCTCGAAGCAATAGAGGCGAACGTTTATACGATCACAGAATTGGACGTACGCGGTCGTCCACATCATGTCGGAGTTTCCGGCGATGCCGACGGTCGCGGGCGAGGCAGCCATGCTGGCGGAAGTAAATCCGGAGCATCCATCGGCGGCCAAGGTCCCGTCCGCCTTGGTCGCCGTCCAGACTTCTTTTCCAGCCTTCGAACCAGCGAACTCGTCCTTATCGATCGGGCCCGATAGTGCTCCAGAAACCAGTGCGGTCCAGTTCGCTGCCACAATCGTGCCGTCCAGTAGTCTGTAGGGCACACCGGCCAGCGAGAACCGCTGACTGGGCGATGTGGTGGAATCCGACACCCACGCCCGCCACGAACCGCCCAGTCCCGCGAGGTTTGCAAACGTCTGACACTTTCCGTCGGCGCCTAGCGCGCCGCCGAAGTCAGGCGTGACAGCGCTGCTCGAAACAAATACACGCCGGGCCGGAACACAGGATCCGGTGTCGCAAATCGTTCTTGCCCCACATGCGACGTTGCACCCGATTGTACCCCCTGACCCGGAAGTACCCCCATTTCCTGAGGTCCCCCCAGAGTTCCCGCCTTGGCCAGCGTTGCCTCCGCTAGCGCCACCAGGACTCCCACCGGGCCCGATTGTTCCCCCGCTCGAAGAGGCCCCGCCCGAGCCGTCGAGGCCACCAGATCCGGTATGTCCTCCTGAACCCAATGTGCCGCCCGAACCCGCCGCAGGAATACCGCCGGTATTCGTCCCGCCGAGGCCGAGAGGCGAACCTCCCGTTCCCGTGACCTGTTCCGAACCCCCCACGCCGCCGTGGCCCATTCCAGAGTTGCTACCTCCCGCTGCGGAGCCTGCTGTTCCGCCGGCAGATGATGCCGTTCCACCGGCGCCACCAGTTGCGGTGACGGTGGCACCGCCGGAGAGCGTCGAGTCTCTCATTCCGCCTGCGCCACCATTCCCAGCGGGTTCGCGTCCGGGAGTGTTCCCTCCCTGTCCTGCGATGCCCGGGGTACCACCCATCCCGCTGCGATCGACATACTTGCGAGCCTCTGAGCAGCCCCAGGGCGAATGCGCCAGCAACGCCAGGATCACGATTCCACGCCAAGACATAAGCGAACGATTGTGCGTCAATTTCTCCTGTCCTTCCTTGGCTCAGTAAGAGGCGCCGCCAGATACTCTCCCAAAATCGGCGTTTGTCGATCGAAGTTGCGTCTGGACGCTCGCGGCCACCCCTTCGAGGACTCCATGTCGGATCCCTCGGCTCGTTATAGTCCTCTGTCGTGCAGGCACCGCGGCTTCTAGACGACGATGGCAGCGCGTCGATGGTGACGTTGTTGATGATGTCGCACCATAGATTTGGGCGTGATCTGGGGACGTTTGCTCGGGCGATGGCGCATGACGCGGCGATGGCTGACCTGGCTGTGAATTGGACATTGTGCATGAGAAGTTGCACGGGCATCACTTCATCGAAGACCAGAACATTTTCCGGGCCTTGCAGCAGGGATACCCGGCTGTGGCGCCGGTGATCCACCGCCTGGCGGCTGAACACCGTCGCATCGATCCGTTGTTACAGCAGGCCGACCGTGTGTTCGGTGCACGACGCGGCCGGTGCGGCCGGGATGGTGACGAAGTTGCTGGCGCTGCTGGGACCACACCTGGCCATCGGGGAAGCTCAGCTGGTGCCGATGCTGCGTGATGCGAAGGACTTCCCGGCGCCCAGCGAGGCCGAGGTCGATCTATTCGCGCCGGGCTCCGCCTGGTCGTCGCTGGGTCTGGCACCCGAGGTGCTTGGGCGGGTCGACGAACTGCTGCCGGAGAGCCTGCGCGTCCGACTGCCGCGGGCGCGCGCCGCTTACACGGAGGGATTTCCGACGGCTGTGGGGACCGATCGTTCCCGGCGCGTCGCGGACCCCCGATCCCCGAATGGCTGCGCGGCGCGTGACCTGACAAGCGGGCGGGGCCCGGCGCCGTTCGCTATGGTGGGGGTTCATGAAGGCCGTCGTGATTCCGCGGTTCGGTGGACCGGACGTGTTGGAGCTGCGCGAGATGCCGACTCCAGTGCCCCAGCGGGGCGAGGTCCGCGTGCGCGTGCGGGCGACGGCGGTCAACCGCGCCGATCTGCTCCAGCGCGCCGGCGCGTACCCGGCGCCGCCCGACGCGCCCAAGGACATCCCCGGCCTGGAGTTCGCCGGCGAGGTCGACGCCGTCGGTGAGGGCGTGGCCGAGCCCGCGATCGGTGACCGCGTGATGGGCCTGTGCGGCGGCGGCGCCTACGCCGAGGCGGTGGTGGTGCCGGCCCGCGCCGTCGCGCCGGTACCGGCGCGCCTGTCGTTTGCCGAAGCGGCCGCCGTGCCGGAGGCGTTCATCACCGCCTGGGACGCGCTGATCGATCGGGCGCACCTGGCCGCGGGCGAGACGGTGCTGATCCCAGCGGTAGGCAGCGGGGTGGGCCTCGCCGCCTTGCAGCTCGCGGCGGCGATCGGCGCGCGCGCCATCGGCACCGCGCGCACCGCCCAGAAGCTCGATCGCGCGCGCGCCTTCGGTCTGGCTGAGGGCGATGACATCGTGGTCACCGGCGGGGCGTTCGCGCCCGACGTGTTGCGGGCGACGGGCGGCCGGGGCGCCGATGTGGTGCTCGAGCTGGTGGGCGGAGATTACCTGGCCGAAGATCTGGCCTGCCTCGCCATGCGCGGACGCATCGTGCTGGTCGGTCTGATGGCGGGGCACCGCGCGGAGCTGGATCTGGGGCAGGTGCTGCGGAAGCGCGCGCAGATCACGGGCACCATGCTGCGCGCGCGCCCGCTCGAAGAGAAGCTGGCCGCCGTGCGGGCGCTGGACCGGCACGTGGTGCCGCTGCTGGCGCGCGGGGCGGTGAAGCCGGTCGTCGATCGGACGTTCCCGCTGGCGCAGGCCGGCGAAGCCCATGCCTACATGGCCTCGAACGGCAGCTTCGGGAAGATCGTCCTCGAAGTCTGAGCCGTTCCTTTTTCGTAACGATCTTGACGGGTTGGAGCTCTGCCGCGATTCTTGATGATCCCCGTCACCGGTTCGCTTACCGCTCTTCCGGAGGTCTTATGAAGCTTCTCTTGATTGCTCTGTCCACGCTCGCCTCGATCGCGTCCGCCAGCGCCGCCGTGGTCAAACCGGCTCCCAGGAAGGCTGCGGCTGCCACCACGGCTTGCTTCCCCCCGTGTCTGGAAGACCTGAAGGCGATGTGCGTGCCGTCCGGAACCTGCACCCGGAACCTGCCCGCCACCCAGTCGGACACCGCCGTCAGCAGCTACTGCTTCATGAACGGCGTCAAGATCGGATCGTCCGTCTACAACGAGACGCGCACGAAGCCGGACGGCTCGCTCTGCTATTCGGTCGACATCATGGTCGACAGCACGGGCACGAAGTACCAGTACATGTGGAAGAACGGAGCCGGCGCGCTGGTCGCCACCGAAAGCTTGGACTACGCCGACATGGGAGGCCGGTACCACACGGTCACGTGCGGCGGCACCACCACGATGGTCGACATGGCCACCCCGGCGTGCGAGGCCGAGGAGATGGCGCTGCCGCAGGTCGACGTCATCTGCACGACGAATGACCCCACCTGCACGCTGTCCGCGGGCGCCGGGGGCGCGGGCGGTATGGGTGGCATGGGCGGCGCGGCGCCCCCGGCGGGTGGCTCGTCCGGGCAGGGCGGAGCGGTGGGGGCGGGTGGCGCGCCTGGCGGACAGTACGAGTGCGCCCCTGGCCAGGCGGCGTGCGATGGCGTCTGCATCAACTCGATGATCGATCCGGCCAACTGCGGTGCGTGCGGCGTCGTGTGCAGTCCGGGCTTCTCGTGCATGCAGGGCGCCTGCACGGCGGTCAACACCTGCAAGGCGTCGACCGAAACGATGTGCAACGGCAAGTGCACCGACATCACCACCGACTCGAAGAATTGCGGGGCGTGCGGCGCCGCCTGTCCGGTGGGACAGGTCTGCATCGCGCCGGTCGTGGGAGGCGTCCTTTCGCCCCAGTGCGCGGCCGCCTGCACGGCGGGGATGTTGATGTGCGGCGGCGATTGCAAGCCGGCGCGCGACGACCGCAACTGCGGGTCGTGCGACACGGTCTGCGGCCCGACGCAGATCTGTTGCAGCGCCGGCGTCAGCACGGGCGGTCTTTGCCTCGACGTGGTCAGCACCACCCCGCCCACGGCCCCTTACACCTGCCAGAGCTGTCCGACGGGGCTCAGCCCCTGCGACAGCCAGTGCATCGACCTGAAGGCGAACCAGAACAACTGCGGCCAGTGCGGCGTGGTTTGCGAGTTCGGGTGCACCAACGGCGTCTGCAACACGATGCCGCCCAAGGACAGCGGCGGAAGCTGCTCGGTCTCCGGCGGCCCGGTCTCGGGACGCGGGACCCTGCTGGGTCTGCTGGGCGCGGCGGTCGTGCTGGGGGGCGCCATCGCGCGCCGGGGGCGGCGCGCGCGTCGCTAGTCGGGCGAACGCGAAACCGCATCCGCCTGCAGCGTGCTGTACGGCGCGTTCAGGAACTCGGTCACGGTGTGCGCGACCTTGTGCCCCCATCGCCCGGGGCGCGAGGTCGCGCCGCCCAGCAGCTCGTCGGACAGCGCCTGCAGATCGACCGTCAGGCCCAAGAAGATCTCCTGCCGGCGTCGCTCGACGTCCGGCGGCAGCGGGGCCGGCTTGTAGCCGCGCGTCTGGAAGCCCAGCACCGGATTGACCAGCTCGATCCACCGCACGCGCCAGCTCCCCTCACGGACGGCGCGCAGCGCGCGCGGCTTCAGCGCGAACAGATACGACTGGCCCGAGTAATCCTCCACGAAGAACGTGGTGTTGCCGGGGCGCCGGTACTGCTTGCTGGGGAACCACTGCAGGCGGACGTCCAGCGCGGCGTCCAGGGCCGGGAAGTTCTCCATGGCGATGGCCAGCAGATCCCCCGCCGCGTTACCGGCCAGATCGCTGTACGAGAAGACATGAAACAGGCCGTCCTTCACCTCGACCAGGAAGAAGAAGCCGAACGACAGGCTGGCGCTGGCGATGCTGGCCGGCAGCGTGTCCCAGCCGCCCAGCCGCAGCACGTCCGTGCCGATGCGGCTGTAGGTCAGGTTCGCCCACATGTGCCCGAACTTGTCCGCGCCGCCCGCGTAGCTGGTGTCGCTGAACCAGCCCTCGCTCCCGACGGAGAAGGGCAGACGGGGCTTGTTCTGGTACAGCGCGAACCACTCGGCGATGCCCCAGGTCACGTAGGCGCCGCCCAGCGCCAGCGCCGCCGCCGCGCGATGGGGCGCCGGTGGGGGTGGCTCCGGCACGGGATCGGCCGCCAGCGCCAGCCGGCTCGCCAGCGCCGCGAGCGCGACCGCGCCGCCAAGCCGCCGTCTCATGGCGGCGCAATTTACGCGGACGCCGGGGAGGGCGTAAGCAAAAACCGCTGGGAGCCGGCGGGTGTGGTGGCAGGGGGGGAGGTCCCCGTATGGAACGTGGCGCGATCGCGCACGTTCCTAGGTCTTCGCGAAGCGCTGCTCGGGCGGGATCGCCTGCAGCCGATCCCGGTCCTGGATGGTGACCATCCACCCCGGGTACTCCGGCGGCAGCGCGCTGGCGGCGTCGATGAGCTCCAGCTGCGCCGGCGTCAGCTTCAGCTCCACGGCGGCCAGGTTGTCGCGCAGCTGCTGCTCGTCGCGCGCGCCGATGATCACGCTGGTGGTGAAGGATCGGTGCAGCAGCCAGGCCAGCGAGACGCGCGCCACCGACGTGCCCTGTTCCTTGGCCACGGCGTGCAGCGCGTCCAGGGTCGCCCAGCCGCGTGTCTCGTCGACGGGCGGGAAGTTGAACTTGGCCCGCCGCGTCCCTTGCGGCTGCTTGTTGTCGCGCGAGAACTTTCCGCTCAGGAAACCGCCCGCCAGCGGGCTCCACACCAGCAGCCCCACCTTCTCGGACTCCATCAACGGCACCAGCTCGCGTTCGAGATCGCGGCCCGCCACGCTGTAGTAGGCCTGCAGGGTCTCGAAGCGGGCCAGGTGCTCGCGCTCGCTGATCCCCAGCGCCTTCATCAGCTGCCAGGCGGCCAGGTTCGACGCGCCGATGTAGCGGACCTTCCCCGCGCGCACCAGATCATCGAGGGCGCGCAGCGTCTCTTCCCAGGGCGTGTGCCGATCGAAGCCGTGGATCTGGTACAGGTCGATGTAGTCGGTGCCCAGGCGGCGCAGGCTGTTGTCGATGCCGTCCATGATGTGCCCGCGCGACAGCCCCACGTCGTTCGGGCCCTGGCCCACGCGCCCGCGCACCTTCGTGGCAAGGATGACCTGCTTGCGCCGGGCGCCCAGCGCCTTGCCCAGGATCTCCTCCGCCACGCCGAACGAGTACGTGTCGGCGGTGTCGAAGAAGTTGATGCCCGTGTCCAGGCACAGGCTCACCTGGCGATCCGCCTCCTGCTGCGCGGTCTGTCCGATGGCCTGGTAGATGCCGTCGCCGCTGAAGGTCATGGTGCCGAAACACAGCTCGGACACGCGCAGGCCGGTCCGCCCCAAGGCGCGATAGTTCATGGTCTGGTCCTCCTGATCGTCGGATGGAAAAGCGCCCCGAACATGGATCGTGTCCGGGCCGGCCGCATGCGAAAACGCGCCTTTGACGATGCGCGCGTCGCTGCCTATGGTCAGCGTATGACCACGCAGGCGCCGTACGAGCTGTACTACTGGCCGACGATCCAGGGACGCGGCGAGCCCATTCGCCTGGCGTTCGAAGAGACGGGCACCCCCTACGTCGACGTGGCGCGCAAGCCCGAGGGGGAAGGCGGCGGCACGGCGGCGATCATGCAGTTCATCAAGGGTGACCAGCCGGGACTGATCCCGCTGGCGCCGCCGTTCCTGAGACACGGCGAGCTGGTGATCGCGCAGACCGCGAACATCCTGCAATACCTGGCGCCGCGCCTGGGCCTGGTGCCCGAGGACGAGGCGAGCCGCGTGCGCGCGAACCAGCTGATGCTGACGATCATGGACATGATCGTCGAGACGCACGACGTGCACCACCCCATCGGCACCAGCCTGTACTACGACGATCAGAAGGACGCGGCGATGCGCGTGGCGCCGCTGTTCCTGCGCGAGCGCCTTCCCAAGTTCCTGGGCTACTTCGAGCGCCTGCTGTCGCGCGATGGTCACCTGGTGTCGCCGGCGCTGTCGTACGTGGATCTGGCGGCGTTCCAGCTGATCGAGGGGCTGCGCTACGCCTTCCCGAAGTCGATGTTCGCGTTCGAGCCCCGCGTGCCGCTGCTGTCGGCGTTGCACACCCACGTGGCGGGGCGGCCCCGCATCGCCGCCTACCTCGCTTCGCCGCGGCGCGTGCGCTTCAACGAGCGCGGCATCTTCCGGAACTACCCCGAGCTGGACGTGGCGCCCGATCCGGACGTCCGGTTCTGACGCGTGATCTCTGTTGCCGGCCCCGCCGCGGCGGTGGCAGGATGATTCGGTGAGCCCACGAGGTTCCTCTGCCGCCGAGCTTTCGCTGGCGGATCTGCGCCTTCGTTATGTCGATGGCGAGCGGCCGCTGCCGGCGGCGGTCGAGGCGGCCCTGCGCGCCGACGGCCGCGCCGGGGCCCGGGCGATCCTGGAAGCGGTGGAGCGGCGGCGTTATGCGAACCGCGCCGAGGGGCAGCGGCTGCGCACGATGTTGAAGTACGAGATGGCGCTGTGGGACGGCGGCACCACCTACGTGGCGGGAGTGGACGAAGCGGGGATGAGCCCGCTGGCGGGCCCGGTGGCCGCGGCGGCCGTGATCTTCCCGCGCGGCGCGCGCCTGCCAGGCGTCGACGACTCGAAGAAGCTGGACGCTCGCGAGCGCGAGCGCCTGGCCCCTGTCATCCGCGAGACGGCGCTGGCGTGGGCGGTGGCGTACGCGGAGGTCGAGGAGATCGATCGCCTGAACATCTTCTGGGCCGGTCTGCTGGCCATGCGGCGCGCGGTGGCGGCGCTGGCGCACGCGCCCCAGCACGTGCTGGTCGACGGCCGTCGCCTGCGCGGCCTGACCATCCCCCAGCAGCCGATCGTGAAGGGCGACGCGAAGAGCCTGTCGATCGCGGCCGCCTCGATCCTGGCCAAGACCGCGCGCGACGCCCGCATGACCGAGCTGGACTGCACCTATCCCGGTTACGGCTTCGCCCAGCACAAGGGCTATCCCGTGCGCGCGCACGTGGTGGCGCTACGCAAACTGGGCGCCTCGGAGATTCATCGTCGCTCCTTCGCCCCCGTACGCGAGACGCTGGGCCTGCCCCCGCTACCGCCCTGGCCCGAGCCCGACGACGCGCGCGCCGATCCGGCCTGAGGTCAGGACCTTGGCGCGGGTTCCAGCGCCTTCACCAGGGCGTCGATGTCCACCGGCTTTACCAGATGCACATCGAACCCCGCGGCGCGGCTTGCCGCTATGTCACGGTCCCTTCCATAACCGGTGACGGCGATCAGGCGCGGGCGCTTCCCCTCCTGCTGCACCTGCACCTGGCGCGCCAGCTCGAAACCATCCATCACCGGCAGACCCAGATCCAGGATGGCGATCTCGGCGGGAAAGGTGCGCAGACTGCGTAGCGCCGTGGGACCGTCCGGCGCCACCTGCACCTCGTGGCCCAGCGTGCGCAGCAGCTCGGCCAGCATCTCGCCCGCGTCCTCGTTGTCGTCGACGACCAAGATGCGCTTGCCTGGCGATGGCTGGGGCGGCGGCGTCTCGGACCACGCCACCGGCAGCTCGGACGTGGACATCCCGGGCAGTCGCACCACGAACTCGCTGCCCCTTCCCGGTCCCTCACTGGCGGCGGACACCGTGCCGCCGTGCAGTCCGACGAAGCTCTTCACCAGCGCCAGGCCCAGCCCCAGTCCCCCCTCGGGCCGCGCCACCGACTGCGCCCCTTGCACGAACAGATCGAACACCTTCGGCAGCAGCTCGGCCGTGATGCCCCCGCCGTCGTCGCGCACACGGATCACGATCGACTGACCCTCGCGCGCGGCGGTCACCCACACCCGACCGCCTTCGGTCGTGTACTTGGCGGCGTTGTCCAGCAGGTTCGCGATCACCTGCGCCAGCCGCACGGAATCGGCGTTCAGGCGCAGGCCCGTGCGCGGCGCCGTCACCTTCAGGTGCTGCGCCCGCTGGGTGAACAGGGGCGCGACCATCTCCACCGCCTTGTCGATGATCTCGGCCGTCTCCACCGGCTGCTTCGACAGCGAGATCATGCCGCGCGCCACCCGCGACACGTCCAGCAGATCGTCGACCAGTCGGCCCAGGTGGCCCACCTGGCGCTCGATGACCTCGCGCTCGCGCGCGGACGCGGGATCGTTGCGCAGCTTCATCAGCTGTACGGCCGTGCGGATCGGCGCCAGCGGATTGCGCAGCTCGTGCCCCAGCATGGCCAGGAACTCGTCCTTGGAACGGTTCGCCGTCTCGGCCGCGTCGCGGGCGGCCCGTTCGGCGCGGAACAGCCGCGCCCGATCCAGCGCCTGCGAGCACAGGTCGGCCACCGTCGCCATCAGCGCGCGCGCGGTGGCGTCGAACGTGCGCCGGGCCGCGAAGCGCAAGCCCATGGCCCCCACCAGGGTGTCGCCCGCGACCAGGGGCACCAGCGCCGCGGCTTCGAACTTTCCGCTGGCGACCTTCTCCGCGATCTCGGGGTACTGGCGGACGCAGTCGGCGAAGCTCTCGAAGTAGATGGGGGCGCGCCGGCGCGCCGCCTCGGCGTG
>Ga0070679_100002127_pt1 | contig 17854 bp, 12 predicted proteins | sample KBSC63BmetaG_FD_65652 | JGI IMG/M metagenome (GOLD analysis project Ga0070679, IMG submission 65652) | Corn rhizosphere microbial communities from Kellogg Biological Station, Michigan, USA - KBS C6-3B metaG | ecosystem: Host-associated > Plants > Roots > Rhizosphere | place: USA: Michigan... | reverse complement strand
CCGACGAATCCAACGGTAATAAACCCGGCCGACACTGTGCACTCGAAGGGCTGGCAGGTGCCACCGTTCAACCCGGGAGCGCTCGACAAGGCGTGTACGCTGGACCCGATTATTGGTTTGCCGCTGGACTGTATGCATAGTTTCATACTTGGCTTGCCATTGAACGCCGCCGGTGAAACCGAACTCTATGCCAATTCGAAACTGTTGAATACAGTCCACAGCTCATGCGGTTCCAACCAGTGTCTGGTCGCTCTCATGGGTATACATTTTATGGTCCGTCTTAAACCCAACGATAGCTTACGAACGAGTGACACTTCCGCGATCAATTCTCCGTGGCTGTTCATTACCTTTTGGTGGACCGGCCAGGACAATAAGATGAACCTTCCCGCCCCTTGGAAATATTACGAGATGCGTGTCACCCAGAAGGTGCGAGACGACAGCATCCCACTCAACGGTATCGCCAATCGAAATATTTGCTATAACCCCTATTTGGAAGGTCTGAAATCGAACGGCGCTGTATCGAACTGCGCAAGTTGCCATCGCTTCGCGGCTTACAACCGAAGCAAGTCAGGTATTTCGACCGTCACATGCGGAGGTGATCTATCGGTGGCGAAAGCTCCGATACCCGCGTCTCAAAAGGAAAAGGTTTCTGGAGGTTGCCCTCATGAGGCAAACTATTTCAAAAAGGGATTCGTGAGCACGGATTTCGTATGGAGTTTTGCGAGTCTGACCGATCCGCCTCCACCGCCGTCATCGACCTCATCAACTCCGGCAATTGGACACAGTGGTCCGCCGGGCATCGTCAAATAGTCGGTGTCACATATCGTCCTTTACGTGGCTCGAACCCTGCGATAGTGGCCCATCAAGTCTCTTCTTAGTGGTGTCCGGTCAAAGCCGTCGCAAATCTTACGCCAGGCAGCCCATGATTCGACCTTCTTGTTCGTCATTTCTTCGCCTACAATTGCAGGAGGAGTATCTCCTGCAATGTCGAGCGAAAGTCCACTCACGCGAGGCTATGAAGACAGCGCTCCAGCGCCACGTAAGATCATTCACATCGACATGGACGCGTTCTATGCATCCGTCGAACAAAGGGACAACCCCGACCTTCGCGGCAAGCCAGTCGTTGTAGCGTGGCGCGGAAATCGCTCGGTCGTGTGTGCGGCTTCGTATGAAGCGCGGCGCTTCGGTGTACGGTCCGCAATGCCGGCGATCACGGCGGAAAGGCTCTGCCCTCAGGCGATCTTCATCCCTCCCGACTTCGTTCGCTACAAAGAAGCCTCACGCGGCATACGAGAAATTTTCGAGCGCCACACAGAGCTCATCGAGCCGCTTTCGCTCGACGAGGCCTATCTTGACGTCACGACAAACAAGACCGGCTTGCCCACGGCCACGCTCGTGGCGAAGACGATTCGGCAACAGATTCGCGAAGAATTGGACCTGATTGCGTCGGCCGGCGTCGCTCCCAATAAATTCCTGGCGAAGATCGCCTCCGATTGGAAGAAGCCCAACGCCCTTTTCGTCATCCAGCCGCACGAAGTCCAGGATTTTCTCTTACCCTTGGCCGTGGGCCGCATTCCCGGTGTCGGCAAGGTCACCGAGTCTCGGATGAAGACATTGGGCATCACCACCATTCGCGATCTGTTCGACCTTGAACTGGCGCAACTGGAGGGCCACTTTGGGCGTTACGGATTGCGGCTGCATCAACTCGCGCGTGGGATCGACCACAATCCGGTTGTGCCCAATCGGCCCAGCAAATCGATCTCTGCCGAAGACACCTTGGAACGGGACATCCCCTTAGACGAAACGGAGCCCTTGATCCGGCGCCTGGCAGAAAAGGTGTGGAGCAGCTCGCGCGGAAATGCTCGCCGCGCAAAAACCGTCGTCCTCAAGCTGAAGACGAAAGAGTTCAACATCATTACCCGCAGCAGTACTCCCCCGAAGCCACCGGCATCCTGCGATGAGCTCACAACGATCGCTCTGTCTCTCCGCGAACGCGTTGATTTTGGACCGCAACAATTGTTTCGCCTCGTAGGCGTCGGCTTGAGCAACTTCCAGATGGAAGAGGATATGCCACCACTGATTTCTTCTGAAGGAGGAATCCTGGATCATGCAAGCGACTTGTTATTGACCGAGTAGATGCAGCAGCGAATCGAGCAGAGGCCCCTGCTCCGCACGAATGAACGTTCGCGCCTCCTGTATCGAAAACCATCGCCCCTTATCCACTTCGGGGATTTCAAGACGCTTCCCAGACCGCGGCGGCCATTCGATATCGCAGGTATTGCTCACAAGCTCATCGGGGTTGCAATCTCCTTCAAAAGCCCAGGCTGCGACAATCTTTCCACTCTTTTGCCGAACGGAACCGAGGTCAAGAAACTCTCCCGCTGCCGTAAATCCGGTCTCTTCGTGAAACTCGCGTCTGGCTGCTGCAAGAGGATCTTCGTCCGCGTCGTACTCGCCTTTAGGCAGGGTCCAGGCACCCTCATTTCTCCTGGCCCAAAGCGGCCCTCCCGGATGCACCAGAAAAACCTCAACACCCGTCTCCGCGTTGCGACGATACATCAACAAGCCCGCACTTCGTTTCGGCATCCTGCTCCTGACTCGTTTCGGATTGAGCCCTGATTATCGTTTCGCCCTGCCAGCAGACTCGCAAGCCTTGATCGTCGCCATCAAAACGGCTTCGATCCGCGCCCCACGTCTCGCAAATGGCAACGCCTCGAACATCTCGTCCGCCAGTTCCTCATGGGTCCTCAGTTTTCCGTCCGAGCTCACCCAGTCGTACAGCGCGGCCATTTCCGCACGCGTGTATTCGGTGATGCTGCTCCGTTTTCCTATCGGGGGAAACAGAGAGGAGCGCTGCGTCGTCAACTCAGGCCCCGTGTATGGATCGGGGACCGCCTGCACGTCTTCTTCCGGCTCAGGCAGGACGGAGAGATCGCGTTTCTCATCGCTGCGTGCAACCGCTTTCTCATACGCAGTCCATACCCGTTCGACTTCTTCATGTTTCCGCATGAACCAGTCCGTCGACCATATGCGATGGAAGTTCCAGCCGAGGTTCTCAAGCTGTTGTTGCCGCAGCCGGTCGCGGTCCCGCGCGGTATAGCTGGAGTGATACGTGGCGCCATCACACTCAATCGCGAGCACGAAGCGCCCAGGCTCCGTCGGATGACATACGCCAAAGTCGATACGGAAGCTGGAACAGCCGATCTGAGGAACGATCTTCATGCCTCGCGCCGTCAACGTGTCGCAGACATCAACTTCAAAATCGTTCATGGGCTCGCTGGAGAGCTCTCCATGAGCAAAGATCTTCCCATCGCTGGCCGCGTATTGCAGATAGTTGCGCAGGAACTCGAGCCCTGTACCCGAACGTACTTTCGTCGCATCGATATCGGTGTAAGCGAAAGAAGAAACTACCGTCATCGTCTCTCGTGCGCGCGTCACCGCAACATTCAAACGCCGCCGGCCACCTTCCGACAGAATCGGCCCGAAGCGCAGCGGGAGATTGCCCGCCCGGTCCTTTCCATACCCGACGCTCATGATGATGCTGTCACGCTCATCGCCCTGCACGCGTTCCAGGTTCTTGATGAAGAACCTTTCCTGCCGCTCCGTATCGAAGAACTCGCTTAGTTCCGGATGCGCTTTCAGAGCGCCGTCCATCGCTGCCTGCACCCGCATCGCATGTTTGATTCCCATGGTGATCACGCCAAGCGTGCGCGCTGGAGTCGTTTGTGCGTGCCGCAGCACAAGCTCCACAACACGTTTCACTTCCGCGCTCGAACTGTCTTCCTGGCCATCACTGTCAGGGGTGTGATCGACCAGCACATGCGTCACCGCCGGCGGTCCGCCAGGGCCGGGAAAGGTCACCAGGCGGTCGTCGTACATCTGGTGGTTCGAAAACGCGATCAGCGATTCATCGCGGCTGCGATAGTGCCAGTTCAGATAAAAGGACTTCGCAAACGGCAGCATCATGTCGAGGAGACTTTCGTATCCATCGACCGCCTCGCTCTCCCCTTCCTCATCGATGCCGGCTGAAAAGAACCCCGTCGGCGGAAGCTGCCTGTTGTCGCCTGCAACCACTACAAACTTTCCGCGCATGATGGAAGGCACCGCATCTTCCGGCAGCACCTGCGATGCCTCATCGAAGATCACGTAGTCGAACTTCGCCGATCGGTCGATAAGCTGGCTCACCGAAAGAGGACTCGCCATCCAGCACGGACACACCGCCGTCATCACATCGCCCGCATCGCGAAACAAAACACGAAGCGGCTTGTGCCTGCGCGACTTCGACGCCTCCTGCTTGATCAGCGTCTCCTGTTCCGGATGCGCATTCATCGCCGCGATGGCCCGCTCGGCATGCGCGCGCATCACGCGCGACGTCGCTGCCTTCAGCCGGTCGCGGTCCAGGTGCTTGAAGTCGTCAACATAGCCGCTGTGCGCCGTTCCTACGAAGCCCTTCACGGAAGGATCGTTTATCGCCAATTCGTCGAGCGCGGAATTGAGCCATGCGCAATCGAAGACGGCACACCAGCCCGAAGATACGGGCTTGCGATTTCGAATATCTTCCAATAATCTCCGGACACCAAGCTCATGCAGCCTGGTCTCGATTTCCGTCAGCCTCAGCAGACGGTACGGCGTAGCGGAGTCCGCCGCGATCCTCTCGATCAATGCCGCCAAGGCATCGAGCGGCATAACTTTCCATCCGGACTGCCCCACGATGGTTTCGAGAGCAGCCGCACCCGTTGAGCACTCATGGAAAGCGCGTTCTAACTCATCGAGCGCGGGATACACGTCGGGAGGGCTGCCGCTCCTGGATCGTTCCTTCCACCAGCCGGCAATTCGCGTAACTTCCCGGAGTTCCGCAGTCAAAGTCGAAGCCGGCGCTTTCACCTGGCGGCGAAGCTCCATGGTGCGTCTTAGCGCAGCCTTGTAGTTCCCATCCACCAGGCCAAGCCAGAAAGCTTTCAAGCCGCTGTTGCCTGCCCTTCCAAGCTGAAGAGAAAGTGCATCCACATCCGTTGTAAAAACTTCGCCTGCATAGTGACTGAGCAACGTGCGTGCGGCTTTCAGCACATCGACGATCTGCCCAACCTGCTCGATCGTCTCGGCCGGTGTGAAGCCGAGCGCCCGCTCCATCTTTCCCAGTTGATTGCGTAGCGCAGGCAGGCTTTCATGCGCGAGCCGTTGCGCAATGTCGATCGCCTCCTGAACGCTTCGTCCGTCTTTGAACGCGACCCCGGTCCACGGTGAAGGATCGCTGCGCAACAACAGGCCCTCGAAACCGGCCGCCTCCCGCAGCAGATCGCGCACCTGCTCCGCCGCGTGAGGTGTAATCGGCGCTAATTCAGCGCCCCGCCATCGCACTGTAGTCTGCGCGTCCGACGGCAGCCGCAGAAGCGCACCCTGCATCGCGTACACGGTTTTGCCGGACCGCGGCGAAACGGTGTGCATCCTCTGGTCATGGCCATTCAACTTCGCTCTGCGGTCGACAAACTGCCGGTGCACATCCGCCGCATGAGGCAGCGGAGCATTTCTCACCGCGGCAAGCGTTCGAGCAATCCGTTCCATCACCTTCTTCGGGCTTATTTCCGCGCCGTGGAGATCCATTGCAAGATGGTCGAGCCCGGAGGCCTTCAGCCGCCGCTGAACGACTTCAAGCGCCGCCCTCTTCTCCGCCACGAAGAGCACGGTCTTGCCATTTCCAACCAGCGTCGCGATGAGGTTCGTGATGGTCTGGCTCTTGCCGGTGCCCGGCGGCCCATGAACAACCGCGGACTGTCCCACGGCGATTCCGTTGATCGCGCACTGCTGGCTGGAATCCGCTTCCACAACGCAGAACTCCTCGTCCGGCGGATTCAGATCGAGCCCATGCGGATCGACATCAATTTGCGAGCTTCCCAACTGCGCTCGCGCGGTATCGTCTCCAGCGATGGCCGCGATCATGTTGCTGGCCGCCAGCACCTGCCCGGCTTCTTTCAAGTCATTGACCATCGCCAGCTTGGCAAAGGCGAAGTTACCGATCACGGCGGCCCCGGCGGTCGCGAACCCCGGAATCCTCTCCGCCCTCTTTGCGAGCGCATCCAGCGCGGCCTGGTAAGAGACCATGTGGTTACCATCTATCTCTTCGTGAGGTGCGGTCTCCGCGGGCAGCAACTCCTCTTCCGTCAGCTTCAGATCGAATTCGCTCTGCAGTACATGCAGCAGAACGGGGTTGACCTGCGCGTCGCCCACGATCTCGACCTCTACGGCACTCACGTCGCGACCCTTCTGCGAAAAGGAAACCGGCAGCAGAAAGACCGGCGCACGCACGTCGCGTCCACCATCGTCCGCCGTCCAGATCGCAAAGCCAACCCCCAGGTAGAGCGTTTGCAGGCCCTTTTCTTCGATGTTCTCCATCGCTTTGCGCGCGATGTTGAGGATGCGCGTCGGCCGGTCCTGAGCGTCCGGCAACAACTTCTGCGCGGGTACAGCCTCACCGGCCAATAGCTGGTCGAGAAAAGGGCTTCCCTCGGCAATGTCGATCGTTCCGCTCAGGACGGGCCGGTAGAACAGCAGGTTATTCCGCCTCGACAGATCAATAAGGCGATCGATCCAGTTTTCGCGTGCGGCTTCAATCAAGCCTGACCGCACGGGGTCGACTATACCCGCGTTTTTTGACTCAATCGGCTGCGGCATCAGCGCTTCCCTGACTTCATGATTCATGGATTATAGCGATGGACGCCCTTGCCAACACGTCGAATCATGAGACCAGAAGCGCCCAGGATATCACCAACGCATGAAAGCATTTGTCGGGAGAAATCAACGGAAACCATGCAAATTCAACATGAATGTTCTATTTTCCAAGGATAATTTAACGCTGCATGACAACTCAAATCGAAAATTCCTTGACCAACAGGCTGCGGTGGCGTGGACTTGTCGAACTCTGATCCCGTCCGATATTTTGCCACACCAAACCCTCCCACAAACGCGCGCATCCAAATGCCGGGACGTCTAAGTGATGAACACTCCAGAAAACGACGGTATTGTCCGCGTCCGTGGCGCACGCGAGCACAACCTGCGCAACATCGACGTCGACATTCCCCGCGATGCGCTGGTTGTCTTTACCGGTGTCTCCGGCTCAGGCAAATCCTCACTCGCCTTCGGGACCCTCTACGCCGAAGCGCAGCGCCGCTATCTCGAATCTGTCTCGCCCTATGCACGTCGGTTGTTCCATCAACTCACCGTGCCTGCCGTCGATTCCATCAACGGCCTGCCTCCCGCTGTCGCCTTGCAGCAGCAGCGGGGCGCGCCGACAACGCGCTCGTCCGTTGGGTCTGTCACGACGCTTTCGAATCTTCTGCGCATGCTGTATTCCCGCGCGGGCGATTACCCAAGCAACCAGCCACTGCTTTATGCCGAATCCTTTTCGCCGAACACCGCGGAGGGGGCCTGCACCAAGTGCCACGGCCTCGGCCGCGTCTACGAAGTTACCGAGCAGTCGATGGTTCCCGACCCTTCGCTTACCATTCGCGAGCGCGCGATTGCGGCGTGGCCCACGGCCTGGGGCGGCCAAAATCAGCGCGACATTCTTGTCTCTCTCGGCTATGACGTAGATAAACCGTGGCGCGATCTTCCGAAGAAAGACCGCAACTGGATACTCTTCACTGAAGACCAGCCCCAGGTCCCTGTGTACGCCGGCTTCACGCCTGCGGAAACTCGCCAGGCCCTGAAGCGCAAGATGGAGCCCAGCTACATGGGCACGTTCACCAGCGCGAAGCGCCACGTGCTTACTACGTTTGCTAACACGCATAGCGCGCTGATGAAGAAACGCGTCGCGCAGTTCATGCTTTCTACCGAGTGCGACGTTTGTCATGGCAAGCGCCTTCGTCCCGAATCGCTCTCGGTGAAATTCGCTGGATACGACATCGCGGAAATCGCTGCTCTACCTTTAAAGCGACTCCACAACTTGCTCGCGCCATTCGTCGCGACAGGTGGGACCGCGCACTCCGCAAATCCGGAAAAGACGGAGGTCACCAAGCGCATCACATGCGATATCGCCGCGCGTATCGCTGTCATGCTGAACCTGGGCCTCGGGTATCTCTCACTGGAACGCAACACGCCCACGCTTTCCCCGGGAGAACTTCAGCGCCTCCGGCTGGCAACGCAGCTTCACTCCAATCTCTTCGGCGTTGTCTATGTCCTCGACGAACCCTCGGCTGGCCTTCATCCCGCCGACACTCACGCGCTCCTCGATGCTCTCGATGCACTGAAGAAATCCGGCAACTCACTCTTTGTCGTTGAGCATGAACTCGATGTCATACGCCGCGCCGACTGGATCGTCGACGTAGGCCCAGGCGCCGGCATCAATGGCGGCGAAGTCCTCTACTCCGGCCCGCCCGCTGGTCTGAAGCACATCTCCGCCTCGCAGACCCGCCGCTACCTCTTTCCATCAGCAGCACCAAGACACGCGGAGCGGCGCAAACCCAGGGCCTGGCTTAAGCTCAACGGCATTACGCGCAACAATCTTAATTCGCTGGACGCAGAGGTTCCGCTCGGCGTATTCACCTCCGTCACCGGCGTCTCCGGCTCAGGTAAATCGACGCTCGTGAGCCAGGTACTGGTTGAACTGATCGCAGAACATCTCGGTCAGAAGATCGAAGTACAAGAAGATGACGCAGACAATCTGGAACAAACTATCGTTCTCACTACTGGCGGAAAGATCGTCTCCGGCATCGAGCACGTTCGCCGCCTCGTTGTCGTCGATCAAAAGCCCATCGGCCGCACGCCGCGCTCCAACATGGCGACCTACACTGGCCTCTTCGACCACGTTCGCAAGCTCTTTGCGGCTACCAGGCTTGCGCGATCGCGCAAGTATGACGCTGGCCGCTTTTCCTTCAACGTGGCCAAAGGCCGTTGCGAAACCTGCGCCGGAGAAGGCTTCGTGTGTGTCGAGCTGCTGTTCCTACCCAGCGTGTACAGTCCCTGCCCGACATGCCACGGCGCTCGCTTCAATACGAAAACACTCGAAGTGCTGTACCGCGACAAGAGCATCGCCGACGTGCTTGCCCTGACTGTCGATGCAGCGGCGGAATTCTTTGCGGAAGATGCGCAAGTCGCACGTCCCTTACAAGTCCTGCAGGAAGTTGGTCTCGGTTACCTTCGTCTCGGCCAGCCTGCGACCGAGCTTTCCGGCGGCGAAGCACAGCGTGTGAAGCTCGCGACCGAGTTCCAACGCGCCCAGCGCGGAGACACCTTCTATATCCTCGACGAACCCACTACCGGTCTCCATCCATCCGATGTCGAGCGTTTGCAACGGCAGTTGCAAAATCTTGTGGATGCCGGCAATACAGTTGTTGTCGTAGAACACGACATGCAAATCATCGCCACCAGCGATTGGGTCATCGATATGGGTCCAGGAGCGGGCGATGAAGGTGGAAGTATCGTCGCCGCTGGCGCCCCGCATATCGTCGCCGCCAACAAGAAGAGCAAGACCGCTCCGTTCCTCGCGGCCCATTTATAGTCGTCCCGTGGCCCGTTATCTCCACGGATCGATAACCCTCTTTGTACCCGTATCTTTCTTCGCCAGATTCGTACATCTCAGGCCGTTCATCGAGAATGATGCGGTGCGAGATTGATTCAGATGGCCGACTACTGCATGGCACGAAACCCTATGTAGATGCACTTCGAGCCTGTTTTGTTGTCTCGAGGAATAATCGTGCGAGCCATTTGACGACAGGAGATTTCAGAAGCAAAATGCTTTTACGCGAACGTCTCGTTTGGATGGAGTCTTATGCTTTCCTTCACGACGTCGCAAACCAAGACCGTGCATGTGCGACCGCGCTGCTGGTTGGCGATGCTTCTTATCGCGCCGCTCCTCGTTAGTTGCAGGAAGGCAACACAAACCGTACAACCGCCGGCAGGCGGTGGCGGACAACTACGTCCCTACGCCGGACCATTGGAAACGGACGATGGCCAGTGGGTTCGTGCCACCAAGGACTACGCCAACACCCGCTACAGCTCCCTCGATCAAATCAATACCGGCAACGTTGCTTCGCTAAAGGTCGCATGGACGTTCGACACCGGCGTCGCACGCGGACAGGAAGCCGCACCTATCGTTGCCAACAACACGATGTATGTTGTCGCTCCCTGGCCTAACACGCTGTTCGCGCTCGATCTCACAAAACCTGGCGCTCCTTTGAAGTGGAAGTTTGATCCTAACCCTTCGCCCGCTGCAAAGGGAGAAGCATGCTGTGACTGGGTCAATCGCGGGGCTGTCTTTGACGCAGGCAAGATCTTCTACAACACGCTCGATGGGTACACGGTTGCCGTCGATGCAAATACCGGCAAGCTGGTTTGGCGGACACGCCTTGCCGACCTCAGCAAAGGCGAAACCATCACCATGGCGCCCACGGTGGTCCATGGAAAGGTACTGGTCGGGGACAGCGGCGGTGAGTTTGGTGTGCGCGGATGGCTCGCGGCGCTCGACGCCGGAAGCGGCAAGCTGCTTTGGCAGGCATACAACACAGGGCCCGACAAAGACGTGCTCATCGGTGAGAGGTTCAAGCCCTTCTACGCAAGCGACAAAGGGACCGACCTCGGCGTAAAGACCTGGCCGCCGGACGCATGGCGCGTTGGTGGCGGCACCGTCTGGGGCTTTGTGGCGTACGACCCCTCCACAAACCTCATCTATTACGGCACTGCCAATCCGGGCCCGTGGAACGCCGATGCAAGACCAGGCGACAACAAGTGGACGGGCGGAATGTGGGCTCGTGATGCTGATAGCGGTCAGGCGGTGTGGTTCTACCAGATGTCGCCGCATGACCTGTTCGACTGGGATGGAGTAAATGAGGACATCCTGCTCGACCTGCCGTGGCAGGGCGCGACGCGCAAGGTGCTCATTCGTCCTGATCGCAATGGCTATATCTATGTCATCGATCGGCTGACAGGGCAGGTTCTCTCCGCGACGCCATACGTGTACACGACTACGACCAAAGGCGTGGACCTGAACACGGGCCGGCTCATTCATGTTGACGAGAAAAAGCCCGAGGTCGGCAAGGAGACAGTGAACATCTGTCCCATGGCTCCGGGATCGAAGGATTGGCAGCCATCGTCATTTTCTCCACGCACCGGACTCCTCTACATTCCACACGAGAACATGTGCATGGATGAGCAGTACAACGAAGCCAACTACATTGCGGGCACACCGTACATTGGCGCGACCGTACGCTACTACGCCGGTCCGGGTGGCAACATGGGCGAACTGATGGCATGGGACCCCATCAGTGGAAAGAAGGTTTGGACGATTCCAGACAAGTACCCGACGTGGAGCGGGACCGTTGCGACAGCGGGCGATCTCGTTTTCTATGGCACGCTCGATGGCTGGTTCAAAGCCGCTGACGCACGCAACGGAAAGATACTCTGGCAGTTCAAAACAGGCTCGGGCATCATTGGCCAACCTGTCACCTATCGCGGACCTGACGGCAAGCAGTACGTTGCGATCCTCTCCGGTGTAGGCGGATGGCCGGGATCGATCGTTTCCGCCAATCTCGATACGCGTGACGACTCCGCAGCCAATGGATGGGGCAGCGCGCTGCACGATCTCAAAAACGCAACGCAGCCAGGAGGAACGCTTTATGTGTTTGCGCTTCCCTAGGCTTGCTGCGTTTCTGTTGCCGATGCTGGTCTGCCTGCCTCTGATGGCTGCATCGCCGTTGCGTGTCTGTGCCGATCCTGACAACCTGCCCTTCTCGAATCGTGCGGGCGCCGGTTTCGACGACCGCATTATTGCGCTCGTCGCAAAGGATCTTCATCGAGAGCTTACGTTCATCTGGGCGCGCCCGCGGCGGGGATTCCTGCGCGAGCAGTTCAACAAGAACGCATGTGACGTTCTGCTCGGCGTTCCTGTTGGCCTGCACGGAGTGGCCGTAACTGCGCCGTATTACACGTCCAGTTATGCGTTCGTCACGCCTGCACGCAAGGGGTTCCGCATAGCCTCGTTCAGCGATGAGCATTTGAGCGGAAAGCGTATCGGCCTTCAGATTCTTGAAGAAGATCTCTCTCCTCCTTCCCTGCCGCTGATTCGCGCCGGTTACACCGCACAGATCATCGGCTTCGAGTCATTTGGCAGCCACGAAGGCGACGTGGTGAAAGCCGTCGCCGACGGTCGTGTGGGCGTTGCGGTCGTTTGGGGGCCGGTGGCTGGTTACTTCGCCCGGCAAAGTCCCATTCCGCTCACAGTGTCACCGGTGCCGACTGCCTACAAGTTTGCCGGCGTGCCCTTCACCTACGGAATCGGCTTTGGAGTACACAAGCAGGACCAATCCCTGCTTCAACAACTGAACGCTTCCATTCGAAGGCTGCAACCCCAGATCGATCGCGTGTTGGCCGAGTTTTCGGTGCCGACTGTCGGCGCCACCGAGGAGCCGCGATGAAATTTTCCCGTCTCACTTTTGCGATTTTGGTTCTGCTGCTTCAGGCTGGCTGTAAGCGCGAACAGCGCGTGCTCGATCCGGGGTCGGCTGGCACGCAGATTGCAGATGGAACGGCGCTGAATGAGGTCCATGCCGGAGGCTCATTGCCCGCGCCGGACATCAGCCAGTACGAGGGCAGCGCGTATGCCGTCTCTGAAGGCAAACGTCTTTACAGCGCCTACAACTGCGTGGGGTGCCATGCGCAGGGCGGAGGCGCAATCGGGCCGGCGCTCATGGACTCAACATGGCTGTATGGGAGCCAGCCTCAACAGATTTTTTCAGACATCGTCCAGGGCCGCCCGAATGGCATGCCCAGTTTCGGCGGAAAGATTCCCGACTATCAGGTTTGGGAGCTCGTGGCCTATGTGCGCTCCATGAGTGGGCAGCTTCCCAGCGATGTCGCTCCTTCGCGCTCAGACCAGATGCCCGTTGCGAAGGCGGAGCAGGCGCGACAGAAAGAGCATCCTTCCGACGAGAACCAGCAGCCAATCCAAAAGGCGAAGCCATGAGCTTGCTGGCCGCCATTCCTGGTTTTCCCAGTAATCAGACGTCGCTCAACCCGGCAGGGCCGGCAGCGGCGCACATCGAACACACGTTCGCTTTAATCTTCTGGATTACCGCAACGGTGTACTTCATCACGCTTGCGGTACTGATGTATTTCGTTTGGAGCAGGCGATGGACCCTTGCCCTCGCGCCGATACCGCAACCAACATCGGATGCAAGCGACCGCCTCGCGACCCGGGCTGTCGCGGCGGCCGTGGCCGTAACGGTCCTGCTTCTGTTCGTCATGCTCATCAGCAGCTTTGTTACAAGCCACCGTCTGGGCAAGATGAATGACCAGCAAGCGCTGACAATCAATGTTTACGGACATCAATGGTGGTGGGAGATTCAGTATCCCAATGAGGCTGAGCCATACCGCATGGTAACGACGGCGAACGAAATCCATGTTCCGATTGGCACACCGATTCGCATCCACGGAACCTCGCGCGACGTGATCCATAGCTTCTGGGCGCCGAATATCCAGGGAAAGCGCGATCTGCTGCCCGGCTATAACACCGATGTGCTCATGCAGGTGGATAAGGCCGGTCGATGGCGCGGACAATGTGCCGAATACTGCGGCATGCAGCATGCTCACATGTCGTTCTACATCGTTGCCGAGCCGCAACAGGATTTCGACAACTGGATGAGCGCACAGATGCAGCCGTCGGTGGTTCCAGGGAACATCCAGGCGATGCACGGGCAACAGGTCTTCCTCAGCCATGCCTGCGTGCTTTGCCATACGATCCGCGGCACGACAGCGGGCTCGCATGTCGGCCCTGATCTTACACACCTTGCCAGCCGTTCCACGATCGCAGCGGGCATGCTGCCCAATACGGTCGGCAATCTCGGCGGATGGATATTGAACGCACAAGCCTTGAAGCCCGGCAGCCGTATGCCACCGAATCAGATTTCCGGGCCGGATTTGCAGGATCTGCTGGCGTACCTGGAGACATTGAAATGACCTCCACTTCTCTTCTCGAGACCCGGGCCCTTAGCGAAGCCGAGCAGAAGCAGGCCGCGCAACTGGAGTACATCTGGCGAGAGCCCACCGGCTTCATCGGCTGGTTCAAAGCCGTTCATCACACAACCATCGGCATGCGCTACGTCGTGACAGCGTTTTGCTTTTTCCTTATCGCCGGCCTTCTCGCCGGTGCGATGCGGATACAACTCGCATTTCCCGAATCGCATTTTCTCTCGGCGGACAAGTACAACCAGTTTTTCACCATGCACGGCAGCACCATGATGTTTCTGTTCGCCGTTCCCATGATGTTCGAAGCGCTGAGCGTCTACCTTGTGCCATTGATGGTGGGCACGCGCAACATTGCGTTTCCCCGCCTCAATGCATACAGCTATTACCTGTATGTGTTCGGCGGCATCATGTTCTTCGTCGCTTTTTTCTGCAACACCGGCGCCGACAACGGTTGGTTTTCCTATGTCCCGCTCGCGGGGCCGGACTTTGCACCCGGCAAGCGCGCAGACTTCTGGGCCCAGTTGATTACGTTCACAGAAATCTCAGGCCTCTGCGTTGCTGTGGAAGTCCTTGTCACCGTATTCAAACTGCGTGCGCCCGGCATGTCTCTTAACCGTATCCCGCTGTTCGTCTGGGGACAGGCAATCGTCGCCTTCATGGTGATATTTTCCCTGCCTGCCATCATGCTTTCGAGCACAATGCTGCTGCTCGATCGAACCGGCGGCACGCAGTTTTTCAATCCCGCAGTCGGTGGCGACGTGCTGCTTTACCAGCATCTGTTCTGGTGGTTCGGACATCCCGAGGTGTACCTCATATTTCTTCCCGGCACGGCGGTGGTCTCGACCATCGTCGCCACCTTCAGCCGCCGCCACGCGTTTGGCTATCTGGTTCTTGTGCTGTCGCTGGTCTCTACCGGTTTTCTTGCCTTCGGTCTTTGGGTCCATCACATGTTCGCGACCGGCATACCGCAGATTGCCGAAAGCTACTTCACGGCTGCGAGCATGATGATCGCCATTCCCAGCGGAGCGCAGATCTTCTGCTGGATCGCCACATTGGCGACCGGCAGAGTGGTCTTGAAGACGCCGATGTGGTGGGTGCTGGGCTTCTTCTTCGTGTTCATCATGGGCGGCATGACGGGCATCTTCGTCGCCTCAGTGCCTGTCGATCTCCAGGTGCACGACACCTACTTCGTCGTCGCGCATTTTCACTATGTACTGATCGGCGGCGCGGTCTTCCCGCTTTTCGGAGCACTGACGTATTGGTTTCCGAAGGTCACGGGCCGCATGCTCAGTGAGAAGCTCGGCCAGATCAGCTTCTGGCTCTTCTTCATTGGATTCAACGTCACTTTCTTCCCGATGCACCTCGTCGGCCTGCGCGGAATGCCGCGCCGCGTCTATACCTATCCGGCCAACATGGGCTGGACCCTGCTCAATCAGATCGAATCGATTGGTTACATCTTTCTCTTCCTTTCCGTGCTCCTCTTCATGGGCAACGTCTACCGCTCGCTGCGCCGCGGCGCCCTCGCAGGGCCAAATCCGTGGCTTGCCGGAACATTGGAATGGGCCACGTCTTCCCCGCCGCCGAAATACAACTTCCTTCATCTACCGACCGTGAACGGTCGCGAAGCGCTGTGGGACGCCGCGCCCAATCAGCCTGTTGTCGCAGGGCTCGATGAAGACTGTCGCAGTGTGCTGACAACACGCACCCTCGACGCCGAACCCGAAGGCAAAGATGAATTTCCCGGGCCGTCCATCTGGCCGTTCCTGGCCGCAGTGGCAACCTCCATCGCCTTCGTTGCCAGCGTCTTCACGCCCTGGGGCATCACTTTCGGTACGATACCCATCGCCATCACCATGATCGGGTGGTTCTGGCCAGTGAAGCAGGCGGCAGACCGCCGGCGGGAAAGGGAGATATGGAGCAAGTAGAGCGGCCGGTCCTCGACGTATCGAAACTTCCGACGGTCAACTTCGGAACGAAGAGCCTGACATGGTGCGGCATCATCGGCATGATGGCGATCGAAGGCATGGTCTTCGTGCTGATGATCGCCTCTTACTTCTATCTGCACTCCCGCTCCGTCGAGTGGCCACCGCACGAAAATCCGCCCGACCTCTTTTGGGGCACGCTTAATCTTTGCGTCTTCCTGCTAAGCATCATTCCGAATGAGTGGTATCGCCGCCGCGCTCGCGTAGGCGACAAGCGTGCGGTGCAGATCGGCCTGGTCGTACTGACTCTGGTCGGAATCGCGAACCTCGTCATCCGCTACTTCGAGTTGCGGCATCTCAACTGCGACTGGAGCCTGGATGCGTACGGCTCCGCTGTGTGGATGCTGATGGGGCTGCACGTTACGCACCTGCTGACGGACCTCGTCGACACCATTGTCCTGACAGTTCTCTTCTTCACGTCGCTGGTCGAAGGAAAGCGCTTTATGGACGCATCGGAGAACGCCGACTACTGGTACTTTGTCGTCGTTTCCTGGATACCGATCTACCTCGTCATCTATTGGGCGCCGAGGTGGCTCCATGCCTGAGATCACAGAGACCGGCGTGTCCCTGACGAGCCGGAAAACCGACCGTGCGTTGCTTCTGAGTTTGAGCCTGTCCCCGCTGGCGGCGGGCATCAACACCATCGTCGGCTATATCGTCGCGCACTGGATCACCATCGTTGCGTACAAACGAACCGGCTATCTCGTTTCTGCATGCTGTTTCATCTTGTGCCTGGTTGCGGCAGTGCTCGCCTGGAACACGCAACGGGATCTCGCCACTTCCGATGAAACATACCCGGAAGATGGCCGCAGACTCTTCATGGCGAAGCTCAGTCTGCTGCTGGCCGCCCTGTGTGCCGTGGTCGTCCTCGCGGGTACCCTCGTCCTTGTCACATTGAGGCCCAACGACTGATGCCCCTCCCTTATGCAGCGCAGGCTGTCTTTGTATCGGGCACTGGAGCCGGTACATTCGCAGGGGTGCCGTGGAGTTGGGAGCCCGCCATCGTTCTTCCTCTCCTTGTGCTCCTGGGTGTTTACACGGCCGGCCTTGTTCGCCGCGGCAGCGTTCCAACCTTGCGCTGGCGGCATACGAGCTTTTACACCGGATGGCTGACCCTCGCTTTCGCCCTGGTCTCGCCCATTCATGAACTCGGGGAACAGCTCTTCAGCGCGCACATGCTGCAGCATGAGATCCTCATCCTGCTTTCTGCTCCGCTGATCTCTGCCGCTCATCCTGGCGCGACGATGCTGTGGGCGTTCGCTCCGCATCATCGTTCCAATGTAGGCGGCTGGGTTCACTCCATGGAACGGAGCGCGCCGATTGCCTTTCTGACAAGGCCACTCGTCGCGTGGCTGCTTGAAGCCGCAACGCTTTGGATATGGCACATCCCTGCACTGTATCAAGCCACGCTGACCTCCGACTGGGTCCACGCGGCACAGCATTTGAGCTTCTTCATTACTGCCGTACTTTTCTGGTCTGCGCTGTACGGCGTCGGCAGGTCTGCCATGAGCTACGGCGCGGCAACCTTCTATGTCTTCGGAACAGCCGCTCATTGCAGCGCGCTTGGAGCGCTGCTCACATTCTCTACAGTTCTGTGGTATCCCGCATATCAGTACACGACGCAGGCCTGGGGCCTTTCTCCGTTGCAGGACCAGCAGCTCGGCGGTGTCATCATGTGGGTGCCTTCCGGAGTGGTTTTCGTCGTCGTGGGACTGGCCGTCTTCGCAAAGTGGCTTCGCGAATCCGAGCAACGCTTGCAACACACATCTCTTGAGACAGCTCTCAGCGCAGCGAAGGGAGATCGCTCATGAAAAAAGCTTACCTGGCAGTCATATTCGCTTTCGCGATCCTGGCCTCGGGATGCGCGCGTTCTGACCCGTACCATCATCAGCCCGCTCAACCCAGCGCACAGGAGCTGA
>Ga0070679_100002125_pt1 | contig 17858 bp, 15 predicted proteins | sample KBSC63BmetaG_FD_65652 | JGI IMG/M metagenome (GOLD analysis project Ga0070679, IMG submission 65652) | Corn rhizosphere microbial communities from Kellogg Biological Station, Michigan, USA - KBS C6-3B metaG | ecosystem: Host-associated > Plants > Roots > Rhizosphere | place: USA: Michigan... | reverse complement strand
GGCGCGCGCGGCACATGTCTTCGAGACGACGTCGAATTGCCGCATGAGAGTGGAATCGGCGGTCACGGAGCGACCGAGATCTGGTGTCAGCGCCTGACAGGCGCTCGTCGAGTCACCGTTGTCGAGCTGTGCGGTGGCACTCAACACGGTCGCGCGCGTGTGATAGATACCGGCCGGCGCGTGCTGTCCGAGTTCTGCGAGATGGTCGAGTGCGGCGACATGATCGCCGCGCGACAGCTCGAGCTCCGCGAGGCGGAGCAGGGCATCGTCCAGATGACGCGAATTCGGATAGCGCGCGATCAAACCGGCCAGATCGCGCTCCGCATCCGTCGCGCTGACCTGCGTGCTGGCGCGCCAGTAGAGCGCGTCATCCGGCGCAGATGGCGTCTGTCGCGGCCAGAACGCAACGGCGGCGGTGATCCCCGCGACGACGGCCGCACCGGCGATACCCGTCACTGCGCGGCGCCGCCAGCTACGCGAGCCTGCCGACGCCGCGTTCGCGCGCACTTCGGCGTCCTCGCCGCGGAGCGCGGCGACCGCCTTGCGAACGTGGACCGGCTGAATGTCGCGCGTCTGCGCGGCGTAGCCGGCGAGCAGCGCACGGTCGCAGATGAGATTGATCAAGCGCGGCACGCCATGTGACGCGCGGTGAATGTCCGTCACCGCTTTGGGCAAAACCCGAACCTGGCCGCGCGCGCCGGCGACATTGAGGCGATGATGGATGTAGCGATCGGTCTCCTGCTCGTCGAGATCCGTGAGCATGCAGCGGATCGAGACGCGCTGATCGAGCTGCGACATCGACGGCGCGCGAAGCTTGTCGAGCAACTCGGGCTGGCCGACCAGCACGATCTGAATGAGCTTTTCCTGATCGGTCTCGAGATTGGAGAGAACACGGATCTGCTCGAGAAATTCCGGCGACAGATGTTGCGCTTCGTCGAAGATCGCGACGCAGCTCTTGCCCAGGGCGAGCTGCGCGAGCAGAAACTGATTGAGCCGATCGAGCAGCTCTTTTCGCGACGGGTTCGGCGGCACGCTCACGCCGAACTCCGTGAGCAGCGCCGCAAGCATCTCGACGCCGTTGAGAAACGGATTGAAGATGAGCGCCGACTGCGACTTCTCGTGGTCGAGCTTCTCGATGAGGTCGCGGCAAAGTGTGGTCTTGCCGGTGCCCGGCTGGCCGGTCACCACCATGAACCCTTCGCGATTGTTGATCCCGTACAACAACTGGCCTTCCGCCTCACGATACTGCTGTGAGTAGAAGACGAAGCGCGGATTCGGCGTGATCGAGAAGGGCTTGTCGGTCAGCCCGAAGAACTGCTCGTACATGGTTCAGCGTCCCCCGCCGGACGCAGCCGGCTGACCACTGATGATTGTCGGTGTGAGAAACACCACCAACTCGGATCGTGTCTCGGTGTCGTTGATGTGCGTGAACAGCCCGCCGACGAGCGGCAGCTCACGGAGCACCGGAATGCCGCTGCGCTGATGATCCTTGCGCGTCTGCACCAGGCCGCCGATCACCATCGTCTCGCCAGCGCGAAGGCGCGCGATCGTATCGCCTTCGCGGCGCGCGATCACCGGCGCACTCGCGGTGGATCCGTCGGACACGGTGATGCTATCCACTCGGATCACGCTGGTGACTGCCGGGCGAATGTTCATCGTCAGCACGTTGTCGGTCGAGATCTGCGGCAGCACGTCGAGCACGACGCCGACGGAAACCTGCTGCGGAATGATCGACGTCTGCGTGCTGACGACACCGCCGTTGGTACCGAGCAGCGGCGACCGCGTCACGTTGAAGAACACTTCATCGGTGGTGACGTCGAAGATCGCGCGCTGATTGTTGAGCGCTGTCGTCTTCTCGTTCGAGAGCACGCTCACGTTGCCCTGTGATTCGAGTGCGGTGAGCACCGCGGAGATCTGCGTGCTGCCACCCTTGAACGTGAACGCCACGTTCCCCGCGTTGCCCGTCTGCTGCACGTTCGGGTCGCTCCGCAGAGCAATACCGTACTTGCCGGATGCCGAGTTGCTCACGACGCTCCAGTCGATGCCGAACTGGAATGACTTGGTGAGCTCGACCTCGACGATCTTCGCTTCGATCAGCACCTGCCGCAGCACCGACGATTGGAACTCGTTGATGAACTCCTCGGCGGCCGCAAGCTTGTCGGGCATCGCGGTGATGTTGATGAGGCCTGCCATGGGGCTGATCACGAGCGTCGAGCCGTCGGGAAAGCTCACGCTCGTCGCACCCATCGCCATACCGGTGTTCGTACCGAGCGCGGGCGCGTTACTGGGTTGTGTGCTCGACTCGCCGGCGGCCCCGCGCGTTGGCGGCTGGCCCGCCTGGAGAATACCCGACAGCGCGACCCGAATCTCCTGCCAGACATCGGCAACCGACTGCGCCGTCAACTGATCACCGAGTCCAGCGGCGCCGTAAGTGCTGATGCCGCTATTTGCGCCGTTGACACCCGTAAAGCCAGCGCCCTGCAGCGGCGTCGCCATGGTATTCGTGAGCCGCCGCTGTACAATGGTGCTCATCGTGCCGACACGCGAGATGGCGACGTAGTCGAGATGAAACGTGCGCGACTCGAGATGAACGGGCACGACGCGCAGCACGGTGCCTTGCAACTGATACGCGTATCCGCCGCGCGTGACGATCTGCTGTAGCGCTTCCTCGAGCGTGACGTTGCGAAGGCTCGCGCTCGTCGTGCCGCGCACCTCGGGATCGACCACGACGTTCAGACCGAGCTTCGTACCAAGCTCGGTCACGGCCGTTGCGATCGACGTGCCGGCCGGCAGATCGATCGCGCTGATACGACGCTCGGGCGCGGCCGAGAGCGCGGGTGTTCCGGGAAGACGGGGCAGAGCAGTGCTCGCGTTGTCCGCGGCGGGTGCGTCGTTCGCGCCAGCAGCGACTCGCGTCTGCGCGACGTCGGCCTGCGGCTCGACGTGTACAGACGAATGCGCCTTGGGACCACCGGCGACACTCGCGCACGCGGTCAACATCGCGGTCGCGACAGTCGCGGACCACGCTCGGATGGACATCAGTCTCCTTCCTTCACCGTCAGGACGTGCGACGCGCCGTTCGCGTCGATCACGGTCACGCGATCACGCTGGACCGCGGTCAACCGACCGCCGCCCGGAAGCGCATCGCCGACGTATACGAGTTGATCGTTGATGATCGCGGCGCTCTTCTCGCCGGTAACCATCGTGGCACTCAGCGACCATCGCGGCGCCGCGCGCTCCGTCGGCGCCGACACGAGTCGCTCCTCAGCACGAGACGACGGCTGCGCATACCCGAATGGATCGCGCACGGGTGCGTTCACGCCGCCGACTGCATCGTCGCCGCTCGCATTCACCAGGTCGGCGATCGGAGCAGCGTACGGCATCAGCGGGGCGATGTTCGGCTTCGGCACCGGTCGATGCGTCCACGCAACGTCCTCGTCGCGCGGCCGAAGCGCGCTCCAGCCGACGACGCCAAGGATCGCGACTAGCACCACGAGTGCATTGCGCGAACGAGCCAGACGGCTAGCCATGCTGTTCCAGTCCCGCCGACTCGAGCACGGCAAGCACGAGATGATACTCGGCACCATTCTTCGCCCGAGTGGCGGTCAGTCGCTGAACCGCGACCGACGACGGCAGTTGATTGACGAGCAATAACACAGCGCCCAAGCTGCCGGCCGCGTCGACGGTTATCGTGTAGTTGGCGACCGCGATCGACGAGCGTATGAGGTCGGGGCGCGGCGGCTCGGCAGCGCTGTCGGGTTGCGTGAACCGCACACGAACGCTCGCGAGTCCAGCACGCTCGGCACGCGCTGCAACCTCTTCGGCGAGCGACACCCGAAGATCGCGCGTCGTCGAGACGGCGGTCGTGTCGGACAACAGCCATGCCTCATCCGCGCGCGAGGCTCTGAACGCAGCCCGGAAATTAGAGACCTCTGAACGAATGGACGCCAGCCGCGCGAGCTCGACGGAGGCCGCGGTCGCGCGACGACGCGCCGTGATGCCCAAGCCGATGAATCCCACGAATGCGATCGCCGACGCAGAGCCGACGAGGATCTGTGTGCGATAGGTTCGCATGAGCAGCGACACACGTGCTCTATCGATCGTCATCCCGACCCTCGAGATTGAACGAGAGGTGAAACTGGATGACGACGTCGGCCGCATGGCGCGTCGAGTCGGCCAACGAAGTCGATGTGGGGTACTCGAACTGATCGAGCGTGACTTGCGAGACCTCCTGTCGCGCGCGAATCGCGCGATAGAAGGAGTCGATGCCGCCGACCGCCTGTGCCGCGGTGGCGCCGCTCGCCTGCCCGCTGATGCCCGCGACCCAGCCGGCCGTGGTGCGCGACACGCGCAGACTGTCGAACCGAACGCCATCCGGCACGCGGGCGGCGACCTCGCGAAGTGATCGGGAGAGCACCGCTCGCTCTCGTTCGCTGTTTTCCACGAACTCGATCTTCCGCACCGCATCCACGCGGCGCTCGGCCACGAGACGCATAGGCGCGGTTGCGGAAATGCTCATCCGCGCGGCGACGCGTGCGCGGTCTGCGCTCATGTGCGCGGACGCGAACCCGCTCACCTGAACCGCGGCCCAGATCCCCGCCGCTGCGGCCATGGATGCCATCGCCGCGACGACACCGTTCGGGCCGCGGAGCGCGGCGCGCACGCGCGACTCCAGCGACGCGGGATGCGGGAAGAGGTCGAGTGGAGCGCTGTGATGTGCTTCGATCACCGCGCCCATTGCCACGACACCTTCGGGCGACGCCGCGCCGGCGAAGAGCGGCTTCACGCGCGCAGCCAGTCGCTGCTCGAGCGCGGACGCCAGGGCATCGTATTCGTCCGGACGTGCGGCGAGCAGAACACGCGTCGCGACCGCACCGCGGAACTGCTGGCGAAAGTAGACCGCGCCGCGCTCGACCTGATCGAGCACCATGGAGACGGACGCGCGCTCACCTTCCAGAGCGATCGGCGGATCGACCGCGAGCTCCAGACGTCCGTCGAGAAAGAATGCGAGGTGCGGTCCGCCCTCGAGGCAGACGAGCACCGCAGTCGGCTCCAGTGCGGCGCCGGTTGCCTCGTACAGGCTATGAATTGCCTTCGGTACGACAGTGACCGCTTCGATCTCGATGCCGCGGCCGGCGAGACGCATGCGCAATGTGTCCACCGCGCTGCGGGGCGCCGCCGCGATGAAGGTCTGCCTCGGGTCAGCCTTCGTGCCCGACGCCGGCGTGCTGCGCGGTTGCGCCACGCGTCCACGCGTGAACGCGACCGCTGGATCGGCCAGCCCGAACGCGCGCTGAACTTCGCGACGCACGATCGGCTCGAGGATCTCGTTCGGCGCATCCGGCAGCATCATCACGTGATGCTGAACGCCGAACTGCTCGATTGCGATCGCAAGCCGACCGTTTTTCGCGCCACGTGCAGCGAGAAGACGCACGAGCCGCTCGATCGCTTCGTCGAGCGAGGCGGAGCGACCCGCGTCGGCCCACTGGCCGACGACGCGAGCGCCCATGCGGTCGCGCTGATACTCGACGAGACACACACCATCGTGCGCGAGGAACGCACCGAAGGCTCGCCGTGCGGCGCTCATCGTCTCACCCCGATGCCATTGTAGATGTTGAGAATCGGCAGGATGATCGCGAGCGCGACGGTGAGGATCACGCCGCCGATCATCGCGATGAGCAGCGGTTGCAGCATCGTGATCATCCGCCGCACCGACGCCGGGATCTCTCGGCTATAAAAGTCCTTCGTCCGGGTGAGCGCCTGATCCAGATTGCCCGTCGCTTCGCCGAGCGCGATCGCGCGAAGCACGACGGTGGGGAAGAGCGGCGATTGGCCGAGGGCGGCGGCGAGCGACACACCTTGCGTGACCTGTTCGCGCGCGTTCGCGACCGCCGCCGACACCGCTTTGTTGGTGACGATGCGCTCGACGATCGAAAGCGACATCACGAGGTCGACGCCCGTGCGGTAGAAGAGCCCGAGGTAGGTGACGACCCGCGCCATGTTGACGTCGCGGATCACGTGACCGCAGATCGGCAGACTGAGATTGAGGCGATCGAAAAACAGCCGTCCGCGCTCGGTGCGCCGCACGAGATACAGCGTCATCACGAGCGCGTTGACGGCGATGAGCACCGCGAGCCAGTCGTGCCGAACGATCTGCGACGCCGTGAGGATGACGCGCGTGGGCAGCGGGAGCTTCTTCTGCGTGTCGAGCAGCGGGAGAATGCGCGGAAACACGAAGCCGATGAGGCCGATCACGAGCAACGTGACCGCGGCGACGACGATCATCGGGTACGTCGTCGCCTGCTTGAGCTGAGACGCGATCGTCTCCTGCCAGTCCATGTAATCCACGAGCTGCCGCAGCGCGTACCCGAGCTCACCGCTGGCTTCACCCGCGCGAATGGTGCCGATGCACAACTCCGGAAACGCGACCGGATGCTCCGCCATCGCGGCCGAGAGGCTCTTTCCCTCTTCGGCGACCGCGTAGCGGATCTCGCCGATGATCCTGCGAAGCCGCTTCGACGTGATGCGCGTGGCGACGTCGTCGAGCGATTCGAGAATTGGAATGCCGACGTCGAACGAGCCGGCGACGTACTCGAGGAACGCAAGCAGCTCCCGACGCTCGACATGGCCATCGGTGAGCGTGCGGACGACGGCCGGCTTCTCGCGAATCTCCGTGCGAATGAGGAACGAGCCGTTCTGGCGCAACTGATCTTCGAGGGCCGACTCAGTCGGGGCAGTGAGATACCCCTCCTGAACCGCCCCTCGATCGGTAAGAGCGCTATACCAGAAGTCCGGCACGAATTGTCCTCAAACCGCCGGCAGGCGGGGTTACGGCTGTTACGCGGTGACCCGTAAGACCTCGTCGAGGGTCGTCATGCCCGCTCGAACCTTCCTGATGCCATCGTCCAGGAGAGTGGGACGGTTGGCCAAGCGGCGGATCTCGTCAGAGGACCGCCTCTCATATATGGCGGAGACGATTTCCTCGGTAATTGGCAAAAATTCGAATATGCCGATCCGACCACGGAAGCCCGTGCTTCGGCAGAGGTTGCACCCCGCTGCCTTGTAGAGCGTGGCGCCGTCGAGACCGAAGCGGGCGCGTACCGAATCGGCGACGTCCGCGGGCACCTTGCAATCCTGACAGAGCGTGCGAACCAGCCGCTGCGAAACGACCAGCGAGACCGCAGACGCCACGATGAAGGGCTCGGCGCCCATGTCGAGCAAGCGGGGAATCGCACCCGCCGCCGTTGTCGTGTGCAGCGTCGTGAGGACGAGGTGGCCGGTGAGCGCGGCACTCAACGCGATCTGCACCGTCTCCTGATCGCGCATCTCGCCCACGAGGATGACGTCGGGGTCGTGGCGAAGCATGGAGCGCAGGCCGGACGCGAACGTGAGCCCGGCGCGTACATTGATCTGCGACTGACGGATCTTCTCGACCTCGTACTCGACCGGATCCTCGAGCGTGATCAGGCAGCGCTCGCCGGTGTTCATCTCGAGCAGGGCCGAGTAGAGTGTGGTCGTCTTTCCGGAACCGGTTGGACCGGTCACGGGCAAGAGCCCGAACGGCTTGCTCAACGCGGCGCGCAGCAACGCGAGATCGGTCGCTGCGATGCCCAGTGCCTCGAGCTTGAGGTTCACCCGGCTGCGGTCGAGGACACGCAGTACCGTGTCTTCGCCATGCACGGTCGGGAACGTCGAAACGCGCAAGTCGATCAGCCGGCCCTCGACGCGAGAGCGCACGCGACCGTCCTGCGGCAGGCGGCTTTCCGCGATGTCCAGGCTCGCGAGGATCTTGATGCGGCTGAGGAGCGACGCCTGCAGCGCTTTGGGATAAGCCGGCCCGTCCTGCAGGAGACCGTCGACCCGATAGCGGATCTGCACGATCTCTTCGAGCGGCTCGATGTGAATGTCGGTCGCGCCCAGCGTCACGCCTCGGCGAATGATGTCGTCCGCGAGCTCGGCGGCGGTCATGCCCTCTTCGGACACGACGGGCGTGCGATAGGCGACGGTGGCTGGCGTTCCGGCGTTGGTGCTCCACGTCGACTTGGCGCGGGCGACCCAATTGTTGCTCCCCGATGGTGTCGGCATCGGCGTGGCGGAAACGGGTCCGACGCGCGCGCCGTAGACCGTCTCCACGAGTTGCGCGATCTCAGCCGGGTCGGCCGCCGCGACCCGAATGTGCTTGCCCGTGGAGCGCTCGAGCGCGCGGATCACGCCGACGTCAAAGGGATTGCCCATCGCGACGAGCAGTGCCTTTGCCTCGAAGCGCAGCGGGACCACGTGTTGCGACTTCGCGACCGGCGCGGCAACGAGCGGGATGACCGCTGGGTCGACGACCAGCTCGCGCGGCTCGAGGAAGGGAATGTCCGCGTCCTGCGCGAGCGTGCGCAGGAGGTCACGCTCGCTGATGTAGCCCAGTCCGACCAGCGCCTCACCGATCCGCTCGCCGGTGCTGACGCGGCGCTTCAATGCCTCGTCGAGCTGCGCCTGTGTGATCAGTCCACTGTCGACGAGCGATTCGCCAAGCCGGATCCTGCGCGACATACGTTGCTGAGAAAGGTTTTCGCGGCTCCTACGGCTTCCAGTCCGCGATGAAGAGGTTGAGCTCACCCGCCGGCGACGCGCGTCCCGATGCCCACACCAGCTTGCGTCCGTCCGGGCTGAACATCGGGAAGCCGTCGAACTCGGGGTGATGCGTCACCTGCTCCAGCCCCGAACCGTCGGCGTTCACGAGGTACAATTCAAAGTCTCGGCTTCTGGGGTTCTTGTAGTTAGACGAGAAGATGACCCGCTTGCCGTCCGGAGTGAAAAACGGGGCGAAGTTGGCGCCGCCAAGGTTGGTGATCTGATGCTGGTCCGAGCCATCGGCGTTCATGACCCAGATCTCCATGCGGTTCGGCCGCACGAGCCGCTGGCGAAGCAGGTCCTGGTGGTTTGTGAGCGCGGTGTCGGTTGGGTGCCACGCCCGATAGACGATCTTCTTGCCGTCGGGTGAGAAAAACGGTCCGCCGTCGTAGCCCGGTTGGAAGGTGAGCCGCTTCAGGTTCGAGCCGTCGACGCTCATGGTATAGATGTCGAGGTCTCCGTCCTTGAGCGACGTGAAGACGATCGTGTGTCCGTCCGGCGACAGCGTCCCTTCGGCGGTGTAGACGCCGTAGTTCGTGAGACGCTTCAATCCCGAGCCGTCGGGATTCGCGGTGTAGATGTCGTACGGGTCGAGTCCCCAGACGTAGCCCTTGGACGGATCTGGCTTGGCCGGACAGGCCGTATCCGCGGCGTGCGTCGAGCCGAAGAAGATCTTGCGGTCGCCGTCGTAGAAGTAACCGCAGGTCGTCTTGCCGAATCCGGTGGACACGCGATGGACGTTGGAGCCGTCCACGTTCATCACGAATTCCTGATCGCAGGAGCGGCCGTCGCGCGTGGACTGGAAGATCAGCCGCTTCCCGTCCTGGCTGAAATACGCCTCGGCGTTCTCCCCGCCGGAGGTGAGCTTGTGAATGTTCGTGAAGTGGGACTCGCCGGTTTCGGGCGCAACGATGCCGCCGGTTGGTGCGGGTGCGCCGGAGGTCGCCCCGCCGCGCGCACATGCGAAAACCGCCGCGACGAGGGTCGCGGCGGTCATCAGAGGAGTGGGTTTCATCCCGTGAATTTAGGGCTTTTTCTGCGGCGCAGGAACGCGTGATCCAGCGGCGAGCGGCTCGCCCGCCATCGCGAACAGATCGCGCTGCGAGCCCGTCTTGTCGAGCAGGTCGATCGCCTTCCGCAACGGCGCATCGTACGGGAGGTCCCGGCGCTTGGCCGTCGAATCGCCGAAGGCGAAGTGCGCCACGCGCTGATCGAGCGCGCGAGTGACGTACCGGCTCGCGCCGTCGTACGTCTTGCGATCGACCGTCACGCCCTTGGATTGCAGACGGCTGTAGAACTCGTTGATCCACGCCGGCTGCACCGTGAAATCCGGCTTCGCGGTCTTGGCGAGCTCCATCGAGTAGTCCGTGAGCGCGGTGAAGAACTCCTGGCTCTTGGGCGCGACAGCCTTCGTAAAGGCCTGTTCCTGCGTGGTCAGCGTGTCGTCCTGCACGATGATGTCGGGCGCGATGCCGCCGCCTCCGTACACCGGCCGGCCCGCGTCGGACTTGTACATCGGACGCGCCTTCTTGCTGGCTTCGGTCTCGTTGGTGTCGGCCGGCGTCTCGACGAACTGGCCGTTCACGTACTTGCGCGGGCGCTGAATCGAGCGGCCGCTGGGCGTGAACCACTTGCCCGTCGTGAGCTTGAGCGCGTAGCCGCCGTCGAGATTGTAGATACCCTGCACGAGCCCTTTGCCGAAGCTCGTCTGGCCGACGACGAGTGCGCGATCGTGATCCTGCAGCGCACCTGACACGATCTCCGACGCCGAGGCCGTGCGCTCGTCGACGAGGACGACCAGCGGAATCGTCGGGGCGATGGGCGCATTCTTCGCGACCTCGATATCCGCCGGGCCTTCACGACCCTTCACCGACGCGATCTGCGCGCCCTGTGGAATGAACAGGTTCGAGATGTTGAGCGCTTCGGTGAGAATGCCGCCCGGATCGCCGCGCAGGTCGATGATGAGGCCCTTGGCGCCCGCGGCCTGGAACTGCTTCACCGCCGCTTCAGTGTTCTCGAATGCGTTCTCGTTGAACTGCTGGAGCGGGATGTAGCCGATTTTGCTCCCGAGCGAGAGCGTGAAGGGCACGGCGGGGATGTGAATCTCCGCGCGGGTGAACGTCGCGTTGATGGGCGATCCGACGCCCGGCCGCGCGAACGTCACGTTGACCTTGGTGCCCGGCGTTCCGGTCAGCGAATCGGACACCTGGCTGATGGTCCAGCCCTGCGTGGAGAGTGGGCCGACTTTCACGATCTTGTCGCCCTCGCGAACGCCGCCGCCTTCCGCCGGTGTGTTCGGGTAGACCGTGGCGACGCTCATCTGATGAGTCTTGGGGTCTTCCTCGATGAGCATGCCGAGCCCGCCGTATCGGCCATTGGTGCGGCTGTTGAACTGCTTGACGTCCTTGGGCGTCAGCAGCTCGCTGTACGGATCGTTGAGCTCCTTGACGAGACCCTGGGCCGCCTTCTCGTAGACGTCGTTCACCTGAAGCGTGTCGACGTAGCGCTCACCGACGAGCGTCATGACCTGCTGCAGCAGGGTGGAGCCCTCGCTCGCTCCGTGCGATTGCAGCACGAAGCCGCCGGCGATGACGGGGACTGCGAGCGCGCCAACCAGCGCGAACTTCCGATTGCGTTTCATGCGGGTGTCCAGCGAAATGGTGATAGCGTGAACGATAAACCCGTCAGGCGCGCGAGACACACGACAGCGTCCGGCTCAGCGTGGCTCGTTCCCCTCGGTCGAGTCGACACGTTCGTTAGCGTGCCATGCCCAGACATTCTTCCAGGATAATGCCACGCCGGAGCGAAACCGCTTTTTGGTGAGGCGAAATCCTTCCGGAGAAATGGCAATCGTGTACGGTTCGCCGTCGATCTCGATCTCTCGGCGGATCGTCTTTGTTAGGCGGGTGGACATTTAAAGTGTTACCCGAAGCTTTGCCAACGGTTTCGGTGGCGCAAGAGCCTGCTCCGTTCCTTACGCTTTCCCGCCCAGCACATAGTCGACGAACCAGTCCCGCTGCTGTTGACGAACCACAGCATCACGGATCACACCGCTATCGCGCAGCATCTGATGAGCAGGCTGAAGCACTCGCTGCAGGTGCGACGGATACCGCTGCGTGAGCGGAAGCTGATCGCGCAGCCGATCGAGAGACACACGCCATGCCAGCACACCCGCGGATCGCGCGACTTCGATCAAGCGATACAACCGCCGCGCGACGGGAGATGGCAGAGACAGGTACCGCCCGATGTTCAACGGCGTGACGTGCCGAGCGGTCAGATTCTGGCGTACAACTGGCGAGATGACGACGCGTGCCTCACCCGGCTCCGACGCCACCACCGCGGGAAACAACGCGAGCTGATCGCGTTCCGCCAGTCTCCGGCGCTGAATCATGACCGACGTGAGAAGGGTGAAGCTCACATCCGCCACCGCCGCCGTAGCCCCATCGAAGTAGCTGCGCTCGGATTGCAGCACGGTTCGCTCGAGGCGACTGAGCGATCCGCGCAGTTGCTCGTACGTTCGTCCGTCCGCCTGCCGGTTCATCGAGCGTAGAAACGAATGGAGCGTGAATGACAACGCGCCGTCGGCTGGTTCACCAGCCTCCTGGTAGCGTCGCATGAGCTCGATGTAAACGTCCTGATCGAAGGTGCCGGGCAGACGATCGCCGGGATTCGGAAGCACGCGCCATCGTCCGCCCTCATCCGTGGTGTACGAGATGGCAGCGTCATCCACGGTGTCGCTCAAGCGAAACAGCGGAAATTCCTCGAGTGACCGATCGAGGAGCACCGCTCTCGCGTGCAGGCGACGCCGCGCAGGCAACGTCATGACAGCGCGACGACCTGGCCGGTGATGGCACTCGCGGCATCCGAACAGAGGAACGTCACGGCCGCAGCCACCTCCTCGCGTTCCACATACCGGACGTTGTCGCCCATCGCGGCGACATTCGCCGCAGTGCGAATCGAGGTCGGCGCCACTGCATTCGCGCGGACGCCGTTCGCTCGCTCCTCCGATGCAATGGACTGCATGAGCGTCACGACTCCCGACTTCGCGACCGCGTATGCGGAACGGTTCGACCCTGTCCTTCCGGGAAGCGCCGCCTCGGATGCGAAGAACACGAGCGCACCTTTGCCTTCACGCAACATCGGGAGAAAAGCCCGGCTCGTGAGATACGCCGTGGTCAAATTGATCGTGATCTGGCGCGTCCAGACGTCGAGCGAGCTCTCCGCCACCGGACCACTCATGGCGAAGCCACCTGCCATGTGCACGAGCGCCCCCAGACGCGAGCCATGCTCCTGCTTCACGCGCTCGACGAGCGCGGTGAGGTCGTCCGCGCTCGAGAGATCGCATCCGTACCCGCGCGCCTTCTTGCCGGCTGCAACGAGATCGGACGCGCGCGCCTCGACCTTTGCCGCCGTTCGGTCGACGAGCGCCAGCGTCGCGCCAAGGTCGGCGAACGCCCGGGCAACGGCCTCGCCGACCTGGCCCTCGCCGCCGACCCCAGTCAGAAGAACGGTAGATCCAGAAAGCGAAGGCATTCGGCGAGGGCTCGGAAAAGGTGAAACAGTCGGCCATTCCCCACTTAACGATGGCGCAGGAACGACGCCCGGACCAGAACCGAACCGAGCGTTGGCACGGACCGTGTTAGAGCTATACGAGCAACATGCCCAAGATCACGCGGTTCGGAACGCTCATCCTCGTGCTGCTCGTACTCGCGCTCGCGCTGATCGGGCTGCTCACGGTCACGCGCGGAACGCCGGTGAGCTACGTCGTCACGCTCTCGGATTCGGGGCCGCCAGCCGTGCACGACTCGCTCTTCGACCGCACGTTCGAGCTGTTCACGGGCACGCACATCTATCCGGGCAACGCCGTCCAGGCGGCAATGAACGGCAACGGCGTGTACCCGGTGCTCTGGAATGATCTGCGATCAGCGCAGCACACGATCACGGTGCAGATGTACTACTCCCTTCCGGGGAAGGTTGCCGATACGATGTCGGCCATCCTCCGAGAGCGGGCACGCGCACACGTTCGCGTGCTGTTTCTCATCGATGCCTTCGGATCACAGCATCTCTCGCGCGGCTATCTGGATTCGCTGCGCAACGACGGCGTCGAGGTGGCGAAGCTTCGGAAGCTGCGCTGGTACACCGTCCACAATGCGCAGGATCGGTCGCACGTTCGCGTGGTCGTCGTCGACGGACGGGCCGGGTACACCGGCGGATTTGGTCTCGCGGACTACTGGCTGGGAGACGGCCATCACGACGATCAGTGGCGCGAATCGAACGTGCGGTTCGAGGGCCCCGCGGTCATGGAGCTGCAGGCGGCGTTCTCGTCCGCGTGGGCGGAAGCGACTGGGGAGCTCATCACCGGTCCGTTGTTCTTTCCGCCGAGCGGGTTTCAGCCGGTGGGACCAACGAGCGCGGGGCTTCTCTACACCGCGCCGACCACCGGAAGCACTCCCGCCGAACGTTTTCTCGCGCTCACGATCAGCGGCGCGCGCAAGACGCTGTATGTGACGAACTCGTACTTCGTTCCCGACGACGATTTTCGCCGGCTGCTCAAACGCGCGGTCAAGCGCGGTGTGGACGTCCGCATTCTCACCGTGAGCTCGAAGACCGATGTGAAGACCACCTGGTATGCCGGGCGCGATCACTACGAGGAGCTACTCGGCGCCGGCGTGCGCGTGTACGAGTACCAGCCCACGATGCTTCACTCTAAGACGATCGTCGTGGACGGCGTCTGGTCGTCGGTCGGCTCGATGAACTTCGACAACCGGTCGCTGGCGTTCAACAACGAGTCGAATCTCGTGGTGCTCGACACGGCATTCGGCCGGCAGATGGATTCGCTCTTCCTGGACGACCTGCGCTACGCGAAGGAGATGAAGCTCGACGAGTTCAAGCGGCGCTCGATCTGGGAGAAGCTCGTCGAGAAAGGCGCAACGCTTCTCTCACGACTTCTCTGACGCGCGGAGCGTCGAGCTAGCGAATGTCCTCGCGGCCGAGCGCGGCGCGTACGGCTTCGCGCATGGCGACGATGGCTTCATCGCGTGCGGCGGGAGAATCATCGCGCACGTGCAGCTCAACGCCGTCGGCGACCGGCACGCGTCGCCAGCTCATGAGCCGATCGTCGTCAGTCGCTTCACGGCGCGTCTGCACGGTAGCGCCGAGTGCCGCCGCGAGCGACGTGGCCACGCGTCGCTCGAGGGCGTCACCGGTGACGCCCTTCATCTCGTTCCTGATGATGTCGAGCGTCACACCTTCGCGCTGGCGGATCTTGATCGCGAGCAGTTGAAGGAAGTGACGATAGTTGTACGTCGCGGCGGTGCCCGTGCCTTCGGGGCGCTCGAGCAAGCCGTTGGCGACGTAGAACCGAATCGCCCGGGCGCTCGGCGCGGCGCGCGCCGATGCGTTCGTCGGGCGAACGCCGGCTGCGTCGACGAGTGCCGTGACCTCGGCGGCCAGGCCGCGCGCGTTCCATGGTGCCTGACGCGCGTGGGCGCGGAGCAGAGCGATCGGTGATTCGGCCATGTACAGCGGTGAAGCGCTAAGGATGAGGATGCAGAAGGATAACCTGCGGAGCTCAGGCGCCGCGCACGACCGGCAGCGAGAAGGTCAATGTCGTGCCCACTCCTGCTTCGCTGGCGAGCGCGACGTGGCCACCGTGCTCGCCGACGACTCGCTCCACGACGGCGAGTCCAATGCCGGTCCGCCCCGTCTTCGTCGTGACGAGTGGCGCGAAGGCGCGCTCCAGTGTCTCGCGCGGAACTGTCGGGCCGCCGTTGCGCAGCGACGAATGCCATCCGGATTCATCGGCACGCGAAATGATCGAGAGGTCAGTGCCCTCGGGCGCGGCTTCCACTGCGTTGACGAGCGCGTTGCCGAACGCCGTCGCGAGCTGCTCGCGATCGATATTGCAGGTCGCGCGAGGCTGCGCCGGTACGTGATCGACGAGGAGCGCTTTGCTCTCCAACGTGCCTCGGTGGGTCGCGAGCACATCGACCCAGACGTCGTCGGGATCCGCTGGAGACAGTCGAACCGGGGCGGGCCTCCCGTATTCGAGCAGCGCGGCGACGAACGCATTGAGACGCTCGGCTTCTCGGAGAATGCGACCGATGTTCTTCTCGATGACCGGATCGTCACTGATGCGATAGCGCAGGAGCTGCGCGGCCGACGCAATCGCGAACGCTGGATTGCGGAGCTCGTGCGCGATGCCGGCGGCCGTGGACTGCGCGATGCTGGCGCGCTCGCGACTTCGCGCGCGGACCGCGGAGGACTCGTCCCGAAGCGCGTCGGAATCGACAGAAGTCATGTGTGATATTTAACGAAAAACGACAGCGGAGCGCGTGGAGACGCTCCGCTGTCGCTCACCGCGCGGCGGTGAGGATTATCGCCGACCCTTCTTTGCTCCCTTCTTGGCCGGAGCGGACTTCTTTGCGCCGGCCTTCTTGGCGCTCTTGGCAGGGCTCTTTTTAGCCGCCTGCTTGGTGCCGCCCTTCTTTACTGCTCCCTTTTTCGCTGGAGCGGTTTTCTTCGCTCCGCCCTTGACGGCCTTCGCAGCAGTCTTGGCTGGAGCTGCCTTCTTTGCTGGAGCGGCTTTTTTCGCAGGAGGCGCGGCTTTCTTGGCTGAAGCGCTGGCGGTCTTCCCCGCAGCGGTGTTCCCCTTGGACGCAGCGGCCGACCTTCCTGCGCTGGACGACCCCGCCGACGAGCCGCCGCTGCTGCCGGATGTCGAGCCAGCCGTGGACGACGCACCAGCGCCACCGCTCGAGCTGCCGCGTGGACGACCGGGACGGCCGGGACGACCAGGACGCGCAGTCCCGAAGGTATCCGCTTCCTCTTCGTCCTCCTCGGTTGCTTCAAAGGTACCGCTCTCTTCTTCGTCGACGTCTTCTTCATCGTCGGCGCTGTCCCACAGATCGTCGCTGTCGTCCTTGTGGGTCATCCAGCCGCCGTCTTCTTCATCGTCGTCGTCGTACGACGCGCCGCCACCGCCACCACCGTACCCGAGATCATCGACGTCGTCGTCCCGATCCGAGAACAGGTACTCCTCGCGCAACTCGTCACCTCGCGGCATGCCCGCCTCCTGAGGGTTGTTTGATCAGCGAAAGATTCGCTGGCACTCGGCCGCACGCGTGCGCGCACGACCTGTGCCGATGGAATCGCGCGCGCGCAACACGTGCTGTAACGCGCAACGATTGTCATCAACGCCTTAGTATACTGGACCTGGCGCCACGTCAAGTCAGACGCGACGCGCGAATCACATGATTGATGATTGAACGGAGATCATTCGATGCCGAAGCTGCTCGTGATGCTGCTCGATGCGACCGACGACGCGACACGTCTCGCGGCTGCGACGCTCGACGGTGCATCCAGCGTGCGCTTCACTGAAGTCGATCTGCGCTCGAGCGCACCGCATGACCCGATTGGCGGCCGTCGATACCGCGAGCTCGAATCGGCCGAACGCATCCGGGATTACGACGGACTCGTGCTCGTCGCTGCGAATCCGTCATCCCCTGGTCTGATCGCATTCATCGAAACGCTCAAAGTCTTCGCGTCGAGCGGCGCGTATGCGAACCTCGTGATCGGCGCGGTGACGAGTCAGACGGAAGCGGCCGCGAACGCGGTCGCGCCGATGGGAGGCATTCTCGTCACCAGCGCGAACACCACCGACCCGATCCACGAAGCGCAGCACGTCGCGGCCCGCGTCGCCCGCGTCGCGGCATGGGTTCGCCATTCGCTCGATCACGAACATCAGAATCACCATCACGATCACCACGATCACGACCACGGGCATCGACCCGACGACCATGCCGAATAGCCGAAGCGGCGCGCGGATGTTTCTCCGCACGCCGCTTCGTTCAGATTCCCAGCCGATCGCTCAGTCGACGAACTGCACCGTCACCGGCTTGTCGATCACGCCCGACTTCATCCCGCGATCCAGCAGCAGACGAACCGCCTCGCGACCACGCTCGCCGTAATCCAGCGTCCAGTCGTTCACGTACATGCCCACGAAGGTGTCGGCCTTCGAGCGATCCAGTCCGCGCGCATACTGCATGGAGTGATCGAGCGCCGCCTTCCGGTGGTCCAGCCCGTACGCGATGCTGTCTCGCAGATGCCTGGAGATCTTCCGAGTGAGGTCGGGGCCGAGATCCTTGCGAATGACGTTTCCGCCCAGCGGAAGTGGCAGGCCGGTCTCGCCGAACCACCATTCGCCGAGGTCTTGGATGAGATGCAGGCCCTTGTCG
>Ga0070679_100002123_pt1 | contig 17863 bp, 16 predicted proteins | sample KBSC63BmetaG_FD_65652 | JGI IMG/M metagenome (GOLD analysis project Ga0070679, IMG submission 65652) | Corn rhizosphere microbial communities from Kellogg Biological Station, Michigan, USA - KBS C6-3B metaG | ecosystem: Host-associated > Plants > Roots > Rhizosphere | place: USA: Michigan... | reverse complement strand
CGGGCGATTCCGAGGATCAGGTCCGGCTCGTAGCCGTCGTCGACGATGGCCGAGGCCAGCCCGCGGGACGCCTCGCCGAGATCCGCCCAGCTCATCCGCTCCCGCGGTGGTGCCTGGGTGGGCGCTCCGGCGATCTCGTCTCCCATCGGTCGATTCTACGAGGGCTTGGCGGAACATTGCTCGTCGACCGGGTGCGATGGGGTGGGCGGCCTCGCCCATGTTCGCCAAGTCCTCGTTCCAGGTAGCGTCCAGGCGACGTGGCCGTCGAAGCGTTCTGGGCCGATCGGAGCGCAGAGCTGGAGCAGTACGCCCGGCTCGCGGTTCGGGTCGGCATCAACGTCCGCCGGGGGCAGGACGTCACGATCATCGGCGAGATCGAGCACGCGCCGCTCGTCCGGGCGATGACCAGGGTCGCCTACGAGGAGGGCGCGCGGCTCGTCCAGGTCGAGTACGCCGACGGTCACGTCCGGCGCGCACGGGCCGAGCTCGCCTCCGACGAAGCCGTCGGTTGGGCGCCGCCGTGGATGCTCCAGCGTGTCGAGGAGGAGGCCCAGCGCGAGACCGCGCTCGTCAGCATCGTCGGCGAGCCGGATCCCGACCTCTTCGAGGGCCTCGATGCAAAGCGCGTGGTCGAGTCGAGCGTTCCGGACCGCCGCCGGGCGATCTGGACCGCGATCGATCGCCGTCAGATCCCCTGGACGATCGTCGCGTTCCCGACCCCGGCCTGGGCGGGGCAGGTGTTCGGCGAGCCGGACCTCGAGCGCCTCTGGGACGCGATCCGGGCCACGGTTCGCCTGGACGAGACCGACCCCGTTGCGGCCTGGAAGGAGCACGTCGCGACGCTGATGGGCCGCGCGGCCCAGCTGAACGAGCGCAGCCTCGACGGAGTTCGGTTCCGCGGTCCCGGCACCGACCTGACGGTCGGGCTGATGCCGCAGTCGCGCTGGATGGCGGCCGGCGCCGAAACCGCGTCGGGTCAGTTCTACGTCCCGAACCTGCCGACCGAAGAGGTGTTCACGGCGCCCGACCGGCGCCGCACCGAGGGGCGGGTGCGGTCGACGCGTCCGCTCGTCCTGGTCAGCGGCATCGTCGTCCGAGACCTGGAGATGTCCTTCTCCGCCGGCCGGATCACCGACGTGAACGCGTCGTCCGGCGCGGAGGCCGTCCGGGCCGAAGTGGCGCTCGACGATGCCGCCTCCTACCTCGGCGAGGTCGCGCTCGTCGACGAGCTGTCGCGCGTCGGCCAGAGCGGGCTGACCTTCTGGAGCACCCTGCTGGACGAGAACGCGGCGTCGCACATCGCGTTCGGAACTGCCGTCCTCCACGCGGTCGACCTCGACGGCGCGGATCCCGAGCAGGTCGACCTGGAAGCGATCGGCGTCAACCAGTCCGGCGCCCACACGGATTTCATGATCGGCGGCCCCCAGGTCGAGGTGGACGGCATCGAGGCCGGCGGCGGCGTGGTGCCGCTCGTCCGCGACGACGCCTGGCAGCTGAAATAGACAGCTAGGCGCGCCACGCGCGCCGTATCGGTCAGGGCTCTGACCCGAAGGGGCAGGGGCCGCCTTATGCCTTTCGCCCACGAGGCCCCAGTTCTTTCTCGGCCTCGTCGAGCCAGCGCTCGTGCATGTCGAGGAGCGCACGCCCGTACGCGTGGACGAGGCGCAGGTAGCGATCGCGGTGTGGCAGCGTCGGGACGGCCTCCTCGGCCAGGTCGAGGTTGGCGCGCGCGGCGGCGATCTCGCCGCGCATCGCATCCAGGCTGTCGCTCAACTCCCGGTCGTCGCCGGCGATGTCCCCGGCGAGCACGCGGACGATCGCCTCGTTCTGGAAGCGGGGCAGGGACGACGGCCGCCCGAGCCACTCCTGGAGTGCCGCGCGGCCCGTGCGCGTGAGCAGGTAGTGGGTGCGGGCGGTCGTCCTGCCGGGGCGCTTCTCCGAGTGGAGATACCCGAGCCGCTCGAGGCGCTTCGGCTCGCCGTACCACTGGCTCTCCGCCGCGGCCCAGTAGATGCTCCCGCGCCGCATCATCGAAGCCAGGTCGTGCGGCCCTGCGCCTCCTTCGCCGATCAGCGCGAGGACGACGTACGAGAACGGGGTGAGACGGTCACTTGACAAGGCTCCGAATCGGAGTCTAGCATTGCGTGATCAAGACTCCGAATCGGAGTCTCAGTCAGAAAGGAGCTGTATGACCACCGCCACCGAGACAAACTCGATCTGGTTCATCGACAACCTCGCCCGCATCCGCGTGGCCGGGTCGGATTCGGGAGGCCGGCTCGCCGTCGTCGAGTCCGAGGGCCGGCGCGGCGACATGCCGCCGCTGCACGTCCATCGCCGCGAGGAGGAGGCGTTCTACGTCCTGGAGGGCGAGCTCTCGCTGCACTTGCCGGGCCGCTCGCTGACGCTCGGCGCGGGCGAGGCGTTGCTCCCGCCGAAGGACGTCCCGCACACCTACCGCGTCGAATCGGAGACCGCGCGGTGGCTCGCGATCGTCACGCCGGCGGGCTTCGACGACTTCGTCCGCGAGGTCGGCGAGCCGGCACCCGAGGAGACGCTGCCGCCCAAGGGCAGGGAGCACGATCCCGCCCGGCTGGCCGGGATCGCCGCGCGGCACGGAATCGAGCTGCTCGGCCCTCCCGGGACGATGCCGTAGCGGCGCGCGTTCGCGGGGGTCAACGGCGCCGCTGCGCGCGCCGGAGTGCGTCGAGGCGGCGGCGGTCGCGCTTCGTCGGCCGTTCGGCGAGGTCGGCGCCGAGGGGGCGGGCCAGCCGCCGCTCCTCGCGCCTGCGCCGCCGTTCCTCGACGGAGTCGGGTGTCTCCTCGTAGAGGAGCGCCGCGACCCCGGCCGGTCCGCGCCGGTCGGCGAGACCGGTGACGACCACCGTCCAGCGCTCGTGCGCGCGGGTGACCTCGAGCCGGTCGCCGACGACCACGTCGCGCGCAGGCTTCACGCGCGTGCCGTTCACCTGCACGTGCCCGCCGAGCACGGCCTCGGTGGCGGCGCCACGCGTCTTGAAGAAGCGCGCCGCCCAGAGCCACTTGTCGACTCGCACGACGTCCACGGGGGTACGTTCGCAGACGGCGAGGGCCGGCTGAAGCTGTCCCTTCTCGCACCAGCCCGACGTTTCCTCACGGGGCACGATCGAGTAGGGTCCCACGCCCATGGGCGCCCTGATCGGACTCGCCGTCTTCGTCGCATGTCTCGTCGCCGGCGGGATCCTGCTCGGCACCGGCCACGTGGTGATCGGCTTCGTCGTCCTGCTCTGCAGCCTGCCGGGCGCGATCGTCGGCTGGATCAAGTGGAACGACCGCTCCTACACCTGACGAGCCGCTTCGGCCGTACCTGACGCGGGCGGCCGCGGCTCCTTGCCGGTGGCCGAAAGAGGCTAGTCCGAGCTCGTGGCGTTTCTCACCCAGTCTCTGAGACTGGAGGTGAAACGCTTGTGCAACAACTCGTCCACAGAGGTCGGCGGGAGCCGTGGCCCCTGCGAGCTCGGCGCGTCGATCGACCGGCGCGTTTGCACACCTCGATCGGCTACCGTCAGGTCGCCGGGAGAGGCCGACCGCGGGAGGTCGCACAGTGAAGATCACGACCATCGGCAGGGGCAACATCGGCGGCGGGCTGGCTCGGCTCTGGGAGCAGGCGGGCCACGAGGTGACGACCCTCGGGCGCGAGGGCGGGGACGCGTCGGACGCCGAAGTCGTCCTGGTCGCCGTCCCGTCGGGCTCGATCTCGGAGGCGCTCGCAAAGGTGACGGGGCTCCGGGGGAAGGTCGCGATCGACTCGGCAAACGCGTTCGGCGGGCGGAACGAGCAGTACGAGTCGTTTGCCCACGAGGTGAAGGCGCACACGAACGGGCCGACGGCGAAGGCGTTCAACGCGAACTTCGCCACGCTGTACGAGCAAGTCGCGGCGCAGCGCGTGCGACCGAGCTGTCTGTACGCGGCGGACGACGACGCGCGTGAGGTGACCGAGCAGCTCATTCGCGACGCCGGGTACGAGCCGGTCGGCCTCGGCGGCCTCGAGAACGCCCGTGCGCTCGAGGACTTCGTCCCCGGCGTGTTCGCGAAGGCGGGCCAGGTGTTCTACCGCTTCGCGCCTCCGGACGAGCTCTGACACCGGAGGGACAGGCTTCAGCCTGTCCCTGCACGGAAAGGCAAGGGCCAGACCGAGGTCTGGCCCTTCGAGCCCATCCGTTCCGTCCGACGCTCAGCTACAGCCGGTGTTCGTCCCGCAGTCGCGGCAGGTGTAGCAGGAACCCGTGCGTACCATCCGGCCGCCGCACTTCGCGCACTCGACTGCGTCCTCCCACGAGTTGAACAGTGCGGTCTGGCCAGGGGGAGGTGAGTCCTGCGCCACGGCTCCCGGTTCCGAAGCCGGCCTCGGTTCTGAAGCCGGCAGAGCGCCGCCGTTCGCATACCGCTCGGCCAGCCGGGCCTTCACCTCGGGCGAGAGGATCCCCGCCTCCTCCTGCTGCTCGGGCGTGAGGAACTTCTTGCCGAACCAGCGGAAGATGTAGTCGACGATCGACTTCGCAACGCGGATGTCGGTGTCGTTCGTCAGGCCGGACGGCTCGAAGCGCATGTGCGAGAGCTTCGAGACGTAGACCTCGGGCGGGACGCCGTACTGGAGGCCCATCGAGACGGCGATCATCAGCGAGTTCATCAGGCCGGCCATCGTGGTGCCGTCCTTGGCGATGTCGACGAAGATGTCGCCGGGGCTCCCGTCCTCGTACAGGCCGACGTGGATGTAGCCCTCGTAGTCGCCGACGCGGAACTTGCGGCCGATCTCGGTCCGGTCCTCCGGCAGGCGGCGGCGCTGGGTGAGCGGCGTCGGCGGCACCGCCGGCACCGCGCCCTCGGACTTGCCGGAGAGCGGCTGCGCGACCTTGCAGTTGTCGCGGTAGATCGCGATCGCCTTCACGCCGAGGCGCCACGCGTCGGCGATCAGCTGGGCGACCTCGTCGACCGTGACCTGCTCGGGCAGGTTGACCGTCTTCGAGATCGCGCCGGAGATGAACGGCTGGACCGCCCCCATCATCCTCACGTGACCGGAGTAGTGGATCGCCCGATCGCCGATCGCGCAGTCGAAGACGGGATAGTGCTCCGACTTGACGTACGGTGCGCCGACGATCGAGTTCCGCTCGTCGATGTACGCGACCACCTCGCCGACCTCGGACGGCGTGTGGCCGAGCTTCTCGAGCGCCATCGGCACCGTCTTGTTGACGATCGTGATCTCGCCGCCGCCGACGAGCCGCTTCGACTTGACCAGCGAGAAGTCGGGCTCGACCCCGGTCGTGTCGCAGTCCATCATGAAGCTGATCGTGCCGGTCGGCGCGAGCACGGTCGCCTGCGCGTTCCGGAACCCGTGGACCTCGCCCAGGTTCAGGGCGTCGTCCCACGACTGCCGCGCCGCGGCGAGCAGGTCGTCGGGAACCGACTCGGCGTGCTGGATGTTGCCGACCGCTGCGCGGTGCTTCGCGATCACGCCCAGCATCGCCGCCGTGTTCGGCTGGTAGCCGGCGTGCGGGCCCATCCGCGCCGCGATCTCCGCCGACTTGCGGTACGCACGGCCGGTCATCAGCGCGGTGATCGCCGCCGCGTACGCCCGACCCTCGTCCGAGTCGTACGGCAGCCCGCGCGCCATCAGCAGCGCGCCCAGGTTCGCGAAGCCGAGGCCGAGCTCGCGATAGGCCTTCGCGTTCGCCTCGATCTCCGGCGTCGGGTACGACGAGTAGCCGACGACGATCTCCTGTGCGAGGAAGACGACGTCGACGGCGTGCTGGAACGCCTCGACGTCGAGCTCGCCGTCCTCGCCGCGGAACTTCATCAGGTTGAGCGACGCGAGGTTGCAGGCCGAGTTGTCGAGGTGCATGTACTCGGAGCACGGGTTCGACGCATTGATCCGGCCCGAGTTCGGGCTCGTGTGCCACGAGTTGATCGTCGTGTCGTACTGCACGCCGGGGTCGGCGCAACGCCAGGCCGCCTCCGCGATCTGCCGGAGGAGGTCGCGTGCGTCGACCGTCTCGACCACGCTGCCGTCGGTGCGTGCGGTCAGGTTCCATTCGGCGCCTGCCTCGGCCGCCTCCATGAAGGCGTCCGTCACACGAACCGAGTTGTTGGCGTTCTGGTACTGGATCGACGCCCAGTGCTCGGAGTCGAGGGCCATGTCGTACCCGGCCTGCTCGAGCACACGCGCCTTCTCCTCCTCGTGCGCCTTGCACCAGATGAAGTGCTCGACGTCGGGGTGGTCGACGTCGAGGACGACCATCTTCGCGGCGCGCCGCGTCTTGCCGCCCGACTTGATCGTGCCCGCGGAGGCGTCGGCGCCGCGCATGAACGAGACCGGCCCGGATGCATAGCCGCCCTTCGAGAGCTGCTCCTTGGAGGAGCGGAGGTGCGAGAGGTTGACGCCGGCGCCCGAGCCGCCGCGGAAGATGATCCCCTCGCGGCGGATCCAGTCGAGGATCGACTCCATCGAGTCGTCGACGGAGAGAATGAAGCACGCGGAGCACTGCGGCGTCTCCTCGAAGCCGACGTTGAACCAGACGGGGGAGTTGAACGAGGCGTACTGGTTGACGAGGATCGCCTTCAGCTCCGCCTCGAAGGTGTCGGCCTCATCGTCGTCGACGAAGTAGCCGCCTGCGCGACCCCAGCCGCCGATCGTGCCGACGACGCGGCCGATCATCTGCTTGACGCTCCGCTCCCGCTCGGGCGAGCCCATCTTTCCGCGGAAATACTTCTGCGCGACGATGTTCGTCGCGGTCTGCGACCAGAACCTCGGGAACTCGACCTCCTTCTGGTCGAAGACGGCCTTGTCCTTGCCCGGGATGAAGGCGTCGCGGAGCTCCCACTCGACCTCCTCGAACGGGTCGCGGCCGGTGATCGTGAAGAAGCGCTCGACGCCGACGTCGGCGCCCTCCTCCACGACCGTGTTCACGACCTCGTCGGTGGGGTGCTCGAAACCTGTGGATGCCTTCGTGGACGCCATCTCTTCCTCCCAAGGATAGCTGCGGGCTCCCTCTCCCCCGGAGAGGGACCAAGGAGCGTAGAGCGTCCTTCGGACGGAACGCTTTTTAGCTGATTTGCAGGCGATTTACCGAGCTACGACTGCTCGGTCGGCTCCGGCCCGGGGCCGTGCGGGACCGAGGCGGCGGAGGCGAGCTGGGCTCGCCGCGTGCGCGTGCGGCGCGCCAGGAAACCGGCGCCGCCCGCCGCCATCAGGACGATCGCCACGCCGCCCAGGACGAGCAGCGGGACCGGCAGGGAGTCGGCCTTCTTGGGGCCGAGATTGCTGATCGCGTTCGGGATCGGGCCGCTGGTGTCGTTGCCGCCCGACGAGCCGCCGCCCGATGTCCCACCGCCGGAGGTTCCGCCGCCGGCGCTGCCTCCACCGCTCGTGCCGCCGCCCGCGGCACCCCCGCCGTTCGCCCCTCCGCCGTTGGCGTTGCCGCCGTTGTGGCTCTGGGTGATCCGCTTCTGCAGCGCCTGCCGGATGTCGTCCCTGGCGCTCGAATACGTGTCCACGTCGGCCGGAAGATGCTGCAGCGCGTCCCGGTAGCAGTGGATCTCGTAGATGCCGTCGATCCGGCCGTCGTACCAGTCGTTGATCAGCACCTTCCAACACGGCGTCTTGCTCTTGGCGACCGCTCCGGCCGCGCCGGCCGTGCCTGCTGCGAACGCCGCGGTGGCGGCGCCCACGATCAGGAGTGCAACGAGGGTGTGGCGAAGCAAACGGATCACGCGAAACGGATGACCGTACCCACCCGGGCGCCGGTCGGTGTCTCTCTCGTCCAATGCACTGTACGTCATGCCCCGGGCGGAACGGCTCAACCCAGTCTCACCGGGTGCCGTTCGCTAGCCGTGAGGCCCCCGTAAAGGGTCTGTTAAAGCCTAGCCCGGATCCTCGGCCGTCGTCGGCAGGACCCGCTAGCGTCGGGCGGCCATGCAGGCCCCCGTGCTCGCCGGTCGCGCGGCCCTCCTTGCCGCGGCCGCGCTGCTCTTCACCGCGCTGTTCTTCGGCGACGGGACCTCGAACGGGCGGCTGTTCTGGATCGGCGCGCTGGCGGTGATCGCCGCCGCCGCGATCGCCGCCGGCGGTGGGCTGCCGGTGCCGCGCGGCGCCGGGGCGGTCGCCCTCGGGTTGCTCGCCGCCCTGATCGCGTGGGTCGGCCTGACGATGTGGTGGTCGATCGCGCCCGACCTGTCCTGGGCGGCGTTCGACCGGCTGCTCGTCTACGGGGCGATCGGCCTGCTCGGCCTGCTCGCCGCCCGCGCGCCGCAGCCGGCGCGGACCGCCGCCGCCGGCCTGGCCGTGCTTCTCGGCCTCGTGCTGGCCTGGGCCCTGCTCGGCAAGGTGATCCCCTCGCTCTTCCCCGACGGCGCGCGCGTCGCCAGGCTGCGCAACCCCGTCGGCTACTGGAACTCGCTCGCGCTCGTCGCCGCCACCGCGGTGCCGTTCGGTCTGTGGGCGGCCTGCTCCCGGCGGTTTCATCCTGCCGTCCGGGCATCGGGCGCCCTCCTCGTCTACCTCGCCGAGCTCGTCGTCGTCCTGACCTACTCGCGTGCCGGGATCGCGGTGGCCGCGATGGCGGCGCTCGCCTGGCTGGCGATCGAGCGAGACCGCCTCGAGGCGCTCGCGACGCTCGTCCTCGTCACGCCGGTCGCCGGGCTCGTGGCGCTCTGGGCGTTTTCGCGACCGGCGCTGACCGACGACCTGCAGCCGTACAGCGACCGTGTGAACGACGGCGCCTGGTTCGGCGTCCTGCTCTCCGTCGGCGCGGCGGTCGTCTGCGTGCTCGCCTACTTCGGAGCCCGGATCGAGCCGACCCCCGAGCGGCGGCGCTCGCTGACGCGCGCCCTGGGCGTCCTCGTCGCCGTGGTGGGCGTGGTCGCCGTCGCCGTGGTCGTGGTCAGCAAGCGCGGGCAGATCCTCGACGAGTTCCGCGGCGCGAAGTCGGCGGAGGTCAGCCAGAACCCGAACCGGCTCGCCGACCTCAGCTCCAGCAACCGGTGGCGGTGGTGGCAGGAGGCGTGGCAGCTCTTCACGGAGGCCCCGGCGGGCGGCAAGGGTGCGGCGACGTTCGAGATCGCCCGGCGGGGCATCCGTAACGGCTCGATCGTCACGACCGAGCCGCACGACCTGCCGCTCCAATTCCTGGCCGAGACCGGCATCGTCGGGTTCCTCCTCCTGCTCGGGCTGATCGGGACGGGTGCCGCGGCGGCGGTCACGGCCGTTCGGCGGGTGGAGCCGCCGGAGCGGACGGCGGCGGCGGCGCTCGCCTTGGCCGCGGGGGCGTTCGTGCTCCACTCCCTCGTCGACATCCACTGGGAGTTCGTCGCGGTCGGTGCGCCGGCGTTCTTCTCCCTCGGCGTGCTCGTCGGGTTGGGGGCGTCGCCCCCGGCCGGCCGGCTACGGCCCGCCTGGGCGGGTGTAGCCGCGTTCGTCGCGGTCGGCGTCCTCTATTCGCTGGCCGCGCCGTATGCCTCGGGCCGGCTCGTCGACTCGGCCTACGAGGCGATCGCGGGCGGGCGGATGAGCGCCGCGCTGTCGGACGGCCGCTCGGCCCGTTGGCTCGACCCGCTCGCGACTGACCCGTTACAGGTGCTCGGCGACGCCGAGGTGGCGCGGTACAACGATCGCGACGCGCAGGGCTACTACCGCGACGCGGTGAACCTCCAGCCGGAGAACTCGAGCACCTGGTTCGCGCTCGGCTCGTTCGAGTTCTACTCGGGGCAGTACCGCGCCGCGCTGCACGATCTCGACCGGGCGTATGGGCTCGACCCGTACGGCCCGGCCGGCCGCCCCGGCGGGCTGCTCGACCAGGCGCGCGCCAAGGTCGAGGGGCGTTAGCGGGTCGCGCCGAGGATCAGGACCAGCTTCGCGCCGTGGAGCTGCTTCGGGATCATCCCGTCGAGCGGGCCGACTCGCGACCGGGACAGACCGAGGTCGCGGGCGAAGCGGATCGCCTCCGCCGCGTAGCCCGGCGCGGTCATCAGCCGCCAGGTCGGGTAGCCGGTCCGGGGAGCGTTCTTCGTGGCGGTGACCGCGTACCCGCGGGCACGCACGATCGACGCTACCTGGGCGGCGGCGCCGTCGATCCCGTTCCCGTTCAGGACGAGGACGCCGGTCTTCGCGCGCGGCAGGATCCGCGCCGTGTGGGCAGGCCGCACCGGCTTCGGCCCGGTCTCGTGCTTCGCCGGCGCCGCGGCATGCTTCGGCTCGCGCGCCGCCTTCGCGGCCGCGGCGTGGACGTGCGGCGCGAGCGAGCGCCCGACCAGCACCAGGCCGAGGACGACCAGCGCGACCAGCTCGACCGCCGCCACCCCCGAGGCGACGAGTGTGGCTGTGCGCCAGGGCCGGACGAGCTCGATCTGCGCGGGCGAATCCACGGGGGGTGATTCGCGCCGCCGACGGCCGCTCCTCCCCATCCTCGCCGAGCGCGACGCACCTGTTCTAATCACGGCGTGTTCGTGAGCATCGAAGGGGTCGACGGCTCGGGGAAGTCGACGCAGGCGCGGCTGCTCGAGCAGCACCTGCTCGGGCTGGGGCGCGACGTGGTCGCGACCCGCGAGCCGGGCGGGACGGAGCTCGGCGAGGCGGTCCGGCAGCTCGTCCTGAACGGGCCGGAGATGGCGGGCTGGGCCGAGGCGGCGCTCTTCGCCGCTTCGCGGGCCGAGCACGCCGCCGAGGTGATCAGGCCGGCGCTCGAGCGCGGCGCCGACGTCGTCTGCGACCGGTTCATCGACTCCTCGCTGGCGTACCAGGGGATCGCCCGCGGGCTCGGGCTCGAGGCCGTGCTCCAGCTCAACCTGACCGTGCTCGAGGGGCTCCTGCCCGATCGAACCTTCGTGCTCGCGCTCGACGCCGGGGCCGCCGGTACGCGCCGACAGGGAGATCCCGACCGGATCGAGCGCGAGGGCGATGCGTTCCAGGCGCGGGTCGGCGCGGCCTACGAGGAGCTCGCGCGCCGCTTCCCCGATCGGATCGAGCTGCTCGACGGTTCCCTGCCGCCGGACGAGATCGCTGCGACCGTCCGCGACCGCGTGGAGGAGCTGCGCTGACGTTCGAGGCGTTGATCGAGCAGGAGCAGGCGAAGCACCTGCTCGCCGCGGCGCTCCGGGAAGGCCCCGCCCACGCCTATCTCTTCCACGGCCCGGCCGGCGTCGGCAAGCGCCGGGCGGCGCTCGCCTTCGCCGCCGGCCTGCTCGCCGACGGCGACCGCGTCGAGCGGCGCGCCCACCCCGACCTGTACGTGCTCGAGCCGCACGGCGACCAGATCAGGATCGACGACATCCGCGAGCTGCGCCGCGACCTGCACATGCGTCCGTTCGAGGGCGACCGCCGCGTCTACCTGATCTTCGACGCGCACCTGTTGAACGCCGAGGCGGCCGACTCGCTGCTCAAGGATCTCGAGGAGCCGCCGCCCTACGCCGTCGTCGTGCTCGCCGCCGACGAGCTCGGCCCGATCTCGGAGACGATCCGGTCGCGCTGCCAGCTCGTCCCGTTCCAACGGCTGTCCGAGCGGGCGGTCCGGGCCGAGGCGGAGCGGCTGGCGCCGGGGCTGTCGCCCGACGAGCTGACCGCCGTTGCGCGCGTCGCGGCCGGCCGCCTGGACCGGGTCGCCCGCCTGCTCGACCCGGACGCCGTCCGCCGGCGAGCCGAGCTGCTCGCAGTCGCACGCGCCGCGTACGCCGATCCCGCGTTCGATCCGGCTGCCGCCGCCCAGACGGTGACTGCGCTCGCGGCCGAGCGCGGCGCCGAGGAGCGTGCCGCGGCCGAGGAGGCGATCGCCGGTCGCGACCTACCCGACCGGGAGGGCGAGCAGCACGTCCGGCGGGCCGAGCGCGGCGCGGAGCGCGAGGAGATCCTGTTCGCGCTCGAGGAGCTGGCCGCGTGGTACCGCGACCTCCTCGTCGTCGCGGCCGGAGCCGAGCGCGCCGTCGTCCACTACGACCGCATCGGCGAGCTGGTGGAGGACGGGACCTCCGAGCGCATGCCCGCGGCGGAGCAGGCGGCCGAGGTCGTCCTCGGCGCCTGGCGCACGTTCGAGGAGTTCAACGTCACCCCGGCCCTCGCGCTCGAGGCGATGTTCGTCCGCGTCCGGCGCTGCTTCGCCGGCGTCGCCGCTCCTGCCTGACTGTCGATCAACCATCTAGCGCCCGATCGCCCGCACCTCGGTGATGTGCCCCTCGCCGGTGGCGGTCGGCAAGGCCGTCAGCCAGACCAGGACGTAGCGCCCGGAGGACCGGCGCTTCAGGGCGAACCCGGTCGTGCCCGGCTGGAGCGACCTGTCGGCCGACACCACCCGGTAGGGCCCTGTCGGCTGGTCGGCGAGCTGGATCTCGGCCCGCGAGCCGGCGGTGTCCGTTCCCACCAGCACGCGCGCGATCGGCCGTTTCCTTCCGGCGTCGAGGACGACGCCGACGCCCGGCTTGAAGAACCCGTGCGTGTAGTGCTCGGTGCTCCAGAAGGTGGAGGCGTTGCCGTCGACGGCGTTCTTCACCTCGGCGTCGTTCTCGGTGCCGTCGCCGTCCGGATCGTACGGGCCGACCGGGACCAGCTTGATCCGCGCAGGCGTCGGCGGTGCCTTCGGCGCCTCCGGCCGGCTGACCGGCTTCGTGGTCGCGACCGTCGCGGTCGGCTGTGTCCGGCTGCTCTTCGAGCCCACGCTGGAGAGCGCGATCACGGCCATCGCGGCGATGAAGACCGCCAGGGCCCCCCCGGCAAGCAGGCGATTCACCGATTCATAGTTTGCTGATCGGGCCGGGGGAGTACGATCCGACGACGGCCTCGCCAGGCAAACAGCAGTGGGTGCTCGGGCTCGCCGCGGTCGTGATCGCGGTCGGCGTGGGCGTCGCCGTCTAGGCGGGCGGCCACGACGACGGGCCGACGCAGCCGGCCGCCGACCTCCAGACCGGAGCCTAGGCAGCAGCGGCCGCGGTCGGCTCGAGCCCGAGGTCGCGGCAGACGGAGCGGACGAGCTCGAGGAACGCCTCGTGCCTGGGCGGGAACTCGCGGTCGCGCCGCCACGCGAGCGCGATCCGCCTCGGCGCCAGCGGCTCCTCGATCTGGAGCGTGGCGACGCTGCCCTTGGCGCCGTCCGCGACCAGCTGGGTGCCGACGGCGGCGCCGACCCCGCCGGCGATCAGGCCGTAGAGCGTCCCGTTGTCGTCGGTGCGGTGCACGACCTCGGGCTCGTACCCCCGCTCGTGCATCCGCGCCTCGAACCCGTTCAGGTAGCGGCAGTCGTGCGAGGTGATCAGGGGCAGCCCGGCCAGCTCCTCGAGCGTGACCGGCTCGCGCCGCCGGGCGAGCGGCGAGCTCGTCGAGACCAGCAGCACGATCGGATCGGCGAACAGCTCGACCGCTTCGAACGGGCCCTGCGGGAGCGGCAGGATCGCGAAGGTGACGTCGAGCTTGCCCTCTTCCAGGAGGGCGAAGAGCTCGCTGTCGGCCGTCGTCTGCACGAGGTCGACCGACAGGCCCGGCTGGGCGTCCGGGAGCCTGCGGATCAGCTCGGGGACGACCTCGGCGCTGACGCTCTGGAAGGCGCCGACCCTGAGCATGCCGGAGGCCCCGCGCGTGAGCACTTCCACGTCGGCCTGAGCTGCCGTGATCTCGTGGAAGATCGACTCGGCGTGGCGGAGGACGACCTCGCCGGCCGCGGTCAGCCCGACCGGCCTCGAGCCGCCTGGCCGCTCGATCAGCCGCTCGCCGACGATCCGCTCGAGCGCGGCCACCTGCTGGCTGATCCCCGACTGGGTGTAGTTCAGGCAGAGGGCAGCCTTCCGGAAGGAGCGATGTCTTGCCACGGCCTCGAGCGTGATCAGATGACGCAGCTCGAGTCCGGCCCACTGGCTCGATGCAATCACGGAAGCTCTCTCCAGGGTGAGACGAGCGAGCGAGCCGCCGGTTGGCGCGCGGTCCCGGGTCCGTGCCGACTCGGCCATCCCGGCCGATGCTCCATGAACGGCTCCGCGCTGCACAAACGAATATCCGCCCGCCTCGATCAGACACTCGAATCAACAAATGCGTCGGGCTGATCGCGACGACTGGCGCGATGACCGGTTCTCGCCGCGCGAGCGCAAGGCGGTCCGTTTCCGCCGAATCATCATTCGATCACGAAATGTGATCGCGGATCTGCGTAGCCGCGTTACGCGCGCGAATAAACGGCTCGAGAAAGCGAAATATCGACCTCGACGGTCGCTTTGAGGCGCCGGATTGGCCTCAGCGATATCGGCTAACGAATCCCTGCCGGACCCGTCTGAACGGGACAGTCAAGCCATTCGACGTGGAGGGAAGGAGATCGATGTCCAGAAAGGTCTTGGCTTCTGGCGCAATGGCTGCGCTCGGAGCCGCGATGTTGATCGCGGCTGCGTTTGCCGGCCCGGCGTCCAGCAAGTCCAATCGCCCGTCCGCCTCCGGGCAGAAGAAGGGCGGGACGATGAACATCAACGCGTCCGCGACCGACGTCGACTACATCGACCCGGCGCTCGCGTACGGCACGCTGTCCTGGCAGATCCTCGACGCCGTCACCATGAAGCTCATGTACTACCCCGACAAGCCCGATCCGCTCGGGAGCAAGCTCCAGCCCGACGCCGCCGTGGGCCTCCCCGCGGTCTCGAAGGACGGACGCACGTACGTGTTCACGATCAAGTCGGGCATCAAGTCGAACACCGGTGAGACGCTGACCGCGGCGAACTACGCGGCGGCGATCAATCGTGACCTGAACCCGAAGATGCAGTCGCCGTCCGTTCCGTTCATCACCGGCGACAACGGCATCGTCGGCGCGCAGGCCGTCGCCGACGGCAAGGCCGCCTCGGCCAGCGGCGTGATCGCCAAGGGCCAGAAGCTGACCATCAGGCTCATGCACGCGGACGGGTCGTTCCTGTCGAAGATGGCGATGAACTTCTTCTGTCCGGTCCCGAAGGGGACGCCGATCAATCCGGACGGGATCAACACGTTCTCGTCGTTCGGCCCGTACTACGTCGCCAGCCGCCAGGTCGGCCGGCAGCTGATCACGAAGACGAACCCGAACTACAAGGGCTCGCGCCCGCACAACGTCAGCACGTTCGTCTTCACGATGAACACCAACCTGGACCAGAGCCTGCTCCAGGTGAAGGCCGGTCAGGCCGACTACGACGCAGGTGGTCTTCCCGCGACGGCGAACGCCGGCCTCGCGCAGCAGTACGGCGTCCACAAGGGCGGTCCCTACCGCTACTTCGTGAACGGCGGCCTGAACGTCGACTACATCGCGCTGAACACGACCCGGCCCGCCTTCAAGAGCGTCGGCATGCGGAAGGCGGCGAACTTCGCCGTCGATCGCCCGGCCCTCGTCCGGGTCCGCGGCTTCCTCGCGGGCAAGCGCTCCCAGCAGCTCCTGCCTCCGGGGATCGACGGCTACAAGCCGATCGGCACGTACCCGGTCAAGGGTGCGAACTACCCGAAGGCGAAGTCGATGGCATCGGCAGCCGGCGGCTGCAAGGACGTCACCCTGTACAGCGGCAACACGGCTGTCGGCCAGAACCTGGCGCAGGTCTTCAAGTACAACCTGAGCCAGATGGGCTGCAACGTGAACGTGAAGCTCTTCCAGGGCTTCCAGATCTACATCGCCGCCGGCACGAAGGGTGAGCCGTTCGACGCGGTCTTCGCCGGCTGGTTCGCGGACTACGCGGATCCGTACGACTTCATCGACATCCTCCTGAACGGCCAGAACATCCACGAGGCCAACAACAACAACCTGGCCTACTTCAGCAACCCGAAGGTGGAGGCCCAGATGAAGGCCGCCAACGCGCTCACCGGCGACAAGCGCGGTGCTGCGTACGCGGCGCTCGACAAGAGCATCACCAACAACTACGCGCCGTGGGCGGCGTACGAGAACCGCAACACGCGCGAGTTCGTCTCGGCTCGGACGGGTGGCTACCTGTTCCAGGCCGCGCACGGACAGGCGAACCTCAACACCTTCTTCCTCAAGTAAAGGAGCAAGGACCGAGGAACGCAGAACAGTTCGAAACGGGTGGGCGCCGGGTATGAATCCGGCGCCCACCTGGCTAATCTGTAGGGCACGAAAGGTGCAATCGACGAGCTGATGACGAGACCGTGACGCGCTACCTGATCAGACGGCTTCTCTGGGCGGTGCTGCTGTTCTTCGCGGTCACCGTCGTCGCGTACATCCTCTTCTTCGTCATCCCGGCCGACCCGGCCCGGCAGTTCGCAGGCAAGGGGGCGACGCCGGCGACGATCGCGAAGGCCAGGCACTACCTCCACCTCGACGAGCCGATCTACCAGCAGTACGGGCGGTTCGTCTGGCGGCTGGTCTACCACCACGATCTCGGCCACTCGTACTACAACCGCGAGAGCGTCAACCACATCATCGCCGACGCCGCGCCCGTGACCGCCTCGCTCGTGATCGGCGGCGCGTTCTTCTGGATGCTGGTCGCAATCCCGATCGGCGTCCTCTCCGCTCTTCGCCCGAGATCGCTGTTGGATCGAGGGGCGATGACCTTCGTCCTGATCGGGATCTCGGCGCACCCGGTCTGGATCGGACTGATCTTCGCGTGGTTCTTCGGCTTCTACCTGCACGAGCACGGGTCGCCGATCTATGCGCCGATATCCAACTACGCCGACTTCTTCAACCCGCCTCCGGGACAGCCCGGAGGACCGGTGCAGTGGGCCTACCACCTGATCCTGCCCTGGGCCACGTTCATGATCTTGTTCGCCGCCCTCTACGTCCGGATGATCAGGGCGAACGTGATGGAGACGCTGAACGAGGACTACGTGCGGACCGCCCGCGCGAAGGGCGCTCCCGAGTCCGTGGTGCTGCGCTCGCACGTGCTGCGGAACGCGATGCTGCCGGTGGTGACGATGCTCGGCATGGACATCGGGCTGGCGCTCGGCGGCGCCATCTTCACGGAGTCGGTCTACGGGTTACCAGGGCTCGGCCGGACCGCGGTGCAGGCGCTCCAGAACTACGACACTCCGACCATCATGGGCGTGATCGTCTTCGCGACGATCGTGATCATCATCTTCAACCTCATCGTCGACCTGCTCTACGCAGCGATCGACCCCCGGATCCGGCTGGCATAGTTCCGGCCCGTCCCCCATCGTCTCCCGATCCGGTGTCATCCTTCATTTCGGTGTCGTCCTTTAGCTCGGTGTCATCCTTTAGCTCGGTGTCATCCTTGAACCGGTGTCATCCTTCCTCCTGAACGTATGGCTCTTCTCGACGTCAAGGATCTGAAGACCTACTTCCGGACGGACGACGGGATCGTCAAGGCCGTCGACGGGGTCAGCTTCTCGGTCGAGAAGGGCAAGACGCTCGGCATCGTCGGCGAGTCGGGCTGCGGGAAGAGCGTCACCTGCCTGACGATCATGGGCCTGAACAACCGCAAGACGACGATCTCGAGCGGCGAGGCGCTCTGGAAGGGCCAGAACCTGATCGGGCTGAGCCCGAAGCAGCTGCGTTCGATCCGCGGGGACGAGATCGCGATGATCTTCCAGGACCCGATGACCTCGCTCAACCCGGTTCACAAGGTCGGGTCGCAGCTCGTCGAGGCGATCCTCCTCCACCAGGACATCACGAAGTCCGCCGCCCGCAGGCGCGCGCTCGACCTGCTGAAGGCGGTCGGGATCCCGCGCGCCGATGCGCGGATCGACGACTACCCCCACCAGTTCTCCGGCGGCATGCGCCAGCGGGTGATGATCGCCATGGCGCTCGTCAACAACCCGGACCTGCTGATCGCCGACGAGCCGACGACCGCGCTCGACGTGACCACGCAGGCGCAGATCCTCGACCTGATGAAGCGCCTCCAGGACGAGTTCGGCAGCGCGATCATCATGATCACGCACGACCTCGGAGTG
>Ga0070679_100002122_pt1 | contig 17865 bp, 14 predicted proteins | sample KBSC63BmetaG_FD_65652 | JGI IMG/M metagenome (GOLD analysis project Ga0070679, IMG submission 65652) | Corn rhizosphere microbial communities from Kellogg Biological Station, Michigan, USA - KBS C6-3B metaG | ecosystem: Host-associated > Plants > Roots > Rhizosphere | place: USA: Michigan... | reverse complement strand
GTGCCGTCGTCACGCAGGATCAGGATGCGCCGATGGATCAGGCCGAACCGCTGGCCGTAGCCGTCGTGGCTGGCCTCGAGCCGGGTCGCCGTTCCCTGGCCGCTCTCGACCAGCCGGCGGTCGACCTCGACTTCGCCAACCCCGCTGCCGAGCTTGCCGTTGATCAGCACGGCGGTGGAATTGGCCTCGCCCAGCGTCAGCGTGGAATGCGCCGCCGTTCCGCGCAGACCTTGCTCGATGCGAACCGGCACTTGTCCGCCGGCGAAGGCCGCGCCGCCGCAGTTGACGATCAGCCGCTGCCCCGCGTGCGACAACTCGAACGCCAGGGTGGACGCACACCCGAAGCGGGTGTGCCGCGCCAGCGGCGGCGGGGCGGCGTCGAACTGGAGCACGGTGCGGCCCGCTGAGATTCGCTGGTACCCCCACTGGCGGGCGTCACGCAGCGGCCGGGTGCGCACGCCGCTGGCCTTGACCAGTGTCGCGATCCGCTCGGCCGACACAGCGCCCGCGCCTTGCCAGCTGCCGAGGCCGCCGTCGGAGTGGAGCAGGGTGAGCAGCGGCGGGACCAGCATTCGCTCCATCGTAAGGACAGCTTGCGGCGGATCGCGCCGCGTCGCGCGGTAGCAAGCGGCGAGGCGCGTCAGCAGTGCGATCGCTTCCATCTGGTCGAGCGGGCTGCGGGACAAGACGCCGCCGTCGTCACCCACCAGCTCGCCGAGCGAGCGCACGAGCCCGGCTTCGCCGTACAGCCGCCGCGGCTTGCCGTCGGGCAGCAACAGGCCGGCGGCGACGATCGCACACCACGCGGCGAGCTCGGCCAGCCGGTCCTCGGCCTTGCCGACGTTGCGGTCGAGCCAGCGGGCGGTCTCCGCCAGCGCGGCGAGCGTGCGGCGCCGCACTCGCTTGTCGTTGCCGGACAGCAGCAGCGGCGCATGGACCAGCCAGTTGAGCACGCGATGCCCGGCGAGCGAAACCTTCCACGCCGAGCCTTTGCCCGAATTGCCATTGGCATCGAGCCAGGCGGTGAGAATCCGTTCGGCCGTGGCGGTGCCGTGCTGGCGCGGCGCGCTCGTTTCGAGATCGGCCAGCCATGAGAAGCCGTGGATCGTCCGCTCGACCGGCGGCGTCAGGCGCGCCACCGGCGAGAAGTCCATCTGCGCGATCGGGGCCTTGGTCCCGTGGACCAGGAAATGTCCCGCACGCAGGGCCATTCCGGCCACGCGGTCGCCCGGAATCGGGTTTTCGACGGTGGCCAGCAGCCGCAACGCCGTCCTCTTGCGGAACGGGGCGACGAGCGTCGGGCCGGGCACGCCGAGGCGGTACGCGAGCCGGATCAGGCGTTCGCCGGGGGTCGTCTCCGGCGGAGTGAAATCGCGCAGCGCCAGCGCACGTCCGGGTTCGGCTGGCTCGGCCACGGGCTTGGAGGCGGCTTGCTGCCCCGCGGGCTCGACGAGCGGCTCGGCCGGTTCCGGATCGAGCGGGATTGCCATCGACTCTCCTTCGCCGCGCCTCTCGCCGTCGAGGCTGAAGCCCGGCTGAAGCAGGCTGTCGCTCATGTCACCGCGCCTTTCAAGGCGGCGATATTGTGCGCGTAAGCTTCTGGCCCGCCGTTGAACGTGGCCGACCCGGCGACCAGCACGTCCGCCCCCGCGTCGACGCATTGCCGGGCGGTTTCGGCGGTGACTCCGCCGTCGACCTCGAGCCGGATGTCGCGGCCGGATGCGTCGATCATCTTGCGAACGGCGGCGATTTTCTTGAGCTGGCTGGAAATGAAGCTCTGCCCGCCGAAGCCCGGATTGACGCTCATCACCAGCACCAAGTCGACCGCGTCGATCAGGTAGTCGAGCATTTTCGCCGGCGTGCCCGGATTGAGCGACACGCCGGCTTTCTTGCCGAGCGCCTTGATCGCCTGCACCGTGCGGTGGATGTGAGGGCCGGCCTCGGGATGGACCGTGATGATGTCGGCCCCCGCGTCGGCGAACGGCTCGAGCCAGGCATCGACCGGGCTGACCATCAGATGGACGTCGAACGGCTTGCCGGTGTGGGAGCGCAGGGCTTTGACGACGGCCGGGCCGATCGTGAGATTGGGCACGTAATGGCCGTCCATTACGTCGATATGGATCCAGTCGGCGCCGCCTTCGTCGATCGCCCGCACTTCTTCGCCGAGCCGGGCGAAATCGGCCGACAGGATCGAAGGCGAGATGAGCGGCAAGGACATGGCTTGCCTTGAGGCCTTAACACCGCCGGGCAAAGCAACAAGCGGGGAAGCCGCCTTTTCCACACGGGCGACGGCGTCGTCACAGCGACGAAGGAAATTGGGCGGATGACGGCTCTCCCGTCCTTTGTTAAGCCTACCGGGTGGCGACACCGCGCGTTTCCGTAATCTGCATCTTTTTCAACGCAGAGAGGTTTCTCGCCGAGGCCATCGAGAGCGTCCTCGCCCAGGATTTCCAGGATTTCGAGCTGATCCTTGCCGACGATGGGTCGAGCGACCGCAGCAGCGGGATTGCTCTCGACTACGCGCTCAGGGACCCCGGTCGCGTCCGTTATGTCGAACACGAAGACCACGCCAACCGCGGCATGAGCGCCGCGCGCAATCTCGGCCTGGCCCATGCGCGCGGCGAGTTCGTCGCCTTCATCGATGCCGATGACCGCTGGCGGCGTGGCAAGATAGGCGGCCAGCTCGCGGTGTTCGATGCCCAGCCCGGCGCGGGGATGGTGTGCGGAACGGTCAACTACTGGAGCAGCTGGGCGGGGGGCAAGGATCGCCTGATCCCGACGGGCCGCCCGATCGACGGAGTTTCCAAGCCGCCGGAAACCCTCCTGATCCTGTATCCGCTGGGGTTCGCCGATGCCCCGTGCCCTTCGGACGTGATGATCAGGCGCAGCGTCGTCGAACGGGTCGGTGGCTTCGAAGAGCGCTTCACCGGCTCATACGAAGACCAGGCCTTCTTCGTGAAGGTCTACCTTGCCGCACCCGTCTATTTTTCCAGCAACGTCTGGCTCGATTACCGTCGGCACGAGGCCAGTTCGATGGCGACAACGTTGCGCGAAGGAGGATATCGCCGCGCGCGGGGCGATTTCCTCGAATGGTTGGCCGGCTTCCTCGCGTCTCACGACATCCCCGCGCGCAAGCGGGTGGAACGCGCGCTGCGCAAGGCCTTGTGGCAACTGGCGCATCCATGGGCCTGGCGCGCCGAACGGCGCGTCCGCCGTCTCGCCGCGAAGGTTTTCGGCTGACTTTTCGCGCTAAACGCCCGTCGACGGCGCGCGGTGCCCCTTGGCAAGCCGAGCGTTGATGCGCGCCGGCAGCTGCATAAGGCGGTCAAATCGGCCGGGCGCGCCGGCCACCCTTGGCCAGGCGGTCTTCAGGTGAAAGCGCCAGCCTGTGTCGCGCGCCAGAATCTCGACCCTCGGTAGATCGAATCGATCGCTCCCGGCCGTCGCGCAGCCGCTGCGGAGCCCGAAGCCGGCCGCGAAGCCCGCGTGCGCGACCGCCGCCTTGGCGCGCGCATCGCGCAGCCCGAACGGATATGCGAAGTAACGCGGTGTCGGCACCCCCATGGCGGCAAGATCCGTCATCGCGCCGGCAGTCTCCGCCTCGAGGTCCACATGGTCGAGCTGCGGCAAAGGCCGGTGCGTGCGCGAATGGCAGCCGACCTCGACGCCCGACACTCCAATCTCCCGCAGCCCCGCGGCGTCGAGCAGACGAAGTGTGAGCGAGCCCGCGCTGTTGTCCCACTCGTTGGTCCCCGAAGCCATGCCGCTGACCGCGAAGGCGATAGCCGGGATGCCGCGCGGCGCGAGAATGGTGCGAGCGACTTCGGCTAGCTCTGCATAGCAATCGTCAAAAGTCAGGAGAGCCGCCCTGGCCGGCAAGCGCGCGCGGCCGGCGATAAGCGCGGCGAGCGCGTCGGGCGAGACGAACGTGAAGCCGCGCGCGAGCAAGGCGTCGAGCTGCTTGGCGAATCTCACCGGGGGCAGGCCGTAGTCGGCGAGCACAGGGTCGCCCGAGAGATCGGCGATCGCATGGTAGCAAAGGATGAGGAGCCGCCGCGATCGCGGAATGCCGCCTCTCGAACGGACGCCGAACCAGTAAACGAGATCTCGCGCGGCGAAGAACAGCCTCTTGGCAGGCGGGCGCAGTGCGCTTGGAAGGCGGTCATAGCGCTTCGCTAAAGCGATGGCCCCGGTTCGTGCCAGAGCCACCGGCCAGCCGAGCGAAGCCAGCGGGCGCAGGATGAGCCGGGCTCTCCAGCTGCGGGCCCCGTGGAGTTCGAACAGCTGCTGGCCGAGCTCGGGATGCTTGCGGGCGAAATCGACATCGGCGCAGCCGCCTTCGAAGTACTGCCGCATGTGCGCGCGAGGCGACACGACGTACCTATGCCACGCGACGGCCTGGCGGTTGAACACGATCGTGTAAGCCGCAATCAGCCTGGTCCCGAAATCGATATCTTCATTGCCGTAAGTCCCACCGGCGGTGAACGTCTGGTCGAAACCGCCGAGCGCGTCGAATACCTCGCGGCGAACCGAAAGATGGCCGCCGAGAAGGTCGAACAGGGTCAGAGGGGCTCCGCTCGATAACGTGGCGGCGCGCGCTTCGGCCCACTCCCTGACGCCCTCCGCCAGCACGCCGGGAGGCGAGGCGGGATCGAGCGGGATGTGCCCGAGCACGGCGTCGGCACCGGCGGCGTAACTGTCCGCATGACGGCGGACGATGTCTGGCTCGCAGATCATGTCGTCGTCGAGAAACAGGAGGATGCTTCCCGAAGCTTCGGCCGCGCCGCGATTGCGCGCCTGAGCCAATCCGCGGTTCTCCTGCACGACGATATTTGTCGGGAATCGGCACTCGATCGTCCGGAGGGCTTCGGCGGTGCCGTCGGTCGACCCGTCGACGACGACGATCAGCTCCAGCGACCCGGGATAACCAATCCGCGCGATCGCCCGCACCGCGTCGCACACCACCTCCCGCCGCTCGAAAGTCGGCACGATGATCGAAAACGAGGGCGCCTTCACCGTCAGACCATCTCTTCGTAATAGGAGAGGTCCCGCAGAGGCCCGACTTCGACGACCCGCCCGTCACGGAGCACGATACCCCGCTGGCAGGCCGCCAGAGTGCTGCGGCGATGGCTTATCACGAGCGCGGTGCGGAAGTGGCGGCGCTCCTTGAGCAGCGTCATGATCTCGGTTTCCGAGATCGCATCTACCGCGCTCGTCGCTTCGTCGAGGATCAGCAGGTCGGGCTTGCGCAACAAGGCGCGGGCGAGGCCGATGCGCTGGCGTTGGCCGCCGGACAAGTTCAGGCCTTCGAGACCGAGGCGAGTGGCATAGCCGGCCGGCAGGTTGGCGATGAAGCGCGCGGCGCCTGCTGTCTTGGCAGCATCTTCGATCTCCTCGCGGCTCGCATCGGGGCGGGCGTAAGCGATGTTTTCGGCAACCGTCCCGTCGAGCAGGTCGGTGTCCTGCCCGGCGATGGCGATCCGGTCGCGCCAGAGTGCCGGATCGAGCTCGGCAAGTGGCACATCCCCATGGCATAGAGCTCCGCATGTCGGTTCGGCCAGGCGGCAAAGCAGGTTGATGAGCGTGGTCTTGCCGGCGCCCGACTTGCCGATGAGGGCGGTCGTGGTCCCGGGGTCGATGGCCAGCGTCACCTCGTGGACCGCGGGGCTGCCGTCGGGATAAGCGTAAGACACCTGCTCGAAGCGGATCGGCCGGTCGATCGCCGGCGTCGGAGCCGTGCCCGCCAGGCTCGCGGGCGCCGCCTCCTGGGCAAGAAGCCATTCCATTTGCCGCAAGGATCCGCTCCACGCGGCGATGTCGACGCGCGAGCGGCTAATGACTTGCGCGTATGGCTGGGTGCGCGAGAGGAGCACTAGATAGGCGGTGATCTCCGGGATCGAGACGCCCATGCGGTAGGCCGCGAGCAAGACGATCACGAACACGCCCGAAATCAGGACCTCGACCAGCGGGCGGACCGCGACGGATACGCGCTGGATGCCGAAGAGACCGCGCCGCACGCCGTCGGCGGCTTCGGAGAACTTGGCCAGCTCGCGCGCTTGCTGGCCGAAAACCCGGATCGTCCGCATCGCGCCCGCCACGGCGAGCATTCGTTCCCCCAGCTGGTGCGTGATGGCGCTCACGGCCAGGCTGAGCCGCCGCTGCCGCCGCTCGATCAACAGCAAAATCCCTTCGATCACCAGCGCGCCGAGCCCGACGATGAGGGTAAGCTGCCAATTGAGCCACAGCAGCAGCGCGCCGAATACGACCAGAGTCACAGCCGCCGGCACGATGTTGAGCGCCGCGCGGACCGCGTCCGAGGCGAACCAGCAGTCGTTGGAGAGGATTTGGATGAGGCGGGCGCGCTCGTTGCGCAGGAAGAACGGGTAATCGAGCGCCAGAAGCCTCTCGCACAGCGCGTTGCGCAGATCCCGCGCGATGCGCGCGTCCATCGCCGCGATGAGGATGTTGTTCGCCGCCAGGATCAACCCCTTGGCGAAGATGAAGCCGATCATCACACCCGCAAGCGCGAAGATCCGCGCATGGGTGTCGAGCGCACCGGTGGCCATGGCCAGGTCGCGGATCGGGCCGGGCACGCCGGCGGGGATTTTAGCGGCGAGGAGGAGAGCGATCAGCGGAATCAACAGGCCGATGCCCGCCCCTTCGAGCAAGCCGGCGACGACTCCAAGCACCGCGACCACCGGCATCAGCCACGCGTATCTGCGGAATACGGCCGCCAGGCGCCCGTGCGATCCAATCAGTCGCATGGCGGCCTTGCCGCGAGCCAGTCGAAATCAGTCACATGTCCCCCGGCCATCCGCGCGCCGGTCTTTCTAGGGTGCGCCGCCTGGCAAGACAATCGCGGCACCAACGCTAGGGCGCCGCGAACACGGCCTTTACTCCCCTTCGGGCGCTGCCTACCACCGTGCGGCAAGATGGGTGCGTGGCGGCGAGGCAAGTTCTGGACACTTCCCAACCGACTGGCGCTTCGTCGACGGTGCGCGAGCGAGAAGCGCCGCCCTCGGTGGCCGTGGTAATCCCGGTCTTCGACCGTCTCGCCTTTCTGGAGGACGCCCTGCGAAGCGTCTTTGCGCAGACCGTGCCGCCGTGGGAGGTCATCGTCGTCGACGACGGCTCGCAGGACGATCCGGCGTCCATCGTCGCCCAATATCCCGGAGCCCGGCTCATTCGCCAGGCCAACGGCGGCCCCTCCGCAGCGCGCAACACCGGCATCGAGGCGGCGGTGTCCGATTACCTGATATGCCTCGATAGCGATGATGTGTTGCTGCCGGAGGCCATTGAGATGGGCCTGGCCTGTTTCGCGGAGAATCCGGGCGCGGCATTGGTCTACGGCGCCCACCAGCGGGTCAGCGAAGCGCTGGAGCCTCTGGCCCCGCCGTTCTTCGCTCCGATGGCCCGCTTAGCCTATCACGAGCTGTTGCGGAGCAATTACATCCATATGCTCGGCGCCGTGATGTTCGATCGGGCCAAGCTGGTCGAGGCGGGCGGCTTCGATGCCGAAGTTAAGCGATCGGAAGATTACGAGCTGTTCCTCCGGCTCGCCCGCCGGCACCCGATCGCCGGGCATCCGGGCCTTGTCGCCCAGTACCGCATCCATAACGCCAATCTGTCGGGGCGGTACGGCGAAATGGCCGCTTCAGCGCTTGCGGCTCAAGCGCGGCACCGACCCGATGAAAGCGACGATGCGGGCCAACGCGCCTATGCCCGGGGCAAACGGACGGTTATGCGCGCCTATGCCGTCAGTGCCTGGCGTTCGGACGCGAAGGGGCAAGGGGGGCGCAAGTGGGAGAACAGACTGGACATGGCGCGCATGGCCCCTCTTTCTTCGCTCGGCGCGGCCCTATGGCGGTTCGCTAGGCGGCACCTGCCGCCAGCGGCAACCGCTCGCATAAAGGCCCTGCTCGGGCGCGGTGCGCCAGGCCTCGGCAAAGTGCAAATGGGCGACCTTGCCCGCAAGCGGCCGATAAGCTGGCATTTCGGTTACGACCGCGGGACGCCGATTGATCGGTATTACATCGAGAACTTTCTCGAACGGCATAGGGCCGACATCCGCGGGCGGGTCATCGAGATCGGCGACGACGCCTACAGCCGGCGCTTTGGATCGGGCATCGAGCGGCAGGATGTCCTGCACATCGATCCGCAGGCGCCCGGGGCGACGATCACCGGGGATCTCTCGCAAACGGGACTGCTGCCGCGCGAGGCGTTCGACTGCATGATCGTCACGCAGACGCTGCACCTCATCTACGACGTCGCGGCCTCGGTTGGCGAAATGCACCGCGGGCTGAAGTCGGGCGGGGTCCTGCTCGTCACCTTGCCCGGGGTTGCCTCGGTCGACCGCGGGGAGTTCTCCGATACCTGGTACTGGTCGATGACCGCCAAATCGGTCGCACGGCTGTTCGGCGACGTGTTCGGCCCCGACAACATCTCCATCGGCGTCCACGGAAACGTCTATGCGGCGACCTGCTTTCTGCAGGGCCTGGCGCTCGAGGAGATAAACCAGGGCTGGCTCGACAAGTTCGATCCCAGCTACCCGATGATCGTGACCGTGCGGGCGCGGCGTGCCGCCTGAATGAAGCCGCCTGGACGAATTAAGCGTGAATTCACGCGGCCAAGCGTAGCCGCAGCCCTCAATCGTGCCCAATAAGCACACGTGGAGCAAAGCGAAGCGATGAAAACCTTTATACCTTTGACGCTGGGCGCCGCGGCGCTGGCCGCGATCGGCACCGCCGGCGTGGCAGCGGCTGCCGCCCCTTACAAGCACGTGGTGTCGAACGATCCCGGACGCTGCTCCGACGGGCCCGCGGTGAAAGTCGAGATAAGCGGCATAACCCCGGCAAAGGGAACCTTGCGGGTGCAGCTCTATCGCAGCACGGCGCAAGACTGGCTTCAAAAGGGCCGTTGGCTCAACCGTGTCGAAGTGCCGGTCCGCGCTGCGTCGGCGACCGTTTGCATGCCGGTGCCCGGCCCGGGCACTTACGGCGTTGCCGTGCGTCACGACGTCAACGGCAATGGCGAGACCGATATCCGCACGGACGGCGGCGGCATGTCCAACAATCCCGCTGTGAGCATCCTCAATCTCGGCAAACCGAATTACAAGCAGACCGCGTTCAGCGTCGGCAACGAGGTCAAGGCGATTTCTATCAAGATGCGCTACCTGCTTTAGTCGGCGGCGGTAGGCGACGAATCAGCGCGAGATCCTGCGGTTTATCGACGTCGATCGCCGCACGCCCGTCTGTGGCGGGGACGAGCGCGGCGCTGACGTTCAGCGTCCGCCCGAGCCGCGCCATGGCTTCGGTCAGCGTGAGGTTGCCGCGCCAGTAGCTCCACAGGGTGCCGACACCCAGGCGGCGGGCGATGCGCCACGGGCGCTTGCGGTCGGCTTCGACCTGGCGCCAGGCAGCGATCGCATTGGCGGCGGCGGGGGTGGCGAGCAGGAACAGGTTGCAGCCGGACCATTGCCCGTCGGCGAAGCTCAACCAGGTCCGCCGGGTATCCCGCGCCGCCGCTTCGACCCGGTCGCGCCGCGCGAGCATCACCGCCACGTCCGCCTCGCGCGGCGCAGCGGCGACGAAAGCCTTGAGCCACTCGCTCTGAAGCAGAGGGTTGTCCCCCGTGGTCACCAGCAAGGGCGAACCGAACCGCTCGAAAGCCAGCGCCACGCTTTCGCTGGGGCCCCGCGCGGTGGGCAGCAGAATGGCGCCCAGGCGGAGCGCTTCCGCTTCGACGGCCGGGTGATTGGCGGAGACCGCGATGCTGGCGATGCCCGCCCCGGCCAGCGCTGCGACCACGTGCTCGAGCAGCGTCTTGCCGCCGAGCCGTGCGAGCACTTTGTGCGGTACCCCTTCGGCTTCGGCCACCGGGTCCGCCGCGCCGGGCCGCGATCCCGCGAGGATCACCGCGCTCAACGTCACGGGAGGGCTTTGCGCTGGCGCCAGACGCGCCACAGGACGCCCGGCGCGGCAAGGACCGGATGCCGCTCGCGCCAGGGCGTCAGCGGGACGGCGACGCCGGTGTGGCGCTCGATCTTCCACGCGGCGTAGCGCGCCGCGCCGTCGAACGTGCCCGCGGCGCGCAGGAGTCGCGCGACATTGAGCCACTTGCCCGCGCGCCGGCGCGTTCGCCACCAGTGGCGGATCTTGCGTCGCTCGCCCTCCTCAAGGCGCGGCGTCAGCGTCGACCCATCCTGTCCGAAAGCGATCCCGGCCGACGCCAGCGCCGCTGGAAGCAAACCGGCGAAGTGCTCTGCATTGGCCGAAAGGATCGTGTCCTCGCGCCCCGGCGCCTCGACCCGCAGCTCGGCTCGATAGGTCGCGCGGAACAGGGTTTGCCAGAAATCCTCGGCCCGGCCCGAGGCTGGGCCAAGGGCCACCGCGAGCCGCGCAGCGGTGCGCGCGGCGTCGGCGATTGCCTCGCCCACCTCGCGGCCGGCGGCCTCGTCGCGTTGCCAGACGAGCGCGCTGGGCTGGACGAAGCGCGCCCAGATCGTCGTATCGAGCGTGCCGCCGCGACAGGCCTCGGCGAACTTGGCCAAGCTCATCGTCGCGATCTTCGCCCGCAGGGTTTCCCCGCCCACGCTCGCCTCGCGGTAGGACACGCGCGGCCACAGCCCTTTCTCGGGGCTGCCGGGCAGCAGCACGTAGAAGTCGAGCACGCCTTCGAGATTACCGCTGCGCAAGTTCGAGCCGTAGAACAGCACCGCGAGCGCCCCGGTCGCTTCGCCAAGCGCTTTCGCCTGGGCCGTCACCGCGGGATCGACCGGGCGTGTGAGCATCGCGGCGACGCGCTGCTCGAGCGTCTCGTTCACGGCACCACGAAACGCAGCTCGGGGCCCTGCGACACGCGGTAGGAGCCGGCCGGAAAAGCCTCGCCGTCGAGGATGAAGCGGTCTTCCAGCTCCATTCGGTAGGCCTCGGGCGCCGCCCAGTGATAGCCAAGCCGCGCCGGCGCCGAGGGTTGGCGGCCGAATGCGATGGACGGGATATGCAGCAGGCTGCGGCGCGAGGGCCGGTCGAGCGCCACCAGCTTCAGCCCTTCGCGCCGGTCGCCGAACGGCTTCATGCCCATCGGGAAGTTCTCCAGCGTCGAGGACAGCATGATGTAACGCCGCACTTCGTCGCCGGCCATGGGAGCGCCGGAATCGTCCGTCAGCCCGATACCGGTCCGCCGGCGCCAGGGATTGCCGCTGCCGGCGAAAAGCGCCTGGCCCAGCGACCAGAAGGTCGTCACCACCACCGCCAGCGCGTTGAACGCGCCCCAGCGGTGGGCCGACTGACCCAGGCTGATCGATCGCGTGAAGATGCCCGATCCCAGCATGAAGCCATAAACGCGCGCATCGGGATCCCCGGTCTCGGCAATCACCAGGGGGCGACGCTCGACGAAGCTGCCGGCGTTTGCGCGCTCAAGCGCTTTCTCCAGGTCCCATTGCGCGGGAAGCCCGAGATCGGCGGCGAGTGCGTTGGTCTTGCCTTTGGGCATCACGATCAGCGGCGGCCAGTCGTCACCGAAGGCGGCGGCGCCGCACGTCAGCACGTCGCGTACCGTCCCGTCACCGCCGTCGATTGCCAGGTAATCGACCCCGGCGCTGGCGAAGCGCGCGAGCACTTCGAACAGCTCCTTGCGCTTGAGAGTCGTCTCGGTAATTACCTCGGCCTCGACCGCGTGCTCGGGCGCGAGGCCTTTGTTGCGATAGCTGCGCGGATTGCGGATGACCCCGACCAGCGGCACTTCGCGCGGCTGCGGCGGCACCGCGCGCAGCGGCGCAGCGGCGCGCGAAGCCTGCGGCAGGCTGTCGAAGGTCTTGATCTGGTAGTTCATTGCGGTTGGCCTAGCTGCCCGGCAGCGGAGCTGGCTAGGCTGTTTCCCTTCCTGACCGATCAGTTAATTTAGTGTGTCGTTGCGCAACTTGGAAGGGGGCCTTAGGGGCTTTCGTCAGTTTGCACGATGACCGATCCCGCTTCTGCTACAGCTCTCGAGACGGTCGGCGCCAATTCCACGCGGTTGTGGGGGCTGACGATGGCGGAGCGCAATGCCCGGATCGGGCGCAAGGCCAGCCTCGGCGGGTCGGGTGCGCCCGTTGTCCTGGCCAATGCTCGCTTCGCCGCCGATCCGGCCTGGCTTACGCATGTCGCCGCGCATCCCGGCATGGTTTTGACGCTCGGCGGCGCTCCGGCCATCGCTCACGCGCGTGACGAGCATGAGGCCGCCCTGCTAAGGTCCGCGATGCGTGACGAAACGGCGCTCGGCGAGCCCGAGCGCTTCAACTTTTTGCCATTCGAAACGGGCGGGACGATCGAGAACCGGGCGCTGCGCAAGCGCGAACAGCCGTTCCTCATTGAGCTGACGCCGGACACCCGCCGCGCGATCGAGCGGGCGAGCTATGTCGGCGCGTACAAGGGCGTCACCGATCTCCTGACCAAGTACTTGTGGCCCGAATGGGCGCTGTGGCTCACGCGCCTCGCCGCGCGGCTCGGGCTGAGCCCCAACATGGTGACGACCATCGGTGCGGTGCTGTGCGTGCTGGCGACGGTCTGCTTTGCCTATGGCCACTACTGGATCGGGCTGGCGCTCGGCCTCGTGTTCATGGTGCTCGACACCGTCGACGGGAAGCTCGCGCGCTGCACCATCACCTCGAGCTGGTGGGGCAACGTGTTCGATCACGGCATGGACCTGGTCCATCCGCCGTTCTGGTGGTGGTTCTGGGCGACCGGGCTCTCGCACGTCGGCCTGGCGCTGTCCGACACGCTGTTCTGGTGGGTCGAAGGGGCGATTTTCGCCGGCTACATCGTACAGCGGGCGATCGAGGGGGCGTTCATCGCCCGGTTCGGCGGCATCCATATCCACGTGTGGGAGCGCTTCGACAGCCGCTTCCGCCTCGTCACCGCCCGCCGCAATCCGAACATGGTGATCCTGTTCGCGTCGCTGGTCGTGAGCCGGCCGGACATCGGCATCGTGGCCGTGGCGGTGTGGACGGTACTGAGCTGCGGCGTGCACCTGGTCCGCCTGTTCCAGGCGCTTGCACGGCAACGGCGCGGCGAGACCATCAGGTCCTGGCTGGCCGACGCCTGAGGCTCAGCCGCCGCCGGGTTCGTGCTCGGCGCGCCAGACGGCGATGTCTTCCGGCCGGTCGACTTCCTGCCAGAAGCCCGCGGCCCGCTCGATCGCCGCGACTTTCCAGCGGCGTGCCAGGCGGTCGAGGATATCGTGATGATAAGCGCCCGCGCCATTGCGCTCGGCGATCAGCGTATCGAGTTCCTGGGCATAGTCGCGATAGCCTTCGCCGGCGATCACGAAGCCCAGCGAACGGTGCGTCGCCGCGCGCTCGGGCAGCGCCTTGGACACCGCCACGACGGTGCAGTTCTCCGCGCGCACGAGCATGTCGTCGTAGGACGCGGCTTCGATCGGCTCGACGACCAGGCCGAGGCCCGCGCCCGGCGAGGCCAGTGCGGCGGTGAGGATTTCCGGATCGAACAAGGTATCGCCGTTGAGCAGGCAGAAGGGGCGCTGCAGCCGCTCGCGCGCCATCCACACGCTGCCGATGCTGCTGGCGACGGCCCAGAACGGGTTGAAGCAGGTCTCGACCTCAAGCGGCTGCGGACCGCGCACGGCCTCGTCGATCTGCTCGTGCCGGTAGCCGGTCACGACGAGCGCGCGCTTGAGGCCCGCTTCGGCGAGCGCGGCCAGCTGGCGGGCGAGCAAGGTCTGGCCGCCGACCGAAACCAGGCACTTGGGGATGGTCGCGGTGACCGGCAGCAGCCGCGAGCCCTGTCCGGCGCTGAGAACGATGGCGTCTTCGATCATCTGGGGCGGCGATCTACGGCTCCGCCCGCGGCGAAGCAACACCTGCGACCACGCGGCGGGTTGCAAGGCGCTACCGGGTCGGCCACATCACGCCTGACATGGTTACCACGCGTCAGGGTTCCCGGCAGCAGTCGCCGTTGGCGCGGATCATCGCCAACACCGCCTGGCTGATCGGCGGTCGCAGCATCGGCGGCATCCTCAGCCTCGTCTACATCGCCATCCTGACGCGGTCGCTCGGGCTCAAGGCGTTCGGCCACTTCTCGCTGATCTTCGGCACCTCGCAGGCGCTGATCGCCGTCGCCGGGTTCGAGACCTGGCGCATCGTCGTGCGTTACGGCGCGGAGCATGTCCACAAGGAGGATTGGGCCGCGCTCGGCCGCCTCAGCATGTTCACCGCCGTACTGGACGTCGTGGGCGCCATAGCCGGCACCGCGATCGCCTACGTCGTGTTTTTCCATCACAGCCACTTGCTGCACCTCAATCGCAACCTGGTCGTCACCGCGTTCTGGTTCAACGTCGCGGCGGTGTGGGCGCTGGTGATGACCCCGACCGGTATCGTCCGCGCGCTCGACCGCTTCGACGTCTCCACTTACGTGGAATCGATCGTCCCGATCGGCCGGCTGATCGCGGCGGTATGCATCTGGCTCATCGGGCCGAGCCTGGTCCGCTTCCTTATAGCCTGGGCGGCGATCGACCTGCTCGAAGCGGCGCTTTACTGGGTCATGGCCCGGCGGCTCTGTCCGCAAGCGGTGCGCATCTCTTATCTCGCCGATTGGCGCCAGGCCTTGCGTGAGAACCCCGGCATCACGCGTTTCTTCTGGATAACCTACGCCGGCGCGACGCTCGATGCGGCGCTCAAGCAAGGGCCGCTGCTGGCGGTGGGCTACTTCGTCGGCACGCGCTCGGCCGGCCTGTTCCGCCTCGCGCGGCAGCTTGCGCAAAGCCTCGGCAAGCTCGCCGGGATGCTCACCCGCGCCGTTTACGCCGAGATCGCCCGGGCGCGCGTCGAGGCCGCGGCCGACGAGTTCCGCCGGCTGGCGTACCGCACGGCGCTGCTCGCCGGGGCTGGCGGGGTGATCGTCGTGATCCTCGCCATGCTGTTCGGCGGCGCTCTGATGGATTTGCTGGGCGGAGACGCGTTCCGCGGCGGCGGCACCCTGCTTGTCCCGCTGGCCATCGCCGCCAGCTTCGACCTCGCGGCGGTCGCTTTCGAACCGGTGCTCCACGCGACCGGTCACCCGCATTACTCGCTCACCGCGCGCCTGCTGGCGGTCCTCGCGGCGATCGCGGCGATGCTGGCCTGGGTCCACGTGTACGGCGTGCACGGGATCGCCTGGGCGGTCGCGGTCGGCGGCGGGGTGGGCTACCTCGCGCTCGGTGCGCTCGCGCGTTACACCCTCGGCAGGCTCGACAAGCCACCCCCCGCGGTGGATAGTCCGTTGGGCTAAGCGCGAAAGGAGTGCCGCGATGTTGACGGAGGCCCTGCTGGAAGATGCCCGCGGCATCGCCGATCGCATCACCGCGCTGCGCCGCGCGATCCATGCCGAACCGGAACTGGGGCTGGAAACGCCGAAGACCCTGGCGAAAGTGCGCGCGGAACTGGCCGACCTGCCGCTCGAGTGGCGCGAAGGCTCGTCGTGCACCGGCGCGGTCGCGGTACTCAACCCCGGCAAGACCGGGCACAGCGTCCTTCTGCGCGGGGACATGGACGCCTTGCCGATGGACGAGGAAACCGGCCTCGCGTTCGCTTCGACGACGCCCGGGCGGATGCATGCCTGCGGCCACGATACGCATACCGCGATGCTCGCCGGCGCGGCGCGCATTCTGGCGAGTCGAGCCGGCGAGCTCCCCGGCGAAGTGCGTTTCATGTTCCAGCCGGGCGAGGAAGGCTTTCACGGCGCCCGCTTCATGCTCGACGACGGGCTGCTCGATCCGCTGCCGGAAGCGGCCTTTGCGCTCCACATCATGCCCAACGCCCCGCACGGAATGATCGGCAGCCGTGTCGGCACTCTGCTCGCATCGGCCGACATGCTCGAGATCGAAGTGACCGGGCGCGGCGGCCACGCCTCGATGCCGCACGACACGCGCGATCCGGTGCCGGTCGCGTGCGAGATCGTCCTGGCTGTGCAAGCGATGGTCACCCGGCGGTTCGATGCGGCTGAAGCTGTGGTGGTGACGATCACGCGGATGGACGCGGGCACGGCGCACAATATCATCCCCGACAAGGTGCAGCTGCGCGGCACTATCCGCACCCTGACGCCCGACAAGCGCGCCGGCGTGGCGCAGGCGATCCGCCAGGTGGCCGAGAACATCGCCGCGGCGCACGATTGCAGCGCGCAAGTCACGATCACCGAAGGCTTTCCGCCCACGGTCAACGACGCGCGCGCGGTGGCGCTCGCCGAAGCGACCGCGACGGCACTCGAGGGCGGCGCCTTCATGCATTTGTCGGCGCCGATCATGGGGGCGGAAGACTTCTCCTACGTGCTGGCCAAGGTGCCCGGAATGATGGCGTTCCTCGGCGTGGCCGAAGAAGGGGCCGACTGGCAGCAGTGCTGCTCGATCCATTCGAACCGCATGATGGTCGACGAATCGGTCCTGCCGCGCGGCGCGGCCTTTCTCGCCGGGTGCGCGGTACGTTTCCTGGAGCGCGGCTGGGACTAGGAGCTTTCCCCGCCCGACGGTCCATCCTTCGGCCTAAGGGAAAACCACACGCGCCGGCTTAGCGGTTCCGCAAGGCGCGCGGCCCAAAACTCTTCGCGGGACAGCCGGTGCGAGGGCGCCGGAAACTGGGAAGAGTTGGCGAATGTCGCTTGCAGCGAACGAAGACCTGACCTCGCCCTTCGCGGCGTCCCTCGCTGACGCCAGCGATCAGCGTACGGCGCCCCGCTACACCCCGATGATCCGGACGGCGAAGATCACCGGCAACGTGGGCGAATTCCTCTGCGTGGTGAGCGATATTTCCGCCAGCGGCGTGAGCGTGCGCTTGTTCCACCCGTTGCCGAGCGACCATGACCTCAAGCTCGAGATGCCCAACGGCGAGCAATTGCCGATCGAGCCGGTGTGGGTGCGCGACGGGCGCGCCGGTTTCCGCTTCCAGGGGCCCGTCGATCTCACGCGGCTTCTTTCCGGCCAGAGCCACTGGCCCAAGCGGCCGATCCGGCTCAACCTGGCAATGCCGGCGGCGCTCGCCGGGCTGACCGGGCGGTTTGACGCGACGATCCGCAACATTTCGCTGCAAGGCGCGCAAATCCATTGCGATGCCCGCCTGGCGATCGAGCAGCGCCTGCGCCTGTCGAGTGAGCTCCTGCCCGAAATCGTGACCAAAGTGCGCTGGCGCAACGGCAAGACTTACGGGTTGATCTTCGACACCACCTTCCAGTTTGCCGATCTCGCCCGCATGGCCGCCAGTGCCCAGGGCATCGCGGTGGAGATCCTGCCGGCCTGAGCGTCCGCGTTAACGGCTCCATAACCATTTTCGTTCACATCCGACGCAACAGACGAAGGGGGACGAAAATGGCATTTGCCAAAGCTGCTGGTCTCAACGAAATTGCGGTGGATGTAGCGATCATCGGCGCCGGCCCGGCCGGCCTGACCGCGGGCTACCTGCTGACCAAGGCCGGCAAGTCGGTCGCGATCATCGAGAAGGACGCCACTTACGTCGGCGGCATCAGCCGCACCGTTGAGCACAAGGGCTATCGTTTCGATATCGGCGGGCACCGCTTCTTCTCGAAGAGCAAGGCGGTGGTCGACTTGTGGAACGAGATCCTCCCGGACGACTTCATCCAGCGCCCACGGATGAGCCGCATCTATTACGAAGGGAAGTTCTACAGCTATCCGCTGCGCGCGTTCGAAGCGCTGCGCAACCTCGGTATCCTGCGCTCGACCGCGTGCATGCTGAGCTACCTGCAGTACAAGCTGTTCCCCATCAAGGAGGTGAAGAGCTTCGAGGACTGGACCACCAACCAGTTCGGCAAGAAGCTCTATTCGATCTTCTTCAAGACCTACACCGAGAAGGTGTGGGGCATGCCGTGCAACGAGATGAGCGCCGAC
>Ga0070679_100002120_pt1 | contig 17878 bp, 15 predicted proteins | sample KBSC63BmetaG_FD_65652 | JGI IMG/M metagenome (GOLD analysis project Ga0070679, IMG submission 65652) | Corn rhizosphere microbial communities from Kellogg Biological Station, Michigan, USA - KBS C6-3B metaG | ecosystem: Host-associated > Plants > Roots > Rhizosphere | place: USA: Michigan... | reverse complement strand
CCGCGCGCGAGCTGCTCGAGTCGTCGTTCGCGCAGTTCCAGGCCGACCGCGCGGTCGTCGGGCTCGCGCGTCAGGTGAAGCGAAACGAAGAGGCGCTCGAGGGCTACCGCGAGGCGATGCAGTGCCACCTCGGTGACTTCGTGCAGTACGCCGGGCTGCGCCGGGCCCTGAAGGACCGCGAGTCGACGCTCGCGCGTGAGGGCGCAGCGCAGCGTAGGGCGATCGCCGCACTGTCGTTGGAGAAGCTGAAGGTCGGCGACGTCATCCGAGTTCCGGCCGGCCGCCGCCAGGGCCTTGCGGTCGTCATCGATCCTCACGGCGGCGGTGGCGCCGGTGACCCGAAGCCGGTGGTCGTCACCGCCGACCGTCAGGTCAAGCGGCTGTCCGTGATCGACTTCCCGACGCCCGTTGAGACGCTCGGCCACGTTCGGCTGCCGAAGGGCTTCAGCCCTCGTTCACCTCAAGCCCGCCGCGACCTGGTCTCGTCGCTGCGCAACCTCGGGCTCGACAACGAAGCCGGCCGACCCAGGCGCGACCGGTCTGCGGCGGCCGACGACGCCGAGATCGCCCGCATCCGCACCGCCATCCGACGCCATCCATGCCACGGTTGCGACGAGCGGGAGCAGCACGCGCGATGGGCCGAGCGTCACGATCGGCTCGCCCGCGACACGGCGGCGCTGGAGTCGAAGGTCGCGAGCCGCACCAACACGATCGCCCGCATGTTCGACCGCGTCTGCGACGTGCTGACGTCGCTCGGCTACCTCGACGGCGACGAGGTCACTCCGGCCGGGCGAGTGCTCGCCCGGATCTACAGCGAGTCGGACCTGCTGATCGCCGAGACGCTGCGCGACGGGCAGTGGGACTCGCTCGACGCCAAGGAGCTCGCCGCGGTCGTCTCGACTCTGGTCTACGAAGCCCGCCGCGACGACGACCCGTCGCCGCGGCTGCCGCCGGGCGCCGTTCGTCGCGCGATCGAGGACCTCACCCGGCTCTGGGCCGATCTGGAGCAGGCCGAGCATGACGCGCGGGTCGACTTCCTGCGCGAGCCTGATCTCGGCTTCGCGTGGGTGGCGTGGCGGTGGGCCAAGGGTGACCCGCTCGACGCAGTGCTGCTGGACGCGTCGCAGGCGCCGGGCGACTTCGTGCGATGGATGAAACAGCTCGTCGACCTGCTCGACCAGATCTCCGATGCGGCCCCCGAGGGATCGCCGGTGCGCGCGACGGCTACCCGCGCGGTCTCCGCGCTGCGCCGCGGGGTGGTGGCCTACTCCGGCGTCTCCTGATCCCCGCGCGGCTAGTCCTTGATCGCGACGCCGATCGCGGCGAGCAACCGGTTGAGCGCGGAGTCGAGCGCCCACCGGTCGGAGAGCTCGACCAGCCGCTCCGGGTCGCGCGGCTGATGCGGCAGCTGGTCGTCGTACGACGGCAGCGGCACGTCGCACGCCACCCGCACCACAACGGGCGCGACCGCGAGATAGTCGGCGGCAGCCGCGATCTTCGCGCGTGAACCGGCGGGAAAGCCGGCGTCGTCGCCGCGCTGGGCGGCTTCGAGCAGGTCCTCGACGACACCGAACCGGTTCACGAGCGCCGCGGCGGTCTTCTCGCCGATGCCGGCGACGCCGGGCAGGCCGTCCGAGGGATCCCCGCGCAGCGTCGCGAACTCGCCGTAGAGCCGGCCGGGAATGCCGTACTTCTCGGTCACCGCCGCCTCGTCCCACGCCGACGCCGACCCGACCCCGCGTGCGGTGTAGACGACGCGCACGGGCTTGTCGTCACGCACCAGCTGGAACAGGTCGCGGTCGCCGGTGACGATGTCGACGGGACACTTCGCCGTCTCCGCGAGCGTGCCGATCACGTCGTCGGCCTCGTAGCCAGCGACGCCCACCTGGGCGATGCCGAGTGCGGCCAGCACCTCCTCGATGATCGGCACCTGCACCTCGAGCGCGTCGGGGGTCTGGTCGCCGCCGCCGGCCGTGACGCGGTGCGCTTTGTACGACGCCAGAGCGTCCACCCGCCACTGGGGACGCCAGTCCGCATCCATCGCGGCGACCACCCGGGTGGGCCGGAAGTCGCGGATGAGCCGCGCCATGAAGTCGAGCAGGCCTCTGATGGCGTTGACCGGCGTACCGTCCGGCGCCGTAATGGAGTCCGGAACGCCGTAGTAGGCACGGAAGTACAGCGACGGCGTGTCGAGCAGCATCAGCTTCTCGGCGGGTGGCACGAACTGAACCTACTGCGGGCGGCGATGAGATCCGGTGATCCGCGTCGTCTGCAGTGATGACGTCGAGAAGTGACGAGAGGAGACGGCGATGCCAACCACCACGGCACGAGCCAACAAGGTCGCGACAGTGATCATCCCGGTCGCGGACCAGGACCGCGCGGTCGCGTTCTACGTCGAAAAGCTCGGCTTCGACAAGCGGGTCGACGTCCCGTTCGGGAACGGCTACCGCTGGATCGAGGTCGGCCTCGGCAGCGAGTCGACGACGATCGCCCTGGCGCCGCCGCCGCCGGAGGGCCATGAGGCCGGCAACCGCGAGACGGGGATCAGCCTGCAGACGGACGACATCGACGGCTACTACGCCGCGTTGAAGGCAGCCGGCGTGGACGTGGACGAGCAGGTGCAGCGGATGGGTGACCCCGTCCCGCCGATGTTCTGGTTCCGCGACCCGGAGGGCAACACGCTGATGGTCGTGCAGTAACTGGGCGCAGGGCTAGGGTGCAAGACGTGCCCGACACGCATCTCGGCCGCCTGCAGCGGGCGTCGGCGGCAGCCGCCGGCGCCGGACTCGACGCCCTGCTCGTGACGCCGGGCGCGGACCTGCGTTACCTCGTCGGCTACGACGCCAAGCCGCTCGAGCGACTGACCTGCCTGCTGCTGCCCGCTCGGGGCGAGCCGGTGCTGCTGGTGCCGCGCCTCGAGCAGGCGGCCGCCGAAGCGTCGGGTGCCGCCCAGGTGGTCAAGGTGCTCACGCATGAGGAGACCGACGACGCCTACGCACTCAGCGCCGGGCTGCTCCGCGACGCGCTGCAAGGTGACCCCGCGGTTGTCGCGGTCGCCGACCGGATGTGGGCCGAGCAGGTCCTCCGCTTCAGAGCGCAGCTGCCGAACGCGAAGCAGGTGACGGCCGGGCAGGTCCTGCGACCGCTGCGGCTGCGCAAGCAGCCGGACGAAGTCGATGCGCTGCGCCGCGCCGGCCGCGCGATCGACTCGGTGCACGAGCGGATGGGGGAGTGGCTGCGCCCCGGCCGCACCGAGCGCGAGGTCGCCCGCGACATCGCTGACGCAATCACTTCCGCTGGGCACGCAACGGTCAACTTCACCATCGTCGCGTCGGGTCCTAACGGAGCGAGCCCGCACCACGACGCCTCCGACCGCGTCATCGAGCGCGGGGACCCCGTCGTCGTCGACATCGGCGGGTCGATGCTCGACGGTTACTGCTCCGACTGCACTCGCACCTACGTCGCTGGCGGTGCCGTCGACCCCGAGTTCTCGCGCTACTACGCCGTGCTCCTCGAGGCGCAGAAGCGTGCGTGCGACGCAGTGCGCCCCGGCGTCACCGCGGAGAGCGTCGACTCCGCCGCCCGTGACGTGATCGCCGCCGGCGGCTACGGCGAGCACTTCATCCACCGAACCGGCCACGGCATCGGGCTCGAGGAGCACGAGGACCCCTACATCGTGTCGGGCAACGACGTGGTGCTCGAGCCGGGCATGTGCTTCTCGATCGAACCCGGCATCTACCTGGCCGGCCGGCACGGCGCGCGGATCGAGGACATCGTCGCCGTGACCGACGACGGCGGCGAACGGCTCGACACGATCAGCCGTGAGCTGGTGGTGCTCGACTGATGCCGGTCGAGCGGGATGCGCCGACGCCGGAGGCCGCCGAGCTGTTCGCGCTGGCGCGCCGGTTCGCCACTGACGAGCTCGCGCCGCGGGCGGCGGAGTTCGAGGAGCGCGGCGAGTGCCCGCGCGACCTGTTCCGTCTCCTCGGTCGCGCCGGCCTCCTCGGTCTGGCGTACGACGAGGAGGACGGCGGCGGCGGGCAGCCGTACGAGGTCTACCTGCAGGTGCTGGAGGAGCTCGCGGCCGGTTGGGCGGCGGTCGCCCTCGGCGTGAGCGTGCACACGCTCTCGTGCTTCCCCCTCGCGACCTACGGCAGCGACGAGCAGAAGAAGCGGTGGTTGCCCGACATGCTCGGCGGTGAGCTCCTCGGCGCCTACTGCCTGTCCGAAGCCGGTGCCGGGTCCGACGCGGGGTCGTTGCAGGCGCGGGCGCGGCGAGACGGCGACACCTACGTGCTGTCTGGCACGAAGGCCTGGGTGACCCACGGCGGTGTCGCGGACTACTACGACGTCTTCTGCCGCACGTCTGACGACAAACGCCGGGGGATCTCGCTGCTTCTCGCCGACGCCGACACACTCGGACTGCAGCCGCAGCCACCCGAGAAGAAGATGGGACTCCGCTCGTCGCCCACCGCGCAGATCGTGCTGGACAACGCACGCGTCGACGCCGACCGGCTCATCGGCGCCGAAGGCGACGGACTGCGCATCGCGCTGTCGGCCCTCGACGGCGGTCGGCTCGGCATCAGCGCGGTGGCGACCGGTGTCGCGCAGGCCGCTCTCGACGCGGCCGCGGCGTACGCGCGGGAGCGCAAACAGTTCGGGCAGCGGATCGTCGACTTCCAGGGGGTCGCGTTCCTCCTCGCCGACATGGCGACCGGCGTCGAGGCTGCGCGCGCCCTCTACCTCGCCGCCGCCCGCAGGCGCGACGCCGGCCGGCCCTATGGTCCACAGGCGTCGATGGCGAAGCTGTTCGCGACCGACAACGCGATGCGGGTCACGACCGATGCGGTGCAGGTGCTGGGTGGCTACGGCTACACGACCGACTTCCCGGTCGAGCGCTACATGCGCGAGGTGAAGGTCATGCAGATCTTCGAGGGGACGAACCAGATCCAGCGCATGGTCATCGGCCGCCACCTCGCGTCGGCGGAGGGCAAAGACCGCTAGCGGCTACCGCACAGACTGGGCGCGTCTGCGTGCAACCGGAGCCCGGCCTGCCGCCGCACCGGCGACAACGTCTTCCGCGATGTCGATCAATTTCCGGCCGGAGCGCTGGGACTTGCGGCAGAGCACCTCGAAGGCCGTTGCGGCATCAACGCCCAGAGATGCCATCACAACCCCCTTCGCCTGCTCGATCGTGCCGCGTGTCGCCATGGCGGTTCGCAAGCCGTCGAGTTCAGCCAGAGCCGCCGCGAGGTCTAACCGCCCGGCAGTCGAGGGCTCGTCGGCGTCCTGTGTCCGTGCCGTGGCCTCTTCCGCCAGCCCGACGATGGCCACCACCCGGCCTCCGCGAAGGACACGCGAGTTCGTAATCCGTACGCGCTTTTGATGACCGTCACCGCACTGGACGGTGAATTCGCCGGTCCAGGCACCGCGCGCGAGAACGACGTTCATGATGGTGGCAGCCTCGTGTCCCCGGCCGTCCGGGACGAACAACTGCAGCACGTTCGCGCCGCGCATCTCCTGCCGGCCGTATCCGTAGAGGCGTTCCGCCGCCAGATTCCAGAGGAGGATCCCGCCTTCGGCGTCGGTTACGACGAGAGCCGAGTCCAGCGAGTCGAGCAAGGCTGCCGGCAGGCCGCTCGACACCTCGGTCTGACGCACGGAACGCTCGCAATCGTTGAGCCGGGCAACTCCTCATTCACACTGCCGTGCCGCCACGGGGGCAGCGGCACGGCAGCGGCCCAATTGTGTCCAGACGGCGCCAGCAGTTCCAGCAAAACAGGGCATCCCACCGACACGGAACTAGGATCCTGGTTCCGGTGGGCCGCCGGCATGAACGGGGGACGGCGGCTCACCGCTTCCGCCTTCTTGGGGCGTTCCGTTGGGTGAACGTCCGTTGATGATGCAATCTTTGGTGGCGGACCGACAATGTGCACGTTCGTGCAGCCATAGCTACAAATGGAGGCGCCGCGATGCCCGCGAAGTTCTGGGTGTGTCCCGCCGACGGCGACCACGCCCCACTCTTGAGGTGGACGTTCATCTCGCCGAACGGCCGCACCGTCGTCGACAGCGCTGACGTGTTCGAAAGCGAGCAAGAAGCGATCACGAGCTTGTCGTGGTTCCGAGTCCGCACACCACACGCGCCCGTAGTGGCCCCTGAGGGGGAGCGCGTGCCCAACGCATTCATGCTCCACGTCTGCCCTCGCGGGTACTGCTGGGAGGTCACCGGCCCGGGCGGGAGGACGGTCGCGTGGTCCTTCCTCCCGTACGACACGGTCAAGGCAGCTTTCAAGGGCATTGAAACCGTTCGACGCCTGGCAAGAGATGCATACCTGGTTCGGCCCGGTGACGCCCGCCAGCCCACGACGCCACCGCGCGCGGTACGTGCGCGCCCGCACGCGCAGATAACACCGATGCCTGCGGAGCGCGTCCGTCAGTGGGTACGACGAGCGAACGCCGCGCTTCTTCCTGACCTCGACTGCGACGTTCTGCGACGTTCTGAGGGCGCGACACCGTGCACTTCGTCGCAGTCGACGCGACGATGACCGCGAGGCCGCCCGCGGACGGCCTGCACCAGGCTCCCGTGAGGCCCGCTACATCTGGCTGCTAAGCCGCGGCGACCGCGGTTGCTGCGCCGGCACCGCTGCCTGCACCGTGCGCTCGGCGAGGTTGCGCATCGCCGGACCGATGTGCTCCGCCATCGAGGTGACCGCGACTGCGATGTCGGGCTCGGCAAAGCGGGCCATGGCGCCGGCCGCGGGGTTGAGCCGGCAGTCCTCGTTCCAGGCGGCAAGGTCCGGCTCGCTCCCACGGGTGATGAGGCCGGTCATGCCGGAGTGCGCCATCCAGAGCAAGTCGGCTACGTCACCGGTGAACGTCAACGGTGGGCAGAGCCGGTTCTTGTCCTCGATGTCGTCCCGCGACGCCTCGACGGTGCCGATCGTCGCGGCACTCCAGGGGACGATGCCGATCGTCACGTACTGCATGGTGATGCGCCCCGGTTCGAAGACAGGCCGTCGTTCCGGCGTGGGCACACCGCGCGCCGTGCAGTCGACGTAGACCCTGTCGGCGTCGCCGGGGAGGTCGCCGCCGTCGAGCACGACCCGGTCGCGGCCGATGACGCGGACGTGGCCGCGCCGAACCACACGCTCGATCGTGCGCAGCTGCTCCACCTCGCGCATGCTGATCGTGGCTCCGCGGAACATCTCCGGCTCGACATCGGGCGCGATGCGCACGAACACGCCCGCCTCCTCCAGCAGGTGGGCGAACCCAGGACCGTCTGCAGCCGTGGCAGCGGCCTCGACCCAGCTGGCCTGCATCTGCATGTAGGCCGCGACCTCTTCCAGCGGCTGCATCGTTCTGCGGTCGAACATCCACGACTCGCGCGGCCGGATCCACACGATGCGGTCAGGGTCCACCCCGGTGTCGAGCAACCAGTTGCAGGTGTCCATCGCCGTCTTGCCGGCACCGACCACGGTGAAGCCACGCGGTGGTTCGTCGAGATTCACGAGGTCGTTGGGCGCAACGACACGCACCCCGGGCTCGACGTCGTAGGGGAGTGCATGTCGTGACGGGATCTCCGACTGCACGTAGGTCGCGTCGACCAGCACCCGCGCGCTCACGGTGGTGCGCGCACCGGTGAGCAGCGAAGTCACGCAGTGGCCGTCGGTCTCCTCGCCGCGAAAGTCGGACATGCCGAGGAACTGCACCTGCCCGGACGGGATGAACGTCGTCTCAAGCACGCCCCTGAAGTAGTCGCAGATCTCAGCGGCAGTGGCCCGCTCGTAGAACCCGGCGTTCGGTCCGGCGGCATCGACGGCGTCGTGACCGAGGCGCTCCGATGCGACGCCGTAGTTCGCCGACGGCTGATGCAACCGCACGAACGGATAGGCGTCCAGCCAGTGACCGCCCGGCGCGTGCCGGCGGTCGACGAGCACCACTCGGGCGTCCGTCTTGGCCAGGAGCGCGTCCACGAACGCCATGCCGGTAGCGCCGGCGCCCACCACGAGATAGTCGGTCTCGATGTCCCCCATGGCCGGACGGTACGCCCGGTCGGCCTGCGCGTCAGCGGAAGGACAGACCTTCGAACTGCCCGGAGGACCGCCACTGGTCGAGGTAGGCGAAGTAGGCCATCGCGCCCTGCGGATAGCCGACGAAGAACTCCGCGCGCGCGTTGGGCATGCCCTCGTTGTTGTAGTAGCCGGGCGTGCAGTCCTGCGACCCGATCATCCGCCCCGGACCGGACAGCAGCAGCTCCATCCACTCGTCCTCGGCCTGCTTGGTGACCTCGACCTCGTCGCAGCCGTTGTCCAGCGCGTGCTTGACGATCATCGCGATCGTCTTGCCGGACTCGGTCAGGTTGTGCGGGACGTTGGAGATGAGGTTGGCTCCCTGCGTCGGCTGCACGATGAACATGTTCGGGAACCCGTGCACGTGAGTTCCGTGCTTGGTGCGCATGCCGTCGGACCAGTACGACGAGAGCCGCACCCCGTCGCGGCCGGTGATGTCGTAACCGGTGCGGCTCGTGAACTCGGTGCCGACCTCGAAGCCCGAGGCGTAGATCAGGCAGTCGAGCTCGTACTCGACCCCCGCCGCGACGACTCCCTTGCGGGTGATGCGTTCCACCCCTTGGCCGTCGGTGTCGACGAGTCGCACGTTGGGGTTGTTGAACGACTGGAGGTAGGCGTCGTGGAAGCACGGCCGCTTGCACAGCTGGCGGTACCACGCCTTGAGCTTCTGCGCGGTGTCCTTGTCCTCGACGATCGAGTCGACCCGGGCGCGGATCTCGTCCATCTTCTCGAAGTCGGAGTCCTCGAACGCCGCCCACATCTTCGCCGGCGTCCGGTCCTCGGGGGGCAGTGCCGCGATGCGCTCCCGCACCCGGCGCGAGATGTCCGTCCAGCCGTCCATCACCAGGTCCTCGTCGGCCGCACCGCCGGCCTGGTTGGCGGTGAAGTTCTCCAGCCACCGCTGCTGCCACCCCGGTGTGGCGATCTGCGCGAACCACTCAGGGTCAGTCGGCCGGTTGTCCCGCACGTCGACTGACGACGGGGTGCGCTGGAACACGTAGAGCTCGCCGGCGCTTGCGGCGAGGTGCGGCACGCACTGCACCGCGGTGGCACCGGTGCCGATGATTCCGACCCGCTTGTCGGCGAGCGCGTCCATGGGCGCGCCCTGCGGGTCACCGCCGGTGTAGGCGTAGTCCCAGCGGCTGGTGTGGAACGAGTGACCTTCGAAGTCGTCGATGCCGGGGATGCCCGGCAGCTTCGGCACGTGCAGCGGGCCCGGACCCATCCCGACGAACTGCGCGGAGAACTCGTCGCCTCGGTTCGTCCGGATGATCCAGCGGGACCGCGACTCGTCCCAGGTCAGGTCGGTGACCTCGGTGTGGAACAAGGCGTTGTCGTAGAGGTCGTAGTGCTTCCCGATCCGCTGGCAGTGCTCGAGGATCTCCGGCGCATGCGCGTACTTCTCCGACGGCATGTGCCCGGTCTCTTCGAGCAGCGGCATGTAGACGAACGACGCCGTGTCGCACTGGGCGCCGGGGTAGCGGTTCCAGTACCACGTCCCGCCGAAGTCGCCGCCCTTCTCGATGATGCGTACGTCGTCGATGCCGGCTTCCTTGAGCCGCGCACCTGTCACCAGGCCGGCGAAGCCGCCGCCGATGAATGCGACCGTGACGTGGTCGGTGCGCGGTTCGCGGTCGACCACCGGCGTGTAGGGGTCGTCCAGGTAGTGGGCGAAACGACCGGTGAGGCGGACGTACTGGTCGTTGCCGTCCGGGCGCAGCCGCTTGTCCCGCTCTTCGCGGTACTTCTGCTTCAGGGCGTCCTTGTCGGTGGCAGTCGCTGGCACCGCGGCATCATCTCGCACCGGCCGACTTGTCCGCTACGTACCACTGTGGTGCCGGAACGGGCTACTCCGGCTCTCCAGATCTCAGACTTTCGGCCCATTCAGTTTCTGCATCCGAGGGTGCACGCTCCGTAATGGATGCGCAGCCCACGCGACGTCCAAGCGATGTTCCGACGTCGACCTTGGGCTGCTCCTGCACAGAGGGGGATGCTCATGGATGGGTCGACGAGACGAAGTCGTCGTGCGTCGGTAGCGCTGCTCGCCGGGGGTGCCGCGTCGTTTCTCGTCGCGTGCGTGATGGCCGCTGTCCCGGCCAGCGCGAAGAGCACGAGTGGACCAGGGTCGGCGCCGCCGGGGAACAACGGCACGATCAAGATGATCTCCGGTTCGGTGAGCATCACCCTCGACAGCAAGGACGCGGCGAACCAGGCCAACCACCCGCACATCACCTGCCCGTTCACGCTCGAGTTCACGGGCTTCGACGCCGGTAGCGACAACGTCCAGGTGACCTACACGGCACAGATGCCGAGCGGGAAACAGGTCCTGGTGCCGTCGACCGGGCGGTCGAGCTTCACGGCGACCGGCCGCAGCTGGAACGAGACCTACAACTTCTCGGCCGAGACGCTCGGCGCGCTGGTGCTGCAGCCGCAGCAGGGCTACCACATCAAGGTCAGCACCGTTGTCACGCACCAGCACAACCAGAACAAGAAGCACAAGGTGTTCTGGCTGACCTGCTCGCCGACCTCGCCGACACCGACGCCCACCGAGACGACCTCGGAGTCGCCGACGCCGACTGAGACCCCGACCGAGACTGCGACGCCGACTGAGACCCCGACTGAGACCCCGACCGAGTCGGTCTCACCGACGCAGACCCCGACCTCGCCGGGCGAGACCGTCCTGCCGACGGAGACGTCCAAGGCCCCGACGCCCGGAACCACGGTCAAGGGCGAGAAGCAGACCAAGACGCCCGAGACGTTGCCGTTCACCGGTATGCCGGCCTCGGCCAGGGTGCTGCTCCCGGCCGGCCTCGGCGTGATCCTCTTCGGCGCCGGACTGGTCCTCGCCGCACGGCGGCCAAAGGGGGCTCACCAGTAAGGCAGGGCGCTCACCAGTAACACCCTGAAGCACTGAGATCCGACTGCGGCGTCCCGACCGGGGCGCCGCAGTCGCGTTCACGCGGTCAGGTCGGCCAGGGCTACGACGGTGTTCCAGTTCCTGGTGGTGGCGGCGGTATCCAGCCGTCGCTCCCAGAACGTGTTGTTGAGCTTCGAGCGCCCGTAGCCGCCCGGCGTGTGCAGGAACACCTCGGCGCCGATGACGACGAACTCGTCCGCGCCGTACGCCTGTGCGTCGATGGCGGCCACCCGCTTGCGGTCGGCCTTCGCCGCGAGGAACGTCACGGAGACGACCTTGCCCTCGGCGGGAAAGGGCTTGGCCGCAACAACTGCGGCGAGCTCCTTGCCGGACCGGACGATCACCGACGTACGAACGCCCAGCTGGTCGGCGAGGGCCGGCGCCAGTCGGTCGGCGAGGGCGCGAGCGCCCGTGTAGACGACGTTGCCGCTCTGCAGGTAGGTGCGGACGTCCCGGCCGCCCAGGTCCTCGACGGCGCCGACCAGGTCCGCCATCCCGAGCGAGTTGCCACCGACGTTGACCCCGCGCAACAGCACCGCGAACCTCGGCACGCGTTCCTCCTTCCGACGGCTCAAGGCGGACCCCTTCGCGGCCGAATTCAACACTGTTCCCGGCAACCGTCGGGGACGCGGGACACGGTGATCCGAGCGACCCTCACCGACCTGCCGCGGTAGCGCCCGTAGCAGGCACGGAGACACACGGTCGCCTAGGTCGCTCGGGGAGTGAGTGGCGAGACCGGCCTGGCCTTGATGGGGTGATGAGCCCCAAGGGGACGGGAGAGCACTCCATGCGCACGGTCCTGGGCAGGACGGCGGGGCGCGCCTCGCTCATCCTCGTTTCTGCGGGGATGGTGGGCAGCGCGGCGCTCCCCGCCGTACCCGCTGCCGCGGGTACGGCGTCACATCGCAGCACTGCGGTGTCCGCCACGACGCACCACCAGGCTCGGCACGGATCTCCCCGCGGGGACTCCGAGATCGGGACTGCTGTCAAGTACGTCCGCGAACCGGACGGCTCGGTGCGTCAGGTCCGCGGGTGAACAGCGAGTGGGCGCCGAGCCACAGCCGGCGCCCACTGCCGCGTCTGGCCGGTTAGTGTGCGCGCGTGGAGGATCTCGACCGCCAGATCGTGCGCCTGCTCGCCGAGGACGGCCGGCGCAGCTACACCGATCTCGCGAAGGAGACCGGGCTGTCGGTCTCGGCCGTGCACCAGCGCGTGCGGCGGCTGGAGAAACGCGGGGTCGTGCGCGGCTACTACGCGGCGATCGACGCGGAGGAGGTCGGGCTGCCGCTGACCGCGTTCGTCTCCTTGACGCCGATCGACCCGTCGGCTCCCGACGACGCGCCCGACCGGCTCGCGCACCTGGCCGCGATCGAGGCGTGCCACAGCGTGGCGGGGGAGGAGAGCTACATCCTGAAGGTCCGGGTCGCGTCGCCCGCGTCCCTGGAGGCGTTGCTGCAGGAGATCCGCGCCGCCGCGAACGTCGCGACGCGGACCACGGTCGTTCTGTCCACGCCGTACGAAGGTCGCCCACCAGCGCTGTAACCGGACATAAGCCGCGCACGGAGTGTCAGATTGCCGTTACAGCGACTTCTCGTGCAGGGTGGCAGGCGGGGGGCGAACCTGACCTGATCGCTCATTGTGGGGACTCCGACGCATGCGCTTGCACGGTGCCCGTTTGCCTGCCCTTGTCACGATTGCCGTCCTGACCGCCACGGCGGTCCTGCCCCTCGCCGCCGGCGCCGACTCAAGCTCGGAAGGCGCCTTCGTCTCGGACACCAACTCTGCCCGTTCCGACCACGGGCTTCGTGCGTACGCCGTCTCCGGCGACCTGACGTCGGTGGCCCGGCGCTGGGCTGCCCACATGGCGGCGACCCGCACCTTGGCGCACAACCCGAACTACGGCTCGGAGGTCTGCTGCTGGACGCAGATCGGCGAGAACGTCGGCGAAGGCCAGTCGGTGTCGCAGATCCAGCGGGCATTCATGAACTCACCTGAGCACCGGGCCAACATCCTGTCGACGTCGTTCACCCAGGTGGGCATCGGCACCGCGCGTTCCTCGGACGGCCGGCTCTGGGTGGACGAGATCTTCCGCCGCCCGACCAGCGCCGCGCCCCGCACCGTGCACCACCCGAGCCACACCACCGTCGTGCGCCACCCGGCAGTGCGGTCCGCACCCCCGCGGGCATCGCGAAGCGAGCTGCGCCGGCCCCGGCATGTGATCCGCACGCCTCGGGCCAGCGCGTTGGCGGTGTTCCTGCGTCGGCTCGCGCGTGCCCGTGCCGTCGTCGCTGCGTCGTACGCCGACCCGGTCGGCGGCACCTTCGGCTACGTGCAGCTGATGCGCACGATCGCGGGCTAGCCCCTAGCCGGCCGCAAGTGCCTCCGCCGTCGCGCGGCTCGCGGCAGCGGCCACCGCAGCGTCGGTCTGCGCCGCCGCGGCCTCACGCCGCCACCACTCGCGCCCCTCGTCCGGCAGCGTGCTGATCGGGTCGTAGTACTCGTAGAGGCGAGTCAGCGCATCGGGGTCGTCGTGCTCGACGCTCGTGCGGTAGTTCTTCGTCCAGTAGGAGATGCCACGGATGCGGTCGTAGTCCTCGAGCTGGTGCACCCAGCGCTTGCCGACGTAGGGCACATCGCAGACGATGCGCGGGGTCGCGAAACCCGGCAGGTAGCCCATGATCGCGTGCTGCAACGACTGCGCCTCGGCGATCGACGTCCGCCAGTGCTCGCTGCCCGGGATCATGTCGCACGTGTAGAAGTAGTAGGGCAGGATCTTCGCGTCGTCCTGCAGGGCGAAGCACAGGTCGAGCAGGTCCTTCTGCGTCGCGTTGACACCACGCAGCAACACGCCCTGGTTGCGCACGTCGCGAACGCCGGCCTCGAGCATCGCCCGGGCGGCCGCGGCGACCAGAGGCGTCACCGACTGTGCCGCGTTCACGTGAGTGTGTATCGCGAGATCTACGCCGCGATCGCGTGCCGCGCGGGCCAGCCGCTCCATGCCGGAGCGCACGTCGTCAGCGAGCCAGTGCTGGGGCAGGCCCATGAGCGCTTTGGTGGCGAGCCGGATGTCCCGGATGTTGTCGATGTCGAGCAGTCGTTCGACGAACGCCTCGAGACGTGGCCACGGCATGTTGGCGACGTCTCCGCCGGACACGACGACGTCGCGTACGCCGGGGGAGCGACGCAGGTAGTCGACCATCGCGTCCAGGCGGTCCACCGGCTTGAGCAGGAACTTGTGCTTGTCCACCTGCGGTGTCGAGTTGCCGACCAGGTCCATCCGCGTGCAGTGCCCGCAGTACTGCGGACAGGTCGGCAGCAGCTCGGCCAGCACCTTCGTGGGGTAGCGATGCGTCAGCCCCTCGACCGCCCACATCTCGGCCTCGTGCAGGGAGTCACGACTGGCGCGCGGGTGGCTCGGCCACTGCGGGTCTCGGTCGGAGAACGCGGGCAGCATGTAACGGCGCACCGGGTCGGCGTACATCGCCTCGGTCGTCGGCACGCCGTCGGGCACCATCGTGTTGAGCATCTGCGGCGGCAGCAGGATCGACATGGTCGCCCGCTCGGCCTGGTCGCGTTCGATGTCGGCGTAGAAGGCCTCGTCGAGCAGGTCGCCGTAGACGACGCGCAGCTGGGTCACGTTCTTCACGCAGTGCGCACGCTGCCACTGCGCCGACGCCCACTCCTGGCTCGTGACGTCGCGCCACGCGGGCAGGCGTCGCCAGTCGGGCTCGACGAGCGCGCGTCGTTCGTAGCGATACGGCTGGTCCACCCAGGCCTCCGTGCGTCACACTTGTCTTGAGCCCACGATACGGAGAACATACGGTGAGGACAATCTTCCACCGTAGATTTTCCCGCCACAGAAGAGGATAGACGTGAGGACTCGACCCGTTGGGCATTTCGGGAGCCGGTCGTGAGCCGGGGTCCGGGGTCGCCGATCGGGCTGCACCGGGTCGTGGAGCCCGCCGGGGTGCTTCCGCAGGCGGCCTGGCGGCTCGACGCCTCACCCGAGCTCTACGACGACGAGGTGCGCGTGCGGGTCGAGCGGATCAACCTCGACGCCGCGTCGTTCCGGCAGCTGTCCGAGGCGCATGGAGCCGACGGCGACGCCGTCCGCCGCGAGGTGCTCGACATCGTCGCCACCCGCGGCAAGATGCACAACCCGGTGACCGGCTCCGGCGGGATGCTGGTGGGCCGCGTGGAAGAGGTCGGGCCCGGCTCGCCGCTCGGGCTGCAGGTGGGGGAGCGGGTGGCGACCCTCGTCTCACTGACGCTGACGCCGCTGCGAATCGACGACGAGCTGGCCGGCTGGGACGGCCACAGCGAGCAGGTCCCCACCGACGGGCACGCGATCCTGTTCGGCCGCTCTATCGCGGCGGTGCTCCCGGATGATCTCCCGGTGCCGCTGTCGCTCGCCGTGCTCGACGTGTGCGGCGCGCCCGCGCTGACCCAGCGGGTGGTCCGTGGGTACGTCGACCCGACGGTGCTCGTGATCGGCGCCGCCGGCAAGAGCGGCGCGTTGTCCCTCGCCAGTGCGCGCGCCGCGGGTGCCCGCCGCCTCGTGGGGCTGGTCCCGGACGCGCGGGAGCGGGCACGCCTGCTGTCCGCCGGGCTCGCCGACGAGGTCGTGGTCGCCGACGCCCGCGATCCGATCGCCGTGGACTCGGCCGTCGCCGCTGCCCTCGACGGGGCGCGTGCGGACGTGACCGTCGTCTGCGTCGACGTGTCCGGGTGCGAAGGGGCGGCGATCCTGGCCACCGCCACCGGCGGGACGATCATCTTCTTCTCGATGGCGACGTCGTTCGCCGCGGCGGCGCTCGGGGCGGAGGGGCTGGCCGCCGACGTCACCATGCTGGTCGGCAACGGCTACGCGCCGGGGCACGCTGCGCTGGCGCTCGATCTGTTGCGATCGCAGCACGGAGTTAGACAGCTGTTCGAGCAAAGGCTCGACCTCGAGTTGAGCATGAAGGAATAGCCGTGGACGCCACCCATCGCCCTACCCGTCGAATCGGCCTCGACCAGCGAACCGTGCGCCGGGCTCGACGCCTCGCCGAGCGGGCTGCGGAGCCCGTGATCGAGCTCGCCCGCACCTCCACGACCGTCTCGGTCGAGCGTGCAGTGCTGCGGCTCGCGGGGCTTACCGGTGCCGACGCCGAGGGGATCCCGTGGGTCAACCGCCTGGTCGACGCGGTCGCCGCCGACGTGGGCCTCGAGCACGGGGTCGCCCTGCCGGTCTGGCATGCGCTGCGCTCGGGCGAGCACGCCGATCTGGCCGCCATGGCCCAGAAGGCGGCGCTGGGCGGAGTCCGCTTCACGCTGCCGACCGGTCGCGATCGCGACCGCGCCGCGTCCGCGGCGCGACGTGAGGCCCGCCGGGGAATGGCGGTCATCGACCGCAACCGGCGCACCCGCGACCAGCTGCTGCGCCGCTACGGCGACCCGCCCAAGCCGTGGATCTACCTGATCGTCGCAACCGGTGACATCTACGAGGACATCCCGCAGGCGCAGGCCGCGGCCCGCGAGGGAGCCGACGTCATCGCGGTCATCCGTTCCACGGGGCAGTCGCTGCTCGACTACGTCCCGGAGGGCGCAACGCGGGAAGGCTTCGCCGGCACCTACGCCACCCAGGAGAACTTCCGGCTCATGCGCGCGGCGCTGGACGAGGTGTCGGCCGAGGTCGGCCGCTACGTCCGGCTGACCAACTACGCCTCCGGGCTGTGCATGCCCGAGATCGCGACGCTGGCCGGCCTGGAGCGGCTGGACATGATGCTCAACGACTCCATGTACGGCATCGTCTTCCGCGACATCAACCCGCAGCGGACCTTTATCGACCAACGGTTTAGTCGACAAATCCACGCGCGAGCGGGAATCGTCATCAACACCGGCGAGGACAACTACCTCACGACCGCGGACGCGGTCGAGGCCGCCCACACGGTCGTCGTGAGCCAGCTGCTCAACGAGCGGTTCGGGCTGGAGGCCGGGCTCGCGGACTGGCAGCTCGGTCTGGGGCACGCCTTCGAGATCAACCCGGCGCTGCCGGAGCAGTTCCGTCTCGAGCTGGCGCACGCCCAGCTGATCCGCGAGCTGTTCCCGAACGCGCCGCTGAAGTACATGCCGCCGACCAAGCACATGACCGGCAACGTCTTCTTCGGCTACCTGCTGGATGCGTTCTTCAACCTGGCCGGCGTCATGACGGAGCAGTCGATCATCCTCGTCGGGATGATGACGGAGGGGATCGTGACGCCGTTCCTGTCCGATCGCGACCTCGCCCTGGAGAACGTGCGCTACGTCCGCGACGCCTGCGCCGGGCTGGCCGAGGACTTCCGGCCGGCCCCGGACGGGTTCATCGCCAACCGCGCCCGCCAGGTGCTCGGCGAGGCGGTCGAGCTGCTGGAGAAGATTGCCGACGAAGGGCTGTTCCAGGCGATCGCCGACGGCACGTTCGGGGTGACCCGCCGGCCGCCCACCGGCGGCAAGGGCCTCGACGGCGTCGTCCAGCAGGCGGAGGGCTACCTCAACCCCGCGCGCGAGCTACTCGAACAGGGGAGTGCCGCATGAGCGGGATGAACCTCGTCCGGCCCTACGGCGACACCACCGGGGACGGCATGGTGCAGCTGTCGTTCACGCTCCCGGTGCCCGCCGGGCCGAAGGCGGAGGCCGCCGCCGCGGCGTTCGCGGCCAAGCTGGGACTCGACCCCGCCCTCGTCGTCCACGCCAAGGCGATGGGGCCGGACTTCACCTTCTTCATCGTGTACGGCCGGTCATCGGTGTTCGTCGACCTCGACGACGTATCGGTGGTTGAGCGAGAGTTCCCCCTCCTGACCGCCAAGGAGATCAACCTCAAGGTGAGGTCCAGGCTCAAGCGGAAGCTGGTGGTCGTCGGCGGAACCGTCGG